>JADMIO011280008.1_pt1 | contig 77107 bp, 79 predicted proteins | sample 8958161 | NCBI WGS metagenome assembly JADMIO01 (sample SAMN16585339, study PRJNA669376) | soil metagenome | isolation source: Crop rotation soil | place: USA: Cullars Rotation, Alabama | collected 2011
CGCGACTTCAAGTCACGTGAATTCCAAGCTTCGGATCCCACTGTGCTGGAAAGCCGAGAGTGTTCGCGCGCGAGCGTCGAGATCGGCGAGACCGGACTTGAACCGCGCCGTCTCGGTCGCGTCGTACCAATCCGCGAGCATCACGTCGATGAAGTCCGCTACCCGCGCGTCGGTCGCGCCAGGTGTATCCGTGCGCGGGATGATCCGTTCCGCGGCATCCCGCACTATCGCGTACTCGGCGGTAGACAGCGCGCGCGGCGGAGTGAGTACTCCATCGAGTTTCTTGTGGACGCGCCGGCCGATCTCGGTCAGCTCGGTGACACCGAGATTGCCGAATAACGGCAGCGCGGCAATGCCTGCCAGCGCGCGTACTACTTCGCGGCGAGTCGTCACGAGTCGATCATTTCGAGAAGAACCATCTCACGCCGGCCTCTGTGATCACCAGCGATCTACCATCGCTGCTCGACGCAACGCGAGTGCGTCCGGTGCTGCTGTTGAGGCTGATCGAAGTGCCGAGCGGCGAGTAGTGACCCGTTTCGGTAATCGGTTCGTCGGAAGCCTGGCCGTTGACCGTCACGCGGCTGTGGCCATTTTCCGCGTAGCTCCCTCCCTCGAACAACGTGATGACGTCGTCGATGACTTCGGTTTTGTTGTCGCCGCTCCCCGAGACAACCGCCGGAGGCTGCGACCCGTTGACCGTGCGCAGCACGTACGCACCGGTCAGTGTCGTCGTGCCCATGACCGGGTCGTCGAGGCACCCGGCGCAGACCAGAGCCAATCCGACTAATGCTTTGCGCATGCCCAACTCGTGGATTGAGGAGTCGGCATAGTTTGCAACAATTCCGCTTCTCCCGCGATCAAGGGTTTTCCAGACCAACCCGACGCACGAGGGGCCAGTACCGCTGGTCGGTGCGAATCGGATCGAGTCGCGGATGCGCCCGCACCAGAATCAATCCCGACGCCTTCTCGGCGATCGCGATATCCATCCATCGGAAGGACTCGTCGACATCGCCAAGACTGGCGTGAAGCACGGCGATGCCCCATGCCGAGACGACCTTTGTCGCGCGCGCAGCAGTGAGCTCGCCGAGGATTCGCCTCGCTTCCGCGATGTTTCCCCTCGCTGCCTCGAGGTGCGCGAGGCCAAACGACGGACCGGCCACTCCGGCCGATAGCAGCTGGCCTTTCTCGTACTCGGCACGCGCTTCGTCGAAACGTCCAAGCGCCTCGAGAGAGCGGGCGAGTCCGGTGTGCGCGCCATCGAAGCGCGGATCGAGCTCGATCGACATTCGGTAGTGAATCACCGATGTGTCATACTGTCGAGCAAAGTAGTACGCGTCGCCCGCGCCGGTATAGATCATCATCGACATCGGATCGAGGCTGACCGACTTTTCGGTAGCGAGGAGCGCCTCGTCATATCGCTCGTACGAATACAGCGCGCGGCCGAGCAGGTTGTGCGCGTCGGCGAGTCCAGGGTTGAGCTCGATCGCTTTCTGGAAGGCGCGCAGTCCGCCGGCGAGCTCGCCGGTGTGCGATTGCACAAGACCCATCGACATGTGCGCTTCGGCGAGAGATGGGTCGAGCTCGAGCGCCCGCTGCGCCGCGGCCCTGGCAGTGGCGGCGGCTTCGGCAGGCGGCGCCATACCGCGAATCGCGCGAAAGATGTCAGCTTCGGCGAGGATTGCCCACGCAGGCGCGAGCTTTGGATCGATCTCCAGCGCGCGACGCGCGTGTCGGCGCGCGAGGTCGACCGCCTCTGGTGAGCCGCCAAACAGTGCGTGTCGCGCCTTCATGTACTCAAGGTGCGCCTCCGGATTTACCGCGCCGCGATTTGCAAGCTGCATCGCTTCAGACGGCGACAGCTGGATCGCGATCTCTTTCGCCACCGTTTCGGCGAGCTCGCCCTGAAGACCGAGCAAATCCTCGAGATCGCGATCGAAACGCTCCGCCCACAGGGTTGCGTCGGTGCGCGCCGAAATCAGTCGCACGGCCACCCGCACGCGCTTGTCGACGAGCAGCGCCGATCCTTCCACGATTGCGTCGACGTTCAGCTCGCGCGCAATCTCGGCAATCGATTTGTTCGCGCCTTTGTACACCATGGCCGATGTCGGCGAGATGACTCGCAGCGCCTTGATGCGCGCCAGATCGGAGATCAGCGCTTCGGTCATTCCGTCGGCGAAGTAATCCTGGGCGGGCTCCTTGGAGAGATTGCGCAGCGGAAGGACGGCAAGTGAGCGAATGACATCGCGCTGCTGGAGCGGCAGGGCATCAGTCGGCACTCCGTCGCGAATCCCACGCAGCGCGCGCGCTACGATCGCCGCCGATTCGGGCCGCTCCGACGGCTCCTTTCGCAGGCACTCCCCAATCAGGCGATCCAGGGCATCGGGCACATCGTGGCGCAGCCAGCAAACACGCGGGGGTGCGGTGTTGATGATCGCGAACATCATTGCTTCAATGCGATCCCTGACGAACAATCGCTGCCCAGTTGTCATCTCGAACAGCACGGTGCCAAGCGCGTAGAGATCGGTGCGCGGATCGGCTTCGCCGAAGAGCTGCTCGGGGGCCATGTATGCCAGGGAGCCCATGATCATACCGGGCTCGGTCATTCGGCCGATCGCCTTGCCGTCGGAGAGCAGTAGCGCGAGGCCGAAGTCGAGAATTTTCGGTGAGCCGTCGGCGTTGAGGACGACGTTCCCCGGCTTGAGATCGCGATGCAGAATGCCGTTACGGTGCGCGTGATCGAGCGCGTCGGCGATGGAGGCGCCGATCTCGATGACGCGATCGATGGGCATCGGACCGTCAACGAGCCGCGATTCGAGCGTACCGCCGGGCACCAGCTCCATGACGAGGAACTCGTGGCCGTTCTGGATGTCGAAGTCGAACACCGTCGCGACGCCGGGATGGGAAAGCCGCGACAGGATGTGCGCTTCGCGCCGGAATCGGTCGCCACTCGCGGGTTCGCTCACGGTCCCGCGCAGGAGCAGCTTCACTGCAACGTCGCGGTCAAGATTGCCGTCGTGCGCCTTCCACACCTCGCCCATTCCACCCGCGCCGATGCGCTCGAGCAACCGATAGCGACCCAGCAGGGTGCCGGGCTCTAGTGGGGCGGTTCGGCTGAAAGTCTCATGCAGGCTGGATGACGACATACCTTCCGCGGATTGACGCGCAGATGCCGATAGCGACGGCCGGTGGCGGGTGGCAGCGCTGTCCGGGACAAAGCTAGTATTGGGGGAGCGATGCGCAAATCATTGTGGAATGCAGACTCGCGGCGTGAGCTCGTCGAGCGCCTAGGCCGGCTGAAGGCGGACACGCAGCCCAGGTGGGGGAGGATGAGTGCGCCACAAATGCTCGCGCATCTCATCGACTGGATGCGCATGGCGAACGGCGAGCTGGAAGTCGCTGCGTGGCACCGGCGACATCTGCGGCGGGCTCCGCTCAAGCAGATGCTGATCTACTGGATCCCGATACCCAAAGGCGTGCCCACCGCGCCGGAGCTGATCAAGCGAGCGGTTACTGACTGGACCGGCGAGCGCGCAGCGATGTGCCGTTACATCGATTCGTACGCAACGCGTGATCCGACGCTTGCGTGGCCGGAGCACCCGGCGTTCGGCAACCTCAGCACCAACGCGTGGGGAGTGCTTGGCTATCGCCACACCGATCACCATCTGCGACAATTCGGGGTCTAGCGCTTCGGTTTTTGCGGGCGAAGCCGAGACTCGCGCTCGCGCACGACCTCTCGCGGCTTCTTGTCCTTGCGAAAGCCCTGAAGAGAGGGATGCCTGATCCGCCCGTCGCCAGTCCACTCGGTGAACTCGACCTCGGCGACGAGGCGCGGTTTCACGAAGTGGGCGACTTTCCCGAGACGGCCGGGCGGCGGCGGATCGAATGGTGACTTGTCAATCGAGATCTTCTCCAGATCACGCCGCAATTGCCGGCCAAACGACGCGCTCCAACCCGTGCCGGTTCCAACCTTGCCCGCGAAGCGCAGACAGTCGCGCTCGTAGTAGCCGACCAGAATCGAGCCGACACCCACGCGTGACCCAGATGGGTCGGTGAATCCGCCGACGACGAACTCCTGCCGCTTGATGCACTTGATCTTCTGCCAGTCGGAGCTGCGCGCGCCCAGGCGATACGGTCCGTCCCGCAGCTTGCTGATGATTCCCTCGGCGCCGAGCGCGCAGGCGTTGGCGAACACCTTGTCGCCATTGCCGACAACGTGCTCGGTGTAGCGGATGATTCCGGCGCGGCGGCCAACGAGCTTGACCAGCGCGCGCTTGCGCTCCTCAAGGGGCTCGCGGGTGAGATTCTTACCGTCGACGCCGAGCAAATCGAACGCGAAGTAGGTGAGCCCGGCGCGATTTGCACCAAGCTGCTGCAACAGCTGAAACCGCGACACACCCTTCTTGTCGAGCACCACAATCTCGCCGTCGATGATCGCGTTCTTCGTCGCGACCTTGCGCGCCGCAGCGACGATTTCGGGGAATTGTGCAGTATACTCGGTACCGCGGCGCGAGATGATACGCACGCTGCGGCCGTCGATCAGGATGCCCATTCTGAAGCCATCGAGCTTGAGCTCGTGGATCCAGCGATCTCCCGCCGGCGGGTGATCGACGAGCAGCGCCTTCTGCGGGTCGTAACTACTGATCCTCACGGTGCGCGCGGAACTCTGCCGATCAGCCTGGCTCCTGGTAAAGGCCAAGCACATTGCCGTCGGGATCGGCGAAGCGTGCGGTGATCTCGGGCGCGTCGGCGCCGATCGGTTGCACGACTTTCCCGCCATTCGCGGGGATCGACTCGAGGGTGGATGCCACGTTGTCCATCATGATGTAAACGAGGAGTCCGGGGTTGGTCGACGGCTTGCGCCCCGTCACCCACGACCCGCTCACCTGGCCGACGCCATCGTCGAACGCCGTCGCGCCGTCGCCGCGCTTTCTCGTCTCCCACCCGAAGACTTTCTCGTAGAAACGGACCGACCGCGCGATGTCCGTGGTGGGAATCTCCAGGTAGCAGATCTTGCCATTACCGATTGTCGGTGGCATCAGGAATCTCCTCGATGAGCGGCTGGCTCAGCCTTGTTTCTGGGTGACAGCTCCACGAAACCGGGCGCCCGTGGGACTTTCTGGAATACCGCCAGCAGCGCGGGCGGTGGAGCGGTGAGCTTTCGCGCGCGGAGATCGAGCCAGCCCCCAGTCGATCGCACGGTCGCCGCCTTCTCGCCCGACGCCGACCAGATCTCGTTCTCGATCACGAACCGCGCGCCATCAGCGCTCATCGCCAGCAGGGCATAGGTGACGGTCACGGTCTCGAACAAGGCGATCTCGCGGAAATACTCGACTTCATCCTTCTTCATCACCGGCCCGATCGCAAGCGCGCGGAATTGCGCCGGCGAGAACCCGTGCTCGGCGAAGAACGCCATCCTGACGTCAGCGGCGAGGTCGAGATAAGCGGTGTTCGCCATGTGGCCGTTGACGTCCATGGTCCCCCAGCCGGCGAGAAACTCATGGGCATAACGCCCGTCAAATGATGAGGTCGAAGACTTCGCCACAATCGTCAAAAATGCCCTCCGGCGGTTGCCGTGGTTAGCCCCGACTGGATGAATGTCCCGGCGGCGCTAGCTTTTACGCATGCCGAGCAAACCAACCATCGCGATTCTTACCGGCGGCGGCGACGTCCCCGGTCTCAACCCCGCCATTCGGGCAATCACCATTCGCGCGCTGCGCGAAGGCTACCGCGTCGTCGGTATCAGACGCGGGTGGGCCGGAATCGTCGACTACAATAAAGAGAAGGGTGCCGATAATTCCGACAACGTCCAGGATCTGACCGAAGCGGAAGTCAATCGAGCCGGCCGCACCGGTGGCACCTTCCTGCACACGTCACGCACCCGACCCAGTCACCTCCCGCTCGGCAGAGTGCCGAAGCATCTCAGCGGGTACACCGAGAAGGTCAACGACATCACCAAGGACGTGCTACGCAATCTCGAGCACATCGGTGTCGATGTCCTGATCCCGATCGGCGGCGACGACACTCTGAGCTACGGCAAGCGGCTGCACGACGAAGGCATGAACGTCGTCGCGATCCCGAAGACGATGGACAACGATGTCTTCGGCACCGACTACTGCATCGGCTTCAGCACCTGCGTCACGCGCACCATCGAGCTGACCCACCGGCTGCGCACGTCGGCGGGCTCGCACGAGCGATTTCTGGTGATCGAAGTTTTCGGCAGGTACGCGGGCTTCACCGCGCTCCTGCCGACGATGGCCGGCGCCGCGGATCGCTGCCTGATTCCCGAGCACGCCGCCAACGTCGAGCATCTCACCGAGCTGATGGTCTACGATCACAATCGCAATCCCAGCAAGTACTCCGTCGTGCTCGTCTCGGAGGGAGCCAATCTCGAGTCTCACCTCGGCATGAGCTTCGAGAGCGAAGAGACCGACATGTTCGGCCACCGCAAGCTCGGCGGGATCGGTGACAAGGTCGCGTCGGCACTCAAGGAATACTCGCCGAAGTACAACAACGGCCGCCGCATCGACGTCGTCAATCAGCGGCTCGGCTATCTCGTTCGCTCGGGCGATCCCGACGCGCTCGACTCGATCGTGCCGATGGTGTTCGGCAACCTCGCACTCGATCTGATCCTCAAGAAGGAGTACGGGCGTCTGGTTAGCGTGCACAAGGGTTTCTACGACAGTGTGCCGATCACCAGCGTGACGTCGGACAAGAAAGTCGTGGACGTCAAGAAGTTCTACAACACCGACCGGCTGAGGCCGATCTACGAGTTCGACGGCGCGCCGCTCTTCATCATGACCAACGACTGATCGCGCGGCTCACGAATCGGCGAGCTCTACCAGCAGGGGAAAGTGATCGGACGCGGTGCGCGCCGCGTCGGGCGTGCGTCGGACCTCGCAGCTCCGCACCCGCGATGCGTAAGCGGTTGGTGTGAACACGTAGTCGAGCCTGACGTGCGGATTCCAGACCGGGAACGTAAATCCCGGCTGCTGCACTGAATCGGGATGCATCGTTCGCCACGAGTCCGCGTAACCTTCGGTCTGCATCATCCCGATTGTCTTGCGCGCGATGTCACGCCCGCTCAGCCAGATCATGCCGCGAATCCAGGCCGGCATCGGCGACGGGTCGAACGCTTCGCCGGGTGCGAGTGCGTTGAAGTCGCCCGCCAGAATGTGGAAGGCGAACGAGTGTCGCTCGCGATCCAGCTGCTGCTTGATGCCGTCGAGCAACCCGCGCAATTCACGCCAGCGCTGCTGTTCGCTCCAGTTGGAGAACCAGGCGCGTAGGTGCACGACGAAGACCCGCGGTAGGCCCTCGCCGAGTGAGACCTCGAGCACCGCGTGCCGGGTTCGCGGCGGATGACGCCAGGCATGCTGGACGACAGGGAGCCGGCTCATGAATCCCGTCGAGTGCGAGGGCCGCGACCCGCAGTACTGCAACCCCGTGATGGTTGCGATTTGTTGAACGACTGCCGGATCGCGCGCCTCCTGTAACGCGACGAAATCAGGATTCGCCGCCGAGATCACTTCCGCGATTTGCTCGGCGCGTCCGACTCCGCCTTCCCGAATGTTATAGGTGAGGAGCCGCACGGTCAGCTGGCGGATGATTCGTCCGGCTTGCCGTCTTCCGGGGTTTCGAGCAACACGAGATAGGGCTGGCCCATCACCACGTCGCGAAGGAACTGCACCAGCGATGTCGTCGCCTGAAGATTCACCGGTCGTCCCGCCATCTCGCACAACCGCTTGCGCAACGGGCCGAGGGTCGGTGATGCGAACGGATGCGCTTCACTGAGCGGGACCGAGTGCACGCCCGGAATATGAAACTCGCGAAACAGCGAGACCATGTCGCCGCCGACGAAGGTGACGTCCATGTCGCTCGTTCCCGGACCATCTGCATCGAACGGCTCATCGGTTTTGAACTTGTGACCAGTGACCGCGCTCCCGCGCAGGATCACCTGGACGCCGGCGGGCGTCGCATCCTCCAGCGTGCGCAGAAACTCGTCGAAGCGAGCCTCGTCCCCTCCGAAAACGAGCCGGACTACACGATCGCGGATGACGCGCTGGTCGCCGACCTCCGCGGTGTCGGTGCGACCGGGCTGCGCATCGTCTGCGATCACTTGTGGCTGTTCTTGCCGCCCTTCCGCGAGCCCTTCTTTCCGCTGTTGGCGATCTTTGCCGCGCGGGTCTTGCTCATGCCTTTGTCCTTGAGGGCTTCGTATTTCTTGCGATTCTTGATCCGGCCTTTGCTCTTGGTTGCCATTTTCTCTCCGATTGCGTTCGAGTACGAGAAAGGCAAACAGAGGACCATCGGCCGCGCACCGGTCGGATAATTCGACCTATTTGATTGGAATCGCTGCACTGAGCGCCGACACGCCGTTCTCGTCGAAGCTCTCGATCGCGACCCAGTAGCTCTGGTCGACGGTGAGGGCGCGAAGGTTGAGGGTTGTCCCCTGATCGGCGAACCGCTGGTAGGTCTCGTACAGCTTCGATGGGGAGATTCCCCAGCGAACGTTGTAGCCGACGGCGCCGCGCACCGGCTGCCACGCGATATCGGCGTTGCGTTCGTCACGCTCGCGGCGCGCGGTTAGACCTTTCGGCGTGGCCGGTCGCGGACCGTCTCCATTCCCGAACACTCTGACGTCGCTGATGGCGAGGTTCTTCGCGCCGACGTGGATGTGCTCGTAGCGAACGAATCGAGCGCGTACCGGCTTTGACAGCTCGATGTAAGCATTCGGTCGATCGCGGCGCTCGCGCGAAAGGTCCGCGACGGTTTCCCAGCGCTTCCCGTCCGGCGAAATGCTGAGTCGAAACCTGGTGTAGACGGAGGAATCGGTTCCGTAGAGGCCGGATTGGTAGTCGGCGTAGTTCACCTGGATCGCTTTGATTTCGTAGCTGCGGCCGAGATCGATGGTGAGAGATACGCCGGGCTTGTTCTCACCGGCGACCCAGAACGTTCGCGGATTCTCGTCGGTTACGTTGGTCGCCGCAAACGTTGTGAGCTGTTTCGAAACCGCCTTCGTGATATCAGAGCATCGTCCCGCAACGTTGCAATCGAGGAAGATTTGCGGCAGCGTAGACGTCGCAGTGGCATGCTTGCGATACGACAACAGCATCCAGCCCGTGAATAAATCCTCACTCGTCTGATTCGACCTGGTCGGCAGCCAGTGCGGGAAATCTCCAAACCGCGTATCGACGAACATCTGGCCGTCGGCATCGAACCCGGCCGGATGCAGTCCGATGCGTCGCTCGAAATTCCAGTTCACTGCAATCCATGGCGTGCCGGTGTTCCACCAGTTGCCGTACACATCCTGAAACGTGTTGCCGTGACCGGCTCCCTCGACGAATCCGCCCGGCTTGTACGCTACCGGGTTGTACGGCGCGTAGGTGAACGGACCCATCGGATTGGTACTCGTATATACGCCGGTCGAGTAAACGTTGTACTCGGTTCCCGGAGCGCCGTACTGCAAATAGTACCGGCCGTTGTGCTCGGTCATCCACGCGCCTTCGATGAACGGCTTCACCGTCGTGTCGCGATGATCCTGACCGAATCTCTCCCAGCCGTGTTTGTCGGGATCGAGACCGAACAGCCAGCGCGGCGTGCCCTTGTATGCAAGCTGTTTTGATTTGTCGAGCTCGATGACGTTGAGCGGGTACACATTCGACGAGTTCCAGTACAGGAACCATCGATTGCTCGTCGTATCATAGAAGAACGCCGGATCCCACGGACCCGGCTGCACCGAATCCGGCTTCGCAAAAACACCGGGCTCGTACTGGCGAGCCATCGGCAGCCACGGTAGGAGTCGATTGTAAAACTCGACGCGGCCGGTCGCGGGCTCCGTCAACATCATGATCGGCAGTGGCGATGTCGTGCTCGGCAGAAGATAAATCGTGTCGCGCACCGAAAGTGCCGCCGGCGCGACGACATCAGTCAGCGGCCAGCGGGTCGGCGTGATGTGCTCCCAGGTCCCGAGATCCTTCGATCGCCAGTATCCGTCACCGATAGTCTCGAACAGGTAGTACTCGCCGTGTTGCACCACGATCACCGGATCGGCGCCCGAACGATACGAGATTCCCTGGTTGTGCTGCTCGAAGTTGTACTTGTAATCGATGTCGATCGGGTTGGCGTAGGTGCGCTGACTAAGCTCCTGGGCGGAGAGACCCGCTGCGCCGAGCGCGGAGATTCCGAGTATCAGCGCTCCGTGGAGTGGGAATCCGGCAGCCACGCTTCGCGCCTACGAGATCGCCGGCTCTGCGCCGCCGCCACCCACGACTCTCCGGCGGCGACTCAAGACTCCCGCCGAGACGAGAACGAAGATCAGCGCGACGGGAAGCGGCTCCAGGAACGTGAACGCTATGTTGAACGCCGGGTTCTTGTACAGCTCGGCGTACTTGTCGAGCTCGGCCTTTCGCTCAGCGATTGCCGCGGGAGTCTCGCCCGACGCCCGGGCTTTCTCGAGAGCGTGCGCTTCGTAACTGGTCAGGTAGTCCGAGGCCACAGTATGGTAGAGGACTTCCCACGTCGCGACGTAGCAGGCGGAAGCTATCAGGGCGATCAGGGCGCCGACGCCGAGCGCGCGGCCAAATCCGATTGTGCCGCCGGCAACATTGTCACGGTATGACCGAACCCCGAAGTAGACCAGCAGGAAAGCGAGCACCATCGACGTATAGCCGATAACCGCGCCGTGGTCGTAACCGATCCGGTCCTTGAACGGAATGGTGAGCAGCATGATCACCGACAGGATCGCGCCCGCAATGAGGCCGAAGACCAGTACGATTTTTCTCATCGATGGAATCCTCAGAAAGTGGAATGGGCTGCACGGCCGTCACTCTAGCTCGTGCCCTCCAACTCCGCGTCACCCGAATGGATGATTTTTCGCCCAAATCGCTAATTCATCCTTTCAGGGGATGAGTCGCGCTTCCTTGGCGCGCTGCACCGCCTGCGTCCGACGTCGGGCCGAGAGCTTCCCGAAAACCCGCGCCGCGTGGGTCTTCACCGTGTTCTCGCTCACAAACAAGCGCTCGGCGATCTCCCGATTGCTGAACCCTGCCGCCATCGCCTCGAGGATCTCCAGCTCGCGCGCTGTGATGCCGAGCTCGGCGAGCCGAGCATCGTCGCGCGCGAACGGTCCGGCCACTCGCACTTCCTTTATGACCACGGTCTCGCGCGGGCGCGTGAGCTTGAGCCCCAGCCAGATCCCCACGGCCGAGAAGACAACCGCGACGATTCCGCCGTAGATGTCGAGCGAATGCTCGACCAGGAGGTATCGATACTCGATGACCTTGAGCAGCGCGATCAGAGCGCCGCCCAGAAGACCGTAGCCGATCACCGTCTTCATCATTCGCCAAATCGCACGCGTCGAGTCTCCTGCTCACGCCCGGTACGCTTCGCGAGCGATTCGTACAGCTCCGGTCGCCGCGCGCGCATCCATCGCCGGCCCGACGATGTCTCGAGCAACGAAGCATCGAGATTCGCGCACACGATGGCATCGTCCGACGACCTGGTCTCGGCGATGATCTCGCCGTAGGGATCGAGAATCATCGCGTTGCCGGTGCGGATCTCATCGTCATCAGGGCCGATGCCGTTGGCGAACAACAGGAACATCCCGTTGTCGTGCGCCCGACTCGGCAGCCACCGCATCAGCCAGCCCCGGCCTTTCGGGCCACAGAGCTCCGCTTCGCAAGCGGCAGGATCTTCCGCTCGCCGAGCCCAGATCGTGGGATCGACCGGCTTCATCGCCCTGGGGCTCACCGAGTTGCACCCACCGGTCTGGTGCGGAGCGAGCAGGATCTCCGCGCCAAGCAATGCTGTCGCCCGCGCGTTTTCGACGATGTTGTTGTCGTAGCAGATGAGTACGCCAACTCGGCAACCGTGCGGCGTATCGAAGACCGTGTACTGATTGCCCTCTGACAGGAATCTCGACACGAAGACGTGCAGCTTGCGATGCACTGCCCAGCGTCCGTCCGGCATCGCTACGACGTACGCGTTGTAGAGTTTTCCATCTTCGCCGCGCTCGATGAGCCCAGCTCCGATCGTTATGCGCTGCTCGCGCGACATCCGCAGCAGTTCACGGGTGCTCGGACCGTCGGGAACCGACTCGGCCAACGCTTCGACGTCCTCGCGCGGGAGCTTGCGCACGTGCCAGTAGCCGGTAATGCACATCTCCGGGAACGCGATTATCTCGACACCATCCTTCGCTGCCCCGGCGACGAAATGCCGGACGCGGCCGATGTTGTACGCTTTGTCGCCGGGGCGATGCTGGAACTGCACCGTCGCAACGCGGATGTCGCGCATTCAGTCTTCGACCTCGAATTGCGGATTCCAGACGACTTCCCAGACGTGCCCGTCGGGATCCTGGAAGTATCCGGCGTACCCGCCCCAGAAAGTTTCCGCCGCCGGCTTGACGATGCGCGCGCCGGCCCGCTTCGCCTCCGCCATCGCGGCGTCCACCTCCTCGCGCTTGTTGACATTGTAGCCGAGGGTGATCTCGGTCTGATTGGGTGCGCCCCGTGGCAGGCCGGTGTCGTGGGCGATCGACGCGCGCGGCCACACGGCCAGCCGCAGACCGCCCTGCAGATCGAAAAACGCAACGGCGCCGTGCTCGAATTCCTGGCCGATGATTCCTTCAGTGCGCCAGCCGAGTCCGTCGCGATAGAACTTCACCGCGCGGTCGAGATCGTCGACGCCGAGGGTGAGCACGGTAACGCGAGGACGCATCAGCGGCTCACCGTCGCGCTCGGCGAGAACATTTCAGCGTCATCGGGAGTCAGCGTACGATTGGACATACCGGTGGTCTCAGCCAAGGCGCAGGCCATACCGCTCGGTCAGCTGGCCCAGCATCCGAAAATCGAATTCGAGCTCATACCGCGCAGCGAGCGCCATCACTTTAGCCGGATCCGGCGGGCCCGACTCGGGGATAATGGTGGCGAGCTCGCGGAAGTAGTTCGCGAAGTCCGGCGGCGAGATGATCTCCAGAAATCGCACTGTCACGTCTCCCGCATTCCAGAAGGTGTGCCATTCGCCGCGCGGTTTTGTCACGAGCGCGCCGGGCCCCGCCTCCGTCACCACGCCTTCCCTCCACACAGTCAGAGTTCCCTCGAGGACATACGACAGTTCGTCTTCGCGGTTGTGGCGGTGGGGAGGAGCGCCGATCAGTTTCGGGCCGAGGGTGTGCTGGATCAGGGCGTAGGCTTCATCGGAGGCGAGGAACGAGGTGCCGAATCCCCCGATCTGAACGTGATCGGCGGTCGAAGTGACGGAAATGGCGTCAGCGTCCACCGAGCTCTCGCGTGCTGAATGTTCGGCTGTGATAGATCTTCCAGATGCCAGGGCCCATTGGCGAGCGGGACGCTACCGTGATGCTATCGATCGGTCGCGAGACGTCGTAATGCCGAGTAGCGAATCGTGCGACATCCCCGGCGTGATCGGCGAACTGCGGCTCACTCTGGTTCGCGAAGGCGGCGGTGTCCAACTGAATGTATAGGTGTCGCTCAGGCGGTGCGCCTCCAGAAAACAGGCTCACCTGCGGATCCGCTGTGGCTCCGATACTATCGCGCAATTGAGAAGCGAGAGCGTCGCGAGCCACCGCACCAGCGTCTTTCTTTTCACACGCAGCCGCGAACACGACAGCAACCCAAAGTACGATCGGGTCTAATCTCGAAACACGCGTCATTAGTGAGATCGGATCTGCAGGTTCAGATTGGACATGGGGTGCGCTTCCCGGAATCTCAATAGAGTGGCGCGACGACGCCGTTCGTTCAATAGCCAACGGTGGAATTACCTCCCCTTTCCGCCGCCCTGACCGCGCTGCAGTATTGGCGGGCGTCCCTAGAACCGGTCCTAACCTGTCGCCCCACGGATCGCAATGAAACGAATCGTCGTACTGCTCGCACTTCTGCTCGGCGTTTCCGCTGCTACCTCCGCTCAGCAGCCACGCATCCTCGTCTTCACCAAAACCGCCGGCTTCCGACACAGCTCCATCCCCAACGGAATCGCCGCCATTCGCAAGCTCGGGCAGCAGAACGGATTCGCGGTCGATACGACGGAAGACGCCGACGCTTTCACCTCGAAGAATCTGGCGCGCTATCGCGCTGTGGTTTTCTTGAACACGACCGGTGATGTGCTCGATCCCGCCCAGCAGGACGACTTCGAGCGATTCATCCAGGCAGGCGGCGGTTACGTTGGGGTCCACGCCGCCGCCGATACCGAGTACGACTGGCCATGGTACGGCAGACTCGCCGGCGCCTGGTTCAACGGACACCCGGGCAATCCCAATGTTCGCAAAGGAACCTTCCGCGTTGTCGACAAAAACAATCCGTCGACTGCGGGACTCCCCGCGGTTTGGCCGCGCGAGGATGAGTTCTACAACTTTAAGTCGATCGATCCCACCATCCACGTCCTCGTCGACATCGACGAAAAGAGCTACGAGGGCGGGACGAACGGTGACAACCACCCAATGAGCTGGTACCACGACTTCGACGGCGGTCGGGCGTGGTACACCAACATGGGTCACACCGAAGCCACCTACACCGAGCCGCTTTTCCTCCAGCACCTCCTCGGCGGTCTCAAGTACGCGATCGGCACCAGGCCTGTCGATTTTTCCCGCGCCCGCCCGGAAGAAAACCGGTTCACCAGGGTCGTTCTCGCCGACAAGCTCGACGAGCCAGTGGAGCTGGCGGTGCTCCCCGACATGCGGGTGCTGTTCATCGAGCGCCACGGCTATGTGAATCTTTACAAGCCATCGACCGGGAAAGTGACACGCATCGCCACCATTCCGGTCAGTAACAAGTACGCCGACAGCAGTCGCGCCGAGGATGGTCTGCTTGGGCTTGCGATCGATCCGCACTTCGCCAGCAACGGATGGGTGTACATGTACTACTCGCCCGCCGGACCGAAATCCGAGAACGTCTTGGCGCGATTCCACATGGCCGGCGATGAGCTGCACATGGCGTCGAAGCAGATCTTGCTCGAGATCCCGACGCAGCGCCTGCAATGCTGTCATACCGGCGGCTCCATCACCTTCGACAGGAAGGGCAATCTCTACCTGTCGACTGGTGACAACTCCAATCCGTTCGCCAGTGGCTACGCGCCGATCGACGAACGTCCCGGCCGCATGCCGTGGGACGCCCAGAAATCGTCCGGCAACACCAACGACCTGCGCGGAAAGATCATCCGCATCCATCCCGAGGCGAATGGCACCTACACCATTCCGGCGGGCAATCTCTTTCCGCCCGGCACGCCGAAGACCCGACCCGAGATCTACACCATGGGTCATCGCAACCCGTACCGCATCTCCGTCGATTCGCACACCGGCTTTTTGTACTGGGGAGATGTCGGGCCCGACGCCAACGTCGATTCGGTAGGGCGTGGACCGCGCGGCTACGACGAGGTGAATCAGGCGCGCTCCGCCGGCAACTACGGTTGGCCGTATTTCGTGGGCAACAACTACGCGTACAACAAGGTGACGTGGGTTGATTCCGCGCACGTGATCGCCGGCGACAAGTTCGATCCGGCGCATCCGGTCAATCGCTCGCCCAACAACACGGGTCTCAACGATCTGCCCGCCGCGCGCCCTGCTTTCATCTGGTATCCTTACGCGCCTTCTCCCGATTTCCCGATCGTCGGCTCCGGCGGACGCGCCGCGGCTGCCGGTCCCGTGTTCCATCGCGACGATTTCCGCGGCGCCGAGCGGCCGTTCCCGCAGTACTACGACGGCAAGCTTTTCATCTACGAGTTCATGCGCCATTGGGTGATGGCAGTCACGATGGCTCCGAACGGTGACTTCGTCTCGATGGAGCGCTTCATGCCGAACGCAAAGTTCAGCGCGCCGATCGAGATGGAGTTCGCACCGAACGGCGACATGTATCTCCTCGAGTACGGAACCGCGTGGTTCCAGGGCAATCCCGACGCGCGGCTCGTGCGCGTCGAGTACAACGCCGGCAATCGCAAACCCATCGTTGCCGCCGCCGTCGATCAACACGCCGGCGCGCTGCCTCTGCGCGTCAAACTCAGCTCGGCGGGCACCCTCGATCTCGACGAAGATTCCCTGCGTTACGCGTGGACCATCACCGATCGCAACGGGCGCGTCGTGCGCAGACTCAGCGGCGCCAATCCATCGTTCACCATCACTCAACCTGGCACCTACACCGCGTCGCTCACCGCGACCGACACCCACGGCGCGAGCGCGACGGCGAGGGTTCCGATTGCCGCCGGCAACGAGCCGCCGACCGTCGGGGTGAATCTCGTTGACGGCAATAAGACTTTCTTCTTCCCCGGCGTGCCGGTGCGCTATTCCGTGAATGTCACCGATCGTGAAGACGGCTCGCTGGGCAAGGGAATTCCGGCGCAGCGCGTCACCGTCACGAGCCAGTTCCTGAAAGAGGGACTCCCGTCGACCGGCGTCGCGGCCGCGCACGAGACCGGCAAGGCGCTGATCGAAGGCAGTGATTGCCTCTCCTGCCACCAGTACTATCAGAAGTCGATCGGCCCCGCCTACATCGATGTCGCGCGCAGATATCACGACAGCACCGTCACGGCTCGACTTGCGCGCAAGGTCCGCGAGGGCGGCACGGGCGTGTGGGGCAGGGTGGTGATGCCCGCGCATCCAACTCTCACCGAAGCGCAATCGACGGCGATGGTCAACTACATCCTGAGTCTTGCAGATCAGCAGACGACGGGCGCCTCGCTACCGCCGAGCGGAACGTACACGCCGCCGGCGGAATACGCCGCCGCGCCCAAGGGAGCGCTGGTTCTCCGCGCCGAATACACCGACCGCGGCGGCCACGAGATGCCTGCGATTACGAGGGAGGGCACTCTCGCGTTGCGCTCGCCAACAGTCGTGGTTGCAGATGGTGAGCTGTCCGAGGGAGTGTCCAAGCAGGATGTCGAGGGAATGCCGGTCGAGATCACCGTCGTCAACAGATCGGGTGGATCCGTCGCGTTGAAGCAGCTCGATCTCACCGGTGTTTCGGCGGTGACGATGATGGCACTCGCGCCTACCCAGTACCACGCGGTCGGCGGTAACGTCGAAGTACATCTCGATTCGCCGACCGGTGCCCTGCTCGGCGAGAGCGAGACGATCCAGCCGAGCGCGAATACCCAGGCACCGCCATCGCCGCTGCGCGTTGCGCTCACGCCGACGACTGGCGTGCACGACGTGTATCTGGTTTTCAGAAATCCGGCTGCGACCGGCGATCAATTCCTGTTTGCGGTCCTGACGGCCACCTTCGAGAGCGCGGCGTCGCGATGACGCCCGCGCTCTAGAAGTAGGAGAAGTCGGAACGCAGCTGTAGCTTCTGTCCGGCCTTCGGCGCGTTGGTGTACGTCAGGTCGCCGATTTTCGTGAGTGGCTTGTTGCGGGCGTCGTAGGTGTAGGTGTAGTCGATGGAGTAGTTGTCGCCGGTTCCGAGGTGAAGCACCCGCGTCGGATTGCCTTTCTGAAGCACGACGCCTGGTAGCAGCACGAGGTTGTCGAAGAACTCGTCGTGGATCAGGCTGAACGCGTCGACGTTGATCTTGTCGTCGTAGTTCTCGAAGAGATCGACGAAGGTTGCCTCGGTCTGGAAGCCCGGCACCGCCGGAAAGTGCTCGCCGAGCTCCAGCAGATTACCGTTCGCGTCATAGATCATCGAAAAAATTTTGTCCATAACGAAGGCATCGTTTAGGATCCGCTCGCGCTTGAGCAAAACCAGCTGCCCGCCGTCGTAGCCGAGCGAGATGCGGGTGAAGGTGACTCCATCCGCATCGATGTAGTTGACGTTGCTCACCCGCCCGGCGTCGTCGTAGACGTACTGAACGCGGTCCCTGTTTCCGACCGCGTCGTTCCGTAATTCGACGAGGCGGCTGCCGTCGTATACCGCAGTGTACACCCGGAAGCCCGATGCAAACTCGACGGTGGCAACTCGGCCGCTTGCGTCGTAATCGAATTTGTAGAACGGCGACGGCAGCAGCGGGATGTTGATTTCCTTGAGCAGCGCCGTGGGCGGCGGGGGTGGGGGCGGGGGCGGTGTCGTTATCCGCGAGTCACCGCCGCAGGCACTCAGGACTGCGGCAGTTGCGAATGCGATGTATTTGCGCATGATGGTAGGGTCGGTCGTGAGGCCCTACGATAAGTCTCCGCGCGGGACGGAAGTATCGGTGCGGAGAGCCGTCAGGTGTCAGCGGTGAGGAGAGCGCGTTGTAGGTTCTAGTCCTACATGGATCGCTGGCCACACGAGTCCTAAAGTCGGCAGTCTGGAGACGCGGACAGTTCGGAGCGTTTCAGTCTGTCGTGCTTTGCATCCATAGGAAACGCGAGGCTATCAGTTCGCCAGTACTACAGCTAAGAGACTCCCAGCTTTCCAGTCTCCAGACTGCCGGCTTTGGGACTAGGGGTGCCGGTCGAAGAACCTCAATCCTTTCCGTCGCAGGACCCCGCCCGCGCCGGATAAGGACAGAGCGTACGTGTGCGCACAGTCCCGCTGCCCGCATCCCCGTCCGTTCTGAACTGCGTCGCGATAACACCCGAGGGCACGGCCCCGCTCTCCACCCACGCCTCGAGTGACTTCAGCATACTGTGCTGCCGGTCCGCGGTCGGCCGCAGCCACTGCCCGAAGTCGTTGGGCACGTTGCCGCTGCCGCAGTGCCCCATCCCGGGCACGAGGTACAGCTGCGCGAATTGATCGACGCGCTCCTTACCCATCCGCGCCACCAGATTCCTGTAGTACTCGATGCTGCCTTCGGGATTGTCGGCGCCGCCATGGTAGATGATCAGCTTCCCACCGCGATCGCGAAACGCGTCGAGCTTGCCCGATACGAAAGTCTGGAAACCGTAATGGTACGCCGGCGCGCCGGCCATGATGCCGTCGTAGTCGGTCGGGTAGCGCTCGGCCTCCATCAAACCCTGCCGGCCACCGTTTGAGCAGCTCGCGAAATACGAATGCGCGAGCGGCCGAGTGTAAAACGCGCTGATCACCGTTTTCGCGAGGGTCGTCATTTCGTGGATCGCACGATAGTCGAAATCCGTCTGCTTCTCCGGATGCCCAACCGACCAACGTGAATCGCGCGCGCCGCCTTCGTGACCCGTATCGGTCGACGCGCCGACGTATCCGCTGTTGATCGCTTCGCCGAGCCTGTAGTACGCGATCGTGCCGCCGAATCCGCCGTTGCCCGCGCCGAGCAGCTTGCCGTTCCATCCAGCAACCGGCAGCCAGACTTCGGCGCGAATGTGCGAATCTGGCGAGGGCGTAATCGTCGCCTGCACTCGGCAGAACGCGGGAAGATTGTTGAAGCCGGTAAAGAATTCCGCCGGCGGCTTGCGTCCTGGCGGCATATGAAATCCGCCGCGCGCTACGACCTGCGCACTCGTGATCGTCGTGTTCTGGACCGGCAGTCGCGCGAGATCCGCGCACGGGTCTGCCGCCTTTGCCGGCGCCGGCGAGCAGGCGCAAAGCAGCGCGACAACTGACAGTGTCCACGCGCTGAGGGTTTTGCTCATCTCGTGTCGGTCGCCGCTCTCAGTCGATCTCCCTTTTCGATGCAGAGATGCCGTCCGGGAGTCGAACCCGGAGAGCGGGTCCGGCGCCCGTTCCTTCGTGGGAGTCGAACCCACTGCGCCGGCCTCCCCCTGGCGAACCGCGCCACGGCTATAGAAACGTAGTACGCTCAGCAAGCGCTCAATGTTCTAGCGAGCCATTACGTGTCGTCGTCCGCGCGGCGAAGCCAGTGTTCGATAACTTCGACAGCGTACGCTTGCTCATCTGCGGTGAGCTCGCGTCCCTTTTCAATGTGATGCCACTTCGCGAGACAGCCACGGCAGCACGTCGCGGTCGCGTGCTGCGCCACGAATACCGGGTGCCCGCGAAACGGAGTCTGCTTCCCATCGTTTCGAGGTTCGGCCGGCGCCAACCGCTGCGCGATGAAGTCCGCGGCGTGCGCCAGAACGGCCTCCATGCCTTTGGATTCCAAATATTCCTGCTCCCGCACGCCCAGGCGAAATCGCCGCCGAAACGGCGATCGCGACAACGCTGTGAAGACATCATCCAGATCTCGCGCCATTGCTCCTGCCGCGTTTGTCACTCAGGGAAGCGTAAATGCAACATACGTGTCACTGGATCTGGTCCCGAGCTTTCCACCGCCTGCCGCGATCACGACGTACTGCTTGCCGTTCACTGAGTAAGTGCTCGGCGTCGCATAACCCGCGGCCGGCAAAGTCGTCTCCCACAGCAGCTTGCCAGTCGCCTTGTCGAAGGCGCGAAACCTCTCGTCCTGGGTCGCCGCGATGAATACGAGTCCGCCCGCCGTCACGATTGGGCCACCGTATTGCTCGGCGCCGGTGGGTTTGACCTTATTTCCGCTCAGCTCGTCGTGCTCGCCGAGCGGAATTCGCCAGCGATATGCGCCGGTGTTGAGATCGATCGCGCTCAGCGTTCCCCACGGCGGCTTGATCGCAGGATAACCACTCGAATCCCGCCAGCGTTCGTAGCCGGCGAACTCGTAACGTGCGCCAGGAGTGGCAGCATACGCGGCCGACGTGGTGGAATCAGCCGCTTCGGCACTCGCAGCTTGCTTCACCGGGCCTGAGTGATTCAGCAGGTAGTCGATCACAGCAGCCTTCTCATCTTCAGGCAGTCGAGGGAATGCCGGCATGAACCCCCGCCCGTGCTCGATCACCTGATGGATCTGCTGCGCCGAGAGCCGGCCACCGATCCCGACTAGTGAAGGCGCACGGTCGATACCACGTCGATCTGCGCCATGGCAGCTCGCACACATCGTGGCATAGACGGCCTCACCCGTGCGTGGCACGGCGTTGGACGCGGCCGTGTCTCGAGGTTCGCGCATTGCCGCGATCCACGGAACGTCGCTGGCGTTGACGTAGATCACGCCAGTCTCTCGATCGACCGCCGCGCCGCCCCATTCGCCACCGCCATCGAAGCCCGGCAGCTCGATCGTCCCTTCCTTGCTCGGCGGTGCGAACAGCCCGTCGTGCCTAAGGGTACGAAATCGAGCCAGCGCTGCCGCGCGTGCGTTTGTCGTGAGATCGGTGAGATCAGTCTCACCCATCGACTGTCGAGCGAACGGAGCGGGAGCCAGAGGAACCGGCTGGGTCGGCCATGCGTCTTCGCCGATCAGATCAGACGCCGGCACTGGACGCTCCTCGATCGGAAAAAGAGGCTGACCAGATGCGCGGTCAAACAGAAACACGAATCCGCTCTTGGTGATCTGCGCGACTGCATCGACAGGTTTGCCGTGGCGCGTCACCGTGAGGAGATTCGGAGCCGCGGGCAGGTCGCGATCCCACAGGTCGTGATGGACTGTCTGGAAATGCCAGATGCGTTTTCCCGTCGTTGCATCGAGCGCGAGCAGGCTGTTGGCGAAAAGGTTCGCGCCGTGTCTCGCACCGCCGTAGAAGTCGGGAGTCGCCGAGCCGGTCGGGACGTAGACGATGCCACGATCGGCATCGATGCTCATGCCCGCCCACGAATTCGCGCCGCCGGCGGTCTTCCACGCGTCGGCGGGCCAGGTGTCGTAACCGACTTCGCCGGGGCGGGGAATGGTGTGAAATGTCCAGCGGATCTTCCCGGTGTGGACGTCGTACGCGCGAATGTCGCCGGGCGCAGATCCTTCTTCCTCGCCGACCCTCGTGCCCTGGATCAGGAGATCGCGGTATACGACGCCGGGACTCGTCGCGACGAGATAGGCGTTGCTGATATCTCTGCTCAAACCGGCGGCGAGATCGACCCAGCCGCTGTCACCGAACTCGGGATCGGGCTGCCCGGTAGCCGCATCGAGCAAATACAGTCGTCGCGCCGCGGAGAAGAGAATCCGGCGCTCGGCGCCGTCTGACCAATACACCACTCCGCGATTCGCATGGCCTTCGCGCTCACGGTTCGCGAACGGATCGAATCTCCACAGCTCGGCGCCCGTCGCCGCATTCAGCGCGACGACGTCGAGCGCCGGCGTCGTCGTGTACAGAACGCCATCGACCACGATCGGCGTCGCCTGGACCTGTGATGCACCATCTCCCGAGTGGTAGGTCCACGCGACCCGCAGCTGGGCGACGTTGGTGCGATTGATTTGGGCCAGTGGGGAGTAGCGGCCGTTTCCGGGATCGCCGCCGGTTGTGCGCCAGTCTGCCGCTACCATTGAAGAGGAAGACAGCGCTGGCGAGGAAGACGGTCCGGCGAAGCAGGCCGCAAGCGTCGCCGCGGCAGCGCAGCCAAGGATCGTCGGAGCCACAAATCGTGGACCTTTCACGGACCCGAAAGTACCGTTGTGCACCGTTCTTTGCTGGCCGATGTCTAATTCACGGCGCTTCAGGTGGTCCACCGCTTTGCAGGGAGGGAAGATGGCTTTCGCAATCGTAAGAATGGCGAGTGTCGCCGCCGTCATGTCGACGATGGCAACGGGTTTTTGCGGCGCCCAGCATTTGACCGGCGCGCATCCGAGCGGCGAAGTGCCCGCTCCCGTCGTGCTCGACAATGCCGGACTCTTTCAGGACAAATTCGCGCAGGTCGGAGACGACGTGTTCATCGCCGGCCAGCCGACCGAAAAAGGCCTCCGCGAGCTGCGCTCACGCGGTGTGACGACGGTGGTCAATCTGCGCACTCCGCCGGAGATGGCAAAGGTGCCGTTCGATGAGCCAGCGCTCGCAAGAGAGCTGGGGATGGACTACGTCAATATTCCCGTGCGCGGCACCAAGGAGATGCCTTACTCGCCGGCAGCGTTGAAGCTATTCGCCGATGCAATGACCAACGCCAAGGGTAAGATCCTATTGCACTGCACGGTCGCCTGGCGCGCGAGTCACCTGTGGGCGGCGTATCTCATTCAGTACCGGAACGTGCCGGTTGCGACTGCGCTCAAGGATGCCCGGATGATCAATCTCATGGACGACATGCGGATGGGTGATTCAGAGCAGCCCGTCGAGGCATTCCTTGGCCGTGCACTGCCGGAGGTCGGCCACCCGAAGGGCTGAGGTCGGCAGCATATTTAGTCGATCTCACCCAATCGACCATGAAAATCGATCGCCGTGGTTTCATCGTAGCATCGTCTTCAGCTCTGGTACTCGGCAAAACTCCGCGACTGTCAGTCGCTTCTGACATCTCCGCGGAGAACTCCGACCCGCCAGCGCTCGACGGAATCACGGCGAGAGACATCACGGTCTACACCACCGCCGACAAGAGCGACTACCGGCTGTCGCAGACCGAGAAGCTCAACTTCACCCACCTCGGCCAGCCGCTCGAGACCCAGATCTGCGTCTTCGTCGATCCGACGAAAACCGGTCAGACGATAGTAGGCATAGGCGGCGCACTCACCGATGCCGCCGCCGAGACCTTCGCGAAGATTCCGGCCGCGAAGCAGCGCGAAGTTCTCGACGCCTACTTCGATCCCAACAAGGGAATCGGCTACACCCTCGGACGAACCCACATCCACAGTTGCGACTTCTCGTCCGCCAGTTACACCTACGTGCGGGAAGGCGACAAGGCGCTGGCGTCGTTCAGCGTCGATCACGATCGGAGGTTCCGCATCCCGTTCACCAAGCGGGCGATCGCCGCCGCGGGCGGGAAGCTGACGCTGTTCTCGAGTCCGTGGAGCCCGCCGGCGTTCATGAAGACCAACAACGACATGCTCCACGGCGGAAAGCTCAAGCCGGAGTTCTACCAATCGTGGGCCAACTACTACACGAAGTTCATCAAGGCGTACGAGGCGGAGGGAATTCCGATCTGGGGAACCACCATCCAGAACGAGCCCATGGCGACCCAGACGTGGGAGTCATGCATCTACACCGCCGAGGAGGAGCGCGATTTTCTCAAGAACTTCCTTGGGCCGACGATGAAGAGGGAAGGGCTGGGTGACAAAAAGATCATCGCCTGGGATCACAACCGCGATCTGATTTACCAGCGTGTGAGCACCATTCTCGCCGATCCCAAAGCGGCGCAATACGTCTGGGGCATCGGCTTTCATTGGTACGAGCCGTGGAGTGGCGGCGCGATGATGTTCGACAACGTGCGGCTCGTGCACGAGACCTTCCCGGACAAGAAGCTGCTATTCACTGAAGGGACACCTGCTTCGTTCAAGACCGAAGACATCCACAAGTGGAGTCTTGGCGAGTACTACGGCCATTCGATGATCAACGACTTCAACGACGGCGCGGTGGGTTGGACCGACTGGAATGTCCTGCTCGACGAAGAGGGTGGCCCCAATCACGTCGGCAACTTCTGCTTCGCGCCGGTGCACGCGGACACGAAGACGGGCGAGCTGATCTACACCAACTCGTATTACTACATCGGCCACTTCTCGAAGTTCGTGCGGCCCGGCGCGCGCAAGATCGCCAGCTCCCCGAGCCGCAGCGCGCTGCTCTCGGCGGCGTTTGTGAATCCGGATGGGAAGGTCGCGGTGGTGGTGATGAATCCCACCGATGAGAAGATTTCCTGGTTTCTCTGGCTGGCCGGCGACGCGGCGGAGGTCACGAGCTTACCGCATTCGATTCAGACCCTGGTGTTCTGAACCGGCGGCGGCGCTTTCATTCACTTGCGCGTGTCCAGCGGACAGTTTGTCCGGTCGTCAGGGTGCCTATGCGGGTGACCGTTGCGTAAATCCCTGCGCACTTCTGATTCCTGCGCACGATCGATTTCAGCACCTCCGGCGCAGAATCTCCCGAATCCGGGTTGTAATTCACCATCGAGCACCGCTCGTCGCGCATCACCACACTGACGCGCGGCCCTTCTGATTCGCCAAAGGAGATAACACCGCCAACCCACTCGTCTTCCTGAAACGCGGCAGAGCGCTTCAGCCGGACTACGACGTTCGGTCGAAATCTGCGCATGTCCGCATCGGCGCCCGCGAGTCTGCCGATCTCTTCGATCGTATCGGTGGTGATGAGAGAGATGCACGTCTCGTCGAAGACGCCGTGACGCAGGTGGATCATCTCGACCGGCGCTTTGTGACGGCGCTCGATCTCCGCGGCAAGCTCTTCGCCGAAAACGGGCAGCTCCCTGCCGTCGGGTGTGCGAACGTGGGTGACGAGATCACTTTGCTCGCCGTCGCGGCGAAACGGAGTGAACTGCAGCAGGGCGGGGAGCTTGGTCGCAGTCAGCCACGGAAAGCCGTCCCTGGCATCCATGCGCCGGAGCGCCAGACGCCTGTCGCCATCGATACCATGCCAGCCGACCTTCGCGTCTTCGAGACGTTCACCAGCCATGGACTTGACCGGGTAGCGGAAGATCGCTTCGACTTGTCCGATCTCGATTGTCACGCGACCGAATCTAGCCGATTTCGGCTCTCGCGCCTTAGAGACGTTCGGCCGAGCGAGAGCGTTCGGGTTTTTGATACTCCGCCGCCTGGGCCGCGGCGAGCGCGTCACGCTCCATCCGCTCGAGCAGCTCCTCGACGGTCACTGGATGCGCGGCCTCATCGCGCTGCGCGATGACCATCGTACCGGCGGCGGTGATCCCGGCAAAGATCGCCGAGAAGAGCATGTCGTCGGTGACGAGATGCCACGGGACCAGGCTGCCGCCGGTCAACAAATTCATCGTCTGCAGAAATGCCGGCACGAACAAGCCGCCAAGAATTGCAGCGCCGGTACCAAAGCGCACCCAGCTGATATCGGAAAGCCGCTTCCCGCGATAGGCGAGACCGATGAACGCAAAGAACGCTGCTCCGACAATCCCGCCCATCACGCCAATGCGGATTCCCATTCCGAGCCCGTCGAGCACCGCATGCCCGAACGGGATCTTGTCGGCGAGCCGCATACCAGTGGCGACGACCGTTCCGATTGCGCCCCACGCCACTCCCCACACCGCTGAATTCCGGACCGCGGCGCGCAGCCGGTAGAACCTGCTCTCATCGGCCATCGTCATTCTCCAGGCAGCTCGTCGACCAGTGGGCTACTTTGTACCGTAAAGTAGAATGGCTGCATCGCGTTTTCAAGGACGTAAATGCCGCCAGGTTCGGTCCCACCGCAGGCAGGGCGATCGATTGTGTTGCTCAGCCGATTGCTTTTCTCACCAGGTCGCCGATCCTTTTCTCATCGGCCGCGGACAATTCCTTGAGCGCGAACGCGGTCGCCCACACGTTGCCGTCGTCGAGCTTCGCCTTGTCGCTGAAGCCGAAGGTCGAGTAGCGCGTCTTGAATTTCTGCGCGGCCTGGAAGAAGCACACCACGTTGCCGTCCTTTGCATATGCGGGCATTCCGTACCACAATCTGGGCGTGAGCTGCGGAGCGGCGGTTTTGACGATCGCATGAAGTCGTTCCGCCATCGCGCGGTCTCCTTCCGACATGTCGGTAATCTTCGCGAGCACCTCACTTTCACCGTCGGCCTTGTCGGCCTTCAGCTCTCTCGCGCGATCCTTCATCGCCGAACGTTCTTCTGCAGTGAATCCTTTGGACTTCCCGCTCGCGCCGTCCGCGGTGTTGGACTTCTGCACGCTCTTCCTTGGGCTCATAGCGCCGCTACCTCTCGAGTATCCGCCAGTTCCTGCGGTCGTTTTATCGGGAAAGCTTCGATTGGCCAACACCTTCCGACCGGTATAACGCGAGCATCGTCTCACTGAAGCACACAAAGTGAATGGCGTCGATAGATCCGGCCTCTGCGGCGAACCCGCGACAGGTATCGACAGCGACTCTGGTTGCCTCCGCCGCGGGGTATCCGTAAACGCCGGTGCTGATTGCAGGAAAGGCGACACTCCTGCAGTCATGATCCCGCGCGAGAAGCAACGCAGAGCGGTACGCGCGCGCCAGCAACTCAGCCTCGCCGCGATCTCCGCCCTGCCAGATTGGTCCGACGGCGTGAATCACATACTTCGCCGATAACCCAAACGCCGGCGTGATGCGCGCTTCGCCGGTGGGACATCCGCCCATTGCGCGCATTGCCTGGCCAAGCTGCGGTCCGGCAGCACGGTTGATGGCGCCGTCGACTCCGCCTCCGGGAATGAGCGCGTCGTTGGCGGCGTTCACGATCGCGTCGACCTCGAGCCGTGTTATGTCGCCTTGGAGCGCGCTGAGCTTCATACCCTGTTCGCCACCGAGATGATTCCTACGGCAATCTGGCCGAGTCGCTCGAAGAGATCTCGACTCGCTCCAGCTCCACCGAAATTCCCAGACGCAGCGTGTTGTGAATCTCCGCGACGCGATCGGTATGCTCGGCGAGTCGGCGGGCTCGCTCTTCTCCGGCGTCGGTGAAAATCCGCGCCGAGTACCGAATCATCCGCGCTGGCTCGCCAACTCCGCCAAATTCAGCGATCGCTTCGACCTCCACGCCGCGAATCTCGATCCCTTCACCCTTCGCTTCGCGATAGAGATCGTTGCAGAAACAGGTCGCCACGGCCAGCGCCAACAGCTCGCCGCCATTCGCGCTCGAGCCGGAACCAGTTTGCTTCGGCGCGATCGCCAGATCGCGCGCCGCGCCGTCGGTGCTGAGTGTGACTCTATGGCGATCCTGGCGATTCTCTACCCGAGCGCGAACCAGCACGAGGCCTCCCGTTTGCACGCCAGTATAGCTCACCAGGCGGCCACAAATAAAGAAGCCCGCACTCGTCAGAGCGCGGGCACTCTTGCCGCCACTTCAGAATAATAGCCACTGGGGGACTTGCAGCAAGCCCGGGTGACGCCGTTATAGTCGGCGGCTCATCTCATTGGAGCGCACCGAATGACTGAACACGACGTGCTGATCGCCGGCGCCGGTCCCACCGGCCTGATGTTGGCGGCCGAGCTGGCGTTGGCGGGCGTCGATGCCGCAATCGTCGAGCGACGCGAGAGCCAGCATCTCGCGGGCTCGCGCGCGGGCGGACTGCACTCGCGCACTATCGAGGTGTTCGACATGCGCGGCATCGCCGATCGTTTTCTGTCGAAAGGTCAGGTGGCGCAGGTCGTCGGGTTCAACCTGGTACGGCTCGACATGAGCGACTTTCCTTCCCGGCACCCGTACGGGCTGGCCCTCTTCCAGAACCACATCGAGCAGATTCTCGCCGACTGGGTAGCAGAGCTCGGCGTGACGATCTATCGGGGACGTGAAGTGGCGGGCTTCCTCCAGAACGCCAGTGGCGTCACCGTCCAGGTTTCCGACGGCAGCTCGCTGCGCGCGCAATATCTGGTCGGTTGCGATGGCGCGCGCAGCATTGTGCGCAAGACATCGGGCATCGATTTCCCAGGCTGGGATCCGACCACCAGCTGGATCATCGCTGAAGTGGAGACGACCGAGGAGCCGGTGTGGGGACTGCGGGTCGATGCGACCGGTGCGACCCAGGCGATCGGGAAGGGCGACAGCGGTAGCGCGCGGATGGTGTTGATGGATCGTGAGCCGAAATCGGGAGAGCCGACGCTGGGTGATCTCAAGGACAGACTCACCGAGATCTATGGAAACGACTTCGGCGTCCACGATCCCATCTGGCTCTCTCGATTCACCGACATGACTCGGCAGGCCGCGACTTATAGAGATCGACGAGTGCTGCTCGCCGGCGACGCCGCGCACGTGCATCCGCCGATTGGGGGCCAGGGGCTCAACATCGGTGTGCAGGACGCCGCGAATCTCGGGTGGAAGCTGGCGCAGGTCGTGAAGGGCGTTTCCCCGGAAGACCTGCTCGACACCTATCACGCCGAGCGACACCCGGTCGCCGCGCGGGTGCTGAAGAACACCATGGCGCAGACCGCGCTCCGGCGTTCGGACGAGCGTACAAAGGCCCTCGGCGACATCATCGCCGAGCTAGTCGTGATGGACGGGCCGCGCAAACGCTTAGCCGCCGAGATGTCGGGACTCGGCGTTCGTTACGACTTTGGGGATGGACATCCGCTGCTCGGGCGTCGCATGCCCGACCTCGACATCGTCACGGCGAACGGATCTTTGCGCGTGTTCAGTCTGCTGCACGGCGCGCGGCCGGCGCTGATCAACTTCGCCGGGCGCGGCAGCATCGACATCGGTCCGTGGGCCGATCGCATTCAATCCATCGACGCGAAGTACGGCGGGGCGTGGGAGCTTCCGGAAATCGGAGTGGTCAGCGCGCCATCGGCCGTACTGATTCGACCCGACGGCTATGTCGCGTGGGTCGGAGATGAGACTGATTCGGGACTCGTGGATGCGATGAGCAAGTGGTTCGGTCGAAGTTTTTCAGGCGACACCCATTCTCGCGGCGCATAGGGCGACGCAAATTACTAGGATCGCCGTCGCATCACGGATCGCACCCGAACGGAGGAAGAAATTTCGTGGAAGTAGTCGTCAGGGAGAATTACGACGAGATGAGCAAGCTCGCCGCCGAAATGGTCGCCGAGCTCCTCAATACCAAGCCCAACGCCGTGCTCGGCATGGCCACGGGGTCCACGCCGCTCGGACTGTACCAGGAGCTGGTGAGAATGTACCAGCGCGGTCAGCTCGACTTCTCGCGCGTGATGACGTTCAATCTCGATGAATACGTCGGGCTTCCCGGCAATCATCCGCAGAGCTACGCCTACTTCATGCACGAGAATTTCTTCAAGCACGTGAACGTCCAGCCACAGAACATCAACGTGCCGTCGGGCACCACCAGCAACTACCCGGCGTTCTGCGACTGGTACGAAAAACGTATCATGGAGTGCGGCGGGATCGATCTCCAGATACTCGGCATCGGCAGCGACGGTCACATCGCGTTCAACGAGCCGACGAGCTCGCTCAGCTCGCGCACTCGTCTGAAAACGCTCTCGATGCAGACCATCGGTGACAACGCTCGATTCTTCGACCGCCGCGAAGACGTACCGGTGTACGCGATCACGATGGGAGTCGGAACGATTCTCGAGGCGCGTCAGCTGTTACTGGTCGCGAGTGGAAAATCGAAGGCGCGCGCGGTCGCCCAGGCCGTAGAGGGACCGGTGTCGAGCATGATCACGGCCAGTGCGCTGCAGTTGCATCGCGACGCGACCGTCATCATCGACGAAGAAGCGGCGTCGGAGCTGACGATGCGCGACTACTACGACTTCATCTACTCGGCGAAGCCCGCGGCACCCAGGACCTGATCGGGTGCCGCTCGAGGGTTAAGGGCGTGGCTCCTCGTAAAGCCCGAACTCGTTGCCGACCGGGTCTGCAAAAGCGGCAAACGCGCCCATGTTCGGTCCGATGTCCGTGCGCGGCGTCTGCACCTTGCCACCCGCTGCCTTGATCTGATTCAGTGAGTCGGTAATGCTGTCGACCATGATGTAGATGCGGGTGTGTTCGTCGGGGGTACGGTCCTCTTCCTTCACCCAGGTTCCGCTCACACCGCCGGAGTCATCGAAGGCGAGGTTACCATCGCCGCGCTGGCGGACCTTCCAGCCGAAAATGGTGGAATAGAACTCGGCCGCGTCCTGCGCCTTGTCTGCCGGTATCTCGAGGTAACAGATCTTACCGTGGGACATCTACTTGGCCTCCCATGCACGGTCGTGCAGTTCAGTTGTGCCTTTTCACTATGATTCTGCAGCCATCGGCACGAATGCGAACCAAGCCACCCGCATTATTGAATCGAATTTGAGGCAGGGAGTCCGCCTTAAGGTCCACGAGCACGGATGAACCCTCCCGCCGATATGCTGTCACGAGGAGAGGCGGCGGAAAGCTGGAGCGTCCTACAAGAGCATCGGTTGCGGCTCGAACGTGGCCAGGCTTATCGCGTGAGTCTCCGCGAATTTGTTCGAATTGGGGCAACGTATCAACGATCACACTGTCCGGGACGTCTCTCCGCGTGGGACAACCGGAGTGAGCGCCTCCTTCCCGCGGAAACGATACCTGCGAAAAGATTCCTGCTGACAACAGCGCCACGCTGAAAAACCCATTGCGGAAATGCATGAACGGCTCCGGGAAGTTGATGGCGCACGTTATCAAAGACTGGCGATAGCTACTTGTCCTTTTGATGACAAGTTCATGTTGATTTGATTAACATCGCCTCAGTCAACGCTTTGCCCGACCCGGTTGTCATAAGCTTGTCGCCTGTTCGCAACGACTACCCGACCGTATGGAATGAGTAACAAGCTCGCAATCACTGCCGCGATCGCGGCTGCAATCGTCCTGACGTCCGCGTTGAACGCGCAGGTCGATAATCCCGCACCGACCGGCCCTTACGCCGTAGGCAGACGGAACATGCTCTGGACCGACAGCACTCGCCGCGACCCGACCGATACGACCCGCTGGAGGGAGATAAGCGCCTGGGTCTGGTATCCCGCCGTCGAAGTCAAAGACGCCGGAACTGAGGCACCGCTTCCACCTGCGTGGGAGAGCCGCCGCCTCGAAACATTGAAGACCAAGCTCGGTCCGGAGATCGCGAGCGCGATGAAAGCCTTCGACGTACGCGCACACACCAATGCGCCGTTGCTCGCGGGAACATCACGTTTGCCGGTTCTTCTTTTTACCCCCGGCCTGAGCTGGCTGGCGACCGACTACAGTGTGCTCATCGAGGATCTTGCGAGCCACGGCTACATAGTCGTTGGAATATCGCCGGTAGGATTTTCGGATCCGGTCGTATTTCCGGACGGCCGAGTCACCGGCCGATCCCTCGGCAACGGTGCGAGCATCGGAACCGACCAGTCCTACATCGCCGACGACGCGGTCTTCGTGCTGCGTGCAATCCGCGACCTCGATCGCAACGGTTTCCTCCGCGATCGCATCGATCCCGGGCGCGTCGGCGCGTTCGGCCACTCCATCGGTGGAGCGATGTCCGTTGTTCTCGCCGCCCGCGACACCGCCGTCCGCGCAGCGATCAATATCGATGGCGACGTGATGGGTGACGCGCGGGATGCGCGTCCGCATCAACCGCTCCTTTTCATCAACTCCGATATGCCGACCACCGACGAGTCGCCCTCGGACTGGCCCGCAAAGCGCGTTGAGCTCTTTCATCAGGGACTCGAGCGCAGCGAGAAGCGGCGCACCGATGAGTGGACCAACACCTCCAGTCAATCGGTGGCTCCGCACCGCGTGAAAATCATCGGCGCCCGGCATCTCAACTTCACCGATGCCGCGCTGGCGTCGGACCGCGCCGTCTCCCGCGAAGCCCGCTGGATGAAGTTCGGCTCGATCGACCCCGCGCGTGCGTTGACGATTACGACCGAGCTCGTCCGGTCATTCTTCGATCAGATCTTCGGGCGTGGCGGCCCCGGACAGCTCTTCACAACTGCCGAGGCGCAATTTGCCGAAGTGAAAGTCGAGTGACGCGATCACGAGTCGCTAAGGCGTCGATTGTCACACCCCTAATACCGCAGCGATGTGAGGTTGCCCTGCGAGAACGTCCAGCGCTGCGACAGAATTGTCGATGCCGGTTGCGCGACGGTCAGCACAACCCGCGGATCCCGCGCTGCCTCGAACGTCATCCGCTCGCCGGCCAGCACCGCGAGCCGAACCATCATCGATCCTTCAGCGAACGCTTCGTCAGGTAGCCGCAAGCTCGCGATCGCTCCCGGCGCCACCCGGCCGAGCCTCCACTCGCGCTTCGTGCCGATCAGGTACACATCGACCGTCTCACGGGATGGATTGTCGAAACGGATGGACAGCAGATCAGCCAGTGTCGAAACTGGGCGGTTCTGAGCCGGGCGCGAGGACGCGCTGGCGCAGGCGCCGAGCACGAGAATCATGGTCATCATGGCGGCGATTGAAACGAAATCGCGTCTGCAGAGCGTAATCATGGGTAGTCTCCGTGACTGGGAACGGCGCGCAGTGCGCCTCATCCCATAGCGCGCAGAACCCGGCTCAATCCAATCACCGGGTTCTGTTGTCCAATCAGGGAGACCACCGAAACCGGCGCCCAATGTGAGTATGCCGACCACGCCAACCGATGGTGCCCCACCGCCATTGTCTGCGAGAATCGCGGGCGCCCACGACCCTCAGTCGCAAACCGGGCACGCGGTCACGAGGCTGTTGCGAGCGTGGGGCGCCGGCGAGGCTCAGGCGAGCGAGTCACTCGTCCGGCTCGTCTACGCCGAGCTTCATCGTCAGGCGCAGCTCGCGCTGCGGCGCGAAGGCGAGGGCCACACCCTCCAGCCCACCGCACTCGTACACGAAGCGTGGCTCCGGCTCGGCGATCAGCATGATGCGCGCTGGGAGAGTCGCTCCCAGTTCTTCGCCATTGCCGCGCAGATGATGCGACGCGTGCTGCTCGACCACGCCCGCGCGCGCCACGCCCTCAAGCGCGGCGGTCCCGCCCTCCAGGTCTCACTCGGCGATGGCGATTTCTTTGACGCCGAGTCTCGCGCGCCTGCGTCGCGCGCCGCGCCGATCGACCCGCTCGACATCATCGTGCTCGACGAAGCACTCGCCCGTCTCGCGGTGCTCGATCCGCAGAAGGCGCGGCTGGTGGAGCTGCGCTACTTCGCCGGACTCAGCATCCCCGAAACCGCGGCTGCGCTCGGCGTTTCGACGGCGACTGTCGGTCGCGAATGGGCGATCGCGAGGATGTGGCTGCGCCGCGAGCTCGATCGATGACTGATTCGCTGCGCACGGATCGGCCTTCGTCACCGATGACGCCGGAGAGATGGCGTGTCGTGGACGCGATCCTTCGCGCGTCGCTCTCGTGCGAGCCCGCGCAACGCGATGCCTTCGTCGCGCAGGCGTGTGGCGACGATGAGGAGATCCGGCTCGAGGTTGCATCATTGCTCGCCGCGCACGATCGCACCGGCGACTTCCTCGACCGACCGGCCGCCGAGCAGCTCGTCGCGTACAGCGCACCGCCACCGCTCATCGCCCGACTCGCGACTGCGCTGGCGGGGCGCTATCAGCTGGAGTGCGAGATTGGACGAGGCGGGATGGCGACTGTGCACCTCGCGCTGGATCTCCGACATCACCGGCGAGTGGCGATCAAGGTGCTGCGTGAGGAGCTCGCCGCGGCGATTGGTGGGGAGCGGTTTCTGGAGGAGATCCGGGTCACGGCATCGCTCCAGCACCCGCACATCCTTCCGTTGTTCGATTCCGGCAGCGCGCAGGGACTGCTGTGGTATGTCATGCCGTTCGTCGAGGGCGAGACGCTCCGTTCGCGGCTCGCGCGCGAGCGCCGACTGCCGGTCGACGACGCCCTCCGACTGGTGCGCGAGATGGCGGACGCGCTCGACTACGCGCACCGCCACGGCATCGTGCACCGCGATGTGAAGCCGGAGAACGTTCTGCTGCAGAGTGGCCACGCGCTGATCGCGGACTTCGGAATCGCGCTGGCGCTCGAGAACGCGGGCGGCGCGCGACTCACGCGCACGGGCATCACGCTTGGCACGCCTTCGTACATGGCGCCCGAACAGGCGGCCGGCGACCGGCCGATCGACGCCCGCACCGACGTCTACGCGCTCGGCGCGGTGCTGCACGAGATGCTCGCCGGCGAATCCGCGTTCGCCACGGCATCGCGCCAGCAAGTCGGGCGAGACGTGATGCATGCTCAAGCCGGTACGCTAGCCGCGCGTCGCGCCGACGTCTCGTCGGTTGTTGACGACGCCGTCCGCCGAGCGCTGGCGAAGGATCCGGATGAGCGGTTTCCGAGCGCTGGAGCGTTCGCAACGGAGCTAACCGCACCGCCGCGTCAGCGCCCGAGCAAGCCGCGCGGCAGGATGATATCTGCGCGCACTGCTTTGTACGCGGTCGGCATCATGCTCGGCGTCGGTCTCGCGGGCGGGTGGGCGCTGGCGCGGTCGCCGTTCGTGGAGCGCGTGCCCGCCATCCTGCCCGACGCCGGCGCGCAGCCGGTTGACCGTGGCGCTCACTGGCGGCCCACGAACGGAGAAGATCTGTCCCTCGCCGTCGTCGATCGTTCCGGTCGTCCGCTGCGGACGATCGTCGCGAATCGGCCGTGGACACCGCGTTTTTCGCCGGACGGTCGTCTGGTGGCGTACGGCGCATTCGGCAGTGGCAGAAATACGAGCGATCTCTGGGTCACGGATCTGGATGCAGCCACGACCCGTCGCCTCACCGACGATGACGACGACAGCAACGACCCGCAGTGGAGCGCGGACGGCGCCATCGTCGCCTATTCGAAGAGCGCCGCCGCCGGGAAGGATCTTTTCGCGCGACCGCTTGGCGCGGGCGATCCCAGGCTGCTCGCTACGCGGGAAGGGACCCAATTTGCGAGCGACTGGCTGCGCGATGGAAGCGCGCTGCTCGTCACCGAGGAAGCGGGAGACAACAAGCGCGACATTATTGTGCAGCCTGCGGACGGATCGGCGCCGTGGCCGTACGCGGCGACCTCGGCGGATGAGACGGCGGCGCGCATCTCGCCCGATGAGCGCTGGGTCGCGTACACCTCCGACGAGTCTGGTCGATCGGAGGTCTACCTCGATTCTTATCCGCGGCCCGGCCGGCGTATTTCGCTGTCTTCGAGTGGTGGCGCGCATCCCGTCTGGCGCGCGGATGGACGTGAGCTGTACTACTGGAACGACGGGCGGTTGGTAGCGGTGCGAATCGACCCCGGGTCAGGCACGGAGCCGCCTAAAGTCGGAGCGCCTACTGTCTTGTTCAGCGCTCCCTATTACGTCGGTCCGAACACCATGTATGACGTGTCCCCAGACGGGAAGCGATTCGTGATCGTCCTGTCGTCGCGCGACGTGAATTAGCGTCTCTCCAGAAATCCTCTGCCCTCGAATATCGCGGGCCTCGCCTTTTTGATTCGTGCCGTCCGCGTCGCCGACTGCTTCGCCGCTCCGAAGTGGTAGAGGTAACTCCTCTGGCGTCCCGGCGTCAGCGCCTCGAAGGCGCGCTTGAAACGCGGATCTTTGCGGAATTGATCGGTTAGCTCCTCGGGAAACGGAAAATCCGAGGTCGTCTTCTGCTTTACCCGCAGCCCGGACTTCTCGACTGCAATTGCCTCGCGCACGTACGCCTTGATGGTTGCTGATTGTACCTTGATGTCCTTCGCGCTGGTGAACTTCATCACGCGGCCGGCCTGCGTTTGACCGAGCTGCACCAGCACCTTCCTCGGATCCTTCAGCAGGGCACCCTGAAAGAAGCCCAGCGCGAAGTAATCCTTGAAGCCCTGGATGATGACGATGTTCTTTCCATCTACGGTGTAGGTGGGCTTTCCCCACTTACACTCCTCATTCATTCCAAGACCGGCGAGCACTCGCCGCATTGCCGCGATCTCTGCCTTCCACCGCTCTCGATACGCCATCTCCATGCGAGCGCGATCCTCGTGAAAGTCTTCAGCTCAGCGTTGTCGAGGCGCGCGCGCCCTTCCAGATCACCGCCGCGTCGTAGCCGTGAATCGTACGAACGACATCGGAGTTCCACGCCTCGAGCCCGCGCATCGCCAACGGACGCAGCGCGCGCAGGTCGATCACTTCGTGACCAACGGCATCCACCTTTGATAGCACGCGACTCAGGCGCTGATCGCCCATCTTGAATTCGTCGAACTCATCGCTCGAGACGGAGCCGAAGTTTCGACGGCCCGACGGAACAGCCAGACGCGAACCAGGCCCCGGAAGAACGATAACATGGAACGAGCGGCCACCATTGAGGTTCGCTGCTTCATCGGCCATCGGACCGAGGTCGAAGAAATTGAAGTAGTTGGCCCCGCGAATCATGTGAATGTAGCCGCCCTTGATCATCACTTTTGGTGACGGCTCGCGCCGCTGACCGTCCCGGATCAGCGCCGCCAGATTGTCGCGCATCCACGTGGTGCGTGTTTCCATATATGGCCAGACGCCCCCGGTCCTCTCTGCCGTCTCGATTGCAAGTGATGCCTCGAGAGTGCGAAGGATCTCCTCACTCTCGGGATCCGCGTTTTGCCAGCCGCTCCTGACCGCGGACACAACGCCGGGCTCGTCTGCCAACAGAAACATGTCGTCAGGGTTGCCACTCTTGTCGAAGGCGGCCCAGGCATTTGCCGACGCCTGCTTTAGTCGCGCAAAGGATTCTCGCGTACCCGGCGGCACCTTCGGTTCCAGTTTTGAAATCAGATAGCGATCGCTGAAGATCTCACGATCGAATCCCCACAAAACTCGTTCGCTGCGGGGCGCAGCCGCGACGACATCGGCGACGAACTGCGCCTCCTCGCGGAGATTGTAGAACGTCCACAGAGACGGCTCTCGCAATAGCTCGGCGACACCCCGCAAGCCACCGCGACGCGCGGCTGCTTCGATTTCGCGGGCAATGGGTGGCGAAAGCTCGATCGCCATTCGGTCGTACCCATATTGCCGGAGTGCGGCGAAGAGTGCAGAGGAGAGCTGCGCCGTCTCCGCAACTCCATGCTCTTCGCCGATCAGCGTAAACGAAGCGGCGCGCGCCTGCTGCACGAGCCAATCCCACCCCGCTCCTCCAGGACCCGGCGTCATGGTGAGCGGCATCCTGTTCGCCTGGAGAGCGGTGAGAAGCCGCGCCGCGGGATTCTGACTCTGAGACTGTGCGCGAGACGGCGCGAATACGCGGGTGCCGGTGAACACCGACAGTCCCGCAAGGATTACGTCGCGCCTGTTCACGTCCATCCGCCCGTCCATGTAGTGAAATCCGCTGGAGACGGGTGATTAGATAGCTGGATCGGGCAAACCGTTTGAGCCCAGTCGCGTCGATGTCGACGAATACCTGCTCATGCTTCCCCGCGTGATCATTGTTGTAGCGCGCAGATATCCGCTACGGCGTTGCGTGGAGCAGACCCCCACCAACCGTCCAGATGTCGCTCGCCGAGCTCGACCAGCCGGCGCGGATGGGTGAAGGATGTGCGATAGGCGACCAGCTATTGCCATCGTAATGCCGGAGCAGGTCAGGCGCGTTTCCAGCGATCCACACGTCCGACGGCGAAGTGCCCCAGACGCTGTACAGCGTCTGATTGTCTTCGATCGACGTCTCGAACCACGCGATGCCGTTGAAGTGGAAGACCACGGCCTGTCCGATATCTCCGTCCGCGCCAACTGCCCACACATCGGAGGGTGAAGCGCCCCACACACCGTAGAGATCGTATGGCCCGATCGACATCAGAGCGAAGCTCGAACCGTTGAAGTGAAAGAGCGTCTCGGGATGCGCGCTGGCGAAACCGTTCTCGCGAACGCCCACGAACCACACGTCCGACGGAGAGCTGCCCCAGACGCCGGTAACGAATCCGGTTCCGGTGTCGATGATCGTCCAGCTCGTTCCATCATAGTGAAGGATCTCTCCGGTGCCTGCGACGGGATCGCCGCCAACTGCCCAGACATCGGAAGCGTTGGCGCCCCACACATCCGCGAGCGTCGAGGTCGTTACACCTGCGACACTTGCCCAGGTCGTACCGTCGTAGTGCCGAATCGCGCCGCTCGCGCCCACTGCCCATACGTCAGTCGCTGTAATTGCCCAGACGGCAGCCAGGTTCTGGCTGAACCCACTCGCTGCGACCGACCAGCTCGTTCCATCGTAGTGCAGAATCGCGTCGGTGCCGACCGCCCAGATGTCCGCCGCGCTGGTTCCACTGATGTCGACGAGCGTCGCAGCGGTGCCGCCTGACACAGTCGTCCACACGAGATCGGTCGCCGGGTCGCGCGGTGCGACGGAGTCTTTGCAGCTTCCGAAAAGTGCCGCAACCACAGAAGCCAGCAAGATAGTTCGGAGGTGCCGTGCTCTCGTTGGCTCGCTCATGAAGCCAAATAGTCTGGATTGCATGATCCAGCCCCCACCTGGACAGCCGACATCTCCGACAGTCGGACGCTATCTAACGCGACAGTTCATCTGCAACCGAGTCCGCGGTTGCCGTGAATGCACGGACTTCGACGGCATCGCCGATGTGAATGGTCATCAGATCTTCGCCGAGTACGACCGCGCCGGGGTAGACCATGCGCGCGCGGCGGATGACCTCTGCGCCCGTCGGTGGTGGGAAGTTGCGGTCGGTTGTCAGCAGCACCACATGGGTGAACACAGCAAGCTTCGGGCTGACGCGCGTGAACACGCGCCCAGCATCTTCAGGCGACGTGTGGAATCCCAGGATCCGACGTGCCGTTGCTGCCGTCGGCGATTTCTCGAGCAGCTCCGGACGGACGGCCGCGACTTCATGCACCAGTACGTCAGTGCCGACGGAATGACGAATCAGATTCTCGTTCGGCCGGGTGTCGCCGGAGATCACCACCGAGTGCCCACCGTAATCCACCCGATACCCAAACGCGGGTTCAAGCAACCCCCCGTGATCCACGAGAAACGCCGTCACCTTTAATCCCTGACGCTCGTAGACGACTCCCTCGGCGATGTCGTACGCGACGACTTCGCTTCCCGCGGGAGGAAGGCCTTCGCCTTCGCCACGTACATGGAGATCCCATTGATACGCCTTCCGCAGAGCGGCCATCATTTCCGTTGTGCCGGTGGGTCCCCACACCTCCAAACGCGAGCTGCGGCCGCCAAACGGCGTAGGCAGCCATCCAGTCAGCCACACGTCGGGAATGCCCACTGTGTGATCTGAGTGCAGGTGTGTGAGAAACAGCGCATGCACCTGGCCGAGCGGGATCTTCAGCTGCCACAGACGCTGGCTGACCCCACGGCCGGCGTCGAAGAGCAGTTTTTGTCCGCCGGCTTCGACGAGCGTGGCGGGTCCGAAGCGATCGATGGCCGGATCGGGTCGCCCGGTTCCCAGCAGGACGACCTTTATCGCCGGTGACTGCGCGGCAATCGATACGACAGGGAATAGAAGGAGCGCGCCTACCACCAGGCGAAGCGCTCGTGCGTGGATCATCGACTTCTCCTTCGTTTTCGCTTCATGCGCGATTGCCGATAACGCTCGACAAATTTGTCGACGTGTTTTCACCATTCGCTCCGATATAGCGCTTTGCGATCAATGGGGAAAGTGCCGACGGCCCGCAACAGACGGCGCCAAGGCAGGCGCATTTCCTTAAAATTGGGAGATGAGCACACTGCTGCCAAAGTCTTCACAGCGAATTCGAATCATCGGCTACGCCTGCGCGCTCGGCGCGGGCGCGATCTGGGGCACTACCGGACCGTTGAGCACCGCGCTGTACGCGGAGGGCGCGGCAATTTCGGCGGTAGGATTCTGGCGACTCCTTCTCGCAGTGCTCGGCCTCACGATCTACGGCTTCTTCGCCCGCGATCTCTTCAGGATCGACAGACGCGGAATCTGGCTGATCATGGTAGTTGGAGGTGCGCTGGTCGCATTGTTCGAGGTGCCCTTTCAGTATGCGATCGCGGGGCTGGGGGTCGCGCCCGCCGTCGCACTCCTCTACACAGCGCCGGTAACCGTCGCCGTCGCCGGACATTTCATTCTGAAGGAAAAGCTGACGCCAGTTCGCGTTGCGCTCGCGGTGGGCGTTATGATCGGCGTTTGGCTGACCGTCAATGGAGAAGCTGCCGACGCCTCGCAACCGACGGCGTCGCGGCTTGTCGGCATACTCGGCGGGTTGATTGCGGCGGCGTCGTACGCGGCGACTGCGATCCTCGCTCGCTACGTCGTGCCGCGCTACGGATCAAAGAAGATGCTGTACTGGGAGCTGGTGGGCGGCCTGATATTCCTGGCGATCCTGTTGCCAATGTTTGGCAAAACTCCGGAGGCGCCGCGCGACGTCGCGGCGTGGGTATACATCGCGGCGTTGGGAATTGGAGCGGTGGTCGCTGCGAACTTCCTGTTCTTTGCCGCGATGAAGCGCATCGATGCGGCGCCGGCAAGTGTTGCGGCGAGCGTCGAGCCTCTGGTCGGCGCGCTGCTCAGTCTACTCCTTTTCAATCAACAGCTGCGTTGGTTCGGGTGGCTGGGTCTGCTGATGGTTGTCGGAGGAGTTGCTGGCGGCTACGCCGAGGAGGCGGAGACTAGCGGGAGAGCAGATGACGCAGCGTGACTGCCGGCGTCAGCGGGCTAGACCGTCACCGGAAGCCGCAGCAGCCAGGCAACGCCAAGAGCGGTAGGGCAGGCGAAAAGGTACATTGCTGCCCACGCTGAGCAGCGGCGTGGCGACCACGCGCACCGCAGCCAGAGCGCGGTCCCGAAAAAAATCGCAGCTGCGACGCAGAGCACGGCAGTCAGGAGCCACTCAAAATTTGGTGGTGCCGCTATTTCCGGATGCGCTCTTCGCAGCACGAGGCTGTAGCTGATCGAGACCGTCATTATGGCGGCCAAGCCAATCGAGACTAGAGCGGCGACAAACAACAACACGCCGACGGCTGGTCGAAAGCCACTCACGGAAGCCGAGCGAGCGCCAACAAAGGCTGCCACCAACAGGACAGCGGCAACAAGCTCGAGAGGGAAACCGAGCAGCCCGATCATCGCGAACGGCAACAGTGCGGTGCCAAGAACGAAAATGCCAAGTCCCGATAGTAGCCGGATTTCAGATGGCGAGAGAAACGGCGGGCGGTCATCGTGCAGCATGATTCGGATCAGCCAGTCTAATGTCGCAGTTCCATCATTTTAGCTCAGGTTAGCCTTTGGTCGGGCGCCCGCTGAAGCCGATGATGTAGTGGTCGGGATCCTCGACATAGAAGCCTTTCGTACCCCACGCTGTCGCCTCGAGCGGCTTGATGATTGTTACACCATTGCCGACACAGTGCTCGTAGAACGCCTCAATGCCGTCGACGCCTGCCGAAGCATCGAGATGCTCGTTGTCGCGCCGATGCTTCCGCTCCGCTGGCATCTTGGGAGCTTCCTTCAGGTGAAGTTCCAGTCCGTCCAGCTCACCGATCGCGTAGAACCCACCCCACGGCTCCCCGAATGTGAACCCGAGCTTCTGGTAGTACGGGATCGAGCGGGTGAGATCGTCCACGAGAAACTGGGGAGCAAAGGATGTCACACGCGACTTCGTTGTGCTTTTCGTCATCGGGTTGCCCTGCTCGGTCGCACTCATCAAAAAGCTGTCGGTAGGCTAACGCATTAGCTAAGCTGCAATGGAATCATATAAGAGTTTGGCGGCGTAGCTGCAAACAACCAATAGGCTCTTGTCAGCTTCAGCGGTTGGTAGGCCCGCACGGACCACCTACTACGCCATTGCAGAAGATGGCTCTTTGTGCCAAAGGTCAGTTACAACACCGCTTTCGGCACCACCCGCCTGAACCAGACCTTAAGGCGCTTTCCAGCGCCAACGGCGCCGTCGGGATTGAAATCGGCCGTCGTGTGCCACGCATTCTCGCGTTGCGTATCGACATCGATGGCATGTCGCACATCCTGCGCGATTCGCGCGTTACGAATGACCGCGAAGCACTCGGTGTTCAGGTTCGCGCTCCGCGGGTCCAGGTTGAAGGTCCCGATGACCGCGATGTGATCGTCCACAACCATGGATTTGGCATGGAGCCCGAACGTTGGCGTGTAGTCCAGCTTGGCCTGCAACGCACTGGTCATCAGCTGACGCCGCTCCTGGGCGTCAGGTTTGAACTCGTAGATCTCGACGCCAATCCTCAACAGCGCGTCGCGCTCGCGCTGATAGCCGCTGAACGCCTCGAGGTTGTCGGTGGACGCAAGGCTGTTGGTGAGAATCCGTACGCGCACGCCGCGCGCGATGACCTCGTGGAAAAGTCCCTGGCTCAATGGCGTCGTCACGAGGTACGGAGATTCGATCGTCACCGACTTCTGCGCGCCCTTGACGAGCCGGATAAGCTCCTCGGTGCTAGCGCCGCCGCCACCGATTCCGCTCGCTCCAGCATTCTTCCCCGGGACGTCGCTGACGAAGGTGACGCTGTCCGACCACACCAACGCTCCCGACTCGAGAATGCGAGCGAAGGCGACCGGCACCGACTTGATGCGTTCGCGGACCTGCGGCCAGAAGTTGCGTGGATCGCAGGCGTACTCGTGCAGGTAACGATAAGTGGTCGCTGTGTCCGGAGTGACGGCAGTCCGAACCAATGACCGGATAGGCACGCTGAGCGCATTGTTCCAGAAATCATTGAACGATCGTTGCACTTCTGTCGATGCACCACCGAGAAGAAGGGCATCGCGATCGCGAAAGTTGAACTCGTGATCGTAATCGAAGTATTCGTCGGCGATATTCCTGCCGCCGGTAATGGCGACCGTTCCATCCACGATGAACGTCTTGTTGTGCATCCGCTGATTGAAGCCGCGGAAATTGGTGGTCAGGTTGAAGAGTTTGGTGGGGAGATTCTTTCCGATGTTGGCGGTTGGGTTATAAAGGCGAATCTCGATATTCGGATGTGCATCGAGCGCGAGGAGATGCTCGCCACTCGCCTCGAGCATGAAGTCGTCCACGAGGACCCGCACATGAACGCCGCGGTCGGCGGCGCGCAGAAGGTAGTCGACCGCAATCAGCCCCACGTTATCGGCGGTGAAGATGAAGTATTGGACGTCGATCGTGCGCTCGGCCGCTTCAGCGAGCCAGGCGCGCGAGACCAGCGACACGTCCCCCTCTTCTATAGAGTAGACGCCAGTGCCGGTTCGCATCATCGGAGCCAGAGGCGCGAGGTACTCGGAGAGCTTCGCGCCCTTGGTGTGGACCTGCGAACAGAACGCAGGGTCGGCAACAATGCGACGTGCGGGCGCGTCTTGGCGCTGGCACGCGGCAAGAAACGTTATGGGGGCGAGGACGAAGATGAGGCGCTTGCTGATGGGCACTCCTTGAAATGATTCTTGATGTAGCCTCATTCTCGGTGCGGGCGCCGGTCTTCTGCGGCATTGCCGAGCGACCCAGACTCTCCGATGTCGATAATCGGAAGCGATCTCGCCAACAGGATCTAGGCGATCACCCAGAAAGAGTACCAAGCCGCGCACGTATGGGTGCGACAGCCCGATGCTCACCGCCGAATGTTGCAAAATGTCCATGTGCGGCGGATAGCTTGGCGTGCGAGAAATTAGTCTGCTACCTAACGCCCAAGTTCTGCTGCGAGCGATTCTACTATGGTTGCGATCAACCTTGATTCCTTAAAGCGAGCGCTCGTCTGCTGCAACGTTCGTTAGGTAGATGCGCTCGCGATGGTTAAGCAATTAGGAGATCCGCCGGAATGCCTAATTCGTCTCGCAGGCTCTTAACCTGGCCAATAGAAAGCGCGCGCTTTCCGTTCAAGAATTCTGACAGGCGGCTTCTTCCACCCAGGATTTCTGCCAACTCGCCCTGCGTTATGCCGCGTTGTTCGGACATGAACTGAACGATTTCCTGGGGCGTTGCATCCGGCAACTCGGGTACGTTCTTCTCTTCGTAGTCCTGTACGAGAATCGCCAACACTTCTAGCACATCGTAGGCGAGTGAGCCTTGGGGGTGTGACTCCCGCAGGAGCTGCCTAATGATCTGCTGGGCGTGATCATACTCGTCCTCAGTACGAATTGGACGAGTCGCGTAGACAGCCGCCTTTTCGGCGAACGATTCTGTGTCCGAGTCTTTTTGCTGCTCGACGCGTTTGTTGCGATGTGGAGTAGCTGTTCCAGGCATATCCTCTCCCTCCGTCTACTCGCTGCTAAGAGCCTAACAAGCCGGCTCGAGTGAGTCGATCATACTCTACGTGAGTGTAGACCCCCTCAACGAAAACGGTTCGCATCGAGTACACGATATTGACGACCAATCGATACTTGTTTCCGCCAACGTTAAACACGGTTGTCTCGCCACCGATGAACGAGGCACTCGGGAAGTCTTTTTTCAACGCGCTTGGACTCTCATAGCTCTTGGCCTTCATAAGCTTCCACCAGGCACTCAGCCCTGGCTGTGAGTCCGGATAGAGCCGGGCGAACTCGTTGAGCGGCTTCCGAGAAATGATTCGCATTCCTTATGTTCCCAATATGGGAACATCGGCTGCGAAAGTCAATGGGAGTTAATGGCTGTTGCAGCTACCTAACGCCCAAGTTCAGCTGCGAGCGATTCTAATGTAGCTGCGATCATATGTAATTCCCTAAAGCGAGCGCTCGTCTGCTGCAACGTTCGTTAGATAGCGGTGCTCGGCAACTACTGACAATCGATACCCTGACATGTGCTCACACGCCGTAGTCGAGTACTTAGCGTGTCGATCTTACTACCGCTCAAGCTGACTGAATCCGCGCGGAACGCATAGCCCAAAGCCCGAACAAGTACGCTGTATGTGCCAGGTGCCATTCGACCTAGCACGAATCCTCCGTGAGAACCGGTGAATACGTAGCTCGGTTGCGCAGTGACCGCTGATCTCAACAGAATTTGTGCGTGTTCGATCGACAAACCTGTTGCGGAATCTACGACAGTTCCAACGAGCGCACCGGTGAACCCGCTCGTGATAGCCTGTCGGTCAAATCTCGGCACCATCGCAGTGTTGGGCCGAGGGGTACCTGAACACGCGGCGGCAAAGACAAAAGCCAAGGTAAATGCGATCCTATTTCGCACGAAAGCCATATCCGCTATCTAACGCCCAAGTTCAGCTGCGAGCGACTCTAATGTAGCTGCGATCACATGCAACTCCTTAAAGTGGGCGCTCGTCTGCTGCAACGTTCGTTAGGTAGCGGGCAGAGAGGGCCATCTTATTTGAATTCAATGAGTATCGCGGCGTCGAGCGCTTGATCGCCGAATCGATCGCGAGCCTCTTTCGTCTTGAGAATGATGATCGACTTGACCTCTTCGGCCTTTAGCTCGTGCCCGTGATATAGTATCGGGGGCCCACCGAGACCATCGGCGACTTGAATGACCGGAGCTTCGTTGTTGAACTGGATCGCAAAACGGGTCCCTGCGGGCGCGGGGAGGCCGTCCTCGTGCAGCCTAACTTGATGCTCGGTCTGAGATGGAGTAACGGCAGGCGCCTGGTGCACACATGCGACGAGGCCAGGAGCGGCGAGTAGCAAATACGCGAAATAAATCCTGATTCGTTCAATCATTCTGGTCTACCTAACGCCTTAGTTCAGCTGCGGGCGATTCTACTATGATTTCACTCAACCTAACGACTTCACAGCGCCCGTCTGCTGCAACGCTCGTTAGATAGCCGTAGCATCACGACACCCAGGTCTGTTGAAATGTGATGATGCGCCACCGCCCGCCTTCGCGCTTGACTACGACATTGTGTCCAGCACCACATAGACTTCCGCAGCCTTGGTCAACCATCAAAAGTGCGGTGTTGCCATTGGCTCCGTATCCGATTGCGGAGAAGGAGATGCTGCCACTCGAGCCTGGATATCTCTTATAAAACGCGTCCCAGTACTTGTCAGGATCCTCACGCGGTAGCGTGCGCAGACTCTCACGGGGGACTAAAACGATCGGAAAGGTTAGGCCAAGCGTCGGCAAATATTTCAGAGAATGAGCCGCCAAGTTCCGGGTTGCGAAGTCGTCGATGGCCGCACTGTCGACTCCCGCCAATTGGTACAACCCGCGGAATACGTCCGGAACGAGGTTCTCGCGTCGGAGAGTCGACGTACTGTCAAGAATCACAAGTTGGGTGATGCGATTGGGGCGGCGCGGAATGAACATGCTGTCCAGAACCGCTCGATATACTGCTGCGTCCTCAGAATAGACATCAACTGGAGGACCTGACCAGTGAGCACATCCTGCCAAAGCAATGACTATCAGTAGGATTCGCATCATTCTGTAGAGGCTATCTAACGCCCAAGTTCAGCTGCGAGCGACTCTAACATATCTGCGCGAAGAGGTTGACGCATGCGATTGCTGCAAGGGCGCACAACCCAACGATTATCACGCGCTCGTCTGCTGCAACTACCGTTAGGCAGATGGGCGCGCAGATCGCGCAAGTTCGCGCTGACGCTCGCGAAGCCGTCGCGATTCTCGGCGTAAACTCCACCACGTTTCGACACCGGAATAAACCCAGACCGCGAACAACCAGTAAAGCAGACCGGCGGCTCCGAGCGTAGCTCCGATTACGCGCACCAGAAACCAGGGCGCAAATAGAAACGCTCCTGTGCCGCCAGCCAAAAAGAAAGTGGGCACGAGGTAGAAGGGTTGAAACCGCGCCCGCGTGCTGTGAATTCTGCGGTGCGGATGTCGAGGTGGTGGAGGTGGCGTGCTGACGCCGATAGCTGTCGGAGGCCGCCGGTTTGGCGGTACCAAGCTTCCTTTCTCTTCTGGCCTTGGTTCAAAACTGTCGGTCATACGGGCCTCACTACCCAACTCTATTCATTCTGCCTAACGCCCCAGTTCTGCTGCGAGCGCGCATCCAAGTGAGCGCAACAGACTAAACCTCGTTAGAACTTGAGGATCGATCAACCTTAGTTCCTTGAAGCGAGCGCTCGTCATGCAGCAACTACCGTTAGGCGGTGGCGAAACGAGAGACCAGATTGCGACAAGCCTGTAGGCCGAACTCGCGTGCCCACAATTCCGCTTTCTCAATTTCCTTCTCCTTCTCTCTCAGCACATCTGCGTCCCAGAGCGCTCGAGCTTGGGGCGTCACAGGCAATGCGTCTGTCTCGGAATCAATTACTACGAATGCGCGAAGGTCCTTATCGTCCTCGGATAGTTCGCCCGTGTGCAGGAGGCGTGTGATATCGGGAGCGGCAGCAAGGAGCGGGAGGTTTCCATCTAGAACGTCTTGGGCCAGCGCAGCGGCGCGTCGTCGAGCGTCCTCGACAATTACGAGATTGATCCGAGTCACTCGACCCTCATAGATGTGTATCCATCCGCCTAACGCCCAAGTTCTGCTGCGAGCGATCGGCTTTCAAGGCGCTTTGCAATCATTCTTGTATGAACTCCACAGGCGATCAACCAAACGACTATCACGCGCTCGTCTGCAGCAACTACCGTTAGACAGCGGTGCGGGCCGACTCACTTGGCCAGAAGCTGAGCATCGAGGCAAACGACTTCACGCCCCAGCACGACTTTCACCGTATCAACGAAGCCGTTTCGGATTTCGATAGAGTCCTCCAGCGTTCGTGCGCCGATCCTTCTTGCACGCAACACGTATCGGCCCGCGGGAGCCGTGATAGTGACTACCGAGTCCTTGTACGGCGCGTGCAATTCTGCCGGACCGCGAATAAGTGAAATCTGCGCGCCGTGAATGCTCGGTATTGAGTCAACTCCAACGTCCACCACGATTCGACCGGTCCCAGCGTACAGAGTCGCGTCCCGTGCGCCAAGAGCGGTCTCGTATTTCGAATCTGGCCAGGAGGCCGGTCTCGTTCGGCAGGAGTTCGTGATGATTTGACCCTGAGCCTGCGGCGGGGCAGGGCGCGCACACGCGCTAAGGAACGTAATGCCGAGGAAAAAAGCGATGATAGGTCGATTCATGAAATGGACTGCGCGTGATGTGTGGCCGCTGTCTAACGCCTTAGTTCAGCTGTGGGCGATTACTTTCGCGCCACTCAACCTAACGACTTGGCCGCGCCCGTCAGCTGCAACGTTCGTTAGATGGCAACTCGGGATCTTGGGCTAAAACAGCCGGCAGATAAACCATATGGCAAGCACGCCTCCGATCCACACAGGCCATGAAGCGCTCTTCCAGATTCTATTTCGGTCGAGCCAGAGGCGAGCCGCGGGTGAATAAAACTCAGCATTAGCGCGATCGCCTCTCGTTAGAGGTTCTCTGATACGCAGCCTATGAAGCTTTCGACCGAGATAAATACCAAGCAGGCCGTAGGCAACGTACAGGACGAGGACCACCTCCGCGCACCGATAGCCATGATTCATCTCTTTAGGTCCACGACGTCGCTAGAATTGGCCATCTAACGCCCCAGTTCTGCTGCGAGCGACTCTAATATCATAGTGCGAAAGACTCGATCATACGAACACTCGAAGAGCGCACAACCCAATGACTATCACGCGCTCGTCTGCAGCAACTACCGTTAGGCTGCAGGGGGCTAGGGGCCAGATTGGTTGCGTCGCGTGCCGGTAGCAACTGAAATCCGCGCGTTTGCCTTGGAAATTAGATCGAGTAGAGACCAAAGAAATCGCCCGAGCCAGTTCTCACTCCGGAAGTGACGCCCCGTTCGCAAGCTGAGATCCGGAGGAGTGAAGACGTACTCAACTCGTGAGGACCCAGGTTGTGAACCCGGTTGGTCAACCCCTACCGCAGTCGGTGCTCGAGGCGGAGGCTCGTTGAGATAGCCAGCTGGTTGTGTGCTTGGCGCTGCGTCGTCACGCATTGATTTGCTCTCTCTAATGTCAGCCTAACGCCCAAGTTCTGCTGCGAGCGATTCTAACATATCTGCGAAAAGATAGTGACGCGCCGCAGGCAAGAGACTCGAAGGGCGCACAACCCAATGATTAACACGCGCTCGTCTGCAGCAACTACCGTTAGCCTGCTGGTCGAGATGCCTCATTGCTACATCTCGTAAATAGGGAGGTCTAAGTAGATCCCGTAAAACCCACGGTCTCGCGGGCCGCGATTCCACCCGCCCCGAATAATGCCTCGGCACTCGAGCGCATCATCGCAGCCGATAGCGCTTAACAGCTCTCTATACGTTCTCGCGTCCTGGCGATTCAGATATCCCACAGTGTGACCGTTCACATCGATCCGCACCGCGTCTGGGTCGTAAGGGTTGGAGTCCTCAAGATTCAAGACCGCGGTGACCTCTCGATTTTCCCCATCCTCCTTCGGCGCTCCGCATGCGAGTTGGAGCGCATCCTGGTAATGGGATTCGCCAACGCAGGCTACAGGAAACTCGCCGCGAGCGTGAAGGTGGAGAATATCACATGCGTCCTTCATAGATGTGTGCAGTCAGGCTAACGCCTATTAGCTTGCAAGAGAAACTGAAAGGCTGCGAGGCTCGCAGCCTTTGCCAATTCTAAGAATTCCCGGCCGAGCGCGAAAGTCGTACCGCCGCCCACACTTCGACGCTCGGCGCTCACAATAATGCTCGGGATTAGGCTGCAAGGAAGGATGCATAATATTCCTACGCTGCATTCTTGCTAAAATGCATCGATGGGACTCCGCACACCACGACCGCCACGCTTCAAAACGTGCGTGTAAACCATCGTCGTCCGCACGTCGCTATGACCCAGTAGCTCCTGAACCGTTCGGATATCATAGCCATCCTCGATCAGATGGGTCGCGAATGAATGACGGAAGGTGTGACACGTCGCCCGCTTCGTCATCCCCGTCCTTACTACCGCTTCGAAGACCGCCCGCTGAACTACCGTCACATGCATATGATGCCGACGTAATTCGCGAGTCTCCGGATCCAGATAAGTTCGCGCCGCCGGGAAAACCCATTGCCAGCGCCACTCGGTCGACGCTCGTGGGTACTTCCGGGCCAGCGCCTTCGGGACGTCAACCCGCCCACCACCGCGCTTCAGATCGCGCACGTGCACCGCTTGAACTTTCTCCAGATGAGACCGCAGACGCTCGGCTGCGCCCACCGGCAGCATTGTCATCCGGTCCTTGTCGCCCTTGCCAGCCCGCACCACGATCTCGTGAGATGCGAAATCGATGTCCTTTACTCTCAGTTGCAAACACTCGAGAAGACGGAGTCCGGACCCATAGAGCAACAGCGCAACCAGCTGCGGTACCTCATCGAGCTCGGCGATCACGCGCTTTACTTCGTCCCTCGTCAGCACCACCGGCACTCGGACCGAGCGCTTGGCACGCGCCACCCGCTCCGTCTCCTCCAACGGCTTCCCAATAACCTCGCGGTAAAGAAAAGACAGTGCCGCCATCGCCTGATTCTGCGTCGAGGACGTCACGTTACCACGAGTCGCCAGCGCCGACAGGAATGCTACGACATCATCCTGACCCAACAGTGATGGGTGACGGATTCCGTGAAAGCGAACGTAGCGGACGACCCACCGAACATAGGAGCTAACAGTCCGCTCACTGTAGTGACGAAACCGTAACTTCTCGGCGAGCTCGCGTAGCAATGCCGAGCCGGCGCCATGGACCGGAGAAACTGACATCCCAAACTCTGCTCGAGGATGACACCCACTCGAGACATCGTTCGAGTGCGGATCGACCGTTTTTCGGCGCTATCTCAACCCGCGGTGAAAACCGGATCCGGCGCCTCGACCCTCACCGCCTCCGGCGCCCGCACTGCCTCCTTCTCCGCAACCTCCACCGCCGCAGCCACCTTCTTCACGAAAATCAGCTTGTCGTCGCCAGGCTTGTAATAATCCTTGATCTTCCCGACCAGCACGTAACCCGTCTTCTCGTAAAACTGGACCGTCCCGCCATAGGTCTCCTGCGACGACGTCTCCACCAACAACATCTGCCCGCCACGCCGCGCAATCTCCTCCTCGGCGAACTTCAGCAACCGCTTGCCAACGCCACCACGATGCTTCGACTTGTCGACGGCGATCCAGTACAAGTCGTACGTCGCCTCCGTCAACGGCGTCGGGCCGAAGCACACGTACCCCAGCACTTCCGCGCTCTCCTCGCCCTGCGACTCCAGCACGTAGGTCAGATATCCGCTGTGCTCACCAAGCTCCAGCCACTCGTCGATCAGCTCCAACGCTGTCCCGACTTCCTCAGGCGTAAAATTTCCCGCGTTCTCCAGAATCCTGAAGACGCCGCTCCTGTCGGCCGCCACCATCGGCCTGATCACCCTGTTCGCCGACATCTATATATGTATCGATCTACCGAGCACGCCGAGCGCGGCTTCCTTCACCGCTTCGCTCAGCGTCGGGTGCGAATGCACCGTAATGCCGATGTCTTCCGACGACCCGCGATACTCGAACGCCAGCACCGCCTCGGCAATCATTTCCGATACGCTCGGGCCGATCATGTGCGCGCCCAGCAGCTCGTCGGTCTCGGCGTCGGCAATGAACTTGATGAAACCGGCAGTCTCGCCGGCAGTACGCGCGCGACCGTTGGCAGTGAAAGGAAATTTCCCCACCTTGTACTTCCGGCCGCTCGCCTTTACCTCGTGCTCGGCGAGGCCCACCGTCGCGATCTCCGGCCACGTGTACACGACAGACGGCATCGACTTGTAGTCCATGTGCACCTTGTGACCGGCGATCACTTCCGCCGCGATCACGCCCTCCTCCTCGGCCTTGTGCGCAAGCAACTTACCGCCCACCGCATCGCCGATCGCGTACACGTTCGGAAGATTGGTGCGCATCTGCGCGTCCACCGCGATCTCACCGCGCTTGCCGAGATTCAACCCCAGCGCCTTTACATCGATGCCTGTCAAAGAAGGTTTGCGCCCCACGCAGACCAAAACGTAGTCGGCATCGAGCGTCTCCTTCTTGCCGTCCTTCTCGGTATCGACCAGCACCCGCGACGCCTCGATCTTCGCGCCAGTCACCTTCGTGCCGACACGTATATCCAGCCCCTGCTTCCGGAAAACCTTGTCGGCTTCCTTGATGATCTCTTCGTCGTTGCCGGGGAGAATCGTCGGCATCAGCTCGACGACCGTCACCTTCGCCCCGAGCCTGCGCCACACCGAGCCCAGCTCGAGTCCGATCACTCCGCCACCGATCACCACCAGATGCTTCGGCACTTCAGGGATCTTCAAAGCACCAATGTTCGACAGAACTCGCTGCTCGTCGAATTTCAGGAACGGCAGCTCGACCGGAACGGAGCCAGTCGCGATGATGACGTTCTTCGCGTTGTAGGTCTCAGTCTTCCCGTCGGCGCCGGCGACCTCCACCACATTGCCTTGGCGCAATGTCCCGCGCCCGCGCGCCCAGGTGATCTTGTTCTTTCTGAACAGGAACTCGATTCCCTTCGTGTTCTGGCCGACTACGGCGTCCTTGCGCTTCATCATCGTTGCCAGATCCAGCTTCACATCTCCAACCACCACACCGTGCTCGGCGGCATGCAATCGCGCGAACTCGAAGTGCTCGGATGACGACAACAACGCCTTGGATGGAATGCACCCGACGTTGACGCACACCCCGCCGAGGGTCTTGTCCATCTCGATGCAAACGGTGTTGAGACCAAGCTGGGCGGCGCGGATCGCGGCGACGTAACCGCCCGGTCCGCCGCCAATGATTGCTACATCACAGTCCGGCATGGCTTACTCGATCAGCATCGCGGCCGGATCTTCGATGAGCTCCTTCACGCGTACGAGGAATTGCACCGCATGCGCCCCTTCGACGATGCGGTGATCGTAGGACAGCGCGATGTACATCATCGGGCGAATCACCACCTGCCCGTTGATCGCCACCGGACGGTCCTGGGTTTTGTGCAGGCCGAGGATTGCCACCTGCGGGAAGTTGATGATCGGCGTCGACACAAGAGAGCCGAACACGCCGCCATTGGTGATGGTGAAGGATCCGCCGGTGAGATCTTCCATCGTCAGCTTGCCGTCGCGCGCGCGCTTGGCAATTTCCGAGATGTCGCGGCTGATCTCGATCATCCCCTTTCGATCGGCGTCCTTCACGTTCGGCACCACGAGTCCCGCGTCCGAGGCGACCGCGATTCCCATGTTCACATAGTGCTTGTAGATGATCGAGTCGCCATCCACCTGCGCGTTGATCGAGGGAAATTGCCTGAGCGCCTGCACCGCGGCGCGCACGAAGAACGGCATGAAGGTGAGCTTCACGCCGTGCTCCTTCTCGACTCTCTCCTTGAACTTCTCACGAAGCGCGTTCACCGCGGTCATGTCGACTTCGTTGAACGTCGTCAGGTGCGCGGTCGACTGCTGGGACTGCAGGAGATTCTCGGCGATGCGCTTGCGGCGTGTCGTCATCTTCTCCCGCGTCTCGCGCGCACCGGGCGTCGCGCCATTTCCTCCGCGCGGCGGCGCACTCGGCATCGGCGTGGCCGGACGCGCTTGCGCCGGCGCTATGCCTCCGGGTGCGGCCGCGGCTCCCGAACCGCTCGACGCAGCGAGCACATCGGGCTTGGAAACGACTCCGCCCCGGCCAGTTCCGGACACCGCGGCGATGTCGACCCCACGCTCGTCGGCAATGCGTCGCGCCGCCGGCGACGATTTGATCGCCTCGGATTGCGCCGGACTCGGCGGCGCCGGGACAGCACTCCGTGCCTGCGTCGGCGTCGATACCGGACTGCTAGGCGCAGGTGGCGGCGCTGCAGCCGAAGTCGCGGCGCCCGCGCCCGCTGTCGCCGGCACGGCGGTCTCGTCGAGCTCGCCCAGGATGTCGTCAACGTGTACTACCTCGCCTTCCTGCTTCGCGCGCTTGGTAAGCACGCCCGGCTTCAAGGCGGGTACTTCTACCGTGATCTTGTCGGTCTCGAGATCGACGAGGGTGTCGCCGGCGGCGACCGCATCGCCTTCCTTCTTGAGCCACCGCGACACGGTGGCTTCAACGATCGACTCGCCAAGAGGAGGAACCTTTATGGGGAGCATTCTGACTTATCCGAGGCGGATGGAAATCAAAGTCGATATCTTCCGGCTATAGCGAGCCGCGTCTCCGCGGCCGCAACTGTCAAAGCCGTAATTCAATGTTCCGCTTGAATATAACGCTCCGATAATCGCGTGCGAGGACTCACTATCTCGGCGCACGGCGGCCTCGACCAGGTCGAGTACCGCACCGACCTCCTGAAGCCCGAGCCCAGACGCGGTGAGATCCGCGTCAGGGTCAAAGCGGCAGCCCTCAATCATCTGGATCTGTTCGTCGTCGCTGGAATGCCCGGCCTCAAAATCACCGCGCCGTGGATCCTTGGCGCCGACGCCACCGGCATCATCGACGCCGTCGGTGACCTGAGCGGAATCTCCGACAATCAGCTCAAGGTTGGCGACAGCGTCATCATCAACCCGGGCTTGAGCGACCACACCTGCGAGTACTGCCAGATGGGTGAGCACTCGCTCTGCGTCAACTTCAAGCTGCTCGGCGAGCACACGCCGGGAACCCTCGCCGAGTACATCGTCGTCCCGGCCCGCAACGCGCGCCGAGTTCCGAAGGACAAGCCTGTCGAGCAGGCGGCGGCGTTCACGTTGTCGACACTCACGGCGTGGCGGATGGTCGTCACCCGCGCGCGCGTGAAGAAGACCGACAATGTTCTGATCTGGGGAATTGGCGGCGGTGTCGCGCTCGCCGCGCTAGAGATCGTGCGATTGATCGGCGCGACGGTCTGGGTCACCTCGCACAGCGAGGAGAAGCTGACCCTCGCCCGCGGACTGGGCGCCGAGAATTTATTGAACTACACCACAACCGACGTCGGCAAGGAAGTCAGAACGCGCACCAACAAGCGCGGCGTCGATGTGGTGTTCGATACGGTGGGCGAGAAGTCGTGGACGCAGTCACTGACTGCGCTCGGGAAGCGCGGGCGTCTGGTGACATGCGGCGCGACCTCGGGTCCGATGGTGCAGATGGACATCCGCCGGCTGTTCTGGAATCAGTGGGACATCATGGGCTCGACGATGGGCAACGAATCCGAATTCGATGCGATCACCGCCGAGTTCTCGGCGGGGCGACTTACTCCGCTGGTGGATTCGGTGTTCGACATCTCGCAGGGCCGACAGGCTTTCGAGCGCCTGCAGAGCGGCCAGCAGTTCGGCAAGATCGTCGTGCGCATTCCCGACTGAGAATGGCGGAGAACGCGCAGTACACCCCGCTCGAGCTCCAGCGCATCAAAGAAGAATTCGCCACTGGCAGGATGCCTGAATGTCCGCGCTGCAACGTGGCAATGACTCGCCGCGAAATCGGCGGCGGCTCCTTCGGGCTAGGCTACGCCCGCCAGCGTGACTGGCTGATCTGCCCCAAATGCCGCCGCAGCGCGATCTTCGACATCCACCGCGGGACGAGGACGTAGCGGGAGCGGGAACTGCAACTCAACGGGCGGGAGGCCTCAGTTTGAAGGCGAGTGGCGACAGGTAACTACCGTGGGACGTATCACGGCGCCATTGAACCCACCTGCAACTGCTTTTGTTCAGAATTCGACCGGTTCCGTCCTACGGTCGTAACCTTTGCCCTGGCGCCCGCCCACCTGACGCCTGCTGCCCGTTCAGTTGCAGTTCCCGCTCGCTTCCCGCTTCCGGGAATAAACCCAGCCAACGCGCGGTCTATAGGTCGTGAGCGCACGAGCGCTCGACTTTCCGGACTGCAAAATGGACCACCATGACCGCGACGACGCTCGCTTCGACGAGCAGGGCAATACCCGCCCGAACGGCTCCAACTATATAACTACCGACAAGAGCGACGACGGAATCGACCGCCGCGGATTCCTGCGCTGCATGGCGTGGGCTGGCACCGCGACGGCGTGGGCACTAGCCGGCGGAATTCCCGTCTCCTTTCCGCTCAGCCGGCTGCCACTCATGTCCGAGGCGGAGCGGAAGAGCATCTTCTTCGCCCAGATCAGCGATAGCCACATCGGCTTCAACAAGGAAGCGAACAAGGATGTCACCGCGACTTTGCAGGAAGCGGTGGCAAAGCTCAACGCACTGCCGCAGGCTCCGGCGCTCGTTCTGCACACCGGCGACATCACCCAGCTCGCCAGGGCCGACGAGTTCGACACCGCCGACCAGGTGCTCAAGTCAGTAAAGACCGATCGCATTTTCTACGTCCCCGGTGAACACGACGTCGCGAGCGACAACGGCGCGTCCTATCTCAGTCGTTACGGAAAGGGAACGAAGGGCGGCGGCTGGTACAGCTTCCACCACTCGGGCGTGCACTTCATCGGTCTCGTCAACGTTCTCAATCTCAAGGCCGGCGGACTCGGCTCACTTGGCGCGGACCAGATCGAATGGCTGCGCCGGGATGTCGCCGCAATCTCGAGCAGCACTCCGATCGTTGTTTTCGCACACGTGCCGTTGTGGACCGTTTATCCGGAATGGGGGTGGGGAACCGAAGATTCCGAGCAGGCGCTTGGTCTGCTCAAACGCTTCGGTTCGGTGACGGTCCTCAACGGCCACATCCACCAGATCATGCAAAAGGTCGAAGGAAACATCTCCTTCCACACGGCGATGTCGACGGCATTTCCCCAGCCTGCGCCGGGCACCGCGCCCGCGCCCGGTCCGATGAAAGTGGAGCCCGACCGCCTGCGCAGCGTGCTCGGCATCACTGATGTCACCTTCATTCCCGGTCGCGGCAGTCTCGCCGTCGTCGACGCGACGCTTTCCGGCCAGCCGCCGGCCTTCGAAGCGGCTTCGCACGACGCGATGTTGCGCCGTCAAACAACGCGACGCAGCGCTCCTCTCGCCGCCAACGAGATCGGCATCGACAACTTCAAGTTCGCGCCGGCGACTCTCACGGTGCGCGCCGGAACGAAGGTCGTGTGGATCAACGACGACGACGTACCGCACCTCATCGTCAACGTTCAAAACAGGTTCAGGCAGTCGCCGGTTCTGGACACCGACCAGCGCTTCTCCACCACACTTACCAAACCCGGCACCTATGATTACTTCTGCTCGCTGCATCCGATGATGCAGGGCAGGATCATCGTCACCTAGCAGTGCTGCGAGCGCGAATGGCCGAAGACACGGTGGAGCGGTTCGAGCGGCACGTCTTGCCGTACCTCGACGACGCTTACACTCTGGCGCGGTACCTGTTGCACGACGAGCACGACGCCCAGGACGCTGTTCAGGACGCCGCGCTCAAAGCGTTCCGGCATTTCGAAAGCTTCCGCCAGGGCGACGGCCGCGCGTGGCTCCTCACCATCGTCCGCAACAGCTGCTACGACTGGCACAAGTCCCACCGGATGGACCGCGCAACCGTCTCGCTCGGCGACGACGCCGAAGCGGTCGCCGATCCGCGCTACGCCGAAGATCCGGCGGTGCAGATGTCTGATCGCGAGCGGGTGAGAGCCGCGGTCGACGCGCTGCCGGCGGAGCTGCGCGAGATCGTCGTTCTCCGCGAGCTCAACGACCTCTCGTACCGCGAGATTGCGGCGGTGGTCGGGGTGCCGATCGGAACGGTGATGTCGCGATTGTCCCGCGGCCGGGAGCGACTCGCCGCCGCGCTCGGCGACGACTCGAGGAGGGCAGGGTGATGACGTGTGCTGATTGTCAGAAAAACCTTGGCGCGCTCCTCGACGGCGAGCTTCCGGCGGGAGAAGCCGCGCGGATCGAGGAGCATCTCGCGAACTGTCCCGAGTGCGCCGCGGCGAGACAGAGGCTGCTCGACACATCTGCGCGCCTCAAGGGAGATCTGATGCGCTACAAGGCACCCGATGTACTCAAGGCTCGCATCCGCGCCACCCTCACCGAGCCGGCGCACGAGGAAAAGCCGCGACCGATCGCGCTGCATCCGACGAGATCCGCGCGCGGATGGGTGCGTCCGCTCGCGGCGGCCGCCGTCATCGCAATCCTGAGCAGCGGCCTTACCTTCGCCGCGATGCGCGGCCGCGCGCCGGCAAACGCTGTGCAGAACGAAGTGCTCGCCAGTCACATTCGTTCACTCATACCGGGGCATCTCACCGACGTCGCGTCAAACGATCAGCACAACGTCAAGCCGTGGTTCAATGGGAGGGTGAACCTTTCGCCTGAGGTGCCGCGTCTGGACTCGGTCGGCTTTCCGCTCGTGGGCGGAAGGGTGGATTACATCGCCGGTCACAACGTCGCGACGATCGTCTACACGCGACGTCAGCACGTGATCAATGTTTTCGTCTGGCCCTCGACCGATCAGTCGAACACGTCACCGGAAGTGTCGAGTGCGAACGGTTACAACATCATTCACGTACGGCGCCGCGGCGAAGAGATCTGGCTCGTCTCCGATCTGAATCTCGCCGAGCTCAGGACTTTCTCTGCGCTGGTAATTCCCCGCGACTGACGCCAGATAGTTCGGCAAAACAGCGGGCCCCGTCCTATCTTTCGGGCAATGTTTGCGCGTGGGCACAACACTCGCGCGCACACCGTCGCACCCAAACCAAGTGCAGATGAACTTCATTCGACGCCTCGTTGTATCTGGCGCCCTGCTGCTCGTCGCCGCCAACACCACTGATGCCCAGGTCGTGGAGCGACCCGTCGCGTTCGACAGCGCGGGCAGAGTCATCGTGATGACTCCCTACATCGCCCAGCGCGCGGCCCTACGCGCGCCGTGGTGGCCCGTCGCCGGCGACTTCACCGAGGCCAGACTTTACTCCGTCAACGATACCTACGTTCTCGCCGTAAACCGGCCGAGTGGGGTCGTCGAGCGTTTCAACCTGAGCGCCGCCGATCGGGAAGCGATCCGCGCGATCGTGTCACGCCTGCCGAGCGATGTGATCGCGTCGCGCGTCAACGCGCGCAATTCGTTCGTGCGCGGCCAGACCCTGCTCGGCCTGACCGTTTACGGGCCGGCGTTCGCGGGAACGATCCGTAACAATGGTGCGGGACAGGTGGCGGGATATCTGGTCGTTGCGGGCGGGTCGTTCTTCGCGGCGTCGGAGATCTCGCGCCGGATGCTGATCACCCGGCCGCAGAGTGATCTCTCCTTCAACATGGGCCACAACATCGCCCTCGCAGGATTTGCCACGTCGTATCTGTTCGGGGCGGACGATGGGCCGCCCCAGGCCGCCAGCACCCTCGTCGGCGGACTCGTCGGCACCGCCCTGGGGCTGCGATTCGCTCGCGGGATGACTGAGGCCGATGCCGTCGGCACCGGTTTCGGGTCCGACCTGGGTGCCTTGATTGGGCTCGGCGTTTCGGAGGCTGTTCGCGGTGACGGCGGCTGCGGCGGTTTGGACATCGGCAACAGCTGCGGCGGCGACAAGGCGCAAGTCGCAACGATTCTCGCATCCGGTCTCATCGGGTATCCGCTCGGTCTTCTCTACCCGCGGAATGCGCGGTATCACGTGACCGCCGGCGACATCAACACGCTTTGGCCGGGCGCGCTCGTCGGCTCCCTTGCCGGTGCGGCACTCCTTCACGAAAGCCCTAGCGTCCGCGCCGCCGCGAGCGCCGTGACGGCGGGCGGCGTCCTGGGAGTCATTCTCGCGGACCGGTTCCTCGTCCAGCGGGCCGACCATAGCCGCACCGAAGCCACTCAGCTTTTGTTCGGTACCGTCGCCGGATCGCTGATGGGCGCGGGTGTTGCGAACCTTTTCGTCAATGCCCACCACAGCCCGGAGCCCGTCTTCGCGCTTAGCGCCATCGGCGGCCTGGCGGGCATCATCGGCACGGAGATCTATCTGCAACCCTCTGGCGACGCCGGACAGCAGCGTTTTAGCGTAACTTTTAATCCGACGGCCATCGCACTCACAGCGGCCCGCACCCCGGGAAATCATTCCCTGATCAATGTGAGGTTCTAGTGGACACCACGACGACACTCACCTTCGCCGAAAGACTGCAGGGCAGCTTCGAGCAGCTCTATGGTTACGTCCCCGCGCTCTTTGGCGCGCTCGTCATTCTCTTCGCCGGCTATCTGCTGGCCAGACTGCTCGAGAAGGGGACCGATCGATTGATGCGCCGAGTCCACCTCAATCAGATCCTCGAGCGCGGCGGAGTGATGGAGGCAGTCGAGCGGTCGGGATCGCGCGTCAACCCGACTCGCGTCGCGGGAAGCCTTGTCTTCTGGTTCGTGATGTTCGCGGTTATGCTCGTCGCCGCCAACGCGCTCGGTTTGCAATCCCTCGCCAACGTTTTCTCGGAATTGGTCAGCTACATCCCGAGCGTCATCGCCGCGATCGTCATCCTCATCGTCGGCATCGTGCTCGGCAGCTTCGTCGGCGGACTGATCATGGCGTCGGCCGGTGGACTCCATGGCGGTCCGACTCTGGCGCGCGTAGGCAAGGCGGGCGTTGTCCTGCTCGCGACGTTCATGGCGCTCCAGGAGCTCGGCGTCGCCACCGAGATCGTCACCACCGCGTTCGCGATTCTCTTCGGTGCCATCGCCCTCGCGCTCTCGCTGGCGTTTGGTCTCGGCAATCGCGAGCTCGCCGGCGAAGTCACCCGCAGCTGGTACAAGCGCTACAAGGAAGAGCGCGACAACATCGAGCGCGACAATCGTGAGCTCGATCGGCAGGAAGGAATCGCCACGACCGAAGAGTACGTGCGCCCGACCTACGGCATCCGCAACACCGGACCCCACGACGTAGTTCGCCCGCCCGAGTGAGCTCGCCCGCCGCGGCATCACCACCAGTGACGGCCGCGACAAGAGAGCTGGCGCGAGTGCTGTCGCTCCGCGACGCCATCGCGCTCGTCCTCACCGTCATCGGCACCGGAGTCTTCCTCAAGGCGGCGCCAATGGCGCAGCTCGTAGGATCCCCATCCAATGTTTTGTGGGCCTGGCTCGCGGCGGGGCTCCTCTCCCTCGCTGGCGCGCTCACCTACGCCGAGCTCGGCGCGATGATGCCGGAAGCGGGCGGAGAATACGTTTTTCTGCGCGAAGCATACGGCGACCTTCCAGCCTTTCTGTTCGGCTGGACGTCGGTGATGCTGATCGCCAGCGGCGGACTCGCTGCCGTTTCCACCGCGCTCGCGTCCTTCCTCGGCTCCTTCATTCCGATCAATGCGGTGTGGACGACCCACGATTTTCACGTGCTGGGTCAGGTCGTGCAGTGGCGGCTCGGCGTGCAGCAGGTGATTGCCGTCGCGGTGATCGTCTTGTTCGCTGCGATCAACGCCCGCGGCGTCGAGCTGGGCGGAAAAGTTCAGTGGGCAGCCACCGTCGCCAAGCTGGCCGGCATCGGCATCATCGTGCTCGGCGCGTTTCTCTTGTCGAAGGCGGGATCCTGGACCAACCTGCACAAGCCGGTGACCGAGACCATCGCGCCGTCGGGAGCCGGTGCATTCGGCGCGGCGATGATCGCGGCGCTGTGGGCGTATCAGGGCTGGTCGAACCTGCCGATGGTCGCGGGTGAGATGGAGAAGCCTGAGCGCAACGTCCCACGCGCGCTCATCTATGGCATGCTGCTGGTGATTCTCGTCTATCTCCTCACCAACATCGGCTACTTCTACGCGCTGCCGTTCAGCGAGATACTGACCGCGAATTCGACGGCGTACCGTGACGCGCTCCCGGTTGCGGCGAAAGCAGCGCAGACCTTCTCACGCTACGGCGCGCAGCTCGTGTCGATCGCGTTCATCATCGCCGCCATCGGGGCGCTCAACGGCATCACTCTCATGAATGCGCGAGTGCCGTTCGCGATGGCGCGCGACGGTTTGTTTTTCGGCGCGCTCGCCGATCTGAGCGAGGAGTCGCGTGCGCCCGCGAAGGCGATCTGGTTCCAGGGTATCTGGGCGTGCGTTCTCGCGCTATCCGGCACCTTCGATCAGATCACGACGTCGGTGATCTTCGCGGTCTGGCTGTTCACCGCGCTTGTCGGGTCGTCGCTGTTCGTGTTGCGCCGCAAGCTCCCGGTTGCGCCGCGTCGGTACCGCGCAATTGGCTATCCGGTCGTCCCGGCGTTGTTCGTGCTCGTCGCAGCGTGGCTCGTGATCAACAGCCTGTCGGCGACCCCGGTGGAATCCGTCGCGGGCCTCGTCCTGATGGCGATCGGCCTGCCGTTCTATTTCTTTTTCCGCCGGTCTGGGTGGCTCACCCGCGCGAGGGCCCGCGAAAGGCCGCACTAGATCGCGTTGGCATGACCCTTCCCTTGTGAAGGCACGTGCCCAGTCCCGCCAAGAACTCCGACCGCCACGGCAACGTCCCCGATCAGTGCAGCGTAGCGCTGATCCTGATCGACGTCATCAACGACATGGAGTTCGAGAACGGCGAAGCGCTGTTCGAGTACGCGCTCCCGGCTGCGAAAAAAATGGCGAAGCTGCGGCGCCGCGCGAAGGAAGCCGGCGTGCCCGTCATCTACGTCAACGACAACTTCGGCAAATGGCGCTCCGATTTCCGGCAGCAGCTCGGTCACGTGCTCGAAGATGGTGTGCGCGGCGCGCCGATCGCCAAGCTGCTGCGTCCGGATGAGGAAGATTATTTCGTGCTCAAGGCGAAGCACTCCGGGTTCTATCACACCCAGCTCGATTTGTTGATCGACTATCTGCAGGTCCGCACCGTGATCCTAGCCGGCTTCGCCACCGACATGTGCGTGTTGTTCACCGCGTCCGACGCTTACCTGCGCGACATCGAGATCATCGTTCCATCCGACTGTTCCGCCGCGGCGTCGGTGGAGCACCACGACGGCGCGCTCGAGCACATGATGCGGGTCCTTCACGTCGAGACCACGCCATCCGACGAGCTGGATCTCGACGAGCTCATCGCGGATGCGGACGCAGCGCGAGAGACCGCCGGCTCCGGAAAGTCGGATCACGACTAAATCTTGCCTGCCAGGTACCGCTTCCTGACTGGCTCCGGATGCCGCTCGATGGCGTAACGAAGCATCGTGCGCGGCATCTTCGCGTAATGCTCCCGTAGAAATCCATCGAGCACCGCTCGATCACGCTTCCCGACTTCGCGCAGCATCCATCCCGCCGCCTTGTGGATCAGATCGTGTGAATCCTCGAGCAGCAGACCCGAAATTCTTAGCGTCGGTCTGAATTCGTTGTCCCTGATGAACGCCAGCGTCGCCACTATCGCGATCCGGCGCTCCCAGAGGTCGCTCGACCTCGCAAGTCGTTCCAGCAGCGAAATATCTCGGGCATCGAGATGGCTTCCGACGATCGACCCCGCCGAAACATCCACTAGATCCCAGTTGTTGATGTGCCGCGCGTTCGCGAGGTAAGCGCGATGGATCCGCTTCCGCCGCGACTCGTCGCCGCGCTCGAAGGCGTTGACGAGCAAGATCAACGCAACCAGCCGGTCCTCGTGCCACGGTGATGCGAGCAGCTTCAGTGCATCATCCTCACTCAGCTCGCGATACTTGCGCGCGAGTGACCGCATCTCGGGAACGGTGAGGCCGAGGAACTTGTCTCCCTCACCGTACTGGCCCGGCCCCGTCTTGAAGAACCGCAGCGAATGCACCGCGCGCTCCGCGGAGCCCAGCGCATGCAGCTCTTCGCGCAGCGAAGCGAGAGTCGCCTTGAATGCTTTCTGCCCCTTCGCCGTCATCGCGCCGATGCTGCCCCGGCTGCCGCGCCCGCGACGATCGCCCTCGCGACTCCCTGCTGCAGCGGCGCGACGTCCGGAAAGTACCCGCGCGCGTCGGTGCCCATGTTCTGCCGATTGGTAAGCAGCACGATTGCCAGCCCGTACTTCGGCACTCCCGCGACGTAGGTGCCGGTGAAGCCGTTATGCCAGAAGCTTCCCGGCGGCAGATAGCTCGCTGCCTGCCAGCCAAGGTAGTTCCTGTATTTGTCGAGGCTCAGAAACGTGTCAATGGTCTCAGGTCGGATGTACTGCCGCCCAGCGTAGCTCCCGCGGTTGAGGATCAGGTTTAGCAATACGTCGATATCGGCGGCTGTCGAGAACAACCCAGCATGACCCGCGACTCCGCCATTCGCGTAGTACGAATTGCCGTCATCGACTTCTCCGATGAGCACGCGATCGCGCCAGCCATTCCATGCCGTCGGATCCCCGAGGTAGCGATAGCCGAAAGTCGAGTCGTAGACCATGTGCCGCTCGTAGACGTTGCCCTGCTCGGTGGCCGCAAATCTCGTCAGCCCGTGTTGCCGCGGATTGAACGCCGTCGAGTGCAGTCCCAGCGGCCCGTAGAGATTGCTCTCCAGAAACTGATCGAGACGCTGCCCGCTCACGCGCTCGACGATGTAACCGAGCAGCATGAAGCCGAGGTCGCTGTAGTGCCGCGCGTCGCCGACTCCCCAGCCGAGCGACATGCCGCGGATGACGTCGTAGGTCTCGCCGCTGTTCGATGCGTGGTAGTAAAGTGGCTGCCACTGCACGAGTCCCGACGAGTGCTGGAGCAGCTGCCGCACCTTGATACTGTCGAGATGCGGGCCCCGAAAATCGGGCAGATAGCGGTAGACCGGTGCGTCGAGCTCGATCTTCGCGCGATCGACCAGCATCATCACCGCCATGGTGGTCGCCATGACTTTGGTGACCGATGCCATGTCGAACACGGTCCCGACGCTCATCGCGGGCGGCGCTGAAATTGGCCGGCCCTCGTAGTCCCGCAGCTGCTCGTACCCGAATGCGCGTTCGTGTACCACATGCCCGTTCTGCGAGACGAGGAACACCGCGCCCGGCGTCAGCTTCCCAATCGACGCGGCGATGAGGGAGTCTGCTCGTGCGATTCCAGTTGCGAGGGCGGCGCTCACAGAAGGTTCCGGTCGCGTACGACCAGCACAAGCGAGGCCGCAGAATATGAATGGCGCAATCAGTGCCTGCTGAAGTGGGGTCATATCTTGAGCTTATGAACTAACAGCATTGTAAGTCGGCGTCTGGAACTTCGCGTTTAGCCACACACCCCTAGTCCCAAAGTCGGCAGTCTGGAGACTGGAAAGCTGGGAGCGTTTTAGGCTGTCGCTCTTGGCGTCCATAGGAAACGCGAGGCTGCCAGTCGCCAGTGTGACAGCTAAGAGACTCCCATCTGTCCAATGTCTCCAATCTGCCGGCTTTTGGACTAGGGGTGCCAGGTCGCGAAGAGTTCCAAAATCCGCCCAACCCGCCCAAAATTTGGTATAATCATGTCCCATGAGCGCAGCGGACACCGCCTGGATGCTCGTGGCCACCGCGATGGTGCTGGTGATGACACCGGCCCTCGGCTTCTTCTACGGCGGCATGGTCAGAGCGAAAAACGCGCTCAATACCATGATGATGAGCTACGTCGCGCTCGGCTTCGTCGGGATCGCGTGGGCGCTCATCGGCTACTCCCTCGCCTTCGACACCAACGGCGGATTCCTCGGCGGACTCGATTACGCGTTTTTCCGCGGCGTCGGCCTCGATCCCAAAGGCTCGATCCCGCACGTTCTGTTCGCGTCGTACCAGGGAACCTTCGCCGTCATCACCGCCGCGCTCATCTCCGGCGCGATCGTCGAGCGAATGCGCTTCGGTCCGTATCTCACCTTCGTCGCGCTCTGGTCTATCGGCGTCTATGCCCCGATCGCTCACTGGGTGTGGGGCGGGGGATGGCTCGGCAAGCTCGGCGCGCTCGACTTTGCGGGCGGTACCGTAGTGCACATCAACGCCGCCGCCGCAGCGCTCGTCATCGCCGTTGTGCTCGGCGCCCGCAAAGACTACGCGCGCCAGGCAATCATCCCGCAGAACGTGCCGTTCACGCTGCTTGGAACGGGCATCCTGTGGTTCGGCTGGTTCGGCTTCAACGGCGGTAGCGCGCTCGGCGCCAATGCATCCGCGGCGCTCGCGTTCACCAACACGATGTTCGCGCCGATGGCGACTCTCGTCGTCTGGAGCCTGCTCGATCTGATGCGCACCAGAAAGACGACAGCGATCGGCGCCGCGACTGCGATCGTCGTCGGACTCGTCGCTGTCACACCGGCCGCCGGTTTCGTCAGCCCGGTCTCGGCGATCGCACTCGGCGGGATCGCCGCGCCCGCCAGCTACTTCGCGCTGCTCTATCGCGCGCGCACCAGACTCGACGACTCGCTCGATGTTGTTTCCGCGCACGGCGTCGGCGGAATCGTCGGCGCACTGCTCACCGGGGTACTCGCCGAGAAGAGCTGGAACGGAGTCACCGACGGCGCGTTGTTCGGAAATCCCCGGCAGCTTTTGGTGCAGCTAGCGGCGGTGGTTGCGACGATCGTCTACAGCGCTGTCGCTACTTACGCCATCCTCAAGCTGATCGCGCTCGGCTTCAGGTTGCGCGCGAGCGCGCAGGAGGAGGGAATCGGCCTCGACGTTACCCAGCACGGCGAAGAGGCGTACAGCAGGGGCGAGGGCGCGATCCTCGTCCACGCGGAGCGTGCCTGACATGAAGCTCGTCGTCGCGATCGTTCGCCCGGAAAAACTCAATGACGTGCTCGAGGCGCTGTACCGCGCCGAGGTCACGGGCCTGACCATCAGCCGAGTGCGCGGCCATGGCGGTGAGACCGAACAGGTCGAGACGTATCGCGGAACGACGGTGAAGGTCGAGCTGCACGACAAGGTGCGTCTCGAGATCGGCGTATCGGATCCGTTCGTCGAGCCGACCGTGCGCGCGATTCTCAGCGGCGGCCGCACCGGCGAAGTTGGCGACGGCAAGATCTTCGTCCTGCCCGTTGAGAAGGTCTATCGGATTCGAACGGGGGAAGAAGATCGCTCTGCCGTCACCCCGGTGAGCACCGAGGAGAGCGGAGTCTAGTACAGGGGCAGTCGAAACACGCAGACGCTCCGTGCGGCGATCACGCTTACCATGTCGAACGAGCCATCGCTCATCATCACTATCCGGCCGCAAGCGCGCGGCGGATCCATGAATGTCTGCTCGGTCCGATCCAAGTATGTCCGGACGATCCTGCGCAGACCGGGAAGCCAAACTCGAGTTTGCCGGTCGCCGAAGTTCACCACGACCAGAAACGCTTCGCGCTCTGATTCTCGCAGCCATGCTGCGATCGTGCCCGTCGTATCGCCGGTCGCGAGCATCGTCAGACTGCCGCTACGCAAGGCTTGGTGGGAATTGCGCAGATGGATCAGTCGCCGGTAGTGATTGAGCAGGGAAGTCGAATCGTCGTCCTGCAGTGCGACATTCTTCGTTCTCCAATCGGGCTGGAGAGCTTCCCACGGCGAGCCCGTCGTGAATCCGCCGTTCGCCGCCGCGCTCCATTGCATTGGGTTCCGAATCGTCTCGTCGGGCTTGGTGCCGAGCATGCCGATCTCTTCGCCGTAATAGACGAACGGCATTCCCGGCAGCATCAGCATCGCTCCGGCCGCGACTCGCTCTCGCGCGACGTCGCCGCCAAGCTGGCTCATCACCCGAACATGATCGTGATTGGTGAGGAACGGTGACCAGCGCGCGGCCGGCAACAGTCTGTTCGCTTCAGACACGGCTTTGATGAAGCCCGTCGCCTTACCCGTTCGCGCAGCATCGACAGTCGCGAACGCAACTCCGAATGCGAAGTACGCGTCCAGCTGATCTGGATAGTACGACGCCAGAATCCGCGGATCCTCGTCCGACATCTCGCCGATCGTGAACGAGCCCGGCGACGTCTCGCGAATCGTCTTGCCGAAGTTCCGCAACACCTGGTGAGTTCCGTCGGTGTGCTGGATGCGACCTCGACCAGGTAGGGAATCGCATCGAACCGGAATCCGTCCGCGTGCATCTCGGCGAGCCAGTACCGCGTGACGTTCAACATTTCCTGCATCAGCGCCGGGGTCTCGTAGTTCAGATCCGGCATCCCGTGCCAGAACAGGCCGTAGTAGTACTCGTCGCGGACCGCCGATTTGTGCCACAGCTCCTGGCCCCACGGTCCCTTTTCGCTCTTCGCGGTGTTCGACCACCGGTACCAATCGCGATACGGACTGCCGGGTCCGCGCAGCGCGGATCGAAACCACGGGTTATCGCTCGATGAGTGGTTGGGAACGAAATCGACGATGACGTGAATCCCGCGCCGATGCGCTTCGGCGACGAGAGCCCGGAAATCGTCGTCGGTCCCATACTGTGGGTCGACGTGGTAGTAGTCGATCACGTCGTAACCGTGGTAGCTCGACGCCTTGTCGATCGGCATCAGCCAGATGCAGCTCGCGCCGAGGCTTTTCTTGCTCGGCGGGTTTCCGTCGTTGATGTAGTCGAGCCGCGCGGTCAGTCCCTTCAGGTCGCCGATCCCGTCGCCATCGGAATCGTAAAAGGAGCGGACGAACACCTCGTAGCAGACGCCTTCCTGCCACCACGGCCGTGCGACAACCGGCGCCGGCGGCCTCGGCGTCTTCCGTGTTCCCGTGCAACCCGCGGCGATGGAGAGCGACAAAACAGCCGCTACGAGCGCCCGACGATCGAACGGCGAGGGAAACATCGTTAGCCTACCTCGAGACGAGGCGCCACCCGCTGCTCTTCTTGACGCTGGCGCAAACCGGACCGCCATCGTCGCCGGTGCCTTCGATCTCGATTTCCAGAACCGTCCCGGCAGTCTCGTTCGCCGACCGGAGCAGATCCGTACCAATGTCGGTGAGCGAGATCTTCGCTCGTCGGTCCCATGCGGTTCCGGTTTGTCCCGCTCTTCTGCCCGAGTTCACATACACGAATCGAGTCGAAGGCGGCCCCTGTGCGAACTCGCCGAGAAAACGCGGCGCATCGCGCTTGGAGATGTCGACCCTTACCGCAAAATCAAACGCGATCGAGTCTGCAGTCGTCCGGGTCGGCCGAACCAGCTCGGCGTCGCCTGCTGCGCTCGACTTCCCCTTCTGCAGGGCGAACTTTACGCCCGGCGGTGGCCGTCGCAGCACGATCCGCAGCGGGACCTCTATCTGCGGCGCGCTCAACGTTTTCCGGGGTCCCATACCGCGACGCCGACTCGCGAGTCCGCGGTGCCGTAGTAGAGGAACCACCGCCCGTTGAACGGAATCAGAGCCTCCGTGAACGTCGTGCCCTCCTTGTACTGGCCCGTCTTCTCGTACGCTTCGGTCGGTTTGATGAAAGGCTCGTCGGATCGCGCGATCAACTTGATTGGATTCCGCGCGTCGAACAATGCCTGCCCGCCGGTATAGACCCGCGCCGGCAAACCAGGCACGCCGAACTCCCGGCTGTTCCCCGCGTTGTAGATGAGAAGGATTCCGCGGTCGGTCATTATCGCCGGCGGTCCCGCCTCCACCAGCCAGGAATCGAAGTAGCCGGCGCGAGGGGAGAGCACCTTGAGCACCTTCCCGTCACTGTCGGCGAGCGGAGTCCAATCGATCAGATTGTCTGACGTTGCGATCAGAATGTCGGGCACATTGAAGTACATCCAGTACTTCCCGTTGACCTTCGTCGCGACCAGGCGATTTCCGACCGCTCGCGTCAGAATCGCGCCGGACTTTGTCTCGGTTTTCAGATACTTCCCGTCTGCCGCGGCTGCGAATGCCGGACCGTGCTTGTCCCAATGGATCAGGTCCTTCGACGTCGCGACCGCCAGGCGCGGGACGTCGCGATTCCACTGGGTGTAGGTCATCACGTAGGTACCGTCTTCGCTTTCGACGATGCGCGGATCTTCTACGCCGCCCGTCCACTCGTACCGCGCCTGCGCGTCCTTGTCAGGAAACAGCACCGGCGCCGGCCGACGCGTGAAGCGAAGTCCGTCGCTGCTCTCCGCCAAGCCGATCCGCGAGGTGTGAAATCCGATGTCTTTTTTTCCGCTCGCGTCTTCCGCGCGGTACAGCACGTAGACCTTGCCCTGCCTGACCACCGCCGCCGGATTGAAGGTCGCCAGCTCTTCCCACCTTACCAGGCTGTCGGTCATCGGCGACAGAAAAGTCGCGGTCGGATCGGGCGTAATTATCGGATTGACCGAGGGCTTCTCGAACGGCCCAAAAATCCAGTCGCGCGATTGTCCTTCCGCGGAACTAACTGCGACGGCGTAAGTCAGGAGCGCAGCAAGTAGAAATCGCAGATTCATCCCGAAAATCTGTCCGCCCGTCCCTTACTCCGTTAGCCGCCTCATGCGTCCCAGCTCCCGCCTCCCGCCTCCCAGCGCCCGCCTCCCGCCTCCCGCGTTGCCCTTCCCGCCCAGCACCCGTCATTCTATCAGCACCGCCGCTTCCCGCTTCCCGCTTCCCGCATCCCGCTTCCCGCAGAGGATTTCTTTCGTGCGCTCCTGGGTACTCTCTCTGACGGCAGTCGCCGTCGGCACCGCATGCTCTCAGAGCAAGCCTGCACCGCCACCGACGCCGACCAAGGTCGTCGTCCACGACACCGTTACCGTCCGCGACCCTGAACTCGACAAGCGCGCGACACGGCTCGAGATCCAGCTCCTGGCGCGCGATGCGCAGATCGAAGATCTCCAAACCCGGCTCGAAGACACCCGCGCCGAAGTCGTCCGCGCCATGGCAAAGCTGCAGAGCGTCGCGAGTCGAGCCCAGGCAGCATCGGCGATGGCAGAAGCGGAAGTCGCGCTGCAGACGATGAAAGCATCGGCGTCAGGCGAGCCCGTCGAAGCGACCCAGGTCACCCGCCTCGTGCGCCAGAGCGCAACCGAGTTCGATAAGCAGAATTACGGCGGCGCACTCTACCTCGCCAATCAGGCCAAGACCGTCGCTTCTTCGTATCGAGGCAGACTCGGCGTCAGCAGGGAAGGGACGCGGCCGGGTGAGACGCTCTTCGCGGTGCCGATCCAGCTCAAGACAACCAGCCGCGGCAACGTTCGCGAAGGACCGGGCACCAACTTCGCCGTCACCTACACCGCGGATTCGGGCAGCACCATCACCGCGTATTCCTACACTGACGAGTGGATTCGGATTACCGACGACTCCGGGCACAACGGCTGGATCCACCAGTCGCTCGTGTCGCGGCCGTAATACTCAGCCGGTCTTCTTGAGTCTCCGGGCGCGCACCGTACGGTCGCGCCCTTCTCTTTTCGCCTGGTAGAGGGCTTCGTCGGCGACGGCGATGATCGCCTCGGCATCGTCCGCATCCTCTGGATAGCTGGCGACTCCGATGCTGAGTGTCATCTTGCGACCGTTGAATTTCTTCGCTGCCACCCGCGCGCGAATGTGCTCGGCGGTATCCAGCGCGTCGGCGATCGCCGTGTCGGGCAGCACGATCACGAACTCCTCACCGCCGTAGCGCGCGCAGCAGTCGTTCTTGCGAGTGGAGTCGCGCATGATCTCGGCGATGGTCTGCAGAACCTCGTCGCCGGCGGGGTGGCCGAACGCGTCGTTGTATTGCTTGAAGTGATCGACGTCGCCGACCAGCACCGAGAAGCCGCGCTTGTCCTTCTTGAACCGCGCCACCTCGAAGTCCAGGCGGTTCATGAGAGAGCGGTGGTTCGAGAGCCCCGTGAGACTGTCCGTCGTGGAGAGCAGCTCGAGCTCCTCGTTCTTCTTCCGCAGCGTCTCGTTGATGCGATCGAGCTCGGCGCGTCCGTCGCGCAGACGATACACCATGTGATTGAAGACGTCGGTGAGATAGCCGACTTCTCCACCGCCCGGAGCCGCCGGAAGATCGACGGTCAGATCACCGGCTGCGACTTCACTCGCCGCCTTGGTCAAACGATCGAGTGGGCGCGCTATCAACCGTCCCAGCCTGTACGCCGAAAGCGTCACCGCGACCAGCAGGAACGCGATCACCGCCAGCGCCACATCGCGGAATCTTCGCACCTGGAGGTACGCCGCCTCCGACGAGATCTCGGCGATCACCGCCCAGTTCACCTGCGGCACGTACTCGAGAGTGCCGATGACATCGCGTCCCCCGAAGCTGGTATACGAGAACGGCGCCCGCGCACGCTCGCGCAGCTTCTTCATGGTAGCTGGCGGCATCGGATTCCTGATCAGGTCTTCGGTCACTCCATCAGAGCTCGCGATCGGCGCGCCCTTGATGTTGACGAGATGGATGCGGCCGGTGCTGTCGGCGGCAAACGATCTGAGCAGCAGCTGCACCGGGGCGAGATTGAGCTCGGCGGCGAATGCGCCAAGCAGCCGACCGTCGGCGCGCTGTGCGGGAACCGCAACGATCAGCTTCGCTCGCTTCGCCTTCGGATCCCAGTACGCATCGCCGACGATCTGATTGTCTGAGCGCAGCGCCGCCTGCCAATCTGGGGGCAGAGAGACCTTCGAGACTTCGCTGGCGCTGGTGGCGACGACGTTGCCATCGAGATCGAGCACCATCAACCGCTCGAAGTCGCTGAACCTTTCGTGGAGCGACACGAGATAGTCGCGGAGTCTGCCTTCGGTCGGCGTGATTGGAGCGGCGCGCCCGCCGTGCTCCAGAGTGACCACCACTTCGTCCGATCCGGCGAAGACCCGCAGATCATAGAGCCGCTCTCTCAGCCACACGCCCGATGCGCGCGCGCTCTGCGCGCTGCCGGAGAGCAGATCTTCATTGATTTTCTTTTCGAGGGCGCGGCGGTTCTGGGTGTAGAAAACGCCGAGCATGGTGCCCGCGGGAAGGAGCGCAGCTGCGACCGCGAAGGCGAGAATTCTGCTGCGCAGACTCTCGAGCCTGGGGAAGGGCAGCGGAAATTTCGCCCTCGCGCGCGGAGTGGTCTGCGTCGCGGGGGCGGCGGCGTTGATAGTTCCGGGTTCAGCTGTCGAGACGGGCATCGTTTATAGACGATTCACGTCACGCTGAGCTACCACGTCTGATCGAAAAAAGGGAGTTACCTTCCCAGCTCAGCCGTAGAAACGTTTGACGTTCGACCTGTCACAAACCTGACGTAGCTCAGGGCAGCCGCCGGCTCGGCTTAAATCACGTAGTACCATGAGTTTAGTGACGCCCACCGAGATCCGTCGGAAGCTACGCGATTACTGCCATTCGGAGAGGCTTCTCAGAGCCTTGAGCCGGTCACTGTGCCCGATCCGCGCCTTGTTGACTGCTTCCCGCAACCAGTCCACCGACTGATCGTAGACGACCCGATTGACCGGATATGGATGGCCGTCCTTTCCACCGTGCGCAAAACTGAATCGAGCGGGGTCGCGCATGCTCGCCGGCGATCCGTACACGACATCTGCAACGAGCGCCAGCGCGCGCACCGATTTTGGACCGACTCCCGGGATCGCCAGCAGCTGCTCGAAATTCTGAGGGTTCGCTTCATAGGTCGAGAGCAGCACTTTGCGCAGATGCGCGGGATTTATGTCCTGCTTGATGTCCACCCAGTGTCTCGTTGGGAGCGCCATGGTAATCACCTTCGCGATCTCGCGATCGATCACCCTGGGTTCCTGCCGCGCGAACTCCGTCGATACGCTCCGCGCATTCGACGATTCAGTCGCCACCATGTTGAGCACCGTCCGCTCAGTGCTCTCACTGGCGATCGCTGCATGCGGCTCATTCACGAAATCGCGCACCTGCGAGCCAAGCCAGTGGTAGCGGCGCGCTGTGCCCTCGTTGCCGCGCATTCCCTGCTGCACTACGGCCCATTCACCGTCGCTGCTGACGAAAAAGCTGTGATGATAGATCCCGAACCCGTCCTGAATGGCGGCGGAATCGACCTTCGCCGCCATCCGGCTGTTGTAGGCGAGCCGGGCTCCGTCGACACCTGTGCGCGTGCCATACTCGATCAGCTCACTCGGAGTGCGACGCGAGACTTTCCCCTTTCCACCGGCGACGAAAATTCCCAGCTCGCACCCGTGACGCGCGAGGCCCTCTTTAAGGGCGCCGCAAACCGTAGTGGTGACGCCGCTCGAGTGCCAATCGAATCCGAGCACGCACCCGAACGCCTGGAACCAGTACGGATCGGAAAGTCGTTTGAGGAATTCGGAGCGGCCGTGCTCGAGGACCATGACTTCAGCGATCGCCGGCGCCAGTTGCACCATTCGATCGAACAGCCAGCGCGGCGCTTTGCCGCCGTGGAGGGGGAGCGTCGCGCTGCCGGTTCGCTGAGCCATTCTCAAAATCTATCGCACGCGCGGCCTCCCAAACGCACCACGCCTCGCCGCCAGGAACAGCAGCCCGAGGGCGACCCCTAGCAGCAGACCTTTGATCGTATCGATGGCATCCGTTCCCAGATTCCCGGTGAAGGGCAACATTCGCGGCCACGCTATCGATGCCGCGAGAAACAGCATCGCGATTCGAAATAATGGTTTGGGGTCCTGAGCACCATTCCTGAAAAACATTCTCATGATCATGGCTATTGCTCCAGTTCAGTCAGTTAAGAGGTAGTAGGTCAGTAGAGTCAGCTTGACGATGGCAATCGTTGCGGCGACAGCGAACAGATCCCAGCTCACGACGTGATTGACGAAGTAGTGATAGACGAACAGTCCCACCGCTACCCAGCCTCCCACTACGCTGGCGATGCTTGTCGACCGTCGTCGGTGCTGTAGAAACCGCTCGTCGATCACGATGCCAAGCACGGGAATTCTCATTTCTTCGTCTCCAGCGTGAAAATCCTTTCCATCGGACAACCGAACACCCGCGCGAACGTCAGAGCGAGTTGTAAGCTGGGTATGTAGCGTTCTCGCTCGATCGAGTTGATGCTTTGGCGCGAGACGCCCACTGCTTCCGCGAGCTGCTGCTGGGTCCAGCCGCGATCGCTGCGGAGCTCTTTCACCCGGTTACGGACGTGCGGTGTCATGTCAAGTCAGCTTTCCATGGAACGCTACAACCGTCCTCAGGGAATGTCAAGCTTGCTTTACGCGGCCCCGACCCGCTTCCGCACGCCGGCGATGTCGCGGACCGGCCGCACCTCGATCGAGCCGACCTTGGCCCACGGGAATTGGGCCGCAATGCGCACCGCATCGTCGATGTTCTCGGCCTCGATCAGATTGAATCCGGCGAGAAATTCCTTGGTCTCGGTGAACGGGCCGTCAGTGACGGTCATTTTGTTCTTCCGAGTGCGCAGGGTGCGTGCGGTGCTCGGACCCTCGAGCATCTGCGAGTCGAACAGCCGGCCTTCGCTGCGGAGCGCGTCCGCCTTTGCGAGACAGCCGCGCATCTCCTCGTTGAAGGTCTCCTTCGGCATCGCATCGAGGAGCTCGCCGTCGTTGTAGATCAGCACCATGTACTTCATTCGCTAAGCCTCGTAGGTGAGCAGCACGTTCCCGTTGGTGAATCGCCGCTCGCTCGTCAGTTTGAGATCGACCTTCCGTGCAACACCCTCGAACATCGTTCGCCCCTTGCCGATCACGATCGGGTTTACGACGACCTGATACTCGTCGATCAGACCTTCCTGGGTCAACTGCGCGATGATGGTCCCGCTCCCGAGAATGACTAGCCCCTGACCATCCTGCTGTTTCATGCGGCGGACTTCACCCACAATATCGTTCTTCACCAGACGGGTGTTGCTCCAGCTCACTTTGTCGAGGGTCCGCGAGAAAACAACTTTGGAATGCCGGTTCATTCCTTCAGCGACTTTCGGAAATTGCTGCTTCGCCTGGGGCGTCGGCCAGAACGACGCCATCATGTCATAAGTGATCCGCCCGAACAGGAGAGTCCCGCCGCCCCCCGCGTTCGCCGCGGTGAACTCCCGCCACTCGGGATCATCCTTGTGCGCCCAGCTCAGATCGCCGTCCTGGCCCGTGAAGTAGCCATCCAGGGTTATCGAGTTAAATGCCATCAGTTTTTGCACGGGCTCGCTCCATTCAAGAACATCACTGAAGACTACCAGCTTATAGCTGTTAGCGGAGCAGTCGGCTGCTCCGAGCTCGGGTTTGATGAAAAGTGGCGCATCGGACGGAGCGCAGTTGTCAAATCCGAGCTCACAGCCGCCAGCCGCTCCGCTCACTGCCATTAGCTGGTAGTCTTCAGTGGATTTCAGACCCAGCCCAAACATTCCGGAACCCACACAAATCCATGCCACTGCTGAGCTTAGCATCCCCGGCAGCTAAAGACGCCCTTTCCGTTTACCTAACTGCTTGCATAGTAGCCACTTAGCCACCCAAACGAGCGTTGCCTTAAACCTATCCAAACGCTAGATTTCCCTCAACCTTATGGAGGCACAAAACCACCTCCCTCCCCGCCTCCGAACCCCGTAGCAAAACGACGAGTTAATGACGGCTCCGAACAACAGAGAGCGCATTCTGCCGCGCCTCATTCACGAAGAAATTAAAGAATCGTTCATCAACTACTCGATGAGCGTCATTGTCTCTCGCGCCCTCCCCGATGTGCGCGACGGACTCAAACCCGTTCACCGCCGCGTTCTCTACGCCATGAACGAGCTCGGTCTCGTTCCGGGACGCCCCTACAAGAAATCCGCGACCGTCGTCGGTGACGTGCTCGGCAAATACCACCCACACGGCGATCAGTCGGTTTACGACGCGCTCGTCCGCATGGTCCAGGACTTCTCGCTCCGCTACCCGCTCGTCGACGGCCAGGGAAACTTCGGCTCCGTCGATGGCGATCCCGCCGCGGCATACCGCTACACCGAATCGCGACTCACTCGCGTCGCCGTCGAGATGCTCGCGGACATCGACAAGAACACCGTCGATTTCGCGCCCAACTTCGACGACCGTTTGCAGGAACCAAAAGTCCTGCCCTCCGCGATTCCAAATCTGATTGTCAACGGCTCGTCGGGAATCGCCGTCGGCATGGCGACCAACATTCCTCCCCACAATCTCAGGGAAGTCGTCGCCGCGCTCACCGCGCTGATCGACAATCCGGAGATCACTCCCACCGAGATCAGAAAGCTCGTCAAGGGACCCGACTTCCCGACTGGTGGCTACATCTATGGTCGCGCGGGGATCAAGGACTACCAGGAGAACGGCCGCGGCAGGATCGTCATGCGCGCGCGTGCCGTCATCGAGGAGAAGGAATCCTCGAGCAAGTCGCAGATCGTCGTTACCGAGCTGCCCTACCAGGTCAACAAGGCCAAGCTCATTACCGACATGGCAGACCTGGTGAAGGAAGGCAAGCTCGAAGGCATCTCCGCCCTCCGCGACGAATCTGACAAGGATGGAATGCGCGTCGTCATCGAGCTCAAGCGCGATGCGATTCCGCGCGTCGTCCTGAACCAGTTGTACAAGCACACCGCGATGCAGTCGACCTTCGGCGTCATCATGCTGGCGCTCGTTCCGGATTCACACACCGGCCAGCTGGTTCCGAAGATCATGCCGCTCAAGGAGACGCTCGAGCACTACATCGCGCACCGCCACGAGGTCGTGGTGCGACGCACCCAGTTCGAGCTCGATAAGGCGCTCGAGCGCGAGCACATCCTCGACTTTCCAGCACATTGGGATCCTAAGCTTAGAATTCCACGTGGACAAGTTGTCGCGGCCGCTTCTATAGTGTCACCTAAATACTAGTGACTCCAGCGTAACTGGACTGGCCACAGTTAGGCCGCAAATGTAATCACACTGGCTCACCTT
>JADMIO011683264.1_pt1 | contig 77105 bp, 81 predicted proteins | sample 8958161 | NCBI WGS metagenome assembly JADMIO01 (sample SAMN16585339, study PRJNA669376) | soil metagenome | isolation source: Crop rotation soil | place: USA: Cullars Rotation, Alabama | collected 2011
GAGCCAGTGTGATTACATTTGCGGCCTAACTGTGGCCAGTCCAGTTACGCTGGAGTCACTAGTATTTAGGTGACACTATAGAAGCGGCCGCGACAACTTGTCCACGTGGAATTCTAAGCTTAGGATCCCAATGTGCTGGAAAGGCTTCGCTCGTGCTTGCCGCTTCGGCAGTTCCACCGGCCAATAAAGATTCGAGCCAGCTGTTCGACCCATCGATGTGAGCTCGAATCAAGAACGGCGACAAACTCATCGTGACCAGCACAATCGCGAGGGCGATCTGCGCGAGCATTCGAGGCATGGTGAATCGGGATGCGCGGCGGCCGGGAAGAAGGCGGACGAGGATCGCTGTCCCGGCTGCCATCAGCAGAGCGGCAACGCGGGAATGTCCCGCAAGGGTGGCAATAAGGGCCAACTGCAGTATCGTGGAGACCTGGAGGGAGCGAATGAATCTTTGGTTTTCAATTGTGCTCCTCCACAGAGTCGCGAGGCAGAATCCCAGAATCGCGCCGGTTAGGGCCGACCAGGATGAACCGTAAAAGACGAAGAGAAACAGCGGCGCCATCCAGACGATGGCGGCGGCTATGCGTAGATTTTCTTGGCGTGAATTCTTGAAACGTCTGGTAATAAACACAGCTGCCGCGGCTGCCAAAAATATGGACAACACATAGGCGGCGGAAACGATCAATAAGGCGCGAATTGAGAGCGAGTTTGGCGCGAGTCGTGGCCGTAGTTGCCACGCTGTAAACGCGGCTGTCGCCACGCCGGCCATGACCGATCTTCTCATCGGCGAACATTTAGACGTCTTCTGTCCCGAAAAAGATCCCTGAAACAGTTTATAATCACGAGTTGATTACGCGACGTTACGCTCCAAGCCGGGGCGTGTAGACACGCTCAACGCGGACGTTCAACGCCGATGGCAGATACCCGGTCCGACCAAACCACCCGTAGCCGAATTCTCGGCGGCCTCATCGTAGTCGCGATTTATTTCGCGGTAGAACTTGTGCCAAGACCGATATCCGTCAAGCCGGAAGGCTGGCGGCTCCTTGCGATTTTTCTCGCCACCATCGGGGGCCTCATCGTTAGACCCATCTCTGGCGGCGCGCTAGTCTTAATTGCGGTGACCCTCGTCGGCACGATGGGTGGACTTACCGTTCCACAAGCGCTCGAGGGCTATGCCGATCCGACGGTCTGGCTGGTGATGGCGGCCTTCTTCATCTCCATCGCGATGATCAAAACCGGATTCGCCCGGCGGGTTGGCTTGATCTTCGTGAGGCTGTTCGGGGCCAGCTCGCTGGGTGTGACCTATTCCCTCGCGCTCACCGACATGCTGCTGGCCGGTATAATCCCGTCAAACGGAGCCCGGTCCGGAGGCGTTGTGCTGCCGATCGCGCGTTCGATCGCGGAGTTGTATGGATCGCGGCCGGGAGCGACAGCGCCGCTTATCGGCACATTTCTGATCACGGCGGTCTATCAGAACATCTGCGTCACCGCTTCGATGTTCATGACCGGTCAGGCGAGCAACGCGCTCGCCGCCAAGATCGCCACGGACACTTTCCACTTCCCGGTGACTTGGGGGCTCTGGGCTTTGGCGGGAATCGTGCCCGGGCTTTGCTCCCTGCTGATCAATCCGTATATCGTCTACCGGCTGGACCCGCCCGAGATCCGCAAGACGCCGGAAGCCGCCGCCTTCGCCTCCGCGGAGCTTAAGAAGATGGGGCGGCTCGACCGCAGCCAAAGCTTTGTCCTCGTGATCTTCATCTCGGTGTGCGGACTCTGGATCACTTCTCCGCTCCATCATTTGGATATCGCAATTCCAGCCCTACTCGGCTCCAGCGCCTTGTTGGCGACCGGAATTCTCCGCTGGGAGGATGTGCTGGCCGAGCGGGACGCCTGGGATATCTTCATCTGGTACGGCGGACTGGTCCGTATGGGAAAGGCGCTCAACGATACCGGAATCACGAGAGAGTTCGCGAACGCGGTGGGCGGGCTGTTCCCGGGATACGGGTGGCCGGTCCTCTTCGGGGTGGCGCTCCTGATCTATTTCTACGCCCATTACGGCTTCGCCAGCATCACGGCGCAGATCCTCGCGATGTTCACGCCTTTCGTGCTGGTCCTGACGACCAAAGGCGCGCCTCCGGGACTGACGATCTTTGCGTTCGCCTGTTTCGTCAACTTCGCGGCCGGGTTGACGCATTACGGAACAACACCGTCGCCCATGTACTACGCGGCAAATTATGTATCGTTCAAGAAATGGTGGAAGGCCGGATTCGTGGTGTCGCTGGCGAATCTGGCGATCTGGTCCACCATTGGCTTCGCGTGGTGGAAACTGATCGGGCTGTGGTAGAAAAACGCCCTACTTGATCTCGAGAATCTCTTTCTCTTTACCCTTGGCGACCTGATCCAGCTTGCCCATGTAGGTGTCGGTCATCTTCTGGATCTCGTCGTGCGCGCGGCGGTCGTCATCCTCGGTGATGGACTTATCCTTGAGCATCTTCTTCACCGACTCGTTGCCATCCCGGCGTATGTTGCGCAGGGCGACCCGGTGATTCTCGGCGATTCCGTGAAGCTGCTTCACCAGATCCTTGCGCCGCTCTTCGGTCAGCGGAGGAATCGGAATGCGGATGATCTTGCCGTCGTTCGACGGGTTGAGCCCGAGATTGGCCGTCCGGATAGCTTTTTCGATCGGCCCAAGCTGGGAGGCGTCCCAGGGCTGGATCGTGATCAGCGACGGTTCCGGCACATGCAGGTTGCCGACTTGGTTCAACGGCGTCGGCGTGCCGTAATAATCGACGCGGACGTTATCCAGAATGCTGACCGAGGCCCGTCCGGTGCGAATGCTGGCCATGTCGTGCTGGAAATCCGTGATGGCCTTGTCCATGCGGCCCTTGGCATGGTTCTCGACCTCTTTCACGTTCTTAAACGCATGAGCGGATGATTCCGATGGCGCTTCTGGCTTCATAGTTAATTGATGACGGTGCCGACGGGTTCCCCCATCGACATTCGCATTATATTCCCGGTTGTATTCAGATTGAAAACACGGATCGGAAGCTGGTTATCCCGGCACATCGCGACCGCGGTCGAGTCCATCACGGCCAACCCTTTGGTCAGGACGTCCAGGTAGGTCACGCTTTGGTACATGACGGCGTCAGAAAACTTCAGCGGATCCTTGTCGTAGACGCCGTTGACCCGCGTTGCCTTGGCGATGACTTCGGCTTTAATTTCTAGCGCGCGAAGTGTAGCGGCGGTATCCGTCGAAAAGTAGGGATTCGAGGTGCCCGCGCCGAAGATCACGATGCGCCCTTTCTCGAGATGCCGGATCGCGCGGCGGCGGATGTAGGGCTCGGCCACCTGATTCATCTCGATGGCGCTCATGACACGCGTGTGCGCGCCCATTTGTTCCAAGGCGTCCTGTAGGGCGAGGGCGTTGATGACGGTCGCCAGCATGCCCATATGGTCCGCTGTGACGCGATCCATGTTATGCGCCGCTGCGGCAACACCGCGGAAGAAGTTGCCTCCTCCGACGACCACACCGATTTGAATGCCCTTTCCGGCGACTTCAGCAACCTCGGTTGCAAGCGCTTTCACTCGCGCCGCGTCGATGCCGAACGAGCCATCGCCGGCCAGAACTTCTCCGCTGAGTTTAAGGAGGATTCGCTGGTATTTCGGAGCCTCGGGCATGCCCCGGCGCCTACTCGTCGCCTACTTTGAACCGTGTGAAGCGGGCGACCGAGATGTTCTCGCCGAGCTTGGCGATCTTGGTCTTGATCAGGTCCTCGACTGTCAGGGTGTTCTCTTTCACGAAGGGCTGCTGGTAAAGGCAGACCTCTTCGTAGAACTTCGCCATGCGGCCTTCCACGACCTTTTCCGCGACCTTTTCCGGTTTACCTTCCGCGATCGCGCGAGCCTTCTGGATCTCTTTCTCTTTTTCGATTGCGGACGGCGTCACATCTTCCTTCCGCACGAATTGAGGATCGGCGGCGGCGATGTGCATCGCGACGTCGTGAACCAGTTCCTTGAAATCGTCCGTGCGAGCCACGAAGTCGGACTCGCAGTTGACTTCGACCATTACGCCGAGCTGTCCGCCGTGATGGATGTACGTGCCGATGAGACCCTGCTTGGTCGCGCGGGAGCTCTTCTTCCCGGCGGACGCGATACCGCGCTTCCGCAGCACGACTTCGGCTTCGGCCAGATCGCCCTTCGCTTCCGAAAGGGCGCTTTTGCACTCCATCATTCCCGCGCCGGTACGCTCGCGCAGGTCCTTGACTAATTGCGCGGTAATTTCCGCCATAGCTTCTGTAAATCCAATCCTAGTCTTGAGAGTCTAGTCTCCGCTTTCAGTCGCCGCCGGATGTGCAGCTGTCTCCGGTGCGGTCTCTGAAGCGGGGCCCTTGCGCAAGCTCGTTGACGGAAGATCGTCGTCGGCCACGCTTTCCGTCTCCGCCATCAATTCGGCGGCGTATTTCTCATCCACATACTGCGTATACTCAGGCACTTCGCCGGCGGGAGTCTCATCGGTGATGATCTTCTCGGCGGTGAAATCCTGCTCGGTGGCGAGCGCTCGTCCTTCGATCACCGAATCCGCGATCTTGCTGGTGAACAGGCGGATCGCCCGCAGCGCATCGTCATTACCAGGAATCACCCAGTCGACCTCGTTCGGATCGCAATTGGTGTCCACAATCGCCACCACCGAAATTCCAAGACGGCGAGCTTCCTTGACCGCGATGGCTTCCTTGTTCGAATCGATCACGAAGACGACATCGGGCAACCCCGGCATGTCCTTGATTCCGGCCAAGTTCGAATCGAGATGCTTGCGCTCACGCTCCAGCCGGATCACTTCTTTCTTCGGGCGCGAATCGTAGCCGCCATCCTGCGACATCTGCTCGAGCTCTTTCAGGCGCTTAATCGACTTCTGGACGGTGGTCATGTTGGTGAGCAATCCGCCGAGCCAGCGCTGGTTTACGTAGTACATCTCGCAGCGCTTGGCTTCCTCGGCGATGGCTTCTTGAGCCTGCCGCTTGGTGCCTACGAACAGTACCGTCTTGCCCTGGGCCGCCATTTCCCCAACGTACCGGGCGGCGTCCTTGAACATCTTCAGGGTCTTCTGCAGGTCGATAATGTAAATGCCGTTACGTTCGCCAAAGATGTATTCCTTCATCTTTGGATTCCAGCGCTTGGTCTGGTGCCCGAAGTGAACGCCGGCTTCGAGCAATTCTTTCATTGATATTGCTGGCAAACTGCCTCCTCAAAAATAAGAGGGAATCGCTTCCCTCTTTCCCTGCTCCTGCCAACGATGTAGCCAGCGCGCGATCCAAAGCGAGATTTGCGCGCTGCGCCTACGGTTAGCGCTTCGAGAATTGGAACCGCTTGCGGGCGCCCTTCTGGCCGTACTTTTTCCGCTCGCGCTTCCTCGCGTCACGCGTGAGATACCCGAGCTTCTTCAGCCGGGGGCGGAGCTCCGCGTTGAACTCCACCAGCGCCCGGGAGATCCCGAGGCGCATTGCGCTCGCCTGACCGTTGATGCCGCCGCCGTGCGCAAGAATCAAAACATCGAATTTGTCGGACGTCTCGGTCGCCAGGAGAGCTTGCTTGACCGCTCCTCGTGACGCCTCCGTCGGGAAATAGTTATCCAGGGCGCGGCCGTTGACCGTCACATCGCCCTTGCCGACGCGCAAAAACACACGGGCCACTGCCGTCTTCCGGCGTCCCGTTCCCAAATATTGAACAATCTTAGCTGGCACTCGCAAATACCTTTCTTATGAACTCAACGCCACGGGCTTCTGCGCCTGATGCGGATGCTTCGGGCCGGCATAGACCTTCAACTTCCGGTACATCTGCTTCCCAAGCTTGGTCTTCGGCAGCATCCCGAAGACGGCGTCCTCGACCAGGCGGGTCGGCTTGGTAGCCCGGACCCGGCGAATGCCCATCTCGACCAATCCACCTGGATAGCCGGTGAAGTGGCGATAGACCTTGTCGTTCTCCTTGGCGCCGGTCAGCCGGACCTTGTCGGCGTTGATGACCACAACATGGTCACCTGTATCGAGAAACGGCGTATAGCTCGGCTTGTGCTTGCCCATCAACAGGAAAGCGGCTTTGCTCGCCAGCTTTCCCAAAACTTGCCCCTCGGCGTCGACCACTTGCCAGGTTCGGCTAATACTCTTCTTTGAAGGAAACTCAGTACTCATTAAACACACGTCTCCACGTAATCCTAAACAATATTTTAGGGTACTTGACCGGACGGCCAGTGTCAAATCAAAGACGAGCCAGAGACTTTTTGATTTTCCGTCGACTAGGCTAGCGGAACAGAATGCTACCGACCAGGTCAGTCGGCTATCCGAATGAATGTTCGCCACACCGGACTGGAGTCCCAAAGGACATCAATTCGATAGATACCGGGTGCCAACATATCTGGAGTAAAACCAAAGCTTAGACGTGTCGGTGCCGTAGAGAGTGACGTTTTCTTTGGATCCGCAGTGTAGCGAACTCGGTTTTGTTGATCGTAGATCTTCGCAGAAACAAGCCCCTTGGATACGTTTCCTTTCTTCATCCATTCTGAAACAACCCAGGCGTCCTTATCGCGCCTCGAAAACTCAAAGACTTCTCGTGGCAGAGGGTCGGTGACTTTCTTTCCCACGTTTAAGTAGGTGCCAACAAAAAGCAACCCCTCCATTTCTCGAAGCGGAGGATTGAGAGCGCCGCCAGCGGTAGCTTCCGCGAGCGTGGAAACTTGGTCACGTATTTGACTGGGCAGGAGCGATATCGAAGTAGCAGAATTGAGAATGTCGGCGTTCACTCCCGCCGAGGCAACGGCGCTTAAGTGCTGTCGGTCAGATCGAATCCCAGGGATTGTGCTTCCGCCCAGGACTCCTATGACGCCCCCCTTTCCATCAAGCAAAGGTCCTCCGACTGCCTCAAAAGGTAGCGCGGGAGAAAACTGAAAACGCTCACCGAATTCCGGTACGAGCTTCCTTCCAGAGATATCTACTCGTCCAATAACTTTGGCCCCGTTCTCCAAATTGAATATCAGAACCCGTTCACCAACGCCAACGAGATTGGGATCGCCACGTTCCAAAGCGCGAAGCGCTTGCGTGGGTGCTGCAATGACGGCCCAGTCTCCTGATCGGGAGACATCGGAGATTCCGAGGGCCTCAGCCTGTCTCCCATCTCCGAACTCGACCACCAATTTAGCGGCGCCATCAATTGCTTGGAGTGCCGTTGCGATTCGATCCTTCCCGACTACAAATCCAAGAGACGAATCAACCCGTTTGCCTGACGCGTCGAATCGTCTTATCAACAGAACAGACGGAGCCGTAGCGCGAAAAATGTCATCGACCGTGATTGCTTTGGGCCCCTGTGGTACGGGTTGGAGTGTGCCGGCGATTTCGAAAGAGTGTGTTCCGGATGGCTGGCCATCGACACGAACTTCGAATGTCCAAACGCCAGGCGGCACCGCAGGATCTATGACATAGGTCCAATAACATGTTAGCTGCCGCGTGGAAGATGAAATCTTCACTTCCGGAGAAATAGAAGCCGCGCTGCCGTCAGGCTGCTTCCAAGTCCCAGACAAGGTGTGTACTCCTGGCGGTCCGTCCCACTCAAAAAATACGATGAATGATTTGTCTTGTGGATGCACAAAACGGTTCCGCACTTCGTCGAACACGAAGATTGCGCCATCGACTCTCCCCGAAGGGCCAGACAGCGAACGTACCAATCGGAAATCTTGGGCCGATAGAGTTTCGTTGATTGAATATCCGAGAAAAAGTAGCGTAATTGAAGCGAGGAGCCGCATTAACGCCAAGTATACAGTAGGCCAAATAGGAGGTCGGGGATTGCGTTTAATCTATTCAGAGCTTTGCCAGTTCCGCTAGATCGAGGCGCCCGGTATAGATCGCCATTCCGAGGGCCGTGTGAATACCCATCCCCAGCAGCTCTCGAACCTCGGCGATGGTCGTGATCCCCCCGGCCGCGGTTAGCTCCAGCGTCGTCGCGGCGCGGAGGCGACGGAACCAGTCGAGATCCGTCCCCTGCATCATGCCCTCTTTGTCGACGTAGGTGCAGAGGAAACCCGAGCAGTACGGCTCCAGCGACTGCAGCACTTGCTCGGCGGTGAAGTTAGTCGACTCGCGCCATCCCTTCACGACCACGCGCCCGCCCTTGGAATCGACCGCAATGATCAACTTGTCGCGCCCAATGGCCTGGGTGAGCGACGCCAGCAATTGCGTATTCACGCCCGTCGCATGGAACGCTGATGTCCCCACGATGACCTTGTGCGCTCCCTGCTCGACCAGCGCCCGAGCCCGCTCCACCGACCGGACCCCACCGCCGACCCGGCACACCGCGCGCGACGCGAGCAATTTCACCAGATCGTCGTTCGAGCCCTGACCAATCGCGGCGTCCAAATCGATCACCTGAATCTGCGGGAACGCCGCGAACTTCTCGAGCATCGCCAGCGGCGAATCGCCTTCGAGCGCCTTCTCGCGGCCCTGCACAAGCTGCACAACTTTACGGTCCATCAGATCGATGCAAGGCAGAATCATGTGGTTCTCCTGACCGGGATGCCGTGCCGGTCGAGCTGTTCCTTCAGGTCCGAGACCGTATACGTGCCGTAGTGAAAAATAGATGCCGCCAGCGCCGCGTCGGCCTCGCCCTCGCTGAACACGCGCACAAAATCGTCAGGACCGCCCGCGCCGCCCGATGCGATCACCGGGATATGAGTCGCTCGCGAAACCGCCCGCGTCAAATCGCAATCGAACCCGCGCTGAACGCCGTCGGTATCCATCGACGTAAGCAGGATCTCGCCTGCTCCCAGCGCTTCACCACGCGCAGCCCACTCGACTACGTCAATTCCTTCGTCGTCGCGGCCCCCACGCGTATAGACGTTCCATGCGCCAGGCTCTCTTCGCCGCGCGTCGATCGCCAGCACGACCGCCTGCGCGCCGAACTCCAAGCTGAGCTCCGTGATCAACTCCGGACGGCGCACCGCCGCCGTATTCACCGACACCTTGTCCGCGCCCGACATCAGAATCTGCCGTGCGTCCGCGACCGATCGGATGCCGCCGCCGACAGCCAGAGGAATGAAAACCTTGCGCGCGGTGCGAGCCACCACATCCGCCATGATGCCGCGATTATCGCTTGACGCCGTGATGTCGAGAAAAACCACCTCATCCGCGCCCTGCTGATTGTAACGATCGGCCAGCTCCACCGGATCGCCCGCGTCGCGCAGGTTCACGAAGTTGACGCCCTTCACCACGCGTCCGCCGGTCACATCGAGACAGGGAATGATGCGTTTCGCCAGCATCAGAGTTCGAGAAAATTCCGTACGATCTGCAGCCCGATGGGCCCGGACTTTTCGGGATGGAACTGCACGCCGAACACATTCTTGTCTTCGAGAATCGCCGTGTACGGCGCCGAGTAGGTGCAAAGGGCGGCAGTCGCGGAGTTCTCCGGAACGTAATAACTATGGGCGAAGTAGACATACGGCTGCGGCTGGATATTCGCGAGCAGCTTCGGCGAACCCATCGGCTCCAGCTGATTCCAACCCATGTGCGGCACACGCGCCTCTGCCGGGAAACGCCGCACCGATCCTGGATACAGCCCGAGCCCACGCTCCTCCGGCGCTTCTTCGCTCTCTGTAAGCAGCGCCTGCAACCCTAAGCAGATCCCCAAAAACGGCACTCCGGCCGCGATCCGCTCCAAGAGCGTTGACCTCACCTGCAGCGCGTCGAGCGCGCGCATCATCTGCCCGAAATGGCCCACGCCGGGAAGAATGATCTTCGACGCCGCCTGCAGCCCCGCACGATCCCGCGTCAGCGTGTAGTCCGCGCCGATCTCCGCCAGCGTATTCTCCACAGACCGCAGATTCCCCGCGCCGTAGTCGAAGATCGCGATCACAGCAGCCCCTTGGTCGATGGAAGCTGGTCTCGCAGCCGCTTGTCGGTCGAACTAGCGTATTTCATCGCCCGCGCGAAGCACTTGAAGATCGCCTCAATCTTGTGATGGTTCGACCGCCCGTAAAGAATCTTCGCGTGCAGATTGGCACCCGCGTGATTGACGAAGCCGCCGAAGAAGTCTTCTACAAGCTCGGTTTGCAGATCGCCCACTAGCCGCACGCGAACCAAGTCCTTGTAGACCAGCGCGGGCCGTCCGCCGAGATCGAGCGCCACCACCGCCAGCGTCTCATCCATCGGCAGCACGAAATAGCCTGCGCGGTTAATGCCGCGCCGGTCGCCCAGCGCCTTCGCGAACAATTGCCCCAGCACGATGCCCACATCTTCGACCGTGTGATGCTGATCGACATCAAGATCGCCGCTGGCCTTCAGTTCAAGATCAAACCCGCCATGCTTGGTGAACAGCTCGAGCATATGGTCGAAGAACCGTATACCAGTCGCGATGTCGTACCTGCCCCGGCCCTCGATCTTGAGCTTGCCCGAGATCTGCGTCTCTTTCGTATCTCTCTTGATCGCAGCAGTTCTCACCAGATCTCCTCTAACGCTTCGAGAAAGCGGCGCGTTTGTGCCCGCGTTCCAACCGTCACCCGCACGCATCCGGCGATCTCGTAACTCCGATCCCGGACAAGCACCTGCTTTTCACGCAGTTTGTCTCGCACCTCAACAGCTCGTGAACCGATCCGCATCAACACGAAGTTCGCCTGACTGGGAATGTACTCGATACGCAGCTTTTCGAGCCCTACACAAAGCAGCTCGCGTGCAGCCAGAGCTTCCGTCACGTAGTTCTCGATGTAAGCGGTATCGCGCACGGCCTCCTGTGCGGCCATTGCGGCGAGCGCATTCACGCTGTACGGCGACTGCGCTTTGTGTAAAAACTGAATGTTCCCTTCGTGCGAGAACAGGCATCCCATGCGCATGGCGGCCATTCCGTATACTTTCGAAAACGTGCGGCTGACGAACAGATTTGGATGCTCGGCGATCATCCCAAGCGCCGTGATCCCGCAGAATTCGTAGTACGCCTCGTCGATCAGGACCGCCGCCTTCTTCGCGCGCCGCAAAATCTTCTCAATTGCGGCGAGCGGCGCCCCCGTCCCCGTCGGATTGTTCGGATTGGCGATCAGAACCGCCTTGGTCGACGGCGTGATCGCCGCTAGCAATTCCTCGAGCGGAAACTCCAGCGTCCCCAAGCGGTAATAGAGTTCGCGTATCGACGCCCCCGCGACCTCGGCGTAGAACCGGTACATCGCATAGGACGGATGCAGCAGCAAGACTTCATCGCCATCATCGATATACGTGTTGATGAGCACCTGGATCGCTTCGTCCGTCCCGTTGGTAGGAAGAACCTGCCCCGGCTCGACGTGAAAAAAAGAAGCGAGCGCCGGCTTGAGCGTCGCGTAATCCGGATACACCGCCAGCTTTTCGGCGCTGAGCTGCTCCTTGAGAAACTCGATGATCCTAGGTGAGCACCCGACCGTGTTCTCGTTAAAATCCAGACGCAGCTTGCCAAACCGTTCTCCGGTTGGCGGAGAATACGGCGCCATGTTCATCACCGCGCGTCGCGGCTGTGGAGCCCCTTTGGGAATCGGTTGGCGCTTAACGCCCATTGGATCGGACCTCCACCGAACGCGCGTGCGCTTCCAATCCTTCCGCGCGCGCAAGAGTCGTGATCGCCGGAGCCAGCCGGCTCAGCGCCTTCGCATTGAGCTCCTGCACGGAGATTGTCTTCACGAAATCCATCACGGAAAGCCCACCACGCAGCCGGGCTGCACCGCTCGTCGGCAATACGTGATTCGGACCCGACGCGTAATCACCCGCCGCCTCCGGACTATATGGTCCAACAAACACGCTCCCCGCATGGACGACCTTCGGCAGCAGCGCCCGATTGTGAATGCTCAAATGCTCGGGCGCGAATCGATTCGAAATCTCCATGGCCTCATCGAGCGACCGCGTCACCACAATCGCGCTATTGCGAGCAATCGATTTCTGCGCGACACCTGCTGTCGGAAGCTCTTCCAATTGCGATTCAACCTCCACCGCGACAGCCTTCGCGAGCCGCTTCGATGTAGTCAGCAGGATCGCCGAAGCGTCCACATCGTGTTCCGCCTGAGCCAGCATGTCCGCCGCCAGAAAGCGCGGATCGCCGTCGTCAGCGATCATCAAGATCTCTGTAGGCCCGGCGACAAAATCGATCCCCACTTCTCCTGCAAGCAGCTTCTTCGCCGCCGCGACATAAATATTCCCCGGTCCCACGATTCGATCCGCCTTCGGAACCGTTTTCGTCCCAAATGCAAATGCCGCGATCGCCTGCGCGCCCCCCATCTGAAACACGTTCTCGACTCCCAACAAGTGCGCCGTTCCGAAGACCTCCGCCACCGGCCGCGGACTACAAATCGAAATGGTCTTCACTCCCGCGACCTGCGCCGGAATTACCGTCATCAAAATGGTCGACGGCAGCGGATACCGCCCCGCCGGAATGTAAGCCGCCATTGAATCGAGCGGCCGGATAATCTGCCCTGCCCGCAACCCCGGCGCGATCTCTTGCAGCTTTGACGACGGCAACTGCAACTCCGCAAACCGCCGGATGTTGCCGCCGGCCGTCTTCACTGCTCTCCGAAACGCAGGCGACAACTTCGCTGCCGCAGCCTTCAACTCGGCGCCAGGAACACAAACACTTCGCCGCTCCAACCGATCAAACCGCCGGCAGTATTCCAGCAATGCCGAATCGCCCCGCTTGCGAACCGCGTCCAAAATCGGCCGCACAACGGCCTCCGCCTCCCCAAGCCTCGCAGCCCGTCGAGCGAACAATCGCCCTACCTGTTTCGACTCCAGAATCCGAACCATCCCGTCACATCACGATCTTGTTCAGCGGATACTCCACAATCCCTTGCGCCCCGGCCTTTTTCAGCCGCGGAATGATGTCGCGAACCGTAGACTCATCGAGAATCGTGTTTACCGCTAGCCACTCTTCATCGCTGAGGTGAGAAATTGTCGGCCGCTTCAACGCCGGCAGTACATCGAGCACCGCCCGAAGCTCATTCTTATGGACATTCAGCATCAACCCGACCTTCCCCAGCGCGCTGATCGCCCCTTCGAGCAGCAGCTTCATGTCTTCGAGCTTGCGGCGCTTCCACTCATCCTTCCACGACTCCGTGTTAACGATCAGTTGCGTATTCGATTCGAGCACGGTATCGATAATCTTGAGCTTGTTTGCCCGCAGCGATGACCCGGTCTCCGTGACCTCGACTATCGCGTCGGCTAGCACGGGAGGCTTCACCTCCGTAGCCCCCCAGCTAAACTCCACCTTCGCCTTCACCCCGTTGGCCGCTAAATAGCGATTCGTGGTCGCGACCAGCTCCGTCGCGATGATCTTGCCGTTCAAATCCTTCACGCTCTGGAATCCCGACGCTTCCGGAGCCGCCAGCACCCAACGCACTTTGCCGAAGCTCTGCTTCGCATACACCAGATCGGCAATCGCCTCGACCTTGCAGCCGCTCTCCTCAACCCAGTCGCGCCCGGTCAGCCCTGCGTCGAGAATCCCGTCCTCGACATACCGAGCCATCTCCTGTGCCCGGATCAGCATGCACTCGATCTGCGGATCGTCGATCGCCGGAAAATAAGACCGGCTGCTGGTTGTGATCACAAAACCAGCCCGCCGAAAAAGATCGATCGTCGCCGTCTCCAGGCTGCCCTTCGGAATCCCCAGCTTCAGCTTCACGATTTGCTCCCGTAGACCGCGTCCGGATCGTAAACGCGCGGCTCGCGAATCTCCCACTTGCCGTCTTCCAAACGCCGCGCGAAACAGCTCTGGAATCCCTCATGGCAGACACCCGGCCCCAGTGCCTCCACTCGAACCAGCACCGCGTCGCGGTCGCAATCGGTCGAGATCTCCTTAACCACCAGCCGATGCCCCGATGTCTCGCCTTTGAGCCAAAGCTTGTTCCGTGACCGGCTGAAGAACGTCGCGAACCCCGTCTCCACCGTCTTCTGGAACGCCTCTTCATTCATGTAGCCGACCATAAGCACCCGGCCCGAAGTGAAGTCCTGGATTACCGCCGTCACCAGTCCGTCCATCTTTTTAAAGTCCAAATCCATACCGCACAAAAAAGCCCGCCGCGATTTCCATCGCCAGCGGGCATCCTTTCTAAAATTCGCTCTGGAAAGCTCTAGAAGTCCGCCCGCCCGCCGGTCCGATGGCCGTGGTGATGATGATGCCGGGCGTGGGACATTGCTACCATAAAGGAACTCCTATCCTAACAAATCATGCGGCCCCTTGTCCTGGTAGTTCTTCTGGCTTCTTCTGTCTCTGCCCAAATTCCCTGGCCTCCCGAGTGGGATAACTTCAAATTCACTTTCGAAGTCCGCGCCCGTGAAGAGGCGCGAACCGGTGTCAACTTCGGCAAAGACGTCGATCTGGAAAATCCGCTATTCCGCACTCGAATCGGCGCGCAATGGACTCCTACTCCCTGGCTCAAACTCTCTGGAATGGCCCAGGACTCACGAGCGCCCGAGTACGGAGCGCCTGTGCCCAACTCCGCCCGTGATTCCATTGACCTGCATGAGGGCTATATCGAGCTTTTTCCGGACCAAAAAGTGGGCTTTGGAGCCGTTTTCGGTCGCCAAATGCTCAATTTTGGAGAAGGGCGCTTGATCGGCACGCCCCAGTGGTCGAACACATCGCGCACTTACGATACGGCGCGCGCCTATTACCGTTTTCCCAAAGCCCGGCTCGAATTCCTGCTTGCTTCCATCGTGAAGGTACTTCCAGATGACTTCAATAAGCCCGTCCTCGGCGACCGCCTCTGGGGTATGTACGATTCATTCCCGGAGCTAATACCTCACGGTGTCGTCGAAGCGTACGCGCTGCGCCGTGATCAAAATCGCCCCGGAGGATTCACCAACCTCGGCACAATCGGCATCAACACCTTCGGCGGACGCGCCGCTGGGCCCGCGCCTTTCGGCATCCACTACAGCATCGAAGCCGCCGCGCAAACCGGCCATGAGGGATTACAAACGCAACGAGCCGCTGCCTGGTTTTCCAGTCTCTCGCGCAAAATCAGAGTTCACTGGCCGCTCGATCTGAGTGTCGAGTACAAGTACGCCTCAGGATCGTCTGACCCGCAAGGCCCCCACTCCGGAACCTTCGATCAGCTCTATGCCGCCAATCACGACAAATTCGGCCACGAGGATCTCTTCGGCTGGCGCAATATTCGCAACCTGCGATCGCTGGAATCGTTGCACCTGGCAAAAGCACTCTCTTTGAACCTGATGTATGACAACTACTGGCTGGCGTCCGCAAAGGACTCTCTATACAACGGCCAAGGACGCTCCATCGTTCGATCCGTCCACGGAACGGATGGAACGCACGTCGGGCAGGAACTAGACTTATTCGCCACCTATACACATAGCGGAGTAACTTTTGGAGCCGGATTCGGTCATCTCTTCGTAGGCGAATTCCTCGAAAGGACGACCCCCGGCGTGAATACCCGCTACCTGTATCTGTTCCAGAGCTACTCTTTCTAAAGAGTCGCCAGCACTCCGCGCTCGAATCCAATGCTCTCCGTGATTCCCGCGACCGGGTTGTTTGCGTCGACCTCGTACTCCAGCGCGACGTGATACTGGTATTTGATCTTCACCAGCGTCTTCAATAGGCCCACGATGTCGATCAAGCCCTGTCCGACCGGCACGCCTGCGTTTTTAGGGCCAGCGCCCTGATCCTTGATGTGAATGTCATAAAGCCGCGAAGAGTACTTCGCCGCCACTGTCGCCGGATTCACGCCGCAGCGGAACGTGTGCCCCACGTCCATGCAGATCCCGATCTTCTTGTCTGCGTCGGTCAGCCACTCCATCACGTCCATCGGGGTCTTCGATCCGTTCTTATCTTCCGGACCGTGGTTATGAATGGCCGCATGCAGGTCGAAATCCTTGATGACCTTGCTCATAGCAGGAACCGCATCTTTCGTGCAGCCCATGACGGCAGTCTTTGCCCCAATATCGCGCGCGTATTCGAAAGCGCGGCGAATCTCGGCTTCGTCGTTCTTCACGTAGATTACGCCACAGCCGACGATCGCTATCCCGGAATCCTCAAATTTCTTGCGTACCGTTGCACGTTCGGCGGGTGTCGCGGTCAGCTTCAGGTGCGCATCCTTTAAGGCGATGTGCTTGATCCCCGCGTGCCGGCAGCAGGCGATCGTGTCGTCCACCGAGAGAAGCCGGGTCGAATACGATGCCAGCCCGATCATGAGCCCGTGGAAATCCGGGCTGGGCTTCTTTGCTACCGCTTGCGGATCTCCCGTTTCAGCCCCCCGCGCCAAAGACGTAATCAAGCCGGCTCCGGCCAGCCGGATCGCTTCTCGCCGGTCCATTCGCGTTATAAGGTTCATTGTGTCGGTACCCCAGGCTTTTCGACAATATCACAGCTTAAGGTGGCCTTCTATCCTAAGGGGAGAGGTTTTTCTTATGAAACAGTTAGCGGCGGGACTGGCCCTCGCAGCCGCGTTTGTCACGTTCGCGAAGGCGGAGTCGGCGCTACCGATGCTCCCTGCGGACTCCGGTCTGGTCTTTGGCGTGGAATGGCGCAAGATTATCGATTCGCCGGCCGGATCGGCGCTCATGGAACAGCTCAACAAGCCGGAACTGAGCCAGATCCCGGGAATGCAAGACTGGAAGACCGCCCTGCTGCGCGATCTCGACTCAATCCTGATCGCCGTGCCTGCCGCCGGAATGAGCAGTACCGCCGCGCAACCCCCGGTCTTGTTGGTAGCGAAGGGCCGTTTCAATCTCGCTTCTCTCCGTGCGCTGCTCCTCACGAAAGGCCAACCCATCGAGAAGTATCGAGCCATCGAATTGCTAGCTCCCCCCGAGGCGGCCTCAAAAACGGCGGGCAGAGGAAGTAAGATCGCCTTCCTGGACGCCAACACGATCGTCGCCGGTGACCGCGCCCAGGTGCGCGCTGCCATCGATAGCGCCGTCCTCGGACGGACCGTTCCGCCCCGAAGCAGCGTCCTTGCGGGCGTAGTCGAATTGGCGGCGGCCAACGATATCTGGATGGTCATGAACATTCCCGCGGACGCCACCAAAGACGTGCCGCCGACGGTATCACCGATGTTTTCCGCAATGAAGAGCGCTGAGATGGGCGTCTCCTTCCAAAACGGAATGGCGATGCGCCTCAATATCCGAGCCAAGGACGAAGCTTCCGCCCAGTCGCTAGCCCAGATGACCCAAGGCTTGATCGCAATGGCGGCCATGAACCAGGATCCGGCCAACCAAGCCTCTCTCGATACGCTGAAGAAGCTTCACATCCGTCCGGAAGGAGTTCTGGTCAAAATGGAGCTCGCGCTTGATCGAAGCGAGTTCGAGAAGATGCTGAAAGAGGCGAAGAAGCCTCGGATGAACACAGCCTCATCTCCTGTAACTCCTGTCGCGCCGCAACCCACGCGGCCGAAGTCAATTCGCATTAGTGGTCTCGAGGGTGGTCCTGTGGAGATCCCGTTGAACGAAACGAAAAGGTAATTCTCGGTGCGGTATCCTGAAATTGCTGTAGCTGCCGCCACTCGATAAATGTCGTTCCAGATTAAGCCCCTTCGTGAATTTCTCGTCCGGCCCTCTCTGCCTCCTGCGCTCGCCAGGATGTCGGAGCTTGCCTACAACCTCGTTTGGAGTTGGGAGCCGGTCATTCGATCGCTTTTCCGGAGGCTCGACCCCGTGCTCTGGCGCGAGTCGGGCTATAACCCGGTCGTGCTGCTCGGCCGGGTCTCTCAGGAAACGCTGGACCGCGCTGGCGCTGATCCGCGGTACCTGACGCTTTACACCCAAGCCTGCGAGCGCCACGACGATCTAATCAAGCCGGTCAAGCCAACCGGCGATACCTTGATCGCCTATTTTTCCGCCGAATACGGCCTGACCGAGTGCCTCCCAATCTACTCCGGCGGCCTCGGCATCCTCTCCGGCGACCACCTGAAGTCCGCCAGCGATTGCGCCATTCCGCTGATCGGCGTCGGCCTGTTGTATCAGAACGGCTACTTCCGCCAACATCTGAACCCCGACGGCTGGCAGCAGGAACGTTATCCGATCAACGATTTCTTCACGCTCCCCGTGATCCCCGTCCGCGACGCTTCGGGAAACAACCTAAAGGTTTCGGTCAAGCTCCCTTCCGGTCAGGTCTGGCTTCAGGTCTGGTGTATCAAAGTCGGCCGGGTGAGCCTCTACCTGCTCGACAGCAATATCCCCGAAAATCCTCTGGCGCAAGACCGCGAGATCACCGACCAGCTCTACGGTGGCGACATGGACAAGCGCATTCGTCAGGAGATCGTTCTCGGCATCGGCGGTCTGCGCGCCTTGAAAGAGATTGGCCTCCAGCCGACCGTCTACCACATGAACGAAGGCCACTCCGCCTTCCTTGCTCTGGAGCGAATCCGGATCTTCATGCAGGAGCAGAAGCTCTCTTTCGAGGAAGCTCTCGAAGCCGCCCGCGTGAACAACGTGTTCACGACTCATACTCCGGTCCCCGCCGGTATCGATATCTTCGATCCTGGCATGATGTACTTCTACTTCCGCGAGTATTGCGAGACCGCCGGCATCACCTTCGACCAATTCCTCTCACTCGGCCGCCGCGATCCCAACGATGGTGACGAGCGATTCTCGATGGCGATCTTCGCCCTGAAGACCTCGTCCTATCGCAATGCGGTTAGCCGCCTTCACCGCGAAGTCTCACAGCAGATGTGGTCCGGCCTCTGGCCCGAGCTGCCCGTCTGGGAAGTGCCGATCACTTCCGTCACCAATGGAGTCCACCTCACGAGCTGGCTCAACGGCGATCTCGCCGGCCTCTACGACCAATATTTGCAGCCAGACTGGCGCGACCGCTTCGGCGACCCCTCCGGCTGGGAGCAGATCCGCGAGGTCCCCGACGAAGAATTGCTCGAAGTCCACCGCCGCAGGAAGCGCCGTCTGATCACCTTCGTCCGCGCCATGCAGACCGAAGCCGCGCTGCGCCGCAAAGTCTCAGCCGCGGAGTTGAAGCGCGCCGGTGAAGTGCTGGACCCCAATGCCCTAACCATCGGATTCGCGCGCCGCTTCGCCACCTACAAGCGCGCGACCTTGCTTTTCCGCGATGTAGAGCGCCTGCGCCGCATCCTGTGCGACAAAGACCGCCCCGTGCAGGTCATCATCGCCGGAAAAGCGCACCCCAAAGATCAGCCTGGCAAATCGTTCATCCGCGAAATCGTCCAACTCTCCCGCGACCCCGACCTCTGGCGGCGTCTCGTCTTCGTCGAAGACTACGACATGAAGGTCGCCCGCGAAATGGTCCAGGGCGTCGACGTCTGGCTGAACACACCCCGCCGCGGAGAGGAAGCCTGCGGCACCAGCGGCATGAAAGCCGGAATCAACGGTGTCCTGAACCTCAGCATCCTCGACGGCTGGTTCGACGAAGCCTACGAGCAATCCGGCGGCTGGGCCATCGGCGACCGCGAGCCCTACTCCGAAGAGCAGGACGGCATGCATTCGAGCGCCATCTACTACCTGCTCGAAAACGAAATCGTCCCCATGTTCTTCGAGCGCCGCGACAACGCCACAGGTCTTGAATGGCTCCGCCGCGTGAAGCAGTCGCTGATGTATCTGAGTCCACAATACTCCGCGCGACGCATGGTGACCGAGTACCTGACCCAGCTCTACGAGCCTGCCCACAACGCCTTCGCTGCGTTGCGCCAGAATCAGTTCAACATGGCGCGTGACCGGGCCAAGTGGAACAACAAGGTCAACCAGGTCTGGGATAAAGTCCGCATCGTCGAAACGAATCCAGCCCCCAGCGGAGCCGTTACCAGCGGCAAACCAATTCAGGTCCGAGCTGCCGTAGAGCTCGCCGGATTGAAGCCCACCGATGTCCGAGTCGAAGTCGTGCTCGGAAGAGTGGGCACCAACGGCAGCCTCGAAGACACCGAAGTCATCGTGCTCGCCCCCACCGAAGAAAAAGATTCGGTTGCCGTCTTCTCAAAAGAAATTACGCCGCGCCACACCGGACGTCTCGGCTACGCCTTGCGCGTCAGCCCCAATCACTACGACGATCCGCTGTCCCGCCCATGTCCCGATCTGCTGCGCTGGGGTAACTAGCGCCGCACCTTTGAGGCCAGCGCCGCGCCCGCGTCGAACTGCTCCTGCATCTGCCGCGTTCGCAGATTCTCCCGCATCTCCTCGAGTCTCGCGATGTAAGCCGCCAGCGCCCGATCGATCGAATCCGTATTGGTCGCCAGAATATCCCGCCAGATCTCGTAAGCGCTCTTAGCAAGCCGAGTCGTGTCAGCCAGTCCCGGCCCCGCGACCTCCAGATCCTCAGGCGATTCCAAATTCTCGCCGACCGTAGCGGCCAAAGCCGTGGAAGCGAGCTGCGGCAAATGAGAAGTGAACGAGACCACCAGATCGTGCCGATCCGGCCCCATCACAACCGGCTTCGCCCCAATCCTCTCCACCCAGCCCACAAACTCCTTCGCCGCCGGAGTCGATAGATCCTCTTCGCGAGTCGGCGTCAGCACGTAAGTCCGCCCGCGAAACAAGTCGGCGTCTGCCTCCGTCACGCCCCGCTTCTCCTTGCCCGCCATCGGATGCCCACCCAGAAACTGACTCCCGCGAATCGACCCCCGAGCCAACGCCACAATCGCCGACTTCGTACTCCCCGCGTCGGTGATCAGTGCCCCAGGCTTCGTCAGCCCATCGAGTCTCTGGATCGTGTCCATGATGCGCCCGATCGGCTGCGCGAGATAAATCAGATCGGCCCGCTTCGCCGCGTCCGCAAGCGAAGCCCCGCGATCGATCGCCCCTCGCCGCAAGGCATCCGCAATTGCGCCTTCGGAACTAACTCCAAGAATCTCGCCCGTGAATCCGGCCTTCTTGATCGCAAGCCCGAACGAGCCCCCGATCAGCCCGACCCCCACAATCGCGACAGTCTGCAACTAAATGCTCCGGCCGACCACGCTGGCGATCTTGCGCAACTGATCCATCAGCTCGCTGAACTGTTCGAGATAAAGCGACTGCGCCCCATCGCTCAGCGCATGATCCGGATCGTTGTGTACTTCGATCAGCAGCCCATCCGCCCCCGCCGCGACTGCCGCCCGCGCCATCGCCGCCACCTTATCGCGCCGCCCCGTCCCGTGCGAAGGATCCGCCACCATCGGCAGATGCGAGAGCTTCTTCACCACCGGGATCGCCGAAATATCCATCGTGTTGCGCGTGTAGGTCTCGAATGTCCGTATACCGCGTTCACACAAGATCACATCGTAGTTCCCGCCGGACAAAATATACTCCGCCGAGAGCAGCAGCTCCTCGATCGTCGCCGAGATCCCGCGCTTCAGTAGCACCGGCTTTCGCTGCTTTCCCAGTTCGCGCAGCAGATTGTAATTCTGCATGTTGCGCGCGCCCACCTGAAAAATATCCGAATACGCCGCGATCAGCGGAATCTGCGTCTGGTCCATCACCTCGCTGACCACGCGCAACCCGTTCGCGTCCGCCGCCTCGCGCATCAACCGCAGTCCCTCTTCGCCGAGTCCCTGAAAGCTATACGGCGATGTCCGAGGCTTAAACGCTCCCCCGCGGATCACCTTCGCTCCCGCCTTCGCCACCGACTCGGCGATCCGCCCGATCTGATCCTTCGTCTCGACGCTGCAAGGCCCCGCCATCACCACCACGGCCTCGCCGCCGATCTCCAAATCCCCGATCTTCACTACGGTCCCGCCGGGCCGGAAATTGCGGCTTGCCAGCTTGTATGGCGACGCAATCCGGTGCGCGCTCTTCACTCCGCCCAGTACCTCAAATTCCGCCGGATCGTACTCCTGCTCTCCCACCCCTCCCAGCACCGTGTGCAGCACGCCGGTCGACCGGTGCACGTTCAGCCCAAGCCGCACCAGCCGGTCGATCACCGCCTGTATCTGCGGCTCGCTCGCGCCCTCCTGCATCACGATCAGCATCCGGTATCCTTTTTCATCTTCACTTTCTGCACCACGCGCATCTCGTCGATAATCCGCTCGAAGATCCGCTTCACCGCGTCGGACGGCAGTGGCCCGCCATTGCTTCCGACGGCGTTTGCGAACACTTCGTCCTCGCGCTTCGGTTCGTAGATCGGCATTGCCATCTGCTCTTTGACGCGCCCGATCTCCTCCACGATGCCCGTGCGCTCGTTCAGCAGCGCGACAATCTTCCGGTCGACCCCATCGATCTTCGACCGGCAGGCCGCCAGCGCCTCTTTTGCTTCCTTCTCCGTCATGCGTGCGTTAATTGAAAGCCATGCTTCAGCTCGCGCAGAAACGCTTCGAGCTGGATCTCAAGCGAGGCATTCCCCGCGTTCTTCTCGATCAGCCGCATAATCGCCGATCCGACCACCACGGCGTCCGCCTGCTTGCCGATTTCCGCCACGTGCTCGGGCGTCGATACCCCGAATCCAACCGCCAGCGGCAGTTTTGTGACGGCTCGCACGGCGCGAACCAGCGGCGCAACCGAACCCGACACAGAAACTTGTTCTCCTGTCACGCCCGTGCGCGAGACCAGATAGACAAACCCCGTCGAGTACTTGGCGACCAACTCCAGCCGGTGCGGCGTGCTCGTCGGCGCGGCCAAAAACACCGTATCGAGCCCCGCTTTCCGCATCACGTCAACGTACGCCCCAGCCTCTTCCACACTGACGTCCGTAAGCAGACACCCGTCGATCCCCGCCGCCTTCGCGTCCTTCGCCAGCTTCTCGATCCCGTACCGCATCACCGGATTCAGGTACGTGAACAGCAACAGAGGAACCTGCGACCGCTTGCGAATCTCCACCGCGATATCGAGCACCTTCCGCACCGTCGTGCCCGCTTCCAGCGCCCTGTAGCCCGCGCGCTGAATCACAGGCCCGTCGGCGATCGGATCGGAGAAGGGAACTCCCAGTTCGATCAGATCGGCCCCGCCTCTCTCCATCGCTTCGACTAGAGCCGGAGTCCGGTCCGGCGACGGATCTCCCGCCGTGATGTAAGCGATCAGCCCCTTGCGCTCCTCGCGCTTCAGTCGCACGAACAGTTCGTCGATGCGTGTCCCCGCCATTACTTCGAATCCAACTCCGGAAAGTTTTCCCGGTAGATATCGATATCCTTGTCGCCGCGTCCCGACATATTCACCACGAAGACTTCGCCCTTCGCCGATGGCGCCGTCTTGAGCGCCTCCGCCACCGCGTGCGCCGATTCGAGCGCTGGAATCAACCCTTCGGTCCGCGAAAGCCGGCTCGCCGCCTTCAACGTGTCTTCATCGCTCGCCGAGACATATTCCGAGCGCTGCAATTCTCTCAATCGCACATGCTCCGGCCCAATCGAAGCGTAATCGAGGCCGGCCGAGATCGAATGCGTCAGCGCGATCTGCCCATCGTCATCCTGCAGCACGAAGCTGTAAGCCCCATGGAGCACGCCCGGACGTCCACCTGAAAAACGAGCTGCGTGCAGCCCCAATTCAGCGCCGCGTCCCCCTGCCTCAACTCCGATCAGCCGCACTTTCGTATCGGGAATAAACGCGTGGAAGATCCCGATCGCGTTACTGCCACCGCCCACACAGGCTATCACGCGATCCGGCAGCCGCCCCTCCGCTTCGAGAATTTGGGCCCGCGCCTCTTCGCCGATCACTTTGTGGAAGTCCCTCACCATCAATGGATAAGGATGCGACCCTAGCGCCGACCCAAGCAAGTAGTGCGTCGTCGAAACGTTTGTGACCCAATCCCGCATCGCTTCACTGATGGCGTCCTTCAGCGTCCGGCTCCCCGTTTCGACTGCGGTCACCGTCGCGCCTAGCAGCCGCATGCGAAACACGTTCAGCCGCTGCCTCCGCATATCCTCCGAGCCCATGTACACCACGCACTCGAGCCCGAACAGCGCGCAAGCCGTGGCGGTCGCGACCCCATGTTGACCCGCGCCTGTCTCGGCGATGATCCGCTTTTTGCCCATCCGCCGCGCCAGCAGCGCCTGCCCCAGAGCATTGTTGATCTTGTGCGCGCCCGTGTGGAGCAGATCCTCACGCTTGAAGTAGATCTTCGCGCCGCCCAGCGATTCCGACAGCCGCTTCGCAAAGTAGAGCGGCGTCGGACGCCCCGCGTAGGTATTGAGCAGCAGCTTCAACTCGGCCTGAAACGCCGGATCCTGCTGCGCTTCCTTGTAAGCGATCTCCAACTCTTCCAGGGGAGACATGAGCACTTCCGGCACATACTTTCCCCCGTAAACTCCGAAATGCCCGCCTGCGTCCGGTTGTGAAATCATGAGGTCGCTTCCTTCAAAAATTCCGCCATCTTTCCGTGATCCTTGCGCCCCGGCGAGGATTCGATCCGCGAACAAACATCGACTCCCCAGGGCTTCCCGATCGCGATCGCCTGCCGCACATTACTCGCGTCGAGCCCACCCGCCAGAATAATGCGCTTGCTCGATCCAGTCGCGAGCGACCAGTCGAACGTCTTGCCCGTCCCGCCGTAGGCCTCTTTCGAAGCTGTATCGAGCAGCACCGCCTCTGCAGGGCAGGAGTCGAGACTCGCCGCGCGAAGATTTCCATTCACCCGGACAGCCTTCCACACCCGCAGCCCGGTTGGATAATCCTCCGCACGCTCGTCACCGTGCAATTGAACGATATCGAGTCCAACCAGTCGCGCGATCTCGGCCACTCGTTCCGGCGCTTCATTCACGAACACCCCGACCTTCAAAACAGATAAACCGCTAGCGATCTCAGCCGCCCGTTCCGGAGTGACATGACGCGGACTCTTCGAGTAAAAATTAAATCCCAGCGCCGAGGCGCCACCATCGATCGCGGCGAGCGCATCCTCCCGATTGGTAATCCCGCAAATCTTGACCATCATGCGACCAGCGCCCGCAGCGCTTCAGCCGGATCGGGCGCCGTCATCAGCCGTTCGCCCACCAAAAACGCCTGAAATCCGGCACCTTGCAAAAGATGAATATCCGAGCCCGAATGAATCCCGCTCTCCGCGACTTTCAGCGTCTCCGCCGGAATCCGCTCGCCCAGCCGAAGCGACGTTTCGAGTTTTACCTCAAACGTCTTGAGATTCCGGTTATTGATTCCGATGATCTCGGCTCCCGACGTAACCGCAAGATCGACTTCCGCCTCGTCGTGCGCCTCAACCAGCGCCGCCATTCCGTAGTCCGACGCCAGCTTACGAAGCGCGCGAAGCCGGGACGCATCCAGAATCGCCGCAATCAGCAAAATCGCGTCTGCCCCATGCGCCGCCGCCTCGACCACGTGATACTCGTCCAGCGTAAAATCCTTGCGTAGCGCCGGGATCTTCACCGCCTGCCTCGCCGCCTGAAGATCTTGGAGGCTTCCCTTAAAAAAACGCTCGTCGGTCAGCACCGAAAGCGCCGCCGCGCCCCCAGCTTCATAAGCCTTTGCCGACCGCTCCGGATCGAAATTCGTGCTCAGCAGCCCCTTACTCGGCGAAGCCTGCTTGATCTCCGCGATGATCGCCGGCGACCTGCCCAACAGAGCCGCCCGGAAATCCCGACGATCGGTTCGGGCCGCCGCCTTCCGCTCCAGCTCCGCCAAACTTTCAGCCGCAGAAGTCCGCTCCGCCTGCTTATGAGCGACAATGCGAGCCAAAATGTCGGGAACGGTATCGGTCAAGAGGACACCTTTTAAGGCTGTCTTTTTATGTTACAGCAGATGCGCGCGCAGGGTCCGCTCGTTCAGCTTGATCCCAAATCCAGGCTCATTCGGTACCGCAAGCGATCCGCGGTCGAACCGTTCTGCCGGAGTCACCAGATCCCCACGCCAATCCACCTCGCCCCACTGAAGCTCGAGAATCCGAAAATTAGGCAGACCTACGCAGACCTGCGCGCTGGCCGCTGTCGCCACCGGCCCGCTGGGATTGTGCGGCGCTACCTCGATCTCGTCGGCGTCGGCCATGGCGGCGATCCGCGTCAATTCCAGCAGTCCACCGCAGTGCTTCACATCCGGCATGATCACATCGACTGCCTTGTTCCGGCACAACGGCGCGAATCCAGGCCTACCGAAGAGGATCTCGCCTCCAGCCAGTGGCTGCTTAATCGACCGCCGGATCTGTATTGTCTCCTCAGTCCGTTCCGGTGCCACCGGCTCTTCATACCAGCCTAGTTTGTAAGGTTCCAGCCGTTCTGCCACCGACCGCGCCAGCGGGACGTCAAAGAAACTGTGGCAGTCCACCATCACCGCGATATCCGGTCCGACCGCCTCCCGGATCGCCGCCACGCACGCGATCCCCTGATCGACCGTTGTCGCCGGATACCCATCGAACGGAGCCGCCTTCACCGACCGGAACCCATCCGCGACCGCCCTCTTCGCCGTCTCCGCAAAACCGGCGGGTGTTCGAGTCTTGGTCGCCCGGTTGATATTCGCGTAAATTGGCAGCGTCGTCCGGCGCGCCTCGCCGAAAAAGTTGTAGGTGGGGACCTCGAGCATCTGCCCCGCCAGGTCCCACATCGCCTGCTCGATCGCGCTGAAAGCCGTCGCTGTCAGAAGGCCTTCCGATCTTGCAACTTGAAGCCCCTCTTGCCGATAAGCTTCCATATCCAATGGAGATTTGCCCTTGATTAGCTCGAAAAACTGCCGAAGAGTAGCCTCCATCCGAAGCGCGTCCTGCTTAGAAGTGTTGGCGAAACCGAAAGCATCCGAAGCTTCGCCGAGGCCGGTCAACTCGCTGTCGGTCCGAACCCTAACTACAAGCCAGACAGTGCGATCCGTGGCTTTTATGGGCAGCAGTTCGATACCGGTAAGGCGCAGGTTGGGCCGGCCCAAAGCGGATAACCCCAGCAGCGAGAGTAGGATACTGCGCCGGTCGAACTCCATGAGCCATTCTAGACCTAAATCCCGCAGTAAAGATTGGGGGATGTACCCGATTCCCGGCATCCTTTACAAAGTGGTAACATCTAATGATCCAGCTGTTTCGTATATTTTCCAGAGGATTGATTTTGCGAGCTTTCTTATATACGGCTTTCTTTGCAATCGCTTGTAGCGCTTTCGGTCAGGAGTCGGAATCGCAGCCGGCGGCCATCATCGGCGATTTTGTCGCCGCATCCGAGGCACAGCAGAACCGACTGGTGGGTGCTTCCATGGAAGTCGAAATCGACGCTGAGCTTCCGAAGCTGCACAGGAGCGGAAAGCTGACCGCCCTTCGCCATATCGCCTCAATCGGCCGCGTAACGTACGATTTGCTCCAATTTGAGGGCGATAATCGCATCAAAAAGGACGTTATAGCGCGCTATTTGACCGCCGAATCCGAAGCTCTCAAGGCTGACCCCTCTCAGGTGGCGCTTACCCCCGCGAACTACAAATTCAAGTTCAAAGGACTGGTCCAGCGCGACGGCCGGAACGTCTATGCCTTCAAGGTTAGCCCGCGGAAAAAGAGGCCAGGACTATACGATGGAGAACTATGGGTCGATCCGCGCACGAACCTGCCGGTTCGCGAAGCGGGGAAGTTGGCCAAATCACCCTCGATCTTCATCAGCAAGATTGAATTCGTGCGCGAGTATCAACTGGTGGATGGGGTCGCCGTTCCGAAGCGGATCGATAGCTTGGTCCACACGCGCCTAGTGGGAAAAGCAAAGCTCTCCATCGCGTTCAATTCCGTATCTCTGGCCCCGATTTCTCTTGCCGCCCTCGCGGGCGGTGGGCTGTAATCTGGTAAGCTCTAGATTACGCTGATGAGAACTCTGTTTCTTAATCCGCCTTCTTTTGAAGGATTCGACGGAGGCGCAAGCTCTCGCTGGCCTGCGTCGCGCGAAATCGAATCCTATTGGTATCCGGTTTGGCTCTGCTATCCCGCCGGAATGCTGCCGGACAGCAAGGTGCTGGACGCGCCGCCCCACGGTGTTTCCATTGAGAAAACCGTCGAGATGGCCAAGGATTTTGAGCTCCTGGTGCTGTTCACCTCCACGCCTGGCTTTCAGGTGGATGTGAAGATAGCCGGGATGATGAGGGATAACAATCCCAAGCTGAAGGTCGCCTTCGTCGGCCCTCCCGTCACCGTTGAACCTGAAACAACGCTGCGGTCTTCGCCCGCGATCGATTTTGTGGTCCGGCGCGAGTTCGATTATCAGATCGCCGATTACGCGAAGGGGAAACCGCTCGAAGAATTGCCGGGCGTCAGCTTTCGGAAGAACGGGTCGATCATCAACAATCCCGAAGGTGGCGTCATCGAGAACCTTGACGAGCTGCCCTGGGTATCGAAGGTTTATAAGCGCGATCTCGACGTCAAACGCTACAACGTTCCGTTTCTTTTGAATCCGTTCGTCTCGCTCTACACGTCGCGCGGCTGTCCGGCGATGTGCACGTTCTGCCTGTGGCCCCAGACGCACTCCGGCCATCGCTGGAGATTGCGCTCGGCGGACGATGTGGCGAACGAGGTCCGTTACATCAAAGAAAATTTCCCCTACGTCAAAGAGATCTTCTTCGACGACGACACGTTCAACTACCAGAAGGCGCGTACGCTGGAGTTGTGCGCGAAGCTGAAGCCGATCGGGTTCACCTGGTCCTGCACGTCGCGTGTCACCACGGATTACGAAACGTTGAAGGCGATGAAAGAGGCCGGATGCCGACTTCTGATCGTGGGCTACGAATCAGGCGATCCGCAGATCCTCAAGAACATCAAGAAGGGCGCGACCATCGATATGGCGCAGCGCTTCACGGCGAACTGCAAGAAGCTCGGGCTGGTGATTCATGGCGATTTCATCGTCGGGCTGCCCGGCGAAACTCCCAAGAGCATTCAGACAACGATCGATTTCGCCAAGCGGCTCGACACCGAAACGATCCAGGTGTCGATCGCGCATCCTTATCCGGGAACCGAGTTCTACGATTACGCCAAGAAGAACGATCTGATCACCATTGACGCAATGACCGACGAGGTGGGCCACCAGCTTCCGACCGTGATCTACCCTGGGCTGAATCGCGCTGAACTGGTCGATTGGGTGGAGAAATTTTACGGCGACTACTACTTCCGCCCCCGCGTGATCTGGCGCGTGGTCCGGAAGGCGATCTTCAACTCGGACGAGCGGAAGCGCCTGACCAAAGAAGCGCGAGAGTACATGGCGCTGCGGTCCAAACGCAAGAAATTCGTCACCGAGCACCGGCAGACCGCAGTCTCCGCCAATTCCGGTGACTAAGGGCCGGCTACATCCCAAAACAATCGCTTTGTCGCTGATCGTTGTGCTGAGCAACGTGATCGGCAATTTTTCTCTCAGTCGTGGAATGCGGGGAACCGACCCGCATGTTTTCGATTCTCCGCTCGGGTATATCCAGGTTCTGTTCGATCCCTGGGTGGCGGCAGGTGTCTTCCTGCTGCTGGCCTGGATGCTCTCCCAAATGGCGCTGTTCAGCTTCGCCGATCTCAGCTATGTTCTGCCAGTGACCTCGATCGGATACGTGCTGGCTGCGGTGTCCGGCCATGTCTTCCTTAGCGAATACATTTCGCCGGCGCGGTGGGCGGGGATATTCCTGATCATGGGCGGCGTGATCATCGTGGGCCGGACGACCCACAACACAACGGGAGAACCGGCGCCATGAACTGGCTTCTGGTCCTGATTGTGGTAGGGGCGACGACGATCAAAGACGTGCTGCAGGCGTTGGTCATGAAGCGCCACGGGGAGATTCACGATTTTCGCCCGGGAGCTTTGGGCAGCGTGTTCGGTATTCTGGCGCGAAACCGCATGATGATCGTCTCGATTGTCTGCTCCGGAATTTCGTTCTTCTCATTTCTTCGCCTCGTTTCGATAGAGGATTTGAGTTTTGCCGTCCCTGCGACGGCGCTGAGTTTTATCTTTGAAACCATACTGGCCCGCTGGGTCTTGAAGGAGCGGGTTGGTCTTGAGCGCTGGATGGGCGCCTGCCTGGTGGCCTGCGGCGTCGCGCTGTTATCGCTGTGATTTTTCTGCTGGCCGTTCCTGCGATCGCCGCAGGGGCGTACTATCTCATCGCGCTGGCCGCCGCGATCGCTCGCCTGTGCGCGCGTGACCCGGTTCCTCGTTCGACGCCGCCCATCTCGATTCTCAAGCCCGTTCGGGGCCGCGATCCGCGCTTTTTAGAAGCGATCCGGTCTCATGCGACGCAGGACTATCCCGAGTATGAAATTTTGTTTGGCGTGAAAGATCGGGCCGATCCGGCGATCGCGGATATTCAAGGCCTGATCTCGGAATTTCCCGACAGGCGCATTGAGCTCGTTTTCACAACGCGCGAAGCGCCTAACGGAAAAGTGGCTACGTTGACCGACCTTTCGGCGCGAGCGCGGCATTCGATCCTGCTCGTGAACGACAGCGACATTGTGGTCGATCCGCAATATCTGCGGCGTGTGGTCGCGCCTCTCGAAGATTCAAAAGTTGGCGTGGTGACCTGCCTCTATCGCGCGCACGCCGACACGTGGCCCGGCCGATGGGAAGCCCTCGGGATCGCGACCGAGTTTGCGCCGAGCGTGCTGGTAGCTCCTTTGGTGGGTGTGGTCAATTTCGCCCTAGGTTCGACGATGGTGTTTCGCACGGCGCAACTGGAAGCGATCGGCGGGTTCCCTGCGCTCGAATCGTATCTCGCCGATGACTACCAACTCGGCGCCCACATCGCCGCTCTTGGATTTCAAGTGGCGATCTCCAAAGAAGTCGTGGAGACGAATCTTTCGGCAGGAACGTGGGCGGAAGTGTGGCGGCACCAACTCCGCTGGTCGCGCACGATTCGGGTCTCGCGCACTGCCGGCTATTACGGATATCTTGCGACACAGGCTGCATTCTGGTCTGTTGTCGCAGCGCTGGCCGGATTTCCTTGCATTGCGCTCGCTGTAATGCTCGCGCGACTTGCGGCTGGCGTCATGGTTGGGCGTTTCGTCCTTGGTGACCGGGAGGTGTCGCGCTATTGGTATTTGATCCCGTTCCGCGATCTGTGGGGATTCGCGATCTGGCTTGCAGGAATTTCCGGCGATACGGTTGAATGGCGTGGGCAGCGGTTGAAGTTATCTGCTGATGGAAGGATTCGATAACACGTGCCACAAAGTGTCGCGACGAGTCGCGACACGGCACGCGTGGGCGCGTGCGCGACATGGGGCTCACGCGGCAAACTCACTCCTCACCCGTAATCAGCCGCGCCCCACGATTCCTGGTGATGTAGTTGTACATCCACCGGATCAGCACCACTACGCGATTCTCAAATCCGACCAGATACAGCAAGTGAATAAAGAGCCATGCCAGCCAGGCGAACACGCCCGAGACTCGCGCAAATCCAAAATCGGCGACCGCCGCTCTTCGGCCGATCGTCGCGAGGTTGCCTTTGTCCCAATAGTGAAAAGGCCCCGTGGTCTTGCCCTTCAGCCGATTCCGAATCAGCTTGGCGGCGTAGTGCCCTTGCTGGATCGCGACTGGCGCCACTCCGGGCAATGGCTTACCGCCCTGATGACTGAAGTTCGCCAGGTCGCCAATGACCAGAATCTCGGGATGCCTGGGCACGGCCAGATCGGGCTGCACAATCACGCGCCCGCTTCGATCGAGCTGCGCTGCGGTACTTTTTGCAAGGATCGCTCCGAGCGGCGACGATCTCACGCCTGCGGCCCAGAGCACCGTGTGGGAGCGAATGCGTTGCTGTTCGCCGTTAATCTCAACGGTGACGCCATTCTCGTCCATGGCGATGGCCTTCGCGCCGGTGCGCGTTCGCACACCCAGCCGGATCAACGAGCGTTCGGCCGCTGCCGAGAGGTCTGAGGGGAAGGTCGACAAAATGCGGTCACCCCCTTCGAGGAGCAGAATCTGCGATTCCGATGGATCGATACTTCGGAAATCGTGGCGGAGCGTGTCGTTGGCAATCTCGCCGACCGCCCCCGCCAGTTCCACTCCGGTCGGACCGCCGCCCACCAGCACGAACGTCAGCCACGCGCGGCGTTCTTCTGGATCGTGTTCAAGCTCCGCCCGCTCGAAAGCGCGCAGAATACGGCCGCGAATCTCGGTAGCGTCCTCAATGGATTTCAAGGCGGGCGCGACCTTCTCCCAGGCGTGGCCGAAATAGAAATTTGTGGAACCGGCGGCGAGCACCAGCGTGTCATAGATGAGCTCGCGGTCGCGCATGATCACCCTGTGGGCTGCGGCGTCGATGTCGATCACCTCCGCCAGCCAAACGGAAGTATTTTTATTGCCGCTCAGGACGTGGCGCAGAGGCGCAGCGATCTCTCCGGGAGAAAGCCCTCCCGTGGCGACCTGATAGAGCAGCGGTTGAAAGAGGTGGTAATTGTGCCGATCGATAAGCGTGACCTCGACAGGCGCGCGCTTCAGGCCCCGGGCCGTGTACAGGCCGCCGAACCCACCTCCGATAATGACGACGCGGTGGCTCAAGACGCCTGTCCCTTGGCTTTCATCAGATTGATCTGCCGCAGCATGAGAAACTCCGAGTAATTCTCTGAAGTCAGCAAGCCAAGCAGATTCTCGCCATCCATCACCAGCGCGCAGCCGCCTTTGCTCTTGGCGTAGGCTTCGGAGAGATCCATATCCGGAGGCACGCGAACGAAATCCCGATCCATGGCGCCGGCGACGTAGGCTTCCGGTCCGTTCGAGATAGTTGCCCGAATCAGACCGCTGCGAGTAAGCAGTCCCACCACGCTCGATCCGTGCATCACGGGGAAATCGTGCTGCGAGGTGGCCAGCAGTAAATTGCCGGCGTCGCGGATTGTGTCGCCGTGCTGCAGAACGCGGAAGTCCGTAACCATCGCGGCGCGCGCAGGGAACCCGACGGTCAGGATGCGGCCTCTCGCCATCGCGCCTTCCTGTGCGGCTCCGAGATAGACGAACATCGCGATGAAGACGAGCATGAAGTTGCCGGAGAGCAGTCCAAGCAGGCCCATTCCGATGGCGAGAATCTGTCCGGCGGCTGCGGTGATACGGGTTGCGTCGTCTTCCGACTGCCAATGCGATAACAGAGACCGCAGAACGCGCCCCCCGTCCATGGGGAATGCGGGCAGGAGATTGAACATTCCCAGCACAAGGTTGCCGAGTCCAATTCGCTGAGCGAGGTTTGCGTCGGTGGGCTTGAGCAGATCCGGTATTGAGGCTAACCCTGTCTTCTCCCAATGCCAGAAAGCGATGATTGCCGCGATCAGGAGATTGACGCAGGGTCCGGCGAGCGCGATCCAGAACTCCTCGGCCGGCTTTGGAGAGCGCTCCGGCCGAGAGACGCCGCCGATGGGGAACATGACGATTTCGAGTGTCTTGATTCCGAATCGGCGCGCGACGAGCGCGTGACCGACTTCATGCAGCAGCACCGATCCGAAAAGCGCCAGGATGTAGATCGCGGTGCTCGCGCCGGATTGCGTCTCGCCGATTCCGATGAAGATCAGGAAGATCAGCAGCAGGAGGAACGTGAAGTGCAGCCGGACCGGGACGCCGAACAGCTTGAACACACCGACCGATCCGCCGATCAAGTTCTCGCTGGCCATTCCTACTTTGATTCTCCCGCAATTCGTCTTGCATCTGGCTGGCCGTGCGATATTGGGGAAGAGGCCGCTTCGGATGACGAGTTTCGGATTCGGACTCTACTGTTTTTTTGGCTTCGTGCTGCCCGTGCCGCTTCTGGCCTGGCTCGACCGCCGCAGGAGGAGCCGCTAATGTACGCGGGGCACGACGCAGCGGGGCTGGCGATCAAGGCGAAGGTGCCGGCTGCGCCGACCTGGGCGATCTTGCTGGGCGTCGGGATGCTCGACGTGCTGTTCGGCGCCTTTGTGATGCTGGGCGTCGAGCGGGTCACGATGACACCGCATGCCTCTCCCGGATTTACGCTCGATTTCATTGACTGGTCCCATTCGCTGGCGATGTCGCTGGTCTGGGCGGCCTTGTGGGGGCTGCTCTTTTGGAACCGAGGCCGCACGGTGGCGATTGCGGCCGGGTTCGCCGTTTTCTCGCACTTCCTTCTGGATATTCCGATGCACCCGCCCGATATGGCGTTGTGGCCGTATGGTCAGGCGCACATCGGACTTGGGTTATGGAAGCGGCTGCCCGAAGGATGGTGGTGGGTCGAACTCGTGTTCATTGCGCTGGCATGCGCTTACTATGTGCGGCGAGCGTCGATAGACAAGACATATGGCGGGCGGCCGGGATGGGTATGCGTCGTGATCGTGCTTTTGCATGTCATGAATTCGCCGTGGCTGTCGGTTGCGAAGTAGCGGATTTTTGCGCGCCACTCTCACTCGATTTTTTCACACCGCACAGTCACTTCTCCGGCTACGCTAAGGCAAGTCGTATCGTTCGTGATGTAAGAAGATCGAATCAGCAGGTGGGTTTTGTTGAGCCAACGGACTTCCGGGTCGCCTTGATCGGTTTTGCGGTCCCAGGCTCCGACGCCATCGTAGACATAAGTCCACCAGGGAGTCCAGCTGCGCCTGACGCTGACATGCGCGATGTCGCTATCCAACGCGCTTCCTAGTACAAAATCAACGATCGCCACATAGCGGCCGTCGGGAGAGGGAAGAATAGGTGGGCGCTTGTGGCAGCCAACCTCGGCAACCGTTCCAAACAACACTAGAAAGGTTCCTAGCGCGAAAAGAACGGATCCGGCGGCCTTGATGACAACGCGAAAAGATCGTTGATTAATGCGCCGGGCCAGGCGAAGCGCGAGCTGGCCGACAACCGCGGGCAGAGTCCAAAGAAGGCATGTTTCGACGACCGAAATATCGACCAAATGAACTTTATATCATAAAGTTAGGCTAGGGCTTTCGCAGCTTACGGATCGGCCAGGTCAGCGCGCGGCCCAGGCGGAATGATGGCGACCGGTACACATTCTCCAGCGCTTGGGAAAAATCTTGCTCGCGCTCGTACAGATACTGGATCTGCCGGTTCCGCCTCGCGAACAGGACTTTTAGCTCGTGCACGTCTTCCGGACGCAGCGTGTAGCCGGTTTCCAGATGCTCGGGCAGGGGGCGGGGCGCATACACCGTGCCGTGGGATGGCGCGACATCTTTCGCCGGCCGCTCCTTGGTGTAGAAGTAGAACGCGATCGACCGGCGCGAAAGCCCTGGACGGTCTGGAGGCAGCCAGATCCGCCGGAATCCGTGCCACGACGATTCCGTGGTCTCAAACAGCACTGCCCGATTGGCGACCGGTGCGATCACCCGCTCTGCGGCTCCGTCTTCGCGCCAAGGATCGGATTGCAATTCGAGACATCCGCCCCACTCCTCGCGCCATTCCGGATTCAGGAACACAATCAGATTCAGGCGGCGGTGCAGCGGACGCAGTGGGTGATAGTTGAAGTCGACGTGCGAGTCTAGATCCTGGCCGCTCACGTTTTCATGCGTGCCGCCGCCGACGTAGTCAGGATCGTACAGCAGGCCGTCGATGCCGGTGATCTCGCCCAGCCAGCGAAGAAACTCACTCGACTGGACGAGCGTATCGAGCTGCCGGTAGTGCGGCCCGATTCCCACAAGATTCGTCACCACCGCCTTCAGCCCCGTCTCGCCGAGCTCATTCGTCGCGTTCTTCGCCTCGAAGGGCGGGAACTCGTCGATCAGGCTCCGGAGGAAATTTGGCTCGAAGAAATCGTCGACTACCACATGCCGGAAGGGCTGCGCATTCGAGAATTCCTGACGGAGTTGCGGCGCGAACTCGCGGACGGAGGGGCTGAGCATCAGTCAGTTTTCACTTTACCGCAGGGCTCTTGCGCACGAACCGCAGAGGCCAGTCGGCGCACTTCGTGATCCCGATCCGCGGCGTGACCTCGATCTCGACCGGCGCCTCCTTAGTCCACTTTCGAACGACGAGCGATCCGCGAGTGACGTCCTGCCCGTTGTGCGCGCGAGTGATTCCCATCGCAAGGGTCAGTTTGCCGGGTCCAGACGCCAGATCGCTCACCTTGCGCGCCTTGGGACGGCGCCGGAACATGGTCTCGAGCCCGCAGATCGGCTCGACCGCGCGGATCAGGACGCATCCCGCCTTGCCGTCCGGTTCCGCCACGATGTTGAGGCACTCGTACATTCCATAGATGAAGTAGACGTAGGCGTGTCCCGGCGGTCCGAAGATCACCTTGGTGCGCGGCGTAATCCCGCGCGCGGAGTGGGAGGCCAGGTCGTCGCCGCCCAGGTAAGCTTCGGTTTCGACGATAATCCCCGCCGTGCGCCCGTGCACCAAAATCTTCCCGATCAGCTCGCGCGATACCTGGATCGTCTCCCGCCCATAAAACTCTCGCGGCAGCGTCTCCGACTTCGCCTCCATCTCCGGGATCGAGATCGCCTGCTCGGTGGTTTTCATTGGAAATGGGATAAGCTATCGTAATCATTATTCCTTGCAGGAGGAGACCATGACAAAGCTCACTCGCCTCGCTCTACCGGCGATTCTTCTCTCGACATTGATCCTGCCGCTCTCGGCGCAGGACCTGCCCGTCGTCAAACCCGAATCGGTTGGACTCTCCACCGAGCGGCTCGCCCGTATTCGCGAAGCGCTCGAAACACGCATGAAGAAGCAGGAGATCTCCGGAGCCGTGGCGCTGATCGCGCGGCACGGCAAGGTCGCGTATTTCGAAACGATGGGCCTCATGGACATCGAAAGGAAGAAGCCGATGCGCAAGGACGCGCTCTTCCGCCAGGCATCCATGACCAAGCCGATCACGAGTGTCGCGGTCATGATGTTGCACGAGGAAGGGAAGTTCCTGCTCGACGATCCGGTGTCCAAATTCATTCCCGAGTTTCGAGACTCGCGTGTAGCGGTGGTCAACGGCGTTAATGAGCCGAGCACCGCGCCGCTGCAGAAACCCATCACGATCCGCAATCTTCTGACTCATACCGCCGGTCTGCCGACCCGCAACAACGGCGCGTACAAAGAAGATGTCCGGAAACTGGACGAAGAGATGCGGGCCGGTGGCAACATCGCCGAGTTCACCAAACGGCTCGCCAAGATCCCGATGAACGCGCAGCCCGGCGCGGTCTGGGAGTACGGGCCGTCGACGGACGTGCTCGGTTACCTCGTAGAAGTCCTCTCCGGGATGACCTTCGACGAATTCCTGCGCCGCCGTATCTTCCAGCCGCTCGAGATGACGGACACCTATTTCAACGTCCCCGCCAACAAAGTAGACCGGATGGCGACCATCTACACAACCGCCAGCGGCAAGCTAGAAGTCTTGAATCCGCCCAACCGGACCTGGACTAAGGAGACCTTCTTCTCCGGCGCAGGTGGCCTGGTTTCGACCGCCGCCGACTACTTTAAGTTCTGCCAGATGACGCTCAATGGGGGCCAATTGAACGGCGTGCGGCTCCTGAGCCGGAAGGCCACGGAGTTGATGACGTCGAACCAGATCGGCAATCTGCCGTATCGCCCGTCGCAGCCGGGGCACCGCTTCGGACTCGGCTATCGCGTTCAGGCCGAGCTTGGCCCGTCAGGGTTGTTGAGCTCGGTCGGCAGCTACGGCTGGGACGGCGCTTACCAAACTCACTTTTGGGTCGACCCGAAGGAAGAGTTGATCGGGATTCTCATGGTCCAGATTCAGCAAGCTCCCGGAATCCGGCAGCAGTTCCAGTTGCTGGCATCGGCAGCGATTGCCGATTAGGTTGGACCGGCGCTAATTGATAACACGGACCTGCTTCAAAGCTAACTGGGTTGAATCTGTCTTGGGGAGAATAAATGTCTCTCGACAACATGATTTTCCCTCTGCCCTTTCGACTTTCGAGTCGTGATGCGGGGAAGGTGACAAACTTTCAGATCGCTGCATTTGAGAGTGGCAAGCGCGCAAGGGGCAAACTTAAACGGTCGGTAGTACCGGCAGGCGCGACAATTTTGCGAAACGTGAAAAGCGAGTATGGGAAAACGGGGGATCAAGCTCGCACAATACCGCCGTCGGCGAGCACGAGAACGGATGTTCGCTGGAGCGGACAAATCCAGAACACACGTATCGGAAAGGGCGCTCTTTATACGTCTCTCGATTTGAAGGGTTTCCTCAACGAAGCACGCCGGTATACGCGTAGCGCCATCACAAGATCTATTCCTTGGCGCGGGAGTTCCAATGGTGAGGCCCAATATACGGTATACGGGCCGGCTACGAAAGATTATGGACAGCTTCTCGTCGGGCATGCCTATTACGTTTTCCGGTTGAAGCATCCGATCGGTGTCGCCGACCTGACTCCATCGGTTAGCAGCGAGTTTTATGACGCCGTCGAGGCGTCCCGCGACTATCAGTTGGCGAAACGCGATTTGGGGGTACAGGCGCCATTGTGGCGCATCGCATCCGACCCGGTTGACTACACCGGATCGCGCCCGCTGGGCCTCTCAGCCCTGCTCGGCGGGGATATTGAAGGTCTGCGGGTCGAGAGCGCCCAGGATGAAGTATTTGAGATTCAAGGTTCCGCAACGAATATTGTGTTGCCTGGCGAAGACGGCAAACAAATCGATTTTCTTGAGCCTGTAGGAAAACTCGTAGCGGGCACCTCTCAGGGGCAACCCGCGCTCGTCGAGATTAAGCTCCATCATGGAACCATAGAACACGCAGCCATACTACCGGGATCTGTACTCCCGACGGGCCCACAGACCGATAAACCGTGAGTCACAATAGGCAATGGCTTGGGAGATTAATTTATTCCCCCGATAGGAGAAGGAAGTTCGCATGAATCGCAAAAGATTTCTTCGGTACATTCTGGCAGCGCCATTTGCCGCGGCTGTGCGGCTCAGTGCCGCCAATCCCAAGGTGCAGGTATACAAAACACCAACCTGCGGATGCTGCGGCAAATGGGTGCAGCATCTCAAGGACAATGGTTTTGATGTGGCCGTCCAAGATGTTCCTGACACGTCCGTATATCGGCGCAAGTTTGGGATACCCGAAGAGCTTCGATCCTGCCATACCGGTATCGTGGAAGGTTATGCGCTTGAAGGACACATCCCGGCAAGCGACATCCAGCGCTTATTGCGCGAGCGGAAAAAGGCGAAAGGCCTCGCGGTACCCGGGATGCCGGTGGGTTCTCCGGGTATGGAATCGACACACCGCGACGCGTATTCGGTGCTGATCTTCGATGAGGCTGGAAAGTCCTCAGTCTATAAGCGCTACGAGCAGCAATAGTCCTATTTTCGTTTTGCTGCCACTTCTTGTAGGTAGCCGGTAAACGCCTCCAGCGCTTTCGACAGATATCTCCGTTCGAGACGGATGTAGCCGACGCGTCGGCTGGCCTTCGGTTCAATCTCGATCAGTTTGCATCCCTCGCATAGGCAACGCGCCATCTCCGGCACGATGCTTACGCCAAATCCGGCTCGAATCAGCTCGAAGATCGTGAGGAATTGATCGGCCTCGAACTGTCCGGCGAAGCGAGCCCGCGCACGGTCGCAGACTGCCAGCGTCTCGTCCCGCAGGCAATGGCCGTCCTTCAGGATGAGAAGCCGCTCTTGCGAGAGCCGGCGCAATTGAACCTTCTGTGCGGACGCCAGCGGATGGCCGTGCGGGACCGCCAGATAAAGGGGATCGCGGAACAACTCCTTCATGACCAACCCAGAGCCTTCCACGGGCAGGCTCACGATTGCGATATCGATCATCCCATCGAGCACCTGCTCCACCATTTCCGCGGTCGTGCCCTCGCGAACGTGCAGGTCGATCTCCGGATAGCGATCGGTGAATCCTTTCAAAAGCGGCGCAAGAAAGTACGGCAGGATGGTCGGAATCGCCCCCACTCGCAACGGTCCCCGCACTCCTGCCCGCGCCTGCTCGAAGTACTCAGGTAAAGCCGTTGCGTCTTCGAGGAGCGCCTGGGCCTTGCCGAGGATTGCTTGGCCCAGCGGCGTCAGTTCGATTCGCCGGTTCAGCCGTTCAAACAGCGCCGCGCCAAAGGCCTGTTCAAGTCGCGCGATCTGCTCGGAGAGCGACGCCTGGGCGACTCCCAGATCGTCGGCCGCCTTCGTGAAGCTGCCCGTCCGCGCGACAGCGCAGAAGTATTCCAATTGCCGTAGGCCAAATCCAAGCGATCTCAGGGTCTGTCTCATAGGAAAAGCCGATTGCTGTGATCGTCTCAATCGCATTGACCTATGTCAAGCCTCTCCTTACAATTGGGGCCATGAGAATAAACAGGAAGTCGTTGCTGACAGCCCTCGTAGCCGCGCCACTCGTGCTAACGAATGCTGCCAACGCTCAGCAACCCCAGTCCAATAAATTCTGGTGGCCCGAGAAGCTGGACCTTTCGCCGCTTCGGCAGAATTCGGCAGAGTCCAACCCGCTGGGTAAGGATTTCAACTACGCGAAAGCCTTCGCCACGCTCGATCTGAACGCAGTCAAGCAGGACATCAAGAAGACGCTGTCGACCTCGCAGGATTGGTGGCCGGCCGACTACGGCAACTACGGTCCTTTCTTTATACGGATGGCTTGGCACAGCGCCGGCACCTACCGCACGCTCGACGGCCGCGGCGGGGCCGATGGCGGACAGCAGCGCTTCGATCCTCTGAATAGCTGGCCTGATAACGCGAATCTCGATAAAGCCCGCCGCTTGTTGTGGCCGGTGAAGCAGAAGTATGGACGAAAGCTCTCCTGGGGCGACCTCATGGTTCTCGCCGGCAATGTCGCGCTAGAGGACATGGGCTTCAAGACATTCGGATTTGCAGGCGGCCGCGCCGACGATTGGGAGCCGGAGCTCGTCTACTGGGGTCCCGAACAAAAGATGCTGGATGACAAGCGCTACAGCGGCGACCGCAACCTGCAGAGGCCGCTAGGCGCCGTCCAGATGGGTCTGATTTACGTGAATCCCGAAGGGCCCAATGGCAATGCCGATCCGCTGTCTGCCGCGAAGGACATCCGCGAGACGTTCGGCCGCATGGCGATGAATGACGAGGAAACCCTCGCCCTGATCGCGGGTGGACACACCTTCGGTAAAGCGCACGGAGCCTCCGCTCCGGCCAACTGCGTCGGACCTGAACCCGCCGCGGGCAGCGTCGAGAAGCAAGGCTTCGGCTGGGAGAACAAATGCGGAAGCGGGAACGGCAAGGACGCGATCACGAGCGGTCTCGAAGGCGCTTGGAGCGCGACTCCGACCAAGTGGTCCTCGCAATATCTGGACAACCTGTTCGCCTATGAGTGGGTGAAATCGAAGAGTCCCGCAGGCGCTACCCAGTGGGTCCCGGCTAACAATGCCGCCGCGAACCTGGTTCCCGACGCTCATGACGCCAGTCAGCGCCACGCCCCGATCATGTTCACGACCGACCTCGCGCTCAAGGCCGACCCGAGCTATCGCGCGATCGCGATGCGCTTCCGCGAGAATCCCGAAGAGTTCCGTCTCGCCTTCGCGAAGGCCTGGTTCAAGTTGACCCACCGCGACTTCGGCCCGAAAGCCCGCTACATCGGATCCGAAGTCCCGAAGGAAGATCAGGCCTGGCAGGACCCGCTGCCCAAAGCCAACTACAAGCCCATCGACGCGAAGGACATCGCGGCGCTGAAAGCGAAGATCCTCGCTTCTGGCCTAACTGTTCCCGAACTGGTGCGGACCGCCTGGGCTTCTGCGGCTTCCTTCCGTGGCACCGACATGCGCGGCGGCGCGAACGGAGCGCGTCTGCGCCTGGCCCCGCAGAAAGACTGGCAAATCAACGATCCCGCCGAGCTCGCGAAAGTGTTACCCCGCCTGGAGAGCATCCAGAAGGACTTCAACGCGAAGTCCGGCGCGAAGAAAGTCTCGCTTGCCGACGTGATTGTTCTCGGCGGTAGCGCTGCGATCGAGAAAGCCGCCAAAGACGCCGGCTACACCGTGCAGGTCGGCTTCAACGCCGGACGAGTCGACGCCACACAGGACCAAACCGACGCGACTTCCTTCGCCGTGCTCGAACCGATGGCGGACGGCTTCCGCAACTACTATCGCAAAGGACAGACGGTGTCCCCGGCCGAGCTGTTGGTCGACCGCGCCAAGCTCCTGAACCTCACAGTTCCGGAGATGACCGTCCTGATCGGTGGCATGCGCGCCCTGAACGCCAACGCGGGCGGAAGCGCGAACGGTGTCCTCACCGATCACCCCAGCACCTTGAACAACGACTTCTTCGTGAACCTGCTCGACATGTCCACCAAGTGGAACCCGAAGGAAGAGGGCGTCTACGAAGGAGTCGACCGCAAGACCAATAAAGCTAAGTGGACCGCGACCCCGGTGGACCTGGTCTTTGGCTCCAACTCCGAACTCCGAGCGGTGGCCGAAGTCTACGCCTCGTCCGACGCCAAGGAGAAGTTCGTACAAGACTTCGCCAAAGCCTGGACCAAAGTCATGAACCTGGACCGCTTCGACCTCCGCTAAACTCAGCGCTTCGCCGGAGCATCCCAGCCGACGAACTTCGCGAAAGCGGTCGAGAGCTTCTCCCGGCCGCTATCGCGAATGATGTCCGCCAGCGTGTACTTGTTCAGCGAATCCAGAAAAGCCCGCAGCGCCTCCCGCAGCATCCCCTTCAACCCGCAGACCGCAGCGATCGCACACGTATTCGTCGCCGGATCGAAGCACTCGACCAGCTTCATGTTCGGCTCCGCCGCCTGCACCACATCGCCCAGCCGAATCGTTTCCGGCTCGCGAGCCAGCGTCACCCCGCCCGACCTCCCGGTGTGGATCTCCAGATACCCGCCGCCAGCCAGCGTCTGAATCACCCGCACCAGATGATGTTTCGAGATCCCATACGCGCGGCTGATCTCCTCCGTCCGGACCACGCGCTCCCGGTGCGTTGCCACATACACCAGCGCCCGCAGCGCGTAATCCGCATGAAGACTCAGCTGCATGACGACGGCAGAAACGCGTCCCCGTAGATTTCCCGCATCGACATCCCAGAGAGGAACAGCTTCTTGCGCAGCGTCTGGACAATCGCCGGATCGCCGCACACATACGCCCGCCACCCCGCCAGCTTCGGAAACCGCCCGAGCACCACCTGATCGATCGCCCCCACCGCCATCCCGTCCGCTTCGCTCCCGTTCAGCACCGCCGGCGTGTACTCGAAATGCGCGTGCCCGGCTGCCAGCCGACGCAACTCCTCGACCAGATATAGCCCGCCCGTATGCAGCGCCCCGTGAAATAAATGGATCGGCCCGCGATGCCCCTGCCGCAGCGCATCGCGCAGGATTCCGTAGAGCGGAGCCAGCCCCGTGCCAGTCCCGACCAGCAGCATCGGCTGCTCCTCGCGACCCGCGACATAGAAGCACTCGCCCGAAGGACCCAGCACCGACACCCGATCCCCCACCGCCGCCTCGTGATGAAACCAGCCGCTCATCCTGCCGCCCGCGATCTTCCGTATGTGCAGCTCCAGCTCCGATTGATCCGGCAACGACGCGATCGAGTAGCTTCGCGCCAGCGGCCCCTCGCGCAGAATCGTGACATATTGACCCGCGCGGAATTGGATCGCCGAGTCCAGCCGAATCCGCGCCCGCATCACGTCCGCGCTCAGCAGCTCCAGCCCCGCGATCGTCGCCCCGAGCTGCGCGTCCGACCCGACCGCCGCCACCGCCATGTCGCCTTCCGGCACGCAGACGCAAGGCAGAAAGTACCCCTGCGCCTTCCAGGACTCCTTGAATCCGCTCTGCGCCCGCTCCGGAATCGCCCCGGATTCCGCCCGCAGCATGCACGACCCGCAGCTCCCGGCCTTGCACGCGTGCGCCGCCGCGACCCCTTGCCGCAGCAGCCCATCGAGCACCGTCTCGCCCGGAGCGAGCGCATAGCTCCGCCCTTCGTATTCGATCTGCGGCACGGCGCGTCCTTAGCGGTTGAGAACTTCCCCGCGCACCGACTCCGCGATCCCGGCGACCTTCGCAATCAGCGGCTCCGCGACCCCCAGCTCCCGCAGGGTTGCGCCCAGGTTCTCGATGACGGCGTTCACGTGCGAGTCATTCAGTCCTTTGAGCCCGGCGTGCGCGGCGCGCATGTCCTTGCCCGAATAGGCCGCGGGCCCCCCGAAAACCATCGTGAGGAAGGCCTTCTGCTTGGCCATCTGGCGGTCCATATCGACGCCGTCGAAGAAGCGGCTGATGCGGTCATCGGTCAGAACCTTGCGGTAGAAAATCTCGACCGCGGCATTGACGGCCGGTTCGCCGCCAAGCTGTTCATAAAGTGATGGAGTGGCTGTTGTCATAAAGATGCATTTAGAATGCATCTTTTGAGGAGGGGAGTCAATGGTTTTTTTCGGAGACGCTTTTAAACGTAGTCCTGAAATATCCAATGTGGCTCGTTCCTATCGGACAGAATCACTCCAAAGATTTGTCCGGACACAGCCACATGGAACATAGCTACGGCAAAAACACGCTGTGACTGGATGACATGGTAAATTCAGGAAAAAGTGGACTTCAGAATCACTTCACTCATTTTTAGCGGCGGCGAGAAGATAACTCTTGACCCAGGTGACGTGTTGATATTAGTGGGTCCCAATAACAGCGGAAAGAGTGTTTGCCTGCGAGAGATAGGAACTTGGTTTACTCCAGCACATCAGCGCACGCCCCCTGTAGTTCTAGAGTCTCTGGAAGTCTCAAATGTAGGCACCGCCGAATTATTCGATTTTGTAAGACAGTTCTTTCCAATCAGGGACCTGGGTAACAATCGCCTAGTAGCTACCTTCGGTGGAGGCCGCACACACGATTTTCCTTCCAATATCGGGCTGGAGCATCTTTACACAATTTTCTATTCTGCACTTGTTCAAAGGCTAGATACCGAAACGAGACTCCTCAACACAAATCCGGCTCAACGCCTCGACATTTTAGGAGGAGAAGTACCAACGGCAGGAATTCACTGGCTTCAAAAAGATGAGGAACTCTACAAGAAAGTCAATGCAGTTATCCGAAAAGCCCTTGGTGCGGATATTGTCATTAACTGGGGAGGCGGCAGTAGTATTGGTTTTCACTTTGGCGATGAACCATCAAGATCTCCAGACGAGGATCGCATATCGCCATCCTACTTGAAGAAGCTAAACTTGCTGCCTCGTATCGAACAAACTGGCGATGGGATTCGCAGCTTTGTTGCAAGCGTTATAGCGGCATACATTGGTCCCCATCCCGTTCTTCTCATCGACGAGCCAGAAGCCTTCTTGCATCCACCACAGGCGAAGCGACTCGGGCAGGCAATCAGTAGCTTGATCGGTGAACAGCAGCGTCAGGCGATAATCGCAACGCACAGCCCCGAGTTTATCCGAGGGGCCCTATCCGGATCGCGTCGAGTTACGATTTGTCGCATTGAGCGGAACGAGGGAGTCAATCACGCACGCCGTCTAGATGGCGCACAAGTCGACGCCCTCTGGTCAAGTCCTTTACTGCGTTCGTCTCATGCAATTACGGGAATTTTTAGCGAAGGGGTCGTAATATGCGAAGCAGACGCGGATGCCAGATTTTATGAGAGCTTGTTGCAGTGCGTGGGAAATGAGTTTTCAAGACCCACCGATCTTTACTTTATGAATGGAAGTGGCAAAGGAGCTATTGCTACACTTGCGCGTGCTTATCGAGGCTTAGGTGTTAAAACTGCCGTTATTGCCGATATCGATCTTTTGAAGAATCAAACCGAGTTCAATACTGTTTATGCGACTCTCGGCGGAGATCCCAAAGCCGTTGCGGCTATATATTCATCAGCTACGAAGCAACTGGGTGATCAAGGTGCCATTTTGTCGGTCGAAGAATTCCAAAAACAATTTTCGAGCCTTCTAGCAGAGATTGAAAAAGACAAACGGCTGACTTCCGAGATAAAACGTCGTGCTAATGAATTGATCGAGAATGCCGCGGACTGGAGCGAGGCCAAGAAACACGGTGTAGACAAATTGCGTGGAGGGGCACGGCGCGAAGCGAAAGAACTTTTGGACGAGTGCCAACGTGTCGGTCTTTTTCTTGTTCCCGGTGGAGAGCTCGAAAGCTGGTGGCGAGATGGGCCGGCTACCAAAAAAGATTGGATAATAGACGCGATCCAACACTTAGGACGACAACAAAATGATTTTAATGAGGCGATTCGTTTTGTAAAGACGATATGTGTCTATTTTGGCTACCGGCCGAAGTAGTCGCGTATTAGTCGTCACCACTCCCTCGACGTTTGTCGGATACGGCCTCATTGTTTAGGAAGCAATGTTGAATCCCGGATTCGCGCCTGTAGCCTTTTCTGTGTCAGAGAAATTCGATAGAAACATTCTGGCCTAGCAAAACGTTCAGATCCCAAATCAATCCAGCCCATACAGCCAAGACAAAGCCTTCGCGCGGATCGTCACCTGATACGGACCGTCCACAATAAAGTCCGGTTCGCATTTCAAGGGACACTGCCCCTGAATGACGAACACGAACTTGAGGACGACGGAGCAAGCGCGGTCATCGCCAGAGCATCGGGCGAACTGCCACTGCCGTAACGACTCTCGTACCGCTGGCACAAGTAGCGGATCTCCCGACCGGGGAACGATGTTCACCACGGCGCCATCCGGAGCAATGCGCGCTTGCACCTCCACCGTGCCTTGCACTTCCGCCTGGTGAGCGCGTCGTGGATAGTCCATCGGGACAACCCGCGTAGGCTTCGGCGCTTCCCCCGCGCCGCAGATGTGCAGGATCGCAAGCAGGCCCAACCCGGCTTTGGCGAAAACGTTCACTGCGTCCTTGAGAGTATCAAATTTTCAATCTTCACTCCTCGCCACGAGTCCCAGGGGATTCAGTGCGAAAAAGTAACCAGTCGGACAACCGTCGCATGGCGCCTCGATAGGCGACCAGCAGGTCCGTCTCGACTTTAAGAGCGTCGCGGAAAGCGGCCGAGTCATCCAGACCTCTCCCGTAAGCCCATTCCGCCTCTTGGGTGGCCTTTTTGGCGTCGCCGTACAAAGCTTTCGTCTGCGCGACGGACTCCACGAGTATTTGCGTATGAGATTGCCGATCCATCGGGCTCCCCCTTTGGCAAGAAAGAGGAGCCAGCCGGTCTCAACGGTTTAGACGGCTCTTGATGCATCTCCAGAATAGCAGCTAAATTTTCCAAGCCCTTGGGACGGCTCTCCAATGTAGGGCGGCCAATCTTGGCTGCAGCCGCCTTTCCAGGCGGCTATTTTGGAGATGGCGTTAAACTCGAATGCAGAGACGAACGGATGGTTCTGGTCAGGCTGTCTCAAACAGGGATTTGGCCAAATCCGATTGGCGAATGATGCTAAGTAGCGTACCTCTCCGCACAGGATTGTGAAGGGGGACGGGAACCGTCAGCGTCGTGTCCTCAGTTCGCCTTTGCATGATCCGGTGACTGCCGCGTTGGCGGACTGCAACGAATCCGTGCTGTTCGAGAATGTGGCAAATCTCCGAGCCGGAAAGGACTCGAAGCTTACCCAACCGGAACCTCGACCTGCGTCACGAACACTTCGTGCTGAAACCGCCGAGCAACCTCGGAGGGAGAAGCGGTCTCGAAAAACAACGTAAGCGCCTCGGTCAAGTTGGCCCGCGCTTCTTCAATCGAATCCCCCTGGCTTGCGATGTCGAGTTGTGGGCACAAAGCGACGAACCCGTCGTCTTCGCGTTCGATGATTGCGGTCAACTGCCGGGCTTGCATCTCTTTAGTTTATCGCCTCTTTGGAACGAACAAGGTCGTGTCGTCTCCCTCGTGCCTTGGAAGCAGCGAAAAAGGAGTCTGTCCCTCAATTCCAAGCCAGCCAGTTGATATCTGTACGCTTGCGCCATTCTTTTTGGCCTCGATGGGAGTGTTAGACATTACTGAAGGTGCCAAACCCGCGCGCTTCCGACTCACTTGAGTACAATCGAAAACGGCCATGGACTTCGATTTCGACTTCCGCTTACACGCGGACAGGTCTTCGTTAGAAGGAACCCAGTACGTCGAGTTTCTCCCAGGCGAAGATCTAAAGCCCTGGAGTCCGGGAAGCCGATATGTTCACGAATATACCTTCTGCCTGTTTGAAGGAATCTTTGAAAAGGGTATTCCAGAGTACGACCATTTCGGGTCGGTCGTTATTGCCAAACCCCAGTGGCTTCCAATACTGTGTGACATTACAAATCTTGCCAGCGAGCTACAAACCGCTGGAGCGCACAAGATCAGCTTGCCTTACGGTGCCACGCTCGCTATCCAAGACGTGTTCGAGCGAGACTTGATTAAGAATCAACGCGCACTTGCAGCTTTGGTATCAGACTTGTGCACTTGGATTCGCGACACGCTAACTGCTACTAACTGCATCGGCGTTCTCGGTCTTTAAATCGCTTCTTCCTTGTGATTGCGCCTTAAAGCGCATTCATCGGAGAATTAGACTTCGCGCATGCGCCTCTTCACCGCCATCGACCTGCCCGACGACCTCCTCGACCACCTCACCCGCATCCTCCGCAAGATGCGCCCGCTTGCGCCGCTCGCCTGGAGCCGACCCGAGAATCTCCACATCACCACCAAATTCATCGGCGAGTGGCCCGAAGACCGCCTCCCCGAACTCATCGCGTCGCTGGCCCACTTGCCCACGCGTCCGCCGATCCCCATCCAACTGCGTCAGATCGAATTCTTCCCCGACAGTAAGCGCCCCCGCATGCTCTGGATTCGCGTCGAGCCCGACCCGCTCCTCTCCGCGCTCGCCAAGGACACCGACTCCGCCCTCGCCGCGCTCGGCATCGAGCCCGAATCGCGCCCCTACACCCCGCACCTCACCCTCGCCCGCATCAAGAAGCCCGGCGGTTTGAAAAACCTCGCCAAGGAAGTCGAGCACCTCAACGGCTCCGCCTTCCGCCGCTTCGAAGCCGGCAGCTTCCACCTTTATCTCAGCAAGCCCGGCCCCGCGGGTTCCGTGTACACGAAGCTTTCGGACTTCCCGTTCACAATCCCATGATGCCCCCAATCGCCAATTCGGATCGATCGTGTTGGCAGCGGACACTCGCTGCGGCCTTCTCTCTAAGAGTAGGGCGAATACCTTGTATGTAATAGTACAATACGCTCTGAAAACGTTTTGGGACAAATATCCGCGCGATGGATCACTATAATCTAGTTCAGCGCTTGACAGGTCAACTGCCGGTTGTCGATCAGGCGCGGCGATTGAACGACTTTGCGTTCGAGCTCGGTTGGCGCCCGAGTGATCGCATTGATATTCCCAACAGTGCAGATTTTGCCACAGCTCACCTATTGTCGAGCACGGTTTGGAGTATTCCGCCCTCATCAGTTTTCTTCGGCACCCAAACAAATTCAACGACCTTAGCGCTTGGCAACAACGAGTATTGGTTGCATCCTCATACAATTCTCTGGTTGACTGGCACATCAATGTCGATTATGAAGGCGTTGCTTTTGTCTACAATCGGTATCGTGCTCCGGACTTCTACGTAGTCCGCGAGTCGCTATCGCGCTCCAACGCCGCAGCGCTCCGGCGAACCGCTTTTCAACTTATATCAAGCTCCCATCCAAATCCTGATATTCCGTCGTTGGACAGGGCGGTCATCCAAACCATCTCGATATGGAAACGGCAATTGGGGGGTGTGATTCCCGGAATTTCAAATACCGCGCTGTCGACACTCTTCAACGCCATCATCTTCACACGCGCTGCAGAAGATCACCAGCGCCATCTTGGTCATCCTCGTGAATCGAGCCTTCTCTTCGACCTCGCGTCTGGAGATGGGCTTGAACATTTGTCTCTTCAACGACTGATCCAAGTTGCTATTGAGAAGCTTGAAATCAAAGAAGTGCCGCCCAATCTTATCGATTTTGCAGGTCTGAAGATATTCGACAGCCTCGATAGCGATTTGCTTCAAGAACTTATAGCGGATTTCTACCGCAATCGGTTTGCTCAGTTTTATGAGTACGACTTTTCGCTTGTGTCGAAGCACGCGCTTAGCCGGATCTACGAACACTACGTATCTGTTCTGCGGGTCCCTGAGACTAAGCAGTTCTCTTTGCTGCCGAGAATGGCACTTGAAGAGGTTGATAAGGGTTACGGTGCGATTTACACGCCGGAGTATATTGCTCGCTTTTTCGCCCGCTATATCAGGAATCGCTTGCCGTTAAGCCTATTTCAACGACTGAAGATACTCGACCCGACCTGCGGTTCGGGTATTTTCCTCCGATCGTTCCTTGAATTGCAAAACGAAGCACTCTTAGAGGCCAGAACTAGCGAATCAGTCGCCGCTACCTTTCAAAATGTTTTGGGCATAGATGTAGACCCAAATGCATGTCAGGCAGCGAGGCTGTCGCTTTCCTTGTTGTCGCTTGTGCTACTTGACGGTCAAATAGAGCCCGTCGATATACATCACGAGAGCTGGCTAACTTATTTTAAAGATCATCGCAATAGTCTCGGGGTCGATGTAGTTGTCGCAAATCCACCATATGTCAAAGTGGAAGCGCAAAACCCAGACATTCGTGAGGAAATTCTTGAGATTCTCGGCGAAGCGAGTCAAGGAAGGCCTGATCTCTACCTTGCGATCCTCAAGAGCACCGTCGAGCTCCTTAAGCCTGGTGGCTACGGGCTCTTTGTGCTTCCCGAGACTCTCCTAAAGGCCGAGAGCGCTGAGGGCGTTCGGAGATTTCTAGCGGAGAATTGCTGGATTCACTGCGTTGTCGACCTCACTGCGGTTCGAGTCTTTGAAGACGTTGGTGTCTATACAATCTTGCTGATTTTTCAAAAGCGTGTCTCAAATGAACCCGGCCCATCGGCAAAAATTGTGCGCTGTCAAGACAGAATCGCGCAGGCTCTACAAGAAGTCTTGGATGGTCGGAACATCGAGACACCGTTCTATACGGTTCACGAGGTGGATCAGACGGCCTTTTTAGAGGATGAGTGGTCCCTGGCCACCCCCGAATTGGCATTGATCCTCCGGAAATATGCGGAGCAGGGGCAGCTAGGGTCAGAGGCGCAGCTAAGGCAAGGCATGAACACCGGAGCCGATGATGTCTTCATAGTTTCCGAAACGACTTTGCCAAATGTTGACAGTACATTGTTCCGACCACTCTTGTCAGATCGAGAGATGGAATCGTTCACGGTTCCTCTAACGGTCAAGTCTTATGTGTTCTATCCGTACGTTGATGAGGAACTCCTAAGTGAGAGCAAACTGCGTAGCCGTTTCCCCCGTACATGGGCTTATCTTCAAAAAAACCGCCCGAAGCTGGAAAAACGTACAGCAGTAAAAAAAGGGGCAATGCCTTGGTGGAAGCCAGAGCGGCCCCGGGAACCGAAGAACATGTTCCGTCAGAAGATCGTGACGCCTCATGTGGTTATTACGCCCAAGTTTGGACTGGATACCACGGGCCAGTACGCGGTGTCTCGTGCTCCGCTCATTTTTTCGAAATACAGCGAACCGAGCATGCGAGATCACCTTCTGTATCTATTAGGCCTGCTGAACTCGACGGTTTGTTTTTGGAACATTGCAGAGCGAGCACACACTTATGAGCGAGGATATTCTCGGTTGGAAGTATCGCGATTGCGTGGCACGCGAATACCGACTTTCAAGAGTGCTGATAAAAGCGCCGCGAGACGGCTGATACGCGCAGTCGAGGCCAGACTTGAATCACAGGGCAAACCAGCTCTCGAGTTGGAACGAGAAATGGACGATATCGTAGCCGATCTGTACCATCTCAGTTTGGTCGAGCGAAACCTCATCCTGGGTGGCACCGGCTAGACCATGCGTTGTGAGATAGAGGCTGACGATCTACCTCGAAGAGGACATGACATCTGTCAGATGTTGGTACCGTTAGCAGGAAAAATTCGTCTAGCGTACAACTTCGTCCAAAACGGCTCCGCGGTCACGATAGGTGTTCATTCTGGTCCCCGACCTCAAGCCAGTATTCCTGATTGGCGTTTTACCACATTTGTCCATGGTGTCCGGGCGGCATATCACGAACGCTGGATACCGGTTGATGAAAAGAGAAAGAGATTCTTCATCGAACGGGCTTATCTGCATCTCTATAGACGTAGACAGAGTGAGCAAGAGGAAACGGAAATCGTTGCACTGCATTGTGACCCAAATGAACCCGAGGATTCCGGCGATATGAAACACGCAGTCTATAAGCGTGGCCCACATATTCATTTGACCGCATCTGAGCAGCCTTTCCCTCATTCTCACATCGCGCTAAATGCAAGAGAAATAGATGCGGTACTCAGTTCTGTCGAGTCTTTGCATGGCGCCGTCACAGCAGGCGTGGTTCTACTTCGGGATCAAGTGCTCGACCTCTTAAACGCTCGTGGGCTTTGACTTTTTTACAGAGCTGCCCGAATAGGTCGCGATGATTTCGCGAAGTTTAATGAACGATCGAATGATGATGATGTTCATCAGCACCGCACGTTCGCTATTGAGAACGACGACAGCATGGACACTCCGTACTCGGTAAACATGTAAGGCAGGTAACGCCGGTAACGCCGGCCGCCGTGGCTAGAACTTGAGGTTTCAATTTGAAACCTCAAGTTGTCGGCCTCCTCTTGGGTGAGCTGGAACATAAAATCGTCAGGAAAACGGGCGCGATTGCGGCGCACCGCGAGATTCAAGCTTTTGGTCGGAACCCGATACAAGGCAGCCAGATCGCTATCGAGCATCACCTTTTGGCCTCGGATCAAAAAAATACGCCTTTCGATAAACGCCGCGGGAACCGTGAGTTGGCCGCAGCCGCCTTTCCAGGCGGCTCTTCCACCTCTACCCAGCAAGCCCGGCCCCGCGGGTTCCGTGTACACTAAGCTTTCGGACTCCCCGTTCTCAATCATGATGCCCGCAATCGCCCTGGTGGCGGCCTATCTTCTCGGTTCCATCCCGTTCGGATTCCTGCTGGTCAAGCTCAAAACCGGCGGCGACATTCGCGATTCCGGCAGCGGCAACATCGGCGCGACCAACGTCCACCGCACGGCTGGCCAGCTCCTCGGCGCCGCCACCCTGCTTCTCGATATCGCCAAGGGCTATCTGGCCGTCTGGCTCGCCGGATACCTCTCCGCCGCCAACCCCCTGTGGATGTCAGCCGCCGCCGTCGCCGTGATGGCCGGCCACGCGTTCCCTCTCTTCCTCGGCGGCAAAGGTGGGAAGGCCGTCGCGAGCTTCGTCGGCGCATACCTCTGCCTGACGCCTCTTCCGCTCGCCGCCACCGCGATCGTCTTCTTTATCGTCGTCGCCTGGACGCGCCACATCTCCGCAGGCTCCATCGTCGGCGCCGCCGCGTTCCCATTCGCCGTCTGGCTGATCTCGCATCCGCCGCTGCCCTTCGTGATCGCCGCGATCGTCAGCGGCGCGTTCATCGTCTACCGCCACACGGATAACATCCAGCGCCTTCGCGACGACAACGAGCACGTCTTCACGCTCCGAGGACGCCGGTGAAGCGCCTCGCCATCATCGGCGCAGGAAGCTGGGGAACCGCGCTCGCGATTGTCCTCGCTCCGAGATTTCCGGAAGTCCGTTTGTGGGTCTACGAAAAAGATCTCGCCGCCCGCATGACCACGTCGCGGGACAACGACATCTACCTTCCAGGATTCCCGCTGCCGTCGAACATCGAGGTCGTGACCGATCTCAAGACCGCGCTCGAAGGAGCCGACATCGTGCTCGGCGTAATGCCGTCGAATCGCGCGCGGAGTCTCTACGAACGCATCATCCCGTCGATCCCCGAATCGACACTCCTGGTCAGCGCGACGAAAGGTATCGAGACCGGCACCTTGCTCCGAGTCTCCGAGATCATCGCCCAACTCGGCCGCCAGGCGATGGTACTCTCAGGGCCGACCTTCGCCAAAGAAGTCGCGAGCGGCGAACCGACGGCATTGGTCGTCGCAGGGTGCAATTTGGACGCAATACGGACCGTTCAGGGGGCCTTTTCGAACGGAAATTTCCGTTTATATACCAATTCCGACCCCATCGGCGTCGAAATAGGAGGAGCGGTCAAGAACGTAGTAGCGATCGGGGCCGGCGTCTGCCAAGGTTTAGGTCTAGGAAGCAACGCCATCGCCGCCTTGATAACAAGAGGCTTAGCGGAGATGACGAGACTAGCCGTAGCCGCCGGAGGCGAATCCAGAACGTTATCGGGCTTGACGGGTTTAGGCGATTTAGTCTTAACCTGCAACGGATCCCTGAGCCGTAACCGCACAGTAGGATTGAAGTTAGCCGCCGGCGAAAAGCTCTCAGAAATCACCGGATCGATGAAAATGATCGCCGAAGGCATCGAAACCACCAAAGCTACCAAGGACTTAGCGACCAAGCTCAAGGTTGAGATGCCGATCGTCGATCAAATGTACGCAATGCTTTATGAATCAAGGCCTCCGCGCGAAGCGATCCGTCAATTGATGGAGCGGTCACTCAAGGGCGAATGAACGCAACCTTCCGTGAGCAAATGGGTTAAGCAAGATATGGTGGCGGTCCTCGAATACGACGCTGAGTTGATGCTCCGCGTCAAAGAGGGCGACCATGCCAGCTTCGACCTGCTGTTGTCGAAATATCGTTCTCCGGTGATCCATTTTCTATACCGAATGGTGCAGGATCACAGCGTTTCCGAGGAATTGGCGCAGGAAGTTTTTCTGCGCGTGTACCGGTCGCGGGGAACTTACGAGCCGACGGCGAAGTTCACGACGTGGCTGTTCCGGATCGCGACGCACATGGCGTTGAATTGGCTGCGCGATGGGAAGAACGAGCGCGGGCAGGAGCGGCTGGACGATGAACTGGGGCTGACTCCGAGTAGGGATGTCGCAGACAGAAAGCCGTCGGTGGAGCATGACCTGGTCTATCAGGTGAGATTGGCGGAAGTGCGAAAGGCAATTGGGGCTCTGCCCGAGAAGCAGAGGGCGGCGGTCCTGATGCACAAGTACGAAGAGATGGAATATACGCAGATCGCGGCGGTGTTGAGCTGTTCGGAGTCGGCGGTGAAGTCGCTGTTGTTCCGCGCTTACGAGACGCTGCGGGTGAAGCTGTCGCACATGGCGGTGGGAGGTGGAGTGAGATGAAAGATCCGATGGAAATGAAAGAGAACGCCGAGCTCTGGAAGACGCTCGACCTCTGGGAAGCGCCTCCGGTGTCGGAGGATTTCGACCGCCGGTTGTATCGCAAGATCGAAGAGCAGGAACGCATGAGCTGGTGGGCGCGGTTCTTCGGTTCGGCGCGTCCCGCAATTCCGCTTGCGGCGACGGCATGTTTGTTGCTGGTGGCGAGTTTTGTGAGCTTCGGTCCGGATCGCGTTGTGACTCCGGTGGCGGAGGCTCCACAGGTACGTGAGGTCGAGCAGGTGGAGAAGGCGCTTGACGATCTCGACATGTTGCAGCAGTTCAATCTGGTCGCGGCAAAGGATGACAGTTCGCGGTCGATGTAGGATGTAGAGTTCTGTATGGCACGGTCTTTCTTGTTAAGCGCGGTTTTGGCGGTGACGCTGGCGGTGAGCGGGTTCGCGCAGCGTGGTCCTGGCCGCATGGCTCCGCCACCCGGTCCGGGGCGGGGAATGGCGCTGATTGAGCGTTGGAGCAAGATGCCGCCGGAGCAGCGCGAGCGGGCCTTATCGAAGCTCGATCCGGAACGGCGCCGGCGGATTGAAGAGCAGCTCAACTGGTATCAAAACCTCAGACCTGAAGAGCGCGACCAGCTTCGCTTCCGGGCGGACATGTTCAACCGGCTTCCTCCGGACCGTCAGGACGTCGCGCGACGGTTATTCCGGCAGTACAACCAGCTCCCGCTGGAGCGGCAGAACATCGTGCGGGATGAGTTCAACAGCTTGCGAGAGATGTCTCCGCGCGATCGCCGCGCCCGGATCGAGAGCAGCGAATTTCAGGAGAAATTCAATCCTCGCGAGCAGCAGTTCCTGCGGCAATTTTCGAGGCTACTCAATCCTGGGCCGATGAATCGGCCACCGGTTTCGGGAAGATAGCATCGATCAGGCGCAGCACCAGTCTCGAACACCGATGCTAGCGGTCGGTATCTGGTCAGTTTTGAAAGTTGATCCCGCTGATATCCTCTTCTCCCATGTGGTATTTAAATCATCATGCCTGACCGCTCAAAGAGCCGTCCCCGTGATCTAACCGGCGCGCTCACCGGCAATCCCTTGAATCCCATCGGTGAGCTTTCGAGAGCGAGCCACCTGCCGTCAAGCAAAAAGAACCCTACCGCCGTCGCGCTAAACCGCCACCATTCACGCCTGGGAACTTTCAGAAGTGCTCGTACTCTTAGGATGAAGCCTTTCCAGAAATTCTTTCCTCAAAAATTCTATGTCCTGAGCTATGCGGCCTTCTTCACAGAAGTCGTACTCACTCCCCAATATTCGATGCAGGACTCGCGCTTGAATTCCAGCACACGCCCGAAACATTTCTTCTAACTCTCTGCAAGCTTTGACGCCGAAGCCCTTAGGAAATATGCTCTGCGGTCCTTCGTCGATACGCAGAACTTGCGTATCCATTCCGACCCACAAATTCCGTTGCTTTACCAGGAACACGATGTATGCGGCCAAGACCATCGCCGTGTCAGAATCTTGAGGTAATGCGAAACTGCTGAATACGCTCCTCGCATGTGCGCCACCCACGCCGACAGCAACATAACCCCCTGCGCGGCTAACGCGATTTCTATTCGTCATCCACATACCCGTAAACGTACCGCGCCGTGCCGCTACTATCAATTCAACTTCCGGGCGCTGCGTCATATCTGAAGTGATTGCAACATGGCGATCATAGAAAGACGCAAGGAGATCGCTAAGCCGTTTCTCGAACTCGTTTATGGATTCACCGGGGTGCTCGGAAAATAGTTCGCCAATGTCCGATTGAAGCGCTTGCAAGTTGAAGCTATCGCCAGACCCAGTAATGACCACCGTTCCCCACGGTGAGTCAGCTTGTGGCATAACCACTCTTCTATAGATCTTGCCAACGCCTAGTTTTTCGATGTCTGTACTCATTTGAGTATCAGCAGCAATGATTTGCGAGTTTCCGGCAAGAATCCCAAGCGCAATAGTCATGGCTTTTAGGATACAGATGCTTGACCGAGAGGGGAAAAGTCTCTTTGATTAAAGTTTGATCCACTACCTGGCGGTCCGTCCTACGGGCGTTAGCGGCGATCCGCCTGTCTCTCTTACGGTGGCTTTCAAAAAGCCACATCGCGCATTTGATACCGTGTAGCTATGTATGGCGCGGCTGTCCGAGGTTGTCTCATCCTTGTCGCTGGCGTCCTGGGCTTCGGCCCTATATTCGCCCAAACTGGCGCAAACCTGGAGATCCGAGGCATTCTTCTCGAGCCGGGAGTGAACAGGCCGATCGCCGGCGCCGAAGTAACCTTAACTCGCGGCGCCGTTCCAGCCAACTTGTTACTTAAGGATAGTGACGCTCCCCCGTTTCCGGAAGCCATGAGGGCTCGTGTGCTGGAAATGATGAAACGGACAGAGCAGGCCGCCAGTGAGCGCTCAGGTATCGAGGTCGCGAAGGCCATTACTAGCGACGACGGCACTTTTCACTTTTCTCCGGCTGAATTTGGTTCGTATATCGTTTCGGCGAAGAAAAATGGCTATGAGCGATCGGACCGGCTCTCTTCAACGGATCGATCCCCGATTTCGGCGTCTGCTTCCGTATCGCTCGATTTTGAGCACCACAACGGCGAAGTCCAGATTTTCCTGATTCGACCAAGCGTGCTAATCGGCCGCGTTGTCGACGCAGATTCCGGTGAACCGATCTCCAACCTTCCAGTCAGGATTCGTGAACATGCGTTCCGTCTCGGAGCAGCGGGCCTTTACACCCAAAACACTGTCCGTAGCGACAGCGAGGGACGTTTGACGGCGACCGTCAAGCACCCTGGCCGCTATATCGCGATCATCGACTCCCGCGACGATGGCGCCGAACAATTTCTCCTCGATTTCTCGGACGAAGATTTGAAAGATGTCGACGAGAACTACGAGACATCGTACTGGCCTGCCGGCAGCGGACCCGAAACCGATGGCGGCGCGCAGGTTCAATCAGGCGCTACCGTTGACTTGGGCGTCATGCGCGCTCGAAAGACAAGGTCATACCGCGTTCACGTTCGAGTTCCAAAGGATGGCTGCCTACCCGGTGAGCCCGTTCATGTCGAGTTGCGGCGCTCGCAGGATTTGCCTGGCTTCCGACGCAGATTAGGAGACGTTCCGTGCGGCGACGAATTCCTGATCGGCAATCTACCGCCCGAGGCTTACGCGCTCAAACTGTTCCTCAATCAGGATCGCGCAAAGGAGATTCTTTACTTCGAAGTAGGCGATCGAAATCTGAGGTTGACTGCATCCTTGTCGAAAGGCGCGGATATAGAAGGGACCGTGGCATTCGCCGACGATGCTCGCCCAGTTGCGCTGGAAAGCGCCACGATCGGTATCCACACGGTGAAAGCCTACTCTGAATACGACTCCAGCAAACCCGATTCCCAAGGTACATTTCGCTTCGCCAATTTGTCGCCAGGCGCTTGGAGAGTGGAGGTTTCTGGAATCGGCTCCAGTCATTACGTAAGGGAGATCCGGCACAACGGAGCGCCTTGTTTCGACAATGTGTGCGCGGTTACCGGGCCCGGAACGTTGGAAATCCTGCTTGACGACAAACCCGCTACTTTGGATGGGTTCGTCGCCGAGGGCGACCGCCCGGCGAGCAAACCGCATGTGGTGATCTTGCGATCATCTACTTCTTCCGACGCGTCTGCTTCGCTTCCGGTCGAAATCACGGGCGACCAGCATGGACGATTTCACTTTGGAGGGTTAGCGCCTGGGGAATACCGGATGCTGGCCGTTGCAGAGAAAGATGCTGCGCATCTTGACAAGCCAGGCGCTCTCGAACGCCTATGGGCTAACTCAGAAAAGATCGTGCTGGAACGGGCGACGGCACAAAACATAAGGTTAAAACTCACAGACAACCTGCATTGAGCCCGGTTAGCAGGGATCCATTCCATTGGCGGAAGTTCGCGAGCCTCACGGCTGAGGCGGATAGTGCGCGAGAACTTCGGTCACTGCCTTGGCCAGCTTCTTGTTGTTCTTCTCAGGGCGTGAGCTCACACTCTGGGACGATCTGCCCTCAAATACGACCTTCTGACGGCGTGGGTCCACGATGTCCACTACGAGCACGCCTTGGTAGTCAATCTGCACGGTGGTGGTGCTGATGCCTGTCTGCCAGCCGGGGCCTCCCCATCCGTCGTTCCAGTAGCCCCAGCCCCAGCCCGGCCAATAGGGATTGGAGAACGTTGTATAGGTAGGGTGTTCGTAGACTTCGATACGGTAGGCGATCTGTAGATCCTCACCGCTATTGACGCGCTTCATCCCTTTCGCGGCGAGAGCTTCTTCGATGAAGCCACCGATGCGGTCCAGGACAATCCTGTTAGGGAAATCAGGGTTTGGGGAAGGCGTGTTCGGCGGGAGCACCAAACGATAGGTCTTGTACTGCGCGAAATGCGCGCCATGGTCGAAATCGACCCGGACTTTGTGAGCATGTGCCGGTACAAGGGAGCCTACAAATGCTGCGAGCAGGAAGAGTCGTGTCATAGAACCTCCTCGCTAGTAAGACAACAAATATTGAAGATCGCGCCTAGAACTTGGGGCGGCGCAACTTCCGAGCATCCCCAAAAAGTGCGCCGCGGGAGAGCTGCCACGAATCGATGCAATCGGTGGGGCGGTTTCACCGACGCATGAATCGCTTATAAGTCCCGTTGTTGTAGGAGCTCCAGGCGGTGAAGTCGCCTTTCTCCCGATATAACTGATAGGCAAAATCGATATTCGCCTTGCAATCGAGCAAGTCACGCAGGTTTAGCCCGGGTCGTTTCAGGTGAACGGTGTTGATTTGGAAATATCCCCAATCGAGCGTGCCGTCTGCGTTGTAGTGGTAGATTTCGCATTTGCCTTGGGGATTTTCCGCCCGCTGAATCGCAAGCGCGAGCCGGCAGTCAGAACCAAACTTGCGGCATGTATACTGCTGCCAAGCAGATAGTCGACGTCCAGGCTGGTCACCTGCCGCTGCCGTCGCATCAGCGGAGATGACGCGCTCGGCGATAACCACGGGCCACTCAAAGTTCAAGCGGATCGGCAGCTGAAAGGTCAGGGTGTAGTAACTGTTAAACCACCAAAATGTGAGAGTGAGGATCAGTATGGCGATGAGAAGAGGTCCAAGCGAAGCCGGCAATGATTTCGCCGTTCGATGTCCACCGGGGCGCCGGACGGTGTTTCGATTCTTCACTCGAGCGGCAGTGAGACGAGATTTCGCCATTCCGAGAAACCATGATCTCACCCCACACTAAGGCCGCAATGGCTGCCCCGGCGATCAATTGCCGGGGTTGACGGTGAAGTTCACCCGTTGAACTAGCGCCTCTTTTCGGATGACGTCGGTCACGGTCACGGCTAGCGTGTATTGACCTGGCCGCAGCATGCGCAGCGGGAGAAGCCGCTCGATGGTTACCTGAGAGGTCGAGGCGTCCGGAATGCTTGCGATTGCTTCTGTGAAGGTAAAAACGCTTTCGTCGACGCCGTTTGGGGTGATGACGTAGCTGACGGCGCCTTGAGGTTTTTGGCGTTCGCCGGCGCCGAGATTGTATGCCTTGAGATAGATCCCCATTTTTTCGTTTTGCTGAAAAGTGTGGTTCAGCCGCGGGCGGACTTTTGTGCTCCCGATGACGAACATTCCTGTTCCGATGTTTTTGGGTGGGACTTTTTCCATGATGTCGGCGAGGATGAGGCTGCTGTGGGCGAGCTTCTCCGGCACGTTTCCTGGTACTTCCAAAACCATTTGCTGGGTGCTCATGGAGCCCGCGACGAGATCCTTCGCCACGAGGTCCAGCCGGTAACGGCCGGGGGCTAATGCGAAAGACTTCCAGTAGAGTGACGCCGCCGATCCGCGTTGGACCGTCAGCGCTTCCTCGGATAGGGCGATTCGTCTTCCCGTGATGCCGGTGATTCGCAGGTGCACCTCTACCGTGCTGTTTTCCACCCCGTCTTTCGCCTGAAACTGCAGATCTTTGTTTTCGACCTGCATCGTCACATTTACGAGCGTGGACGATTCGGTCAGGGGGAAGTAATCCGCTCTGAGCTGGAGTGGGAGAATGTTGTACCGGATGCTGGCGTTCACTGCCGCTTCGAGATCTTTGAACTTCACTTTAGGCGGCGTTTGGAGTTTTGCGAGCTGTTGCTGCCGTTCGAACAGGCTCATCTTGCGTGATTCCGATCCTTGAGGGATTCCCAGCCGGTCGGGGCGATTGAAGCGGTCTGCTTTGGTGGAAAGGCCAAGCTCTTCGTACGTCGTGAGGCCGGCGTTTGGAACCATGAGGAGCGCGTCTTTCTCGGAGGGATCCTTCGCCATACGGAACTCGCCGCTCATAGTTGGATCGACGAACTCGATCTCGATGTCGCTGCCGATTCCCTCGATGTGGCGGTAGCGCCACTTCTCAAATGGGTACGTCGAGGTCAGGCCGCCTCCTTCTTCGATGGGCCGCTGGTATTGGCCGCCAGAGGTGTGGGAGTCGTTTTCGTCGGGCGGTCCATACATGATGTAGATACGGCCGCGATCGGTTTTCCAGCCGGGGAGTCCTGATGCGAAGCGTTCATTGGCGTAGGCGATCCGCCGGTAGTGTTCTTCCTTGAACTCGTTCTCCAGCGTGTCGGCGGTTGGATCGCGCTGCAGCCAGAATTGCTCGACGAACTGTTCGCGTTCCTCGTCGGCGCCGAGCCGCTTCCAGGCCTCTTTTTCTTCGTCGGTGATGATGTAGGCGACGTCTTCCGTCATCCATCTGCGATACGCCGATTGGGCTTCTTTGCGAAAGCTGTCTTCGCGCTGGCGCTGTTGCTTGGCGGTCAGCGGCTTGGCGATCGTCTCCCGTTTAGCGCTTTGACCGGACGAGGGCGGTCTTGTTTTTTGATCTGCGGCGGGAAGGGTGACCGGCATAAGTAGCGCCAAGATCGTGAACGCGGACCATGTGGGCCGTACGTTGTGGGGACACACCATCGCTGTACCTCTCGGCACGCCTTTGCAGGTCACATGCCGCGTGGGAAGTGCATGATGCGAAAGGACTCAAGGGAAGGATCGCTGTGGAGACGGCACAACGGTGAGGTGTAACTCACGACACTTTAGGTGGAGGCGGTATTTACAGATATCGCTTGAGGTCGTCTAGCCGAGTGCTGTGGGCGAGCGCCGTGTCGCGGGAGATCCTACCGGAGCGAACCATTTCCGCGAGGGATTGTTCCATGGTGACCATGCCATCGGCGCGGCCGGTCCCGATGGCGGAATAGAGTTGGTGGTCGTCTCCTTTGCGGATCAAACTGCGGACGGCGTGACTGGCCATCAGGATTTCCACTGCCGGGTAGAACCTACCCTCTTCAACGGCGGGAACTAACTGCTGCGCGACGATCGCGAGGAGAGCGAGGGAGAGCTGCTGGCGCACCTGTGGCTGGTTGGCGGTCGGGAACGAATCCAAGATCCGCGAGACGGCTTGCGAGGTGTCATTGGTATGGAGTGTGGACAAGACCAAATGTCCGGTTTCGGCGGCCGTAAGGACAGTGCCGATCGTCTCCGCGTCACGCATTTCGCCGACAAGGATCACGTCCGGAGTCTGGCGAAGCACGCTACGGACAGAGCTGGCGAAGTTCGGAGCATCCTGGCCTACCTCGATCTGCTCAATAATCGAATTACGATTCGTGTGCACGTACTCGATAGGGTCCTCGATGGTAACGACGTGGTCGTGGCGCTGGGAGTTGATCGCATCGACGAGGGCGGCGAGCGTGGTGCTCTTTCCGCAGCCAGTGGCGCCAGTGACCAAAATCAAGCCTTGCCTGGATTCGGCAAGACGCTTGAGCGTCGCCGGTAGGTGCAAGGATTCGAAACTTGGGATTGTATTGGGAAGTGTCCGCAGGCTGCCGGCAAGGGTGCCTTTCTGATAGTGAATATTGGCTCGGAAGCGACCGACGCTTTCCAGGGAAAAGGAGAAATCGACGGCTTTATCCCGGTGCAGGATCTGCTGTTGATTGTTGTTCAAGAGCGGAAGTAACAGGCTTCGTGTGTCCTCGCCGGTGAGGACGGGCCCTGCCGCCGGAGTCAGGGCGCCATGGACGCGAAACACAACGGGCGCGCCGGCAATGAGGAGCACATCGGAGGCGCGGCGGCGAACTGCTTGAGACAAGAGCTGGTGCAGACGCGCGGAATCACGGGAGGTATCCAGCTTGGATTCGCGAGTCGTCGCTGCCGTGCGATTGAGTTCGGCGACAATCCCCTCCAGTTCATCCTCGTAGCTGGACATTTCCCTAGATTATGACGCCAGAAGGGTGAATTGTGGGCAGTCGAAATCAAGTTGCCTATGGGATGGGAGAGCTTGCCGCGTCAATCGAGAGCAGGAAGCTCACTATCCTTGCGCGGTCAGTGGGATTGGACAGCGTGTCCACTCCGCCGGTCCCTGCGCTCCTGTGTGTCACGTTATTCATGACGTCACTGAGTGAGGTTGCGGCGCCATTGTGGAAGAAGGTCTGCGGAAACGCAAACAGAGACAACAGGGAGGGTGGAACGAATCCGTTCGCCCCCAGCGGCGGAGCGCCGTTTTGGCGGACCTCGTTGAAAGCCGTTGGGTCGAATGTGCCCACGTTTCTCAATTCCGCGAATAGCTCTCCTCCGGCGTTGATTTGGGCGGGGGCGGGCGGCGGAGTGTAGCGAATTCTGGCTGTGGTCCACTGGGCGCCGCCGTGGCATTGCTGGCAGTTTGCCGCAATAAAGAGCGCTCTGCCGGAGATGACGTCGGGGTCGGTTTTGCTTGCCGGCGAAATGGGAGGACGGATTCCGAATTGGACAAATGCTTTGATGGCGTCCCAGGCATTCACGCCGCGGACTTTTAGTTGATTCCTGCCGCCGCTTGCGAGCGGAAGAAAATTGGTGACGTTCGGATCCTGGGTGATGCCGTCGGCGAGCACGATAAGACCCTGTCCTCCCGAAACCGCTCGGATATTCAGTTCGAAATCCTCTTGCTCATCCCTCTCGGCGGACCAGTTCAGGGGGCGCATGATGCTGCGCGTCGCGTCTGTCAGGTCGAAATCGGTGTGCTGCGGGACGGTCCGTTTCGGACCGGAGGGGAAGATCCAGACGACGTTGTCGGAAAGTCCAAACGGGTGGCAGGTGGCGCAGGCGCCCCAGCCGTTGTTCGACATACGTCCGGTAATTGCGGATCCGCCCGAGGTTGCCGGATCGAAGACACCTACCGAAGTGTTGTAGAGCTCCTTGCCGATCTGGATCTTTTCCGCGAGAGACCCGGGCGCGGGCTGATTGGAAGACAGCACGGTCGCTAGAACTTGCTCAGGCGATGAAAGATTCAGCACAGTAACGTCGCGCGAGACGTAGTTCATGACATAGGCGCGGGTATCGGTGGAGTTGATCACGATTCCGCGCGGATTTTTCCCGGCCGGAAGCTGTAACACACGCGTGGGATCGAGCGCGTTGTTCTGGACGGTAGGGGCGCCGGTCGCTGGGTTTACCGCGACCTTGACGATCACGTTGCTCGCCGCAATTACGACGTAGCCTTCATTGGATAGGTGTTTGAAGGCGATGGCCCACGGCAGGGTGTTGAAGAGTTTGGGTGTTGCTGTCTGGTTCTTGACAGCCAGATGCATGTTGATGGTCTGGCCCGCGTCGGTATTGGTGGGGAGCGAGATTGCGGACAAAAGGCTTTGCGTATTCACATCGAACCGGACCGGTCCATTCGGCGAGTCGCCTACACTCGGGAGAAAGGCAAAATTCCCTTTAACGGCGATATTGTTCAATTGGTTCGGATATGCGCCGGTTGCAAACGCGAAGGTCATACTGCCGGGGGGAATTCGAGCTAAAGCGTCTCCGTCGGCATTGAATCCCGTATTTGCGATGGGGTTGATGGTGACGGTCCCGGTGACGAGATCCGTGGCGGAAGAGATGACGGTGACGTGACCCGCTTTCGCGTCGTCTCGCCCATCGGGGCGGCCAGCGATCGGGAGCGACAGGAACTGGGTCACGTAGACGGTTTCGTCGGCGTCGTCGGAGTCGCCATCGTTGGTAATCGCGACGCCGCGCGGTTCGGGGCCGACGTTGAAGATGGTTTTCGTTACGGTATCGGTGGCGGTATCGATCACGGACACGGTGTTCGATCGCGAGTTTGAGACGTAGAGCTTCTTTCCGTTCGGGGTCAGTGCGAGGCCATAGGGTTCCGTGCCAACGGGTATGTGCTTGTAGGGCCGTTGGATCAGTCCGTTCTTCAGGTTGAGAATCATCACGGAGACAGTCCCGCTGACGGTGTTGGCGACATAGGCCTTCGAGCCATCCGGCAACATTGCGACGCCATTGGGCTCGGTCTGAACGGGAACTTCGGCCAGGCGGCGATTTCGATCCAGGCGAAGGTCGAAGAAGCTGACAGTGTTCCCATCCGGATTCACGGAGGCAAGGAAAGCGTCGTCGCCGGATAGGGCGAGAGGCTGCGACGAGGTTGGTCCAGCGAAGCGCGTTACCGGCTGCGCGGAAACCGGAGGGGCGAGAGTCGCCGCGAGAACACCAAGCACAACCAAGGTAGCGTTTTTTCTGCGATGTTTGAGGGCGACGAGGCAAAGCATCGCCAATCCGAGGGCTACAAGGACGAAAGTACTCGGCTCGGGTACGGCGCTCACGGCGGTGGTATCGACGCGCAGATACCCACTTCCGCCTCCATCCGGGCTGAGCACCGGAGTCAACGTAAGGGAGTGGTTGCCGGCGCTGAGAAGGAATGTTCCCTGGCTGATGCCGGCGGCAGCCAGGCACGGAACGGGATCATCTCCACAGTCGCCGGATCCGCTGGGCGCGGAAGTCAGACCGAGCGATACACCGAAGTCGAAGAGCTCGAACCGATCTCCAGCCGTGAAGGCGTCCGTAACGGTAAGGGTCGCGTTGGTAAGGGCAGTGAAGGTCCAGGCGGGCTCACCGAGGTTGCCGGTGACTGTGCCGGAACTAGAAATACAGAAGTTCCCGTTGGGATCGTCGGGAAAGCAACCGGTGGTTGGGCCACCGAGTACGAAACCGAACTCGACCCAGGTATTCAGCGGCAGAATTGAATCTGCTCGAGACGGGGTCGCAAAGATGAGAGCGCTACTTAAAGCTAAAAACCAAGCCCGGCTGTTCCTGAATAGGGAAAGATGTGGCACGTCGGCCTCCGATTACGATTTTCGATTCTGTGGCGCGGAACAGTCCAGGCTTCTGTTGGACGTCCTTAAGATACTAACTTCTGAACAGCATATATCAAGAGTTTTCCATCACGGCGAAGTTTTTTCTAGGCGATACTCGAAAAAGTACCGGGGGTGACAAGAAACATTACAGAACGATGAGTGATTTGCCGAAGCTGAAGTGCGAGAAAATGATCGTTCATGGCAGATTCCGCCATTCAGTTGGAAGCACACCGGCCGGCGATCATGGGGCATTGCTATCGCATGCTGGGCTCGGTCGTGGATGCGGAGGACGCGACTCAGGAGTCGATGATTCGCGCTTGGAAGAGCATGGACCGGTTCGACGGCCGGTCTTCCGTGAAAACGTGGCTCTACCGGATCGCGACCAATGTCTGCCTGGATGAGTTGTCGAGCCGGACGCGTCGGGCTCGTCCGTTTGAGGAGGGGGAGCCTTCATCGGGAACTCCCTTGACCGAGGCGCTGGTCGAGCGGCCACGGTCGCACTGGCTCGAACCGGTGTCGGATGCCCGGGTGATTCCCACCGACGCCGATCCGACGGAGCAGATCATCTTGCGGCAAAGTATTCGCCTTGCGTTTGTGGCTGCGCTGCAAAATCTTGCTCCCAAGCAGCGGGCGGTTCTGCTGTTGGTTGAAGTTCTGGGATTGTCTGCAGCCGAGGCGGCGGACACGCTTTCGATCACCACTGCGGCTGTCAATAGCGCTCTGCAGCGGGCTCGCGCTGTGATTGCTCAACATCGAGCCGATTCCCCGACTGACTTGACGAGTTCGCAGCACGAGTTGCTGGACCGATACATGGCCGCGTTTGAGGCGTACGACACGGATCGCCTGGTTTCTCTCCTGCGGGAGGATGCCATCCTGAATATGCCTCCGTACACTTTGTGGATTCGTGGACCGGAGGAGATCCGAAAGTGGTTCGACGGACTTGGTATCGGCTGCCGGGGGTCACGGCTGGTTCGAACCAGCGCCTCCGGATCGCCGGCGTTCGGACAGTATCGTGCGAATCCCGACGGGGGCCATAAGGCATGGGCGCTCATCGTTTTGGAACTGGCGGGTGACCAGATAGTGGGCATGACCTCATTTCTAGATGTGGAGACAATCTTTCCGCGATTCGACCTTCCACTGTTTTTGCCCGCATAAATTTTCTCTCGCGAGCGATGAATTTGGGCCGGCTGACGGGTCCAAGCATTCGAAAGGAACAAATCGAATGACTATTTCGCAGCGAACATCCCAGATTTTGAGCGGCTTGGCCGCTACTTTTCTTCTGTTTGACGGCGCTATTAAGCTCGTCAAACCTCATCAGGTAGTGGAGGCGACTGTCCAGCTAGGCTATCCGGAAGCGTCAATTGTGGGATTGGGTGTGGTCCTGATTGTCAGCACCGTTCTGTATCTGATCCCGCGCACTTCCGTCCTCGGGGCGATTTTGCTGACTGGCTATTTGGGCGGAGCGGTCGCGACGCACGTTCGGGTCAGCGCCGGCTGGTTCTCTACGGTCTTTCCAATTCTTTTCGGCGCTCTCGTTTGGGGAGGGCTGTGGCTTCGCGACACTCAGTTGCGACATCTCTTTCCTGCCAGGCAGGTTTAGATCAGCCATGTCTGGGGGCGGCGCGAGGCGAATGTTCGTCTGTCTGGACGTGCGGGATATCGCACGTTCGATGGAGTTCTTCGTTTCGCTGGGCTTTCGCTTCGACCCGCGCTTTACGGACCAGAGCGCGGCGTGCCTCATTGTGAATCGCGAGGCGTGCGCAGTCTTGCTGGGCGAATCTTTGTGGAGGAACGTTCCCCGCTTTGGAGGCGCGGTTGGGTTTACGTGCAAATCGCGGCAGGAGGTCGACGATATTCGTTCGCGCGTAGAGGCAGCCGGCGGGACGATATGCCAGCCTGTTATGGATCTGGGTTCCCTCTACTGTGCTAGATTCTGCGATTTGGATGGATATCTTTGGGAAGCTGTGTGGACTGCGGTGAATTGGAGAAACTAGAGGAAATCGATGCCAAAGCTACGTGTGCAGTGCTTCGCGGTCTCGCTTGACGGATATGGCGCGGGCCCCAGTCAGAGTTTGGAGAATCCTCTCGGGGTGGGAGGCATGAAGTTGCACGAGTGGTTCGTGACTACGCGCACATTCCGCCAGATGTTCGGGCAGGAGGGTGGAGAGACCGGAATCGATAACGACTTCGCCGCCCGAGGTATCGCCAACGTCGGGGCATGGATTTTGGGCCGTAACATGTTTGGACCGGTGCGAGGACCTTGGCCCAATGACGAATGGAAAGGCTGGTGGGGCGCCAATCCGCCGTACCATTGCGATGTTTTTGTGCTGACCCATCATCCCCGCGATCCGCTGCGGATGGAGGGCGGGACGATGTTTCATTTCGTTACCGAAGGCATCGAGACGGCGCTGAACCGCGCGATGGAGGCGGCAAAGGGCAAAGATGTTCGTCTCGGCGGAGGGGTGGCGACTATTCAGCAATATCTTCGCGCCGGGTTAGTGGATGAGCTCCATCTGGCGGTATCGCCCGTGTTGCTCGGCGCGGGGGAGGCGCTCTTCCAGGGCGTGGATCTTCCATCTCAGGGATATCGATGCGTCGAGCACACGCCTTCACCCAAAGCAACACACGTTATTTTGGCTCGCAGCGAGCGATGAATTCAGACGCGACGCAGAGTCTAAGAATCTAGAAATCACAATTTCAGAGGAGAACTCAATGCCAAATACAATTCGTCTTCACCGCGTGATTAAAACCACTCCGGAGAAGCTTTACCGCGCCTTTCTAGAACCGGAAGCGATCGTGAAATGGCTGCCGCCGCATGGATTCACCTGCACGGTCCATCATATGGACGCGCGGGTTGGCGGCACCCACAAGATGTCGTTCACCAACTTCACGACCAAGCAGAGTCATTCGTTTGGAGGAACCTATGTGGAATTGACTCCTAACGAGCGAATCCGCTATACGGACAGCTTCGATAGCCCTGGCCTGCCGGGAGAGATGCAGGTCCAAATTTCGTTGAAGAAAGTGCTGGTGGGAACGGAAATCAATATCGTTCAGGAAGGCGTGCCGGATGTGATTCCACCAGAGGCTTGCTATCTGGGATGGCAGGAGTCGTTGGTTCTGCTGGCTCAGCTTGTCGAGCCCGATATTCGCCAGTAGCGCTCAGAACCGCATGCGTAGCTGCCAGCGGATGACCCGGCCGCCCCCGTCCTGGAGAGTTTCGTTCAGAAACTGCCCGGCGGGGGAGGTAAAGACGTTGGCGGAGATCGTCTGCGAGTTTTGAGGGACGGCGAACGGGCTCACGCTTACCTTTCCGTGCATCGGGGTGTTCCAGACGTTATAGAGCTCGGCTCGGAATTCGAGGGAAAGGCGCTCGTTGATCGCAGTGGTTTTCGCGATGGCGAGGTCCCAGTTCTTGAGGCCTGGTCCACGTTCGGTGTCGCGGCCCAGATTGCCGGAGGGTGTTCGGCGTATTCCCGGATTCGCGGCGATGCCGATATAGCGCGCGCGTAGCGGATCGATCGGGGCGTTTCCATTGTCGGGATTGATGTAGCCGGTCGGCGAGGAAGCGCTCGGTACCGCGCGAACGCCAGGATCGCCTGACGGATTGAAGTTGGGACGGTCAAACGCGCTACCTCCCAGGCCATCGGTGTCCTGTCCGTTGAGCACGGAATAAGGAACGCCGCTCTCGAAGGTGGTCAGGCCAGAGACGCGCCATCCGCCGAGAGCGCGGCCGATGACTCCATGTTGCGATTTCCCGAACGGCAGTTCATAGACATAGGAGAAGACCAGCCGATGGGTGCGGTCGAAAAACCCGACGCCGCGGTCGAGCTGCTGGCCTCCGAAAAGGGCGGGGACGGCGGCGCTTTGGAGCGTCGAGGTATTGCCGTAGCTGAAGATTTCGCTGGCGTTATCGATCTCTTTCGAGAAGGTATAGGATCCGTTCAGGTTGAATCCATTGGCGAAGCGCCGCTTCAGCTCGACTTGAGCGGCGTGGTAAATGGATGAGGCTCCGTTGGTCCGGATTGTGCGAGCGCCTTGGAGTTGATCGACGCGTGACTGGCGGGTGGCGGTCGATGTGTTTGCGGGAACCGGCGCGCGGAGCTCGGGTGTAACGAGTGGATTGGCGTCCTCGGTGACGTAGAGGCGTGTGCCTTTGGTTCCGACGTAGGCGACATCGAGCAGGAAACCGGACGGAAGCTCGCGCTGAACGCCAGCGGACCAGTGCTGATAGTAGGGGTTCCGCAAGTCCTTGGCGACGGCGAATTGGGTAAGGAATGGTGTGACCGCAGGGGGCGTGGAAGGGATCGACTTCGATAGTCCGGCCACACCGCGGGGATTAGCGGCGCTGACTTGTGAAGTGACGGTGGCTGTGAGCGAAGCCGGGGCGGCGGCCATGATGTTCGAGGTGATGTTGTTGAAGTAGCTGTCATAGCCGATCGTATATCCGGCGCGAAGAACAAATTTCCGATTTCCGGGGGAGTAGGCTACGCCGAGCGCAGGCGACCAATTGTTATTGTCGGGATTGACTTTGTTGGGATGGGCGAGCGGGCTATCGAGGGTGACCGGGTCGACGGTGAATAGGCCGGTGAAGACCGGATTGGTCGTCACGTTCATCGGAAGACCGAAGTTTTCGTAGCGGAGGCCCAGGGTCAGAGTAAGCGCCTGCGATGCGCGCCAGCGGTCTTGGAGGAAGTAGGACTGGGAGAGGGGCTCCGGGTAGTAGTAGAGGGCGCCGAAGCTACGAACCGCGGAGCCGGCTCCACCGAAATCGTCGAGGAAATTGGCCAGCGCGCTGTAACTAACACCGCCGGCGGGAGAACTTGCGCCGTAGGTGAGCGTACCGCGTTCGTTGAAGGGGACGGCTGCCTGGCGGGCTCTCTCTTTGGTCAAGTCGAATCCGGCGCGGATCGTGTGGGAACCGTGAAGGAACGTTACGGTATCTTGCAGAACGTAGTTGTTGAAGACTCGGCCTTGAGGAACGGAAGATGGGATTCCGTAGGGAGTGCTGAAACCCGCGATGCTGATTTGTGGCAGGGTTTTGGCGAGCGGGTTGGAGGCGTCCAAGGGGAAATCGAGATTGAAGCGGGTGAACCCGGGGCGGAGTTCATTGGTGACGCTGGGCGAGAAGAGGTGAGTGTAATAAAGAGCGATCGTTTCGGTGTTTTGGGTGTCACCGGTCACGAAGCTTGGGAAATTCAAGTTCGCGCCGCCTTTCGGGGCGCGTTGGCTATCGACGAGTAGGCGTCCACTCAAGAGATCGCGGCTGCCGAGGCGGTGGTCGAGTTTGACGCCGTATTGGCGCGTCCGCAGCGACTGGGAGTACGGAGTGATGATATGGCCGAATTCGATCGACGGGCGGCCGGCGCCGAGCGGAACCAGGAAAGGCAGAGTATTGCCGTCGTACCCCGTCGTGATTGTTTGCAGCAGATCGGCGTTGGCATTCTGGCCGGCGGGAAACAGACGAAGCAAGTCCGCTCGTCCGGACGAAGTGGGAGAGATCATGTCCGTCGTGCTGGTCGAGAACTGACGCACTTCGAGATAAGAGAGAAAGAAAAAGGTCTGGTTGCGAACGATTGGACCGCCGAGGGTTCCGTCGAACTGCTGTTCGGTCCCAGGAAGATTCTTGCCACGGGCTTGTATCGATGGATCACGGGATAGGGAACTGGAGATCGCATCGTCACGAGTGGAGTCGAGTAGGAAGCCTGCGCCGCCGTGGAGGGCGTTGGTTCCGGAACGTGTGATGAGATTGACGACAGCCCCGCCGGCGTGGCCATACTCAGCGTCATAATTACTGGTTTGGACAGAGACTTCCTGGACGGCTTCGGGATTGCGGAGGGGAAAGGCCTGTCCAGCCACGGAGATGTCGTTGTTGCCGGCGCCGTCAACCATGAAGTTGTTGGAACGGCCGCGCGCGCCGTTGACGACGAAGGTGGCAGTCGGTGTCGCAAACTTGGTGGAGGTGACTCCGGGCAGGGTCAGACCGAGATCGACTGGATTCCGGGAAGCATAGGGAAGCGCGGCGATGTCGGCTCCGTCGATCACGCCTCCGCGACCAGGAGACTCGCGTTGGGGCGCCAGGGAGGCGGATCGAACTTCGATGATTTGTTGGGCCTCGCCAATCTCCAGCACAGCGTCTTGAATTGTTTCCCGGCCAGCATTGACGCGGAGAGATGGGGTGCTGGTGGTACGGAAGCCGGGTAGTTGGACCGTCAGCTTATAAACACCGGGATCGACCGCATCGAAGCGGTAAAGTCCGGCGGCATTTGTCTGAGTAACGCGGGAGGTGTTGGTCAGCAGCCCGGTGAGTTCGATCTTCGCATTCGGGGTGGCGGCTTGTTGCGCGTCGGCGACGAAGCCCGTCACGGAACCCCGGCTGGTTTGTGCTTCCAGCGCGAGGGTAAATCCAATACATACCGCGCATAGGCGGCACGACAGGTTGTGGGAAGGCATGGAAACCCTCGCGAGACTATATCCCTTCCGTTCGAAAGGTGGCATCACCCTTTTGAGCCAGTTGCAGAAGATTATGCGGCAATCGATAATTCGAAAAAGGGGTTAGGGGACTTAGTTTAAAATAGATTGCTGTACCCTACGATGAGTCCCATACGTATGAATAGTTCCATGAAAACGCGCCGCTTTATTGTCCAAGTTGGGATTCCCGGTCTTCTTACATCCGCTCTCGTGGTGGCTCCCTGTCTGGGCCAGGTTCAGACGCCGTCCTATACAATTTCCACTTATGCGGGAAATGGAACCGCTGGCTTTTCCGGGGACGCTGGGGCCGCCGCGTCAGCGCAGATCAATTTCGCGATGGGTCTGGCTGTCGATTCGGCAGGGAATCTGTATATTGCAGACCAGTTGAATGCGCGTGTTCGAAAGGTCACACGGGATGGTGTGATCCAGACGATCGCCGGAACGGGCACGTTGGCGCACTCGGGAGATGGAGGAACAGCTCTGAACGGCGGGCTCGGATATCCATGCGGCGTGACTGTCGATTCGGCCGGTAACTACTATATTGCTGAAACAGCAGCAAATATTGTGCGCAAGGTGTCGACCACAGGAACAATCACCACCTATGCGGGCAACGGCGGTCAGGGCTATGTGGGGGATGGAGGCAAGGCCACCGACGCCGCTTTGAATGGTCCCCTCGGGCTTCTTGTCGACCCGGCGGGAAACCTTTATATCTCCGAACTAGCGAACAATGTTGTGAGGAAGGTAACTCCGGATGGGACGATATCGACATTTGCCGGAAACGGAACGGGCAGCTACTTCGGCGACGGCGGCCCGGCCAGTAACGCGGGGCTGAACATGCCGGAGGGTCTAGCGATCGACGCGGCAGGGAACATTTACATCGGCGATACGCTAAATCACCGGGTGCGCAAGGTCACGCCGGATGGAACAATTACTACGGTCGCTGGGAACTCGAGCACGAGGGGCTTCGCAGGTGACGGGGGGCCGGCGGTGAACGCCACCCTCAACTATCCGTACGGAGTGGCCGTGGATAAATCTGGAAATTTGTACATTGCGGACCTTGGGAACAATCGGGTTCGCATGGTCACGACCAACGGCGTGATCCGAACGATCGCGGGGAACGGGAAGTTCGGGGATCAGGGCGACGGCGGTTCGGCGACGGCCGCGCAATTGAGGTTTCCTCGCGACGTGGCGGTGGATGGAAATGGAAATGTTTATGTGTCCGACAGCCAGAACAATCGGATCAGGCTACTGACACCGGTTCAGCCGCTGAATAAGAATCTGCCGCTGATCAGCAGCACGGACGTGATTCAGGCAGGACAGGAACAGTGGATCGAAATCTACGGGCTGGACTTGGCCGAAACCGTGGGGCAGCCGACTGCGGCCGATTTTCATAGTCCTGCGCCGCCGACATCACTGGTTGGAACGCGAGTGAGCGTGGGGGGCCAGCCGGCATTCCTTTCCTACGTAAGCCCAAATCAAGTTAACGCGCGGGTGCCGATCACTGTGGGTGGGGGCACGCAGGAGGTTACTGTGACCACCACAGCGGGAACGAGCGATCCCTACTTTATCCGCACCGAGGGGCAATAAGTTTTCCGCAGGGATGCTACGACGGGCGTTCGAGGTGTTCCAGCAGATCGCTCGAACATTCCCGATAGCGTGACTGCGCCAAGTCTTCGCGTTCTTTCTGTAGCTCGAGAGCTGTTCGCATGTCGCGGTTGGCGGGAAACATCGCGACCAGCGTCATCAGATTAAAAGTCTTAATTGATTCGTACTGAAAGCGAGCGAGCTTTTCGCCGCAAAACTTGAAAAGTTTTTTCAGACGTTCCGTCATCAACTGACCTCACGGGCCGAAACCGGCACGAACCGAAGGTTAGCAATTCAACGACCAATTGCTGGCGAGGTGTTGCTGAAGATTAATCGATCGAGGCTCCAATCACCTCCGCCTGCTAGCGAGAAGTACAAAAAGAGGAAGCAGAAGAGGACAGTGTCTTCACCGTTATTCAGGAGTGGCCAGAATCCCTGAGGAGCATGCGCCATGAAATACGCAACGGCCATTTCTCCGCAAAGAATGAAGGCGACAGGGCGGGTGAACAATCCGACGGTGATGAAGAGTCCGCCTGAGACTTCCAACAATCCTGCAGCGCCGAGAAGAGAGAAGAGAGGAATGGCTCCAATTGGCGGCGGAGCGGGGAATCCGAAGAGTTTCTGGGTTCCATGAATCAGAAACAGGAATCCGGACACGATTCGCAGGACGCTTAAGCCTCGTGAGGCATGAGATTGCATGGGCGAAAGGGAAAATCTGGCGGAGAGGCAGGGATTCGAACCCTGGGTAGAGCTTTAAGGCCCTACGACGGTTTAGCAAACCGCTGCTTTCGACCACTCAGCCACCTCTCCGGAGAAGCGACTTGGCCGCGATATTTGCATGGTAGCACGTTCCTACATTTGTCTGCAGGCCCGATCGCGGTGTCCCAGAATCGTAATCGTCCCGTCACAGTGTTTTGCTATTGTGGCGCATGTTTAGACTGGTAAGCCGAGCCTTGTCGCACAGGTCTGGATCATCTTCCGCATGGTATACTTAAGTCAGATGTTTTCCCGCTCTGCCGCAACGGCACGACTCGCAGTTTTCCTTTTCTAATGTTTCTTTCTCTGGAGGTACCCGTACCGCTTACATGAAGGCGAGCGTACAGATTAATCGAGGGATCGAAAGTCTATTCGGCACTCGGGATGAGAACATACGGATCATCGAGAGCGGCCTCGGAGTCAGCACTCATCTGCTCGATGACTTCATCGAAATTCAGGGCGAAGAAACGAACGTCACAAGGGCTGAGCGCATTCTGGAAGATTACGCGGCTCTGGTTCGCGAAGGCCACATTTTCACCAACGGCGATTTGAATAGTTATTTACGGGTGGTTACCGAAGACCCGGAGGTAAGTCTGCGCGCTCTTGTAGCGAGCGGGCGGCAGCGTAATTTTGGAAAGAAGGTTCTGGCGCCGAAGACCGTTAACCAGAAGCGATACCTCGAAGCGATCGAGCGGAACGACATGGTATTCGGCATCGGTCCGGCGGGAACAGGGAAGACTTACCTGGCGGTCGCGATGGCGGTCTCGGCGCTCATCAGCAAGAAGGTGGCCCGTATCATTCTCACGCGTCCGGCGGTCGAGGCAGGGGAGCGGTTGGGATTCCTGCCGGGCACATTGCAAGAGAAGGTGGATCCTTACCTGCGGCCGCTCTACGACGCGCTTTACGATATGCTGGATGCGGAGAAAGTCGAGAAGCTCCTGGAGCGCAATACGATCGAAGTAGCGCCGATCGCTTTCATGCGCGGCCGAACGCTGAACGACAGTTTCATCATTCTCGACGAAGCTCAAAACAGCACACCTGAGCAGATGAAGATGGTGCTTACGCGGCAAGGGTTCAACTCGAAGATGGTGGTGAACGGCGACATCACGCAGATCGATCTTCCCGGGGGCAAGCGGTCGGGCTTGCTCGACGCGGCCGAGGTCCTGAAGGGTGTGGAAGGCATCAGCTTTATTCATTTCGACGAACGGGACGTGGTGAGGCACAGTCTGGTGCAGCGCATCGTCCGGGCGTATGAAAAGCACTACGAGTCGACCGGCGCGGGCCGGCAACTCACGCTGAAGCTGGCGGATACGCAGGCGGAATCGATGCCCGAGGGTGGCGCCGATGACACCGCCGCCGGTCCGGTCAGTCCCGCGGCCTGAGGGCTTGCATGTCTCCTGAGGACGAATTGGTTCTTTTCCGGCGAACTCCCTCTCGTTTGCGGCGGCGGCCGCTGCAAGCGTTTGCGCGTATGCTTTGCGACACGCTTTCTCCTAAACGCGAGTTCATCTGCCTCGTCACGGACGATCGTGAACTGAAGCGGCTAAACCGGGAGTTTCGAGGCGCAAATTACGCTACCGACGTGTTGTCGTTTCCTTCGGAAGATGAGATGTTCTTGGGAGAGATGGCGATTTCAGCGAATCGCGCGTCTGCGCAAGCGCGCGAATTCGGACATTCTATTGACGATGAAATCCGCATTTTGATGCTGCACGGCGCGCTCCATTTGCTGGGAATGGACCATGAAACAGATCATGGCGAAATGGCCCACGCGGAAAGTCGCTGGCGCAAGAAGCTGAGTCTGCCCACCGGTTTGATCGCCCGAGCGTCATGACGTTTACGCTGCTGCTCACGGCGGGATTGCTTACCTTGGTGGTGAGCCTGATCGCATTCGTGCAACTTCTTTACGTCGAAAGCGCGCGGCTGCGGACTCGCGAGTCGGCGGCGCTCGATTTCTTTAAACAAACTCTCGAAGAAAAGCTAGGCATGAAAAGCGAGACGGGAGTTCTGACGTTCTCGATGATCAAATACAGCTTTATGCTGTTGATCGCCATTCTGATGCTCGATGGATTCGCGGAAGGGCGGCCGATCTCCTGGATCGCGTTCATCGAGGCGGCAGTTGCCGGGTGGCTGAGCATGCTGGTTGCGACGTATTTAGTCCCCTACGTGTTGTATCGACGAACCTCGGGGGAATGGCTACTCCCGTTTGTGCCGCTGTTGCTAACCTTGGCTCTGGCGGTCCGGCCGATCGTGTTCGGCCTTGACTTGCTTGAGTCTTTGGTCGGTGGGCAGGACTTTCCAGCACAGTGGGATCCGAAGCTTGGAATTCACGTGACTTGAAGTCGCGGCCGCACTGACCCTATAGTGAGTCGTATTAATTTAAATCATACCAACATGGTCAAATAAAACGAAAGGCTCAGTCGAAAGACTGGGCCTTTCGTTTTAATCTGATCGGCACGTAAGAG
>JADMIO012953957.1_pt1 | contig 77087 bp, 45 predicted proteins | sample 8958161 | NCBI WGS metagenome assembly JADMIO01 (sample SAMN16585339, study PRJNA669376) | soil metagenome | isolation source: Crop rotation soil | place: USA: Cullars Rotation, Alabama | collected 2011
ATCAGACCGACGATACGAGTGGGACCGTGGTCCCAGACTAATAATCAGACCGACGATACGAGTGGGACCGTGGTCCCAGTCTGATTATCAGACCGACGATACAAGTGGAACAGTTATGCCCGGGAATTCCTGCAGGATCGATCCGCTCGAGAAGCTTTCTAGTGGTACCAACCCAGGCAGGTAGCACAGTGCGCGCCCACTGCCTTACGGATAGCACGACGCATCTTCGCCGCAGCGTTGTTCCCACGGGCGATAGCAGCACGCCGCTTCGCATGGCTCTTCACACTGCGCTGTGCCTGATAGGTGGCGTGGTGCTGAGCACAGCGCCCACCATGAGTAGCCCAGTCCCTACAGTCGAGACACCGGGTACGCATAGGGCACCCCCCCCCCCCTTCCGGGGACACCCCCCTATCCGTCGACACCCCCCTACCTACTCACGTGAGTAGGCTGGGCGCGGCAGCGCTAGAAGCGACCGCCCGTCATGAAGTGGGCAGTGAGCCAACCCATGAAGGCCAGTAGCGCAAAGCGTCGAGCACGCACCCAACCCGAAGGCTTGCCTGTACTGCCGCTTTGCGTGGCGAACCATGACCAGACGTGTTCGCTCAGCGTGTCGCCCGGCTTCTTATTGAAGAGCGCTCGACCCTCAATGACGCCGAACGCGGCAAGCCATGCGAGCCAAGCGATTGTGTATCCGCTCATTGAGCCCCCCGACGGATTCGAACCGCCGACCCCCTGATTACGAAACAGGCGCTCTAACCGAACTGAGCTAGGGAGGCAACGCCGGTCGCTCAACCCTGGGAGAGATCAGGGGAGTGACCGGCCTGAGTGGGTAGCGCTCGACGCCGTTCCTTAGCGGTGCTTGATGCGTGGCGCGTAAACCCCTCTACCTATATGAAGGTTGTCGGCAACCTGATTCGGGGTCACAGCGAAGGGCGCCCGGGTGACGCTGTGATGAAGTGGCGTGAAGTCTGGATTACCCAATGAGAAGTCATTAGGAATGTGTGTTTCGAGTCATTCCGTCACAGCATCACTTCCCCCAGGTCAACGGCTCGCCCCGCTGTGCTGTGGTGACGGAGTCACTGTTACTTAGGCTAACTAACTAAACCGAGACAAGAGAAATGGGCCGACCGGGGGACCGGCCGACCCTTCCCGCTGCCCCAGGAAGCCCGCTGTGCGCCCGTCTCAGCGCCTAACAGGCTTCCCGGGTGTCTCGCTACGCCGCTACGTCTTCCGTGCCGTCCTGGGCGTCGTCTTCGTCGTCGTCGGTCGGCGGCTTCGCCCACGTGATCGAAGCGCGCTTCTCGATGGGCGTTCCCTGCCCCCTGCCCGTAGTCGACTTCGTGACAACGATCTTGTCTACGAAGAGCCCGACGAACACGCGCTTGTCGTCTACTGACGCGCGCCCCCACCACGACTTAGGGCCGGTCGGGTCAGCGTCGGCGTCTTCGGGGAACCATTGGTCAAGGGGAAGCTTCGGGGCTTCGGCGGCTTCAAGTTCGGCAAGCCGCTCTTCCGCCCCTTGCTGCCGGAGCGTCAGCGCTGCCTGTTGCTTCCGGAAGTGCTTCCTGCCAACGGGTCCGTCGTACGCGCCTGCCGCGCGGTCTTCGTACAGCTCTTCAAGGGCGTTCAGGGCGTCGGCGCGCTCCGCAACAAGGTTCGCCCGTTCGCCGCTCTTCTCAGGCGCCTCAGTGAGCTTGCCGAAGCGTCGGGCGGCTTCCCACAGAAGCGCCAACGTCTCTTCGTCGCCTTCGGCGTGCCTGATCTTGTTGAAGATGCGTTCCGCAACGAACTTGTCGAGTGCCGCCATGCTGACGTTGCACGTGCCTTCGTGCTGCCCAGGTGCGGACGGGTCGACCACCTTCCGGCGACGGCAGCGGTAAGAGTCCTTGATCGATTCTTCCCCGCGCTTCGAAGTCATGACGGCGCCACACTCGCAGTACAGCTTGTCCATGGCGGACAGAATGGCTTGCCCCCGGGAAAGCCCCTTGCCGCGCCCCCTGCCGTCCAACCACGCCTGAAGCTCATACCACTCAGCGGGCTCGATGATCGGTCCGCAATCAAGCTCGACCGGCCGGAGCGTGATCGGGTCGCGCTGAATGCGGTAACCCTCAATCTTCGTGGTCGGCGTGCCGTCCGGCTTCTTCTTGTAGATCACCTCAGCGGCGAAGCCCGCAATACGCGGGTCCCGAAGGATTCGCATAACGGTTGCCGGGTCCCAGGCGCTTGAAGCGGTCTTCTTCCCAATCGTCTCGCCCCGGGTCGGCACGGCGTCAGCGTCCATGCGCTTACAAAGCCCCGTGATGCTGCCCGGGTGAATGGCGGCTTGACTGCCCGGCTTGAAGGGAAGGTGTTTGTGCGTCTTGATCTCACGCCACCACCACCGGATTACGTCGGGCTCGAACTCGAAGGGTCCGGTAAGGGGAGTGGTCGAGTGCGCAAGCTTGTTGATGACGACATTGACCATTCGGCCGTTGCGCGTGATCTCCTTCGTCTCCGAAACAAGCTCGAAGCCGTAAGGCGCCTTCCCGCCGACGTACCCGCCCAATTCGCGCTGAAGGTTCTTCGTGTCGAGAATCTTCGCCGACTTCAGCGAAGATTCTTTGTGCGACGCGTCGAGCCGCATAATCAGGTGAATCAGGTCCATGACGTTTCCCTGCCGGAAGACGCCTTCCTGAGTGGAAACAATCGTCACGCCCAGGGCGAGCAATTCCGAGACAATCGGAATCGCGTCCATGACCTTCAGGCGCGAGAAGCGCGACACGTCATAGACAATGATCATGTTGAGCCGCCCGGCGCGGCATTCGTTCAGGATGCGTTCGAACTCCGGGCGCTCCGCCGTCCCGAACGCCGACGTGCCCGGCGCTTCGCTGAAATGCCCGACGAACCTGAACCGGCCCCCGTCGCGCTCGACTTCGCGCTGAAGGTCGGCCGCCTTGTCTTCGTTGGCGCTACGCTGTGTCGCTGGGCTTGCTGCGCTCGAATTCTCGCGCTCGCGCGACTGACGGTCGTAAGCACCCGCGTACGTGTCCACCCCGGTCACAACCCCTTGTGTCATGTCGGCGACCCTACGCCCCCAACTGAGAGAACTCAAAGGTTACCCCAGTTGGGGCACTACTCCCGAAAACCGCTTCTGACCTGGGAAAACGTGAAGCCCCGGGGCATCCGCTGAGGGTTGCCGCCGGGGCTTCGGTGTGTCCGTCAGTACGGGCCATAGAGGGGCGTCGTGTAACCCACCCAGGGCGATTGCTCCGGCACGGGGAAGCCGCGCCACGCCTTCGGGACGTCGCGGTGAGTTCAGGCTTTTTCATATCTCATTGCCCCCGGACGAGCGTCTGCTCCGCCATTCGCCGTCCGCCGTGCCAATCGGATCAGCCGTCCAAATGCGGGATTTTCGTTAGTCGGAGGCCAAACGGCATTGAGCGTCAGCATATCATCAGCGAGCTGAAGAAAGACAATCCCCGATCCGCTCCACGTGTTGCCCCAGCAATCAGCGCGACCTTGCCCCTCCAACGTCATCTCGTTCTCCGCTCATGAGCTCAGCCACTGGCGAGCGGCATCGCATTCTTCGCATCCCGCCTCTGGCGGATGCAGGAAGATCAACGGATCTCGGCCCAGTTGACCCAGGGCTGTCGCCACAATGTCGCGGGAGCGGATCAACCGAGCAAAGGCATGACCGACTGGACCTTCCTTCTGAAGGCTCTTCTCCTTGAGCCACCTGTCCGCCAAGGCAAAGCGCTCACAGCAGTGGTCATTCTCGAGATAATCGACGCGTACCAACTTGCCATCCTGAAGAATGGTGCAGTGTCTCGGCACCCCATAGGGAACCTTTGCCATCAACTCGGCAAGATGCAGCGTCGTGTTGGCATCGTGTCCCACGCCGAGGAGAAGTACCTGCCCATCGAGTTCATGGACACGGGCGACCGGGCTTGCAGGCGAGTGAGGTGGCAGGGGCAATGGATCAGAGATGATCTGCTCTGCCTGTGGCCCCGCTGCCGCAAAGGCAAATGGATGGGCGCTGCGCTTTACATTTGGCAGGCGCCAGAATGTGTCAGAGACAACTCCAAGGTCCGGTGTAACGGGCGACGTGGCAGGATCGAACGGCTCGTCGTCCAGACCTGACCACGAGGGCATGACGAGCGTCCCTCCCGGACCCAGCGCAGCACGCAGGGCCTCGATCAGTCCAAGTGGCCCATCTTCGAGGGGCCGGACGCTACGGAAGGAGCTGTGGACCAGCAGCACACCGCCGGGGGTAACCCCAAGGTTGAGAAGCTGACCGATGAGCTCGGCTTTTCGCCATTCGTATTGCACGACATTGCACTCCACCGCTGATGACATCAGTCGATCATAGCACGATCAACGGCACTGTTGCAAATAGTCGGTGGTGATAAACTTATCATCCCCTTTTGCTGATGGAGCTGCACATGAACCCATTCAAAGGCCGGCATTTTCAGCGTGACATCATTCTGTGGGCCGTACGCTGGTACTGCAAATACGGCATCAGTTACCGTGAGCTGCAGGTCGACGGATCTTTTCCGCTGCATAACCCTGCTTCGGGGTCATTATAGCGATTTTTTCGGTATATCCATCCTTTTTCGCACGATATACAGGATTTTGCCAAAGGGTTCGTGTAGACTTTCCTTGGTGTATCCAACGGCGTCAGCCGGGCAGGATAGGTGAAGTAGGCCCACCCGCGAGCGGGTGTTCCTTCTTCACTGTCCCTTATTCGCACCTGGCGGTGCTCAACGGGAATCCTGCTCTGCGAGGCTGGCCGGCTACCGCCGGCGTAACAGATGAGGGCAAGCGGATGGCTGATGAAACCAAGCCAACCAGGAAGGGCAGCCCACCTATCAAGGTGTACTGCCTTCCAGACGAACGAAGAGCGATTGAGGAAAAGGCGGCGGCGGCCGAGAGAGAATATTCAGGCCAGTTATGCTTTCTGGCCTGTAACAAAGGACATTAAGTAAAGACAGATAAACGTAGACTAAAACGTGGTCGCATCAGGGTGCTGGCTTTTCAAGTTCCTTAAGAATGGCCTCAATTTTCTCTATACACTCAGTTGGAACACGAGACCTGTCCAGGTTAAGCACCATTTTATCGCCCTTATACAATACTGTCGCTCCAGGAGCAAACTGATGTCGTGAGCTTAAACTAGTTCTTGATGCAGATGACGTTTTAAGCACAGAAGTTAAAAGAGTGATAACTTCTTCAGCTTCAAATATCACCCCAGCTTTTTTCTGCTCATGAAGGTTAGATGCCTGCTGCTTAAGTAATTCCTCTTTATCTGTAAAGGCTTTTTGAAGTGCATCACCTGACCGGGCAGATAGTTCACCGGGGTGAGAAAAAAGAGCAACAACTGATTTAGGCAATTTGGCGGTGTTGATACAGCGGGTAATAATCTTACGTGAAATATTTTCCGCATCAGCCAGCGCAGAAATATTTCCAGCAAATTCATTCTGCAATCGGCTTGCATAACGCTGACCACGTTCATAAGCACTTGTTGGGCGATAATCGTTACCCAATCTGGATAATGCAGCCATCTGCTCATCATCCAGCTCGCCAACCAGAACACGATAATCACTTTCGGTAAGTGCAGCAGCTTTACGACGGCGACTCCCATCGGCAATTTCTATGACACCAGATACTCTTCGACCGAACGCCGGTGTCTGTTGACCAGTCAGTAGAAAAGAAGGGATGAGATCATCCAGTGCGTCCTCAGTAAGCAGCTCCTGGTCACGTTCATTACCTGACCATACCCGAGAGGTCTTCTCAACACTATCACCCCGGAGCACTTCAAGAGTAAACTTCACATCCCGACCACATACAGGCAAAGTAATGGCATTACCGCGAGCCATTACTCCTACGCGCGCAATTAACGAATCCACCATCGGGGCAGCTGGTGTCGATAACGAAGTATCTTCAACCGGTTGAGTATTGAGCGTATGTTTTGGAATAACAGGCGCACGCTTCATTATCTAATCTCCCAGCGTGGTTTAATCAGACGATCGAAAATTTCATTGCAGACAGGTTCCCAAATAGAAAGAGCATTTCTCCAGGCACCAGTTGAAGAGCGTTGATCAATGGCCTGTTCAAAAACAGTTCTCATCCGGATCTGACCTTTACCAACTTCATCCGTTTCACGTACAACATTTTTTAGAACCATGCTTCCCCAGGCATCCCGAATTTGCTCCTCCATCCACGGGGACTGAGAGCCATTACTATTGCTGTATTTGGTAAGCAAAATACGTACATCAGGCTCGAACCCTTTAAGATCAACGTTCTTGAGCAGATCACGAAGCATATCGAAAAACTGCAGTGCGGAGGTGTAGTCAAACAACTCAGCAGGCGTGGGAACAATCAGCACATCAGCAGCACATACGACATTAATCGTGCCGATACCCAGGTTAGGCGCGCTGTCAATAACTATGACATCATAGTCATGAGCAACAGTTTCAATGGCCAGTCGGAGCATCAGGTGTGGATCGGTGGGCAGTTTACCTTCATCAAATTTGCCCATTAACTCAGTTTCAATACGGTGCAGAGCCAGACAGGAAGGAATAATGTCAAGCCCCGGCCAGCAAGTGGGCTTTATTGCATAAGTGACATCGTCCTTTTCCCCAAGATAGAAAGGCAGGAGAGTGTCTTCTGCATGAATATGAAGATCTGGTACCCATCCGTGATACATTGAGGCTGTTCCCTGGGGGTCGTTACCTTCCACGAGCAAAACACGTAGCCCCTTCAGAGCCAGATCCTGAGCAAGATGAACAGAAACTGAGGTTTTGTAAACGCCTCCTTTATGGGCAGCAACCCCGATCACCGGTGGAAATACGTCTTCAGCACGTCGCAATCGCGTACCAAACACATCACGCATATGATTAATTTGTTCAATTGTATAACCAACACGTTGCTCAACCCGTCCTCGAATTTCCATATCCGGGTGCGGTAGTCGCCCTGCTTTCTCGGCATCTCTGATAGCCTGAGAAGAAACCCCAACTAAATCCGCTGCTTCACCTATTCTCCAGCGCCGGGTTATTTTCCTCGCTTCCGGGCTGTCATCATTAAACTGTGCAATGGCGATAGCCTTCGTCATTTCATGACCAGCGTTTATGCACTGGTTAAGTGTTTCCATGAGTTTCATTCTGAACATCCTTTAATCATTGCTTTGCGTTTTTTTATTAAATCTTGCAATTTACTGCAAAGCAACAACAAAATCGCAAAGTCATCAAAAAACCGCAAAGTTGTTTAAAATAAGAGCAACACTACAAAAGGAGATAAGAAGAGCACATACCTCAGTCACTTATTATCACTAGCGCTCGCCGCAGCCGTGTAACCGAGCATAGCGAGCGAACTGGCGAGGAAGCAAAGAAGAACTGTTCTGTCAGATAGCTCTTACGCTCAGCGCAAGAAGAAATATCCACCGTGGGAAAAACTCCAGGTAGAGGTACACACGCGGATAGCCAATTCAGAGTAATAAACTGTGATAATCAACCCTCATCAATGATGACGAACTAACCCCCGATATCAAGTCACATGACGAAGGGAAAGAGAAGGAAATCAACTGTGACAAACTGCCCTCAAATTTGGCTTCCTTAAAAATTACAGTTCAAAAAGTATGAGAAAATCCATGCAGGCTGAAGGAAACAGCAAAACTGTGACAAATTACCCTCAGTAGGTCAGAACAAATGTGACGAACCACCCTCAAATCTGTGACAGATAACCCTCAGACTATCCTGTCGTCATGGAAGTGATATCGCGGAAGGAAAATACGATATGAGTCGTCTGGCGGCCTTTCTTTTTCTCAATGTATGAGAGGCGCATTGGAGTTCTGCTGTTGATCTCATTAACACAGACCTGCAGGAAGCGGCGGCGGAAGTCAGGCATACGCTGGTAACTTTGAGGCAGCTGGTAACGCTCTATGATCCAGTCGATTTTCAGAGAGACGATGCCTGAGCCATCCGGCTTACGATACTGACACAGGGATTCGTATAAACGCATGGCATACGGATTGGTGATTTCTTTTGTTTCACTAAGCCGAAACTGCGTAAACCGGTTCTGTAACCCGATAAAGAAGGGAATGAGATATGGGTTGATATGTACACTGTAAAGCCCTCTGGATGGACTGTGCGCACGTTTGATAAACCAAGGAAAAGATTCATAGCCTTTTTCATCGCCGGCATCCTCTTCAGGGCGATAAAAAACCACTTCCTTCCCCGCGAAACTCTTCAATGCCTGCCGTATATCCTTACTGGCTTCCGCAGAGGTCAATCCGAATATTTCAGCATATTTAGCAACATGGATCTCGCAGATACCGTCATGTTCCTGTAGGGTGCCATCAGATTTTCTGATCTGGTCAACGAACAGATACAGCATACGTTTTTGATCCCGGGAGAGACTATATGCCGCCTCAGTGAGGTCGTTTGACTGGACGATTCGCGGGCTATTTTTACGTTTCTTGTGATTGATAACCGCTGTTTCCGCCATGACAGATCCATGTGAAGTGTGACAAGTTTTTAGATTGTCACACTAAATAAAAAAGAGTCAATAAGCAGGGATAACTTTGTGAAAAAACAGCTTCTTCTGAGGGCAATTTGTCACAGGGTTAAGGGCAATTTGTCACAGACAGGACTGTCATTTGAGGGTGATTTGTCACACTGAAAGGGCAATTTGTCACAACACCTTCTCTAGAACCAGCATGGATAAAGGCCTACAAGGCGCTCTAAAAAAGAAGATCTAAAAACTATAAAAAAAATAATTATAAAAATATCCCCGTGGATAAGTGGATAACCCCAAGGGAAGTTTTTTCAGGCATCGTGTGTAAGCAGAATATATAAGTGCTGTTCCCTGGTGCTTCCTCGCTCACTCGACCGGGAGGGTTCGAGAAGGGGGGGCACCCCCCTTCGGCGTGCGCGGTCACGCGCACAGGGCGCAGCCCTGGTTAAAAACAAGGTTTATAAATATTGGTTTAAAAGCAGGTTAAAAGACAGGTTAGCGGTGGCCGAAAAACGGGCGGAAACCCTTGCAAATGCTGGATTTTCTGCCTGTGGACAGCCCCTCAAATGTCAATAGGTGCGCCCCTCATCTGTCAGCACTCTGCCCCTCAAGTGTCAAGGATCGCGCCCCTCATCTGTCAGTAGTCGCGCCCCTCAAGTGTCAATACCGCAGGGCACTTATCCCCAGGCTTGTCCACATCATCTGTGGGAAACTCGCGTAAAATCAGGCGTTTTCGCCGATTTGCGAGGCTGGCCAGCTCCACGTCGCCGGCCGAAATCGAGCCTGCCCCTCATCTGTCAACGCCGCGCCGGGTGAGTCGGCCCCTCAAGTGTCAACGTCCGCCCCTCATCTGTCAGTGAGGGCCAAGTTTTCCGCGAGGTATCCACAACGCCGGCGGCCGGCCGCGGTGTCTCGCACACGGCTTCGACGGCGTTTCTGGCGCGTTTGCAGGGCCATAGACGGCCGCCAGCCCAGCGGCGAGGGCAACCAGCCGAGGGCTTCGCCCTGTCGCTCGACTGCGGCGAGCACTACTGGCTGTAAAAGGACAGACCACATCATGGTTCTGTGTTCATTAGGTTGTTCTGTCCATTGCTGACATAATCCGCTCCACTTCAACGTAACACCGCACGAAGATTTCTATTGTTCCTGAAGGCATATTCAAATCGTTTTCGTTACCGCTTGCAGGCATCATGACAGAACACTACTTCCTATAAACGCTACACAGGCTCCTGAGATTAATAATGCGGATCTCTACGATAATGGGAGATTTTCCCGACTGTTTCGTTCGCTTCTCAGTGGATAACAGCCAGCTTCTCTGTTTAACAGACAAAAACAGCATATCCACTCAGTTCCACATTTCCATATAAAGGCCAAGGCATTTATTCTCAGGATAATTGTTTCAGCATCGCAACCGCATCAGACTCCGGCATCGCAAACTGCACCCGGTGCCGGGCAGCCACATCCAGCGCAAAAACCTTCGTGTAGACTTCCGTTGAACTGATGGACTTATGTCCCATCAGGCTTTGCAGAACTTTCAGCGGTATACCGGCATACAGCATGTGCATCGCATAGGAATGGCGGAACGTATGTGGTGTGACCGGAACAGAGAACGTCACACCGTCAGCAGCAGCGGCGGCAACCGCCTCCCCAATCCAGGTCCTGACCGTTCTGTCCGTCACTTCCCAGATCCGCGCTTTCTCTGTCCTTCCTGTGCGACGGTTACGCCGCTCCATGAGCTTATCGGGTCCACTCGCGAACGCAGAAAGGCCCACCCGAAGGTGAGCCAGTGTGATTACATTTGCGGCCTAACTGTGGCCAGTCCAGTTACGCTGGAGTCACTAGTATTTAGGTGACACTATAGAAGCGGCCGCGACAACTTGTCCACGTGGAATTCTAAGCTTAGGATCCCAATGTGCTGGAAAGCGTCTTCGAGCGCCGCGCGGACGCTCAGCTGAAGCTGCGCGGCTATCGCATCGAGCCGCGCCAGGTCGAGGCGGCGCTTGCGGAGCACCCGGCGGTGCGGGCGTCCGCGGTGATCGCCGTCCGGCAGACGCTGGTCGCGTTCGTCGTGGCCGGCGAGGCCGCCGACCCGGAGGCCCTCATCGCGCATGCCGCGGAGCGCCTGCCGCCGTACATGGTGCCGACCCGCGTCGTGACCCTCGACCGGCTCCCGCTCACCCCGAACGGCAAGGTCGACGGCGAGGCGCTCCGGCAGCACCCGCGGTTGCGGACCGGCCTCGGCGGTGTGGTCGACCCGCCGACCACCGACGCCGAACGGCTCGTGGCCGCGATCTGGTGCGACGTGCTCGGCGTCCAGGCGGTCGGCGTCGACGACGGTTTCTTCGAGATCGGGGGCGACTCGCTGCTCGCCGTCGAGGTCGCTGCGCGGCTCGACCGAGACGTCCCCGTCGTCGCGCTGTTCGAGCACCCGACGGTCCGTGCCCTGGCGCGGCACCTGACCGCCGGCGACGAAGCGCCGGCCACGACGACCGGTATGGAGCGCGCGGCACAACGGGCGGCTGCACGCCGGCGCGGTCGATGAGCGAGCACGTCGCTGTCGTCGGCATGGCGGCCCGTGTGCCGCGCGCGCAGTCCGTCGACGAGATGTGGGACCGGCTCGTCGACGGCCGGGACTGCATCGAGCACTTCGCGGCGAACCCGGACCCACCGAACGAGCTCGACGAGCTCCTCATGCAGCACGGCACGTCGGTCTACGCCGGCGGCGTGCTCGACGACATCGCAGCGTTCGACCCGGGCTTCTTCGGGTTCAGCCGGCTCGATGGCGAGTTGCTCGACCCGCAGCATCGGGTCTTCCTTGAGGTCGCGCGGCACGCGCTCGACGACGCCGCGGCACCTCCGGGGCGGAGCATCGCCACAGCGGTGTTCGCGGGCTGCGCGATGAGCAGCTACCTGCAGCACAACCTGCTAGCGAACCCCGACGTCGTAGCGCGGGTTGGTGCGTACCCGCTCGTGCTCGGCAACGACAAGGACTTCCTCGCGACCCGCGTGTCGTACAAGCTCGGACTCGGCGGTCCGAGCATGAGCGTTCAGACGGCATGCTCGACGTCGCTGGTCGCCGTGCACATGGCGGTGCAGAGCCTGCTCGCCCGCGAATGCGATGCCGCGCTCGCCGGTGGGGTCTCCATCCGGGTTCCGCAGCGGCGCGGGTACCTCCATCAGCCGGGCGGCGTGCTGTCGGTCGACGGGCGCTGCCGCCCGTTCGACAGTCGGGCGACGGGATTCGTGCCCGGCAACGGCGCCGCCGTGCTCGTGCTACGGCGGCTCGACGATGCGATCGCCGAGGGCGACGCGATCCGCGCGGTGGTGCGCGCCAGTGCCGTCAACAACGACGGCGCGGATCGCTTGAGCTTCACCGCCCCCGGTTTGGATGGCCAGGTCCGCGTGCTGTCGGAGGCGCTGGGGCTCTCCGGGCTGCTCCCGCACGAGGTGACCCTCGTGGAGGCGCACGGCACCGCGACCGCGCTCGGCGACGCCGTGGAGTTCGCCGCGCTCGAGCGGGTCTACGGGCGCGCCGACACGACCTGCCTGATCGGCTCCGCGAAGGCGAACTTCGGCCACCTCGACGCCGCGGCCGGCGCGGTCGGGCTCATCAAGGCGGTGCTGTCGCTCGAGCGCGAGATGGTGCCGCCGCTCGTCCATTTCGAGACGCCCAACCCGAAGCTCGAGATCGAGCGCAGCCGCTTCCGGATCCCGGCCGCCCCGGTGTCCTGGCCACGCGGCGACTGCGCGCGCCGCGTTGCGGTCACATCGCTCGGCCTGGGCGGCACCAACGCTCACGTCGTGCTCGAGGAGGCGCCCGCTCGGGAGCGGCGTAGGCCCGCGCCGGATCGGGCGCGCGTCATCCCTGTGTCCGCTCAGGACCAGGGCGCCCTCGCCGTCCGCGCGTCCGATGTGACGGCCGCGATTCGCGGCACGGACGACGAACACGTGGCCGACCTCGCGTTCTCACTTGCCACCCGTCCGGACGCGTTCGCCCAGCGGCTCGCGCTGGTCGTCGGCGACGGCGATCGGACGCCGCGGCGACGTGCGATCCGATCGGCGGCGGCGCCGCGCGTGGCGTTCGCGTTCCCGGGCGGCGGCGCTCAGCACGTCGCGATGGCGGCTCCGCTCGCGAGGCGCGAGCCGGCGTTCGCCGCTGAGCTCGACCATGCGATCTCGCTCGTCGAGCCGCTCGTCGACGCCGACCTTCGCGCGGCCGTGCTAGGTCAGGGCGACGGCGCCGCCATGACGCTGCGACGACCCGGTATCGGACTCCCAGCTCTGTTCTGCGTCCAGTTCGCGACCGCGCGCCTGCTGCGGGGATGGGGCATCGAACCCGATGCCGTCATCGGGCACAGCGCCGGCGAGTACGCCGCTGCCTGCGTCGCGGGCGTGCTGAGCGAGATCGACGCCGCCCGGCTGGTCGTCACGCGATCGGCCGGGTTCGACGCGCTGCCGGCAAGCGCGATGCTCAGCGTCTCCCTCGACGAGGCCGCGATGCGCTCGTACCTCAGCGCGCGCGACGGACTCGAGGTCTCCGCCATCAACACTCCGGCGCACACGGTCATCGGCGGGCTGCTCGAGGCCATCGAGGCGATCCAGCGGGAGCTGGAGGCGAGCGGCGTGCCCTGCCGCCGCGTTCACGTCGATGTCGCCGCGCACACATCGCTGGTGGCCGGGGTCGCCGAGCAGCTCGTCGACGTGGCACGAACCATGCCGATGGCGCCGCCCGTGATCGGTTGGGTGTCGAACATCAGCGGCACCTGGCTCGCCGCCGATGATGTCCGGGCCGAGTACTGGGGCGAGCACCTGTGCCGCACGGTCCGGTTCTGGGAAGGTCTGCGAACGCTGTCCGAAGCACCCGGGCGGATCGTCCTGGACATCGGTCCGGGCGAGACCATCCGTCCGCTCTTCGACCATGTCGGCGAAACCGGCGACGCGCAGGTCGTCAGCGTCGCCGCCGGCCCGCACGCCGACGCCTCGGCCGACGTGATGCTCGCCGCCGCCGTCGGTGAGCTGTGGAGCGCCGGCGTGGGGGTCGACTGGGCGGCGATGTACGCTCGCGAGCGGCGCCGCCGTGTGCGGCTGCCCCCGTACCCGTTTCAGCGCGTCCGCTGTTGGATCGAACCGGGGCCCGGACGGCGGGCGCAGCCGGGCGCTCGGACCGACGGCTGCCTGTACGTGCCGGTGCTCGTGCCTGCGCCCGAGCGCGGGCCGCAGGGACTCGACGGGACCTGGCTCGTGCTCGGCGACGGGTCGGCGCTCGCGGCAGCCGTAACCGGGGCGCTCCTCCAGCGGGGGGTCGACGTCGTCACCGTGGAAGCCGGCGAGGTCCACGAGCAGGTCGGCCCGCGCGCGTACCGCCTGCCGCTGGCCGACGACGACGCGATCGCGGCCCTGTTGGAGGCAATCGGTCGTGGGTGCGTGCTGGCGGGCGCCCTCGCCGTCTGGGATCGCGAGCCCGGCGACGCGACGCTGCCGTACCACGCGACGGTGGCGTTCGCGAAGGCCGCGGGTCGCGCGCCGGCGTCCGCGCCCCGCCGCTTCGTGGTCGTCACCCGCTGCGCCGAGCGCGTGCCCGAGCTGGCCCTCGCATCCGCGGCCGCCGCGGTCATCGAACGCGAGACCCCGGACCTCACGTGTTCGACGATCGACCTCGACCCGCACGACGACGATGAGCTCGCCGCCGACCGGCTCGTTCGCGAGTTGGCCGCCGAGCCGGCCCCGGCGCTCATCGTCCGTGACGGCGTCGCGCAGGTCGAGCGCTTCCGCCGCGTCGCGCCGCCCGCCCGTCCGGTGCAGCTGCGACCCGGCGGCGTATGGATCGTCAGCGGCGGACTCGGCGCGATCGGGCGGACGCTCGCCGTGCACCTGGCGCGCACCGCGAACGCGAGGCTCGTGCTCGTCGGACGCCGACCCGTCCCGGCGCAGGCATCATGGCCGAGCCTAGGTGGCGAGGATGCCGAACGCATCGCGGCCTTGCGCGAGATCGCGGCGACCGGCGGCGCGTACGTCGTCGTGACCGGCGACGTCGCCGAACGCACCGTCGCGGAGGAGGCGGTGCGGATCGCACGGGAGCGTTTCGGCGGGGTGCACGGGCTGATCCACGCGGCCGGCGTCCCGGCCGGCGGGCTCGCGCAGCTGCGTGACCCAGGGCAATCGGAGGCGGTCCTGCGACCGAAGGTCCGCGGGGCGCGCGAGCTCGGCCGCGCTCTCGGCGACACGGAGCTCGACGTGGTGGTCCTGTGCTCCGCGCTCGACACGGTGCTAGCGACGCCTGGGCAGGCGGAGCACTGCGCGGCGAACGCGTTTCTCGACGCGACCGCGTCCGGCACGTTGTTCCGGGCGCGGCGCACGGTCTCGATCGCATGGTCGGCATGGCGCGACATCGGGCAGGCCGCTCGCGCCGAGGTGCCCGCCGCGCTGCGCGAATGGCGGGAGCTGACGATGGCCTCCGCGATCACGGCCGCCGAAGGGTGCCAGCTGTTCGACCACGCACTGGCGCTGGCCGACGTGCCCAAGGTCGTCACGTCGGTGAGCGACGTGGAGGAACTGCGCGAGTTCGCGCGCGGTGCGAGCGTGCGCGACGTCGCCGCCGCTACGCTGCAGCATCCGGATCGTACGGCGGGTCAGGCCGACCTGCGCTCGCCCGTCGAGGAGCGCGTCAGCGAGCTGTGGACCGCCCTGCTCAACGTGCAGGCGATCTCCCGCGACGAGGACTTCTTCGCGCTCGGCGGTCACTCGCTCGCGGCGATGCAGCTCGCGAGCCTGCTGCGAGAGACGTTCGACGTCCCCGTGCCGCTCGAGGGGCTGCTTGCCCGCGCGACCGTCGCCGAGCAGGCCGAGCTCGTGGAGACGCTCGTCATGGAGCAGATCGAGCAGCTATCGAACGACGAGGTCCTGCGCCGGCTCGAGGAGACCCGCTGAACCGTGGACGGTGACGTGTCCCTGTCCGACGCCCGGCGCGAACTGCTCGCGCGCCGCCTCGCCGGGACGACGCGCGCCGCGCCGGCGGCGCCGTCGATCGGCCCCGCGCCGCACCAGACTGCCGAGCCGTTCGCGCTTACGCAGGTGCAGCAGGCCTACTGGGTCGGTCGCGATCCGGAGCTCGATCTCGGCGGCGTCGCGGCGTATGGATATGCCGAGTACGACGTCCCCGGGCTCGACCTCGAGCGTCTCGAGACGGCGTGGAACCGCCTCATCGCTCGCCATCCGGCGCTGCGGACCGTCGTGCTTGCCGACGGCCGGCAACAGTTCCTCGCCGAGGTGCCGCGCTACGAGATCGCCGTCAGCGACCTGCGCGTATGCTCCCCGGCAGAGCGCCGGGAGCGGCTGCAGACGATGCGCGACGAGCTCTCGCATCGCGTCCCGCCGGCGGACACGTGGCCGCTGTTCGACGTGCGCGCCTCGCGGCTCGACGAAGGGCTGACGCGGGTGCACGTCGGCTTCGACACGCTAATCGCCGACGCGCGCAGCTTCGAGCTGCTCTCGACGGAGCTCGACATGCTGCTCGACGATCCCGACGCGCCGTTGCCGCCGATCGGCGTCACGTTCCGGGACTGGGTCCTCGCGCACGCGGGGCCGGACGGCCCGGAATGGGAGCGATCACGCGCATACTGGTTCGACCGTCTCGGCGAGCTGGCGCGGGCGCCCGACCTGCCGCTCGCCGCGCCGGCGGCGCGCGCCCACCCACCGCGCTTCGAGCGTCACGCCGCGGGCATGGACGCCGGCACGTGGCAGGCCCTCTGCGCGCGCGCGCAGGCGCGCCGCGTCACGCCGTCGGGCGTGATGCTCGCCGCGTACGCGGAGACGCTCGGCGGCTGGTCGGCGGCGCCCGAGTTCACGCTCAATCTGACGCTCTTCAACCGAGGCACGTCGCATCCGGACATCGACCGGGTCGTCGGGTGCTTCACCGCCCTCTCGCTGCTCGCCGTGGACCTCGGCTCCGCGACGACGTTCGAGGCGCGGGCGCAGCGCCTTCAAGAGCAGTTGTGGCGGGATCTCGAGCACCGCAGCGTCGACGCCGTGACGGTGATTCGCGAGCTCGGCCGCCGCCGCGGCGCTCCGCAGCAGATGCCCGTCGTTTTCACGAGCGCGCTCGGTACGGAGGCCGGACGGCGGTCGCGTCTCGGCGAGCCCGTCTTCGCGATCTCGCAGACGCCGCAGGTGTGGATCGACTGCCAGGTCGTCACCGACGGTGGCGGCGTCGCGTTCTGGTGGGACGTGGCGAGCGACCCGCTAGCGCCGGGCATGGTCGGCGAGATGTTCGACGCCTACCAAGCGCTGGTCGTCGCACTGGCCGCCGACGACGCTCCGTGGGGCTCGAGCCGGCCGGTCCGCCCGCCCGCGGGGGCGATAGCCGCGCGCGCGGCGCTGGAGGATTCAACGGCGTGGGACGGCTCGAGCCTGCTGCACGAGCTCGCCGAGCTCTCCGACGCTGCGCGGATCGCCGTGACCGGCGCCGCCGGCAGTTGTACGGCGGGGGCGCTCGATGCGCGCGCGGACCGGCTCGCTGCGGCGCTGCAGTCACATGGCGTGACGCGCGGTTCGCTCGTCGCGGTCGCCACGGCTCGCGGCCCGGGTCAGGTCGCCGCGGTCCTCGGCGTGCTGCGTTCGGGCGCCGCGTACGTCCCGCTGGACGCCGCGTTGCCCCGCGAGCGCCGGGAGGCTCTCCTGCATCGCTCGGGCGCGACGGTCGTCGTGACCGACCTCGCCTCGGCGGAGGCCAACTGGCCGCGCACCGTCGCGACGATGGGGATCGAGGATCTGCCTGACGCGCGACCGGCACCCATCGGCTTGTCCCCCGACGACATCGCGTACGTGATGTTCACCTCTGGCTCGACCGGCGTGCCGAAGGGCGTGATGATGGCCCACGGCGCGGTCGCGAACACGCTGCAGGACATGTGCCGGCGCTTGCGCCTCGGGCCGGCCGACGCGATCCTCGCGGTCTCTGACCTGTCATTCGATCTCTCGGTCTTCGACCTCTTCGGCGCCTTGATGACCGGCGCCGTCCTGGTGACGGTCCCCGACGCCATCGCCGGCAAGGATCCCGCACACTGGGCCGACCTCGCCGAGCGGCACGGGGTCACCGTCTGGAACACCGTCCCGGCGTTGATGGTGATGCTGGTCGATCACCTCCAGGCGACCGGGCGCCGTCTCGATCTGCGCACGGTCGTGCTCAGCGGCGACTGGATCCCGCTTGATCTCGCCGACCGCGTGCGCGCCGTCGCGCCCCACGTCGAGGTGCTGGGCGCCGGCGGTGCTACCGAGGCGGCCATCTGGTCCGTCGCCTACCCGATCGAGCAGGTCGACCCGAGCTGGACGAGCGTGCCGTACGGCTTCCCGCTGGTCAACCAGACCGCCCGCGTGCGCGACGTGCGGGGCGAGCTACCCGACTGGGTGCCTGGTGAGCTTCACATCGGCGGGGCCGGCGTCGCATCCGGCTATCTCGGAGCGCCGGATCTGACCGCCGACCGTTTCGTTCCCGATCCCAGCCGACCGGGAGCGCGGCTGTACCGCACCGGCGACATGGCGCGACATCTGCCTGGCGGACGGCTGGAGTTCCTGGGTCGCAGCGATGCGCAGGTCAAGATCAACGGCCATCGCGTCGATCTGTCCGAGGTCGAGGCGGCGATCGCCGGCCACCCGGCCGTGTCCGCCGCCTGCGCGGTGGCTAGCGGGCCTCGCGACGGCGCGCGACAGCTGCACGGGTTCGCGGTCGCCGAGGCTGACATGGACCTCGAGACCCTGCGCGAGCATGTCGCCGGGCTGCTGCCCGCGTACATGGTGCCGATCCGCATCGAGCGTCTCGACCGGTTGCCGCTGACACCGAACGGCAAGCTCGACCGCAAGCGCCTGGCGCAACTCGCCGAAGCCCGGTCGAGCGTGTCCGCGCCCGATGAGGCGACGGTCATCACGCTCGAGCGACCGCGGCCCGTCGCCGAACTCGTAGCGCGTGTCGTAGGTGAGGCGCTGCGGCTCGCGGCGCCGCCGCGCCTGAACGACGACCTGCTCATGCTCGGGGCGGACTCGGTGACGATCGTCCGGATCGGAAACCGGCTGCAGGCCCTGCTCGGCGTCACGCCGCGGCTCGAGACGATGTACGCCGACCCAACGCCGGCTGGGATCGCCGTGGAATGCGAGCGGCTGCTGGTCGAGAGTCCAGGACCGCGGCAGCCGCCGCCGAACCCCGCGTCGCCAGGGTTGGCGACCGCGATCCGCCGGGCGGGTGCCGGGCCCGCCGTGGCGCTCGCGGGCCGGACGACCGATGCGAGCGCCCGGTGGGAGCGCGTACGCAGCCGGCGCCGGCCGCTCGAAGAGCCCGTCAGCTTGGCGCAGCTCGGCGCGCTGCTCGAGGAACTGCGCGAGCTGGACACCGCCGCGGGCGGGCGCCGCCTCTACGCCTCGGCGAGCGCGCTCTATGCCGTTCGGGCCTATGTCGCCGTCGCACGCGGGGGAGTCGACGGCTTGACAGCGGGCATGCACCTCTACGACCCGATCGCCCATGCGCTCCTGGGCGTCGGCGGCGACGCGCTCCGCGCGGACGACTTCGAGCCGTTCGTCAACCGCCCAATCGTCGCGCGCGCGTCGTTCCTGATCGTCTTGACGGCGCTGATGCCCCGGCTGCGGCAGACGTATCCCGAGCATGCCTCGCGCTTCGCGCTGCTCGAGGCGGGCGCGGTGGCACAGCTCCTGCGCGCGGCGGCGCCGGAGGCCGGGATCGCGCTGTGCGCGATCGGCGATCCGATCCCGCCGGCGTTCGCGGCGGCGACCATGGAGCCCGGCGAGGAGGCGCTGCTCCTGTTCGCGGGCGGCGCGCTCGACCCCGCAGAGCCCGCCGCGGCGGATGGCGACGAGGCCCCGCTCTCGGCCGCCCAAACGCGGCTCCTCGTGCTCGATGAGCTGGCGCCGGCACAGCCCGACTTCAACATCCCGGTGGCGATGCGTGCCTTCGGAGCGGTTGACGAGGACGCGTTGAGCCGCGCGCTCGACGCGCTGGTCGCACGCCACGAGGTCCTCAGGAGTGGCTTCACGCTCGACGGCGGCGTGGGGGTGCAGCGCGTCGCCCGCACGGTCGCGGTCCCGTGCGAGATCCGCGAGGCTTCGAGCACGGAGGCGGCCGTGGCGGCTGCGCGCGACGAAGCCCTGCGGCCGTTTGACCTCAGCCAGCCGCCGACGGTGCGCGCACTCGTGCTCCGGATCGCGCCGGAGGCGCGCGTCATCGTCATCGCGTTTCACCATGTCTCGTGCGACGAGCGGGCTCTCCGGCTGGCCCTGCGCGAGCTCGCGGCGATTTACGCGGAGCTCGTCGGCGGACCGCCGGCCGACCTGCCGCGGCCGGAGCGCCAATATCGCCACTACGTCGATTGGGAGCGATCGGCGGATCCCGCCGAGCTGGACGCGGCGCTCACGTACTGGCGCGATCAGCTCGCCGGCCTCCCGGCCCCGAAGCAGCGCGCCGCGGGGTCGCGGGCGGACGTGACCGCGCGCACGGCGGACATCGCCGTCGCGCCGCCGGCCGCCGCGGCGCTTGTCGCGCTCGCCCGCGCCGAGCGGACGACGATGTTCAACGTGGTCTTGACTGCGCTCGCGGTCGCCCTCGCTGAGGCGCTGGGCCGATCCGACGTGGCCATCGGCATCCCGTCCGACGACCGCCGGCGCCTGGAGTTCGACGAGACGATCGGATCGTTCGTCAACACGCTGGTCCTCCGGTCCCATCCGGCCGACGCCGCGTCGTTCCGCGCCGCCATGCACGACACGCGCGACGTGCTGCGGGACGGCCTCGCGAACGGCGGCGTCCCCTACGACCGTGTCGTGCACGCGATCCCGGAGGCCCACCGTCGCGGCGAGCTCTACGACGCGTGGCTGGTGCTCCGCGAGCCGACGCCGCCGCTGACGTTGGAGGGGATCGCGGTGGAGCCGATCGACCTCGCTGGCCTCGTCGCACCCCACACGCTGAAGCTCGACCTCACCCATGGCGAGGACGGCCTTGCCGGCAAGCTCATCGGACGATGCGACCGCTGGCACCCGGCGGAGGTCGCGCGCCTCGCCGTCCGCATCCCGAGCCTCCTCGCGGCCGCGGCCGTGGACGCCGACGCCCCGCTCGTCCGCCTGCTCGCACAAGCGGACGCCGCCGTCGAGTTGCTGCGCGAGAGCGCGGACGCCGACGCTCGCGATCGCCTCCGCGGCGCCCGCCGCCGGCCCGGTCGCTGACGATGTCGCAGCAGCCATGATTCGCGTGCTGCGCCCGGGAGCGGCGGCCCAGCTCGTCTGCCTGCCCTTCGCCGCCGCCGCCGGCCACGCGTTCGCCCCGCTCGCCCGGCTGCTGGGCCCGGGCTGGGAGGTGCTGTCCGTCGATCCTCCGGGCCACGGCCCGAACCGCGCCCCGCTCGTGAGCGACTTCGAGCAGCTGCTGGCGTTCTATCGCGTGACGCTCGCCCCCGTGCTCCGCGAGCCGTTCGTGCTGTTGGGCCACAGCCTCGGTGCGCTGGTTGCCTACCGACTCACGCGGGAGCTCGCGGCGGGTGACCGCGCGCCTGCCGCACTCGTGCTGTCCGCGGTCACCCCACCGGGGTGGCCGCGAGCGGAGCTGAGCCGCGAGCCCGAGGCCGCGCTCGTCGATCACCTCCGCTCGCTTGGCGGGACGGACGACGACCTCCTGCGGCACGCGGATTTCGTGAGCTACATCCTTCCGGTCCTGCGAGCGGATCTACGGGCGGTGGAGACGTTCTCCGTCCCCGACGCCGACCCGCTCGAACAGCGGACACTGCTGTTGGCCGGCTCGAGCGATCCCCAGGCGCCCGCTCACGCGATGGCGAGGTGGCGGCGCTTGCTGCCGCCGGCCGAGCTGGTGACGATCCCCGGCGGTCACATGTTCGTTGTCAGCTGCGCTGCCGAGGTCGCGGCCGCCGTGGAGCGCCTGCTCTGAGCTAAGTACATGGGCGACGGCCTCATCGCATTCATTCCCTTCCGTCCCGCACTCCAGCAGAACGACTTGGCCATCGACTGGGGTTGTCGGGACGCAGGCTCATCAGACGCTCAGCAGTACGGCAACATGCGGCCCAGCACTTCAGCGTCGAGCGGGAACTTCAGCTGACGCACCACGCCGAATAGCGTCCAGCGCCGGAACTGCGACCCTCCCTTGCGGCCCGCGTTCCATGCGAGCTGGATGGCGGTTTCGACGAGGTTGGTGAACGCCGGCGACCCCGTCTTCGCAGGCACCGTGAGCAGAGCGGCGAGCAGCGCCGCGATCCAGGCACGCTGCTCGCGCGCTGTCGATGCATGCTCGCCGAGGAAGAGCGCGTACAGCAAGAGGACGCGCGCGAAGAACTCAAGGCGGTGCCCGGAGATCGCTTGGCGAGCGCATGCGAGGACGTGCGCTGTCCACTCAGGCAGCCGGTCAGGGTTGCGGCTGTGGATCTCGAACAGAAACCTCAGCCACTGTCGCAAGCGCTCGTCGGGATCGTTGCGCCAGCCAGCCGTGTCGCGCAGCGTGGCAGGCCAGAGACCGTCGACTTCGTCGACGGTCTCGGCGGCGAGCTGAGCGGCTTCGACGCCCGTTGGGCGCAGGCCAACGGCGCCGCGACGCAACAACGCCATCCGCGCAGCCTGGGCCTGGGCGGCGTCGATGCGCCCGCCGCGCAGCAGGACATCGAGGAGTGCGTCGGTGCCGAAGGACTGAAGCCCTTCGCGGCGGGCCAGCACGCGCACGTAGCGGTCGTCTGAGTAGATCGGCAGCCCGCGACGACGAGCGATGCTCATGGTCGTCGGCCAGGTGTTCAACGCCGAGGCTCGCGGATTGTCGTCGATGACGGCGTCGAGCGGGTCGGGCTGTGTCGAGTCCTTGTCGGTGACCACGTCCAGCTGAATCGCAAGCTCTCGTGCGGCGCGGAGTGCGGCGCGCTTGCGCTCAAGCTCCGCGCCGGTGAGGACCGCCGTGTGGATCTGGCCGTCGCGCAGGCTCATCGTGAGCTCCTCGTCGGCGTCGCCGATGTGAGCCGCGGCGTAGTCGCACTGACTCAAGCTGCTCTGGCTGATGACCGACCCCGGGAATGCCTTCAGGACGGCCTCGCGCACCTCTACGTCCAGCAGCCCGAGAACGGTGGCGGACGTGGGGTCCCAGACGATGGGTGCGGCGAGCGCTGTCTGCGCCGATTCCCTTTCGATTGCGGTGAGCGCGGGGCTGCCGTACGCCACCGGCAGCAGCGGGAGACGCAGCAGCAGCTCCCCGACCTCCTTGCCCGCCATCTGGGCCAGCAAGCAGACGGCGGTGTCCCCAGAGTCGATGTCGTCCATGATCTCGCGGCGGCGCGCTTCGTCATCGGTGTCGGTCATGGACCGCAGCAGCTCGATGACCCCCTCGGGGTTGTCCTCATCGACGGCGAACGTCTTGAGGATCGTCGAGTCCGGGAAGCTCTCGTGGAAAGCGTTCAGGGAGTCGCCAATTCGCGCCCTCAGGTCCTCGTCGGCCTTCTCGGAAGTCCCGATTGCCGTCATGAGAAAGAGTGCCTCCAGCCGCTCGTCCTCGCGGTCGAAGCCGTCTGACAGAGCTGCGATCCGGCTGGCCGCCTCAAGGGGCGGGAGGACCCGGGTGAGCACCGCGCCGATGAGGTAGGCGCGCTGCTCGTTCTGCGGGTCAAGGCCGTAGCGTTCGATCAGCTCGTACGCGTCCTCATGACGGGCGAGGTTGGCCAGCGCGTAGACGCGCTGCCACACCGCCTCTGTGTCGTCGGGGACCGCCGTGATCCACCGTTCCGAGATCTCCGCCAGCTGTGCGAAGTCGCCCGGTGCGACAGCCTGGCTCAGAGCAGCGAACGCGCGAGAACGCAATCGCTTCGGCTGTGCAGGATGGCTGGCCAGACCATCGAGCAGGGGTCGCAGCTCCGCAAGCTCGCCAGACTCGTGAAGCGCCCGGGCCAGGAGCATCTTGTCCTCCGCGCGCCCGGTCTTGCGCACGAGGGCACGCGCCTGAGCCAGTCCGCGCGAGATGTTCCCGGCGTCGAGCGCGCGCACAGCGAGCGAGCCCAGGACATCGGGGTCGTCGGCGTAGCGGGCGAGAAGCTGGTCGCCCTCCTGTTCGCGGCCCTCCTGTCCCAGTCGTTCAGCGCGCAGATGTGCAGCGACCACCGGCTGCTCCGCAGCGAGGCGGTCGTACTGTTCCTCCGGCCAGGGCAGCTGGGCATTCGGCGGCCGCGACGAGCACAGCGAACCCCGCGCCCGGCCCGAGGTCGGGATCGTTGAGCAACGGCCCGGCCAGCTCGGTAGCTCGCACGCGGGCGGCGTGATCGTCGTGTAGCGCCAGAGCGCGCGCGGCCAGCTGACGGTCAGCGTCGTCCCAGTCGGCTTGATCGCCGAGGAGCGCAAGCGCATCGTGCGGCTGGCGCGCGTGCATCAGGGCCTGCGCGAGCAGGCGGCGGCTCCCGCGCGTCGACCGCTCAGCGTCGGTCGCCATGCCCACGATCCGGCGCGCCTCCTCGGCGTGGCCGAGCAGCACGTTAGCCTCGGCCGCCCGCGCCAGGACTGCGCCGGTCTCGTCGGCGCGGTTGCTGCCGGCGAGCCGGTCGCGCAGAGCCAGCGAGTCCTGCGCCGCCTGCCGCAGCCCGGCCTCGTGCGCATCAAGTGCTCCGACGTCGCGGCTCGCCAGGTGCATCGTCAGGCCAGCCCGGCGATCGAGCGCGGGCATCGACGCTGGGTTGCAGTCGAGCATCTGCTGGCAGACCGCCAAGGCGTCTTCGAGGCGCTCAAGGCTGATGAGCGCGTCGACGCGCGCCCGGTCAACCGCCGAGCGCTCGCGGTCGGTCTGCGGCTTGAGCTCGTCGAGCGCGCGGAGCCGATCCGCGGCGTCCGGTTCGGCCTCGGCGACCAGTCGGACAGCGAAGAGGTTCTTGTCGTGGTCACGCGCGCGCTGGAGCAACTCGTCCGCGAGGTGCCCGTCGCCGCTGAGCTTTGCGGCGTCGCGTGCGCGCATGAGCATCAGGGCGCGCGTATCATCGGGCGCAACCTGCTCGGCGCGCTGGAAGGCCCCCAGCGCGTCGGCGAACTCGCCGGCGGTGATCGCCAGCTGCCCGAGGGCGTTGTGGATCGTCCAGCCGTGCTGCTCCACCCAGGGCTGCGGCGAACGGGTCAACCGCACAGCGCGCTGAAGGTCATCACCGATGTAGCGAGCGAGCTGTCCGGCCGCGGTGGCGTTGTGGCCGCGAAGGTCCTCAAGTACCTCCTGGAGCTCGGGGCGCAGAGTGCCGCCCACGAGCGTCAGCGCGAGCAGGGCATCATCGCTCGTCGAACCCGGGTCCGCGGCAGCCGGCTGAGTGCGGCCCTGAATCGGCAGGCGCTTCACCGCGCCAAGAACAAGCTGTGTCGCGTCGGCCTGCGCGTCGAGGACACGCTGGGTCTCGTTGGCCTGCGCCTCATGCGGAAGGAACGCCCTCAGGATGTCGGCTCCGAAGAACCGCAGCACCAAGTCCGGCTGCTTCGTCAGGAGCTTGGACAGCCGATGCTGGTCCCAGAGCTCGAAGGTCTTGTTGTGCTCCTTGAGCCGCTGGCGCTGCTTGATCTCCTCCTCACGGACCTCGGTCCGCGCGCCGGAGGCGGACGTGGCGAGGATCAGGCCAATGCTTCGTGCGGCCCACTCGCCGTCCAAGTAGGCGGTCAACCGCAGACGCGAGTTTCGCCGGGGTCAATGTCTGGATCCGGCGACACTGGATGACCGAGATGTCCCCGTTGTGGTGCTCGACGATGATGTCGATCCCGTGCTGCTTCTGGCCAGGCGTCCCATAGCGCTGCGCCGCCGCGACGGTAGGCTGCGTTTCCGCCAGCTCCTCGCACATCGCCTCGAAGTCCGGCCAATCGAGGCCAGCGGGTTCGAGCACCTGAAGCGCAGGCCGCGCAGGGCGCGGGACCCCTGGCGGACCCGCCTCGGGCCGTGGCTGCGCTGGCGACATCTCGTACCGAGAGTAAGTGCGCCCCTGGACGCCACCCGTCGCGCTAACGGATCACGCTCCAGCCGACAGCCTGACGCCACCAGGCGACGGTACGCCGTCCGGCACCTCCCGCTCAGTCGCGATCATGTCAGTCGGTCGCGTCGTGGTGCGACAGCGCTCCGACGAAGAACGCCGGGTGTTTCGAGCGCGCAGCAAGATCAGTGCGCGCCGGCGCGAGCTGGGCATCACGGAAGTCGAATGGTCGGGAAGCGGCTGCTGATCGATGGGACGGGGATTCCGTCCTGGACGTAGCGGGTCGGCGCCGGCGGCAAGACCGGCACCCCGGCGTGGCTTGAGCGCGAAGCGCAGCTGACCGCGACATCGCCGAACTCGCGCTGTCGCGCCTACACGCGCACGCTCACCAGCAAGGTCGACATCGACAACGCCGGTGAGCTGCGCGGCGCGGCGCGGCGCGCAACAACATCCTGAAGTCCTGGCGCGGCTACCGCCTGATCGCGATCTCTGAGATCAGCTGGCGTGCATCACCGTGCGACGCCAGTGGCTGAACGACGTGTCAATCGTCCGGCGAAAGCTCGCCGGCGGCGCGTCGTGGGAGTGATGCTCGATCGTCGCGCCGCGCGTGGCGCCGCCGGCGTCGTACGTGTCGTCGCTGGCGATGACGAACGTGTCATCGGCGCCCTTGACCACCACGTCCCAGCCCTCCGGCCAGTCGTGAGGCATGCAGTGCCCGACGGCGACGATCGCGCCACTCTCGACCGCGATGTCGTGCAGCCACGCGAGCTGCTCGGCGATCGCCTCGTCGCTGTCCTCGTCGCGCCGGCGAGGTGCGAACGGCGCCCCGACCTGGATGTCCTGGATCCACGCCACCGGCGGCCGGCCCCCTGCCGCCTTCGCTGCGAGGTGCTGGCGCCAGTCGGCCGCCAGCAGCGGCCCATGCGTGGCGGTGTCATCCGGAAGGGCCATCAGCAGCGCCTCGGCTCGCGGATCCTTCGCCGCGATCAGATCGCCCACCTCGTCGTAGCTCGCGAGGCCGCGGGCGCACACGAAGTCGAACGGGCTGGGAACTTCGAAGAGCCCCGTGCGCTCGGATCTCAGGTAGGTCAGCCAGTGCCCGCGGTCCTGAAAGCCGATCAGGTACGGGATCACCAACCCGAGGTTCGTGCCGCCGCCGCCAGAGACGATCCCGACGACGCGGCCCGGCCGCAGCGCGGCCCGCAGGGGATCCTGAGACCCCAGCGCCGGATCGGCGACGACCGCGCGCCTGGCCTGCGTGTATTTCTCACCCGTGCTCTTCGTGCGCTCGCGGACGGCGCGCTTGAACGCGCTATCAGACGTCATGTGTTCCTCGTTTCCTATGGCCGACCCACGCGCAGCCGTCGGATGGCTGATGCAGTCCTCGAAACAGAGTTCCTTGCTCCCTCGCGCCGTCCGGGCGTGGGCCGGGTCGGCTCGGAGGATGCGCCGGAGGAGCAGCGCACCCCAAAGGCTACCGGCCGAGCACCGGCCACGACAAGCACCCAGCGCGCGAACTGATCGCAAACAGCGGCGCGATTGCGCGGCCGCTGAAACCGCGCCGAGAGGCGCCCAGCCACGACGCGAGACCTTGGCAACGCCTCGCGAGCCGCTTGAGCTCGTACTACGGACAGCAGGCCCTGACACGCCCAACTCGCCCACATGGGCGAGCGCCGGCCGGTGCTGTTCATCGTCGATGGCGTGCTCAGGCACCGGCGCACGCGCCACCAAGGCTGCGACCGTCCCGGCTGGGATGCCGGGGCACCGCGGGCGCGCCCCTGATACTCGCGGGATGGGGTGGGCGATCACCGCGGCGGCGGCGCTCCTGGCCGCAGCGCTGGTGGTGATCCTCGCCGGACGCGCGCGGCTGCGCGCCCGCAACATCGCGGGGGCGGCAGCGGCGGGCGCTGCGCTCGCCGCGGTGGTCGCGTCGGAGTTCGCGATCGACGGAGCCGGAGACTGGTGGCCGCGACATCCCAACACAGCAGCGGTCTTCGCGGGCGCGCCGCTGCTGTTGGTCACGGGCCTGCTCGTGGATGCCGCCGTCAGGCAGGCGTTCGCCAACGCCGAACGTCGCCGGTGGGAGCCTGCCGGTCGCGTGGCCGCCGAAGCGCTCGTCTTCGGGCTGGCGCGCCCGATATGCGACTTTCAACCCGTGCTGTGGACAGCCGGCAAGCAGGTCGAACGACAGCATCGCGGATCAGGCGTGAGCGGGCTCACCGCGGCCGCCCACGACCTAGAGTCGGCGGTCCGCGCCGTCGTTCTCAGCGCGGCGCCCGTGCTGACCGCCACCAGCGCACTTCACGACATCTACGCGCACGCGCTGCGTGTCGTGCCCGCCGCCGCGCGGCTCGCGGCCGAGCTTGACTGGTGGGAGCGCGAGCAGGGCGAGCAGGTGATGCACATGACGACCGAAAGCGAGTCGACGCGGTTGAGCTTCTGGGGGACGGTCAGCACCCACTGGCCGGAGCTCTGCGACGCCGCGCGCCAGTTCGACCTCGCCGCGCGCCAATGGCTCCTCGCCGAGACCGAGCTCGGCGACGAGCCGAATCCATGGGATCTTCTGAGTCCCGCGGAGTTCCGCGACGCGCTGGCCGCGTACCTCGCGGAGTACGCGCCACCGTCGGCTTGATTGTGCGCCACGCCCCGCCGCGGCGCGCGCCTGACCCGACGCCTTGGCCCGCTTGTTAGACCCGCCGGGCGGTGGTCGCGGGAGTTGCCTGGCGCCGATGAGCAGCTCTCAGGTTTCTGCGAGGTGCCTGTGGCGGATGAAAACCGAGAGCTAGAACCTGAGAGCACGGATGGCCCCGAAAGCCCTGCAATCAGTGTGTTTTTGTAGCGGACTCCATGGCATAGGCGGCCGCGGGGTGAGCTCGTCAACGATGTCCCCGACCCTGCAGATCTGACCCCCTCCAACCCACCGAACCCGACCCAACTTCCCCAAAACGCCTGCAAAACCGAGCGTTTGGGCGCCATCATAATCCGCGTGTCGGGGGTTCGAGTCCCTCCTCCGGCATCGACGAAAACCCCGGAGCGCGGCACTTCCCCCCGCGCGAGCCTCAGGAATCCGCTGGCGGCACGAGCGATGGCGCCGCCCTGCAAAGTCTCGCCGCGGCCGGGCGCGTCGGCGCCCCAGCATCGCCGGCGCTCAACTCGTGTTCCAGCTCAGGATCGCGCGGATGTCGTGCTCGTAGCCGAGCACCGACAACGTCGCGGTGTGCAGCACGAGTCGCGCTCCGAAGTCCGCGGGCTGCTCGAGCCAGCGCACGGCGAGCACCCGCAGCACGTGGCCATGGGCAAAGACGAGACAGTCCCCGTCGACGGCGACGGGGCGCTCGATCACGCGGTCCACGCGCGAGCCGACGTCGCCGGCGACCTCGCCGCCCGCCGCGCCGTCGCGCCATAGCAGCCATTCGGGGTCGCGCTGCTCGCGGATCTGCACCGTGGTAAAGCCCTCGTCGTCGCCGGAGTCCCACTCCATGAGGTCCGGTTCAGGCCGAGCGTCGGGAAAGCCGGCGAGCTTCGCCGTCTCGGCCGCGCGCACCAGCGGACTGGTCAGAACGAGCTGAAACGAACGCCCGCGCAGCCTCTCGGCGACCGCCCGTGCCTTCTCCTGGCCGGAGGCCGTCAGCGGCACATCGGTGCGTCCGGTGTGACGGCCGGCCAGCGACCACTCGGTCTCGGCATGACGCGCCAACGTCACGGTGCCCTGATGCCCGTCGAGGCTCATCGGGCAATCGTATGGCCTGAGCCCTGATCCACCGATCCGGTAGCGGGTGCCGTCCGATCCGTAGTGAAGAATGACCTCCTGTGCAGGGCTTTTACGGCTGTTCGCGGCAGCCGGGGCCTGCAATCAGGAGGTCACCTTCTGGTGCAGGATGACAAGCCGGTCGGACCGGACGGCGTGCAGGTCGAGTTCGACGACGAGCGGGTTGTCTGCGACGCCGGGACTGAGTCAGCGCGGCGCGTGGCTCGCTGCGTCCGTGACCGTCTGCAGGCGGGTCAGGTCGGCGAGCGGCCGCGGCAGCGCGGCGATCCGCGCGAGCATCGCCAGCCGGTTCTGTGCGACGTCCGGGTCTTCGCTCATGACGAGCACGTTCTCGAACAGCTCGTCGATCGGCTCCCGGAGCGGGCCGAACGCTCGGATGAAGCCGTCGATCGAGAGCGACACGTCCGGGTCGGCGGCAACGTCCGCGTACGTCTCCCAGAGCTTGCTTTCCTGTTCGGTCTCGAACAGCGACGGGTCGACCGCAGCGTCGGCTGCGGTGTCCTTCGCGATCCGGGCGGCACGGTGGTACGCGGCGAGGACGGCGGAGAGCTCCTCGCTCGACGCGATCGCGCCGAGCTCCAGCGCCACGCGGTGCTTGGCCGCGATCGAAGGTCGGGTACCCCCGACGGCGGCAGCCACGACGTCGTGCGGCAGGCCCCGGTCGCGCAGCAGGACCTCGAGCCGGCGCCAGATGAAATCGCCGACCTCCCGGCGCGCCTGCGGCGTCACGTCGACGGGCTGACTGTTGGCGGTGGCGTCGATGACCCGCTCGAGATCGATGTCGAGGTCGTGGCGCAGGACGATCTGCACGAGGCCGTACGCCGCTCGTCGCAGCGCGTACGGATCCGCGTTGCTGCGCGGCTGCACCCCGACGGAGAACAGCCCCACCAAGCTGTCGATCCGGTCCGCAGCACCGACGATCGCGCCCGGTAGCCCGTCCGGTGGCTCGTCGGCCGCGCTTGCCGGCCGGACGTGGTCCCGGATCGCGGCAGCGACCGTGGCGGGTGCCCCGCCGTGCTCCGCGTAGTAGCGCCCCATGACGCCGGCCAGGCCCGAGAACTCGGTGACCATCTGCGTCACGAGGTCGTGCTTCGCGAGTCGAGCGGCCTGCACGGCGGCATCCGCGTCTGCGCCCTCGAGTTGCGCCTCGGCCGCGAGCCAGCGCGTCAGCGTCTCCAGGCGGTCGGCCTTGTCGCGCATCGACCCCAGTCGCTCGTGGAACGTCAGCGCCTGCAGATCGTCGCGGAAGCTCTCGAAATCACGCGCGAGGTCCTGCTGGTAGAAGAACTCGGCGTCGCTGTAGCGCGCGCGAATGACCGCCTCGTAGCCCGCGCGGACCGCGTCCTGCGAGACGCCGCCGTTGGCCACGCCGATGAAGCCGGACGATAGGCGACCGTCGCGCACGATCGGGAAGAACCGCTGGTGCTTGACCATGACGGTGCGCAGCACCTCCGGCGGCAGCGACAAGAACCGCTCCTCGAACTGCGCGCGGATCGGCGTCGGGACCTCGACGAGGTCGGCTACCTCGGAGAGCAGGCCGCCGGCGTACTCGGCGGGAACCTCGCCGCCGATCTGCGCTGCCAGCGCGACGCCGCCGCTCCAGATCGTCTCGCGACGCTCCGTGCGATCGAGCGCGATGCCGAGTTCCTCGATCGAACGCGCGTACGCGGCGGCGTCCGCGACGTCGATGGGCTGACGGTCGCGACCGCGTAGCCCGCGCGTCGTGTGCCCGCTGCTGACGCCCGCGAACGTGAACGACACGACGTCCGAGCCGTGAAGCGCGAGCAGCCACCGCACCGGACGGCTGAAGGCCGTCCCCGAGGCGTTCCAGCGCATCGAGCGCGGGAAGGTCACCTTCTCGAGCAGCCCGCCAAGCCCGTCGGCAAGCACGGAAACCGTAGCCCGCCCGCGCTGGTGAACGTTCGCCACGACGTACTCCTGCCCGTTGTCAGTGATCCGCGCGAGATCGAGGGGCGTGACGCCGTGTCGCGCCGCGAAGCCGATCGCCGCCTTCGTCGGGTTGCCGTCGGCATCGAATGCGACGTTCGCTCGCGGACCGCGCACGGCGTCATGGCGATCCTCCTGGCCCGCTGCGAGGTCGACAACCGTCACTACGATCCGTCGTGGCGTCGCGTGCACGGTGACCTGACCGTGGCCGAGGCGCGCCCCCGCCAGCATCTGCGGCACCTCGCGGCGCAGCGTGTCGAGTGCGATCCCGACGTCGCCCGGCGGGAGTTCCTCCGTCCCGACCTCGAGCACGAAGGTCTGCGGCTCGCCTCCGGTGACCGGCTCGATGACGTCGGAAGGCGGCTCGGTCACGGCCGATGCTGTCGGCGCTACGGGCTCGCCGCCCGACAGCCACAGCTCCGCGCAGCCCCGGCTCAGACGGCGCATCCGCCCGAAGAACCCGGCGCGTTCGGCGATGCCGACGGCCCCGCGGGCGTCGAGGACGTTGAAGAGATGCGAGAGCGCGAGCAGGTGGCGGTATGCCGGAACCACGAGGCCGCGGTCGAGCATCGCCTGGGCCTCGTACTCATGACCGTCGAACAGGCCGCGCGTGACCTCGACATCGGCCGCATCGAGGTAGTAGACGCTCATCTCGTACTCCGCACGCCCGAACAGGTCCTCGTACGTCACGTTCTCGGCGTATTCGATCTGCTTGAAGTGCGACCGCCGCTGGAGGGCCATCAGGATGCGCTCAAGCCCGTATGTGATCTCCACTGAGACGGGATCGAGCGTGAACCCGCCGGCCTGCTGGAAGTACGTGAACTGCGTGATCTCGAGGCCGTTCAGCCACACCTCCCACCCGAGCCCCCAGGCGCCCAGCGCCGGCGACTCCCAGTTGTCCTCGACGAACCGGATGTCGTTCGAGGCGATGTCGATGCCGAGGACCTCGAGGCTGGCGAGGTACTGCTCGATCGGACGCCCGGTGTCCGGCTTGAGGATGACCTGGAACTGCGTGTGCGTTTGGACGCGGTTGGGGTTGTTGCCGTACCGGCTGTCGTCCGGGCGCACGCTGGGCTCGAGGTATGCCGTGCTCCAGGGCTTGTTGCCGAGCACCTGCAGGAACGTCGCCGGGTTCATGGTCCCGGCGCCCACCTCGGTGTTGATGGGCTGCACGACGACGCAGCCCTGTTCGGCCCAGAAGCGCTGGAGCCGGAACACGGCCTCTTGGAAGGTCGGGGCCTGAATGGTGTCCGTCACGGCTGCCACGGTAGCCGTTGCCTGCGGCAATTGTCGCTGTCCCGGGCAACGTGCGACCGCATCGTCGAGCGCGACGACTTGGCCGACGACAAGCGGCGGTCGTGATCTGCCTCGACGTTCGGGTTGTTGCCTCCATCGCCACGGCGCTGCACTCCAGCGCGCTTGGCAGGTGTCCAGTCGCGCGATGCGATTCGTGGCGGGAACCATGAGCGGCGATCGTGTCGCGCGACTCGGCGTCCATCCCCAGGCCAGCGTGGCCGTGACGTTGGCGTAGCGCCTGTTGCTGACCTAAACATATGCACCGAAGCCGGTGTCACCGCGTGATGTACCACCCAAACGGAGTCGACGTCCCGCGCCGCGAGCAACTAGCAGTGGCAGCCGGAAAGAAGGGCGTCGGTCAAGGCCTGGGTGATGGGCGCACCCGCCAGCGCTTCGATCCAGCCGAACTGCCCTGAAGGGTTGAGGTCCAAGAAGTACGTTTCGCCGCCCGGCGTAATGAGGAGGTCGATTGCTGCATACCGAAGGCCGGATGACCTGACCAGGGCCACGACTCTAGACAGATCGTCCGGCGCCGGCTCTACGAGGTCGTGAGCCACGTGTCGGCCATCCTCCCGGCGACGCCAATCGACCTCTGTTTGCTTGCTCGCTTGGGAATCGATGCGGCAGAAGAACGCCGTCTCGTCCACCACCGTGACCCTCACCTCGAATGCCTTCTCTAGGTAGGGCTGCACCAGTACAGGAGCTCTCACGAGCGCCTCGCTGTGGTGGCGGAGTTCCTTGCTAGTACAACGCTGGGTGTACGCCACCTCGAAGCCCTCGGAGGACCGTGCTCGCCACACACCGCCCTGCGACTTGACTGCCACCTGTCGAAATCGAGCGGCAAAATCCACGATCCGATCAGGATCGTTGGAGAGGAGCGTGGGGGGAACCTTGAACCCGACGCTACGAGCGAGCCGGGCCTGCTCCAGCTTGTTGGCCTCCACCCACATTGCGGCCGACGGATGGTTGATCCAGCTACTGCGTGGTGAGACTGCGGCGAACCCCTGGAGAAGCAGTTCCCATTCGCGCCGAACGTACCTCGCCACGGCTTCGTCCTCATCGGATGCGACAGGACGTTCCGCGTGCCACATCCAGATGCCCGGGCAAGTCCCGAGATCTATGCGCCGGCCGCCGACCACGATCGCGGGCTGCCCGTCGTCAATGGACACGCGACCGAGGCGCGGCAAGCCTCGAGCTGAGATGACGTGCGCCTCACCTCCATCCGCGGTGATGCGACGAACGATGCCCTCGACCGTCGGCGAGCCTTCATCGCTGATAACCACGACGACGGGACGCACCGCAAGAGCCTAATCGCGACAGGCGTAGTCAACGGATACGTCGCGTTTGCCGTCGGTCAGCCCTATCGTGGAGTACCCGCCGCATCCAGTGCGATCATGGGCATCGATGTGAGCGATCAGTTCCGTCCTACTCATTAGGAAGGGCTCTGCTTGAGTCGCAGCCTCCACACCGGCTGCCAAGTCTTCGATCGAGCGGTCTGCCACGGATCCCCCTGCGGTTGTGTGCCGCGATCGTACCTAGCTGAGAAAGCCGGGTGACGCCGAAGAAGGGCGGGTGAGGGCCACATGAAGGAGTTTCGCGCGCCGACCTGTGGCAGGGCGTCCGTAGCGCCGCGGGCGCCGGTCACCGCCGTAAGCTCCCGTTCCGGAATGGAGCCGCCGCTCGAGAAGCCAGCAACTGCACCGCGCGAGGACGCGGCCGTCCCGTCAGTGCGGCTCTTTGTCGCGCGACTCGAAACCGACATGCCAGCGTGCGAGGCCTCGGCGTGGCACTGGCTGTCGGCGCAGGAGCAGGCTCGTGCTAATCGCTTCATCGATCGGCACGCGCGAGCTCGGCACGTAATCGGTCGCAGCGCGCTGCGGCTGATCGCGGCTGCTGTCGGAGGCGCGGACCCTCGCGCGGTCGAGGTCGCCGAGGCCGCCGGCGGCAAGCCGTTCCTGCCTGCCCATCCGCGGGTGCACACCAGCGTCTCCCACACCGGAGCCGTGATCGTGGTCGCGCTGTCTTTCGACGTGAGGGTGGGCGTCGACATCGAGGACGGTGCCCGCTCGTCGGTGCGCTCGCGGGAGATCGCGGCGCGCTTCTTCGCAGCGGACGAGGCTCAGCGATTGGCGCGGCTGCCCGAACCGGCATACCACAGGAGGTTCTTACGCCACTGGACGGTCAAAGAGGCCGTTGGCAAGGCGCTCGGGCAGGGCATCGGCCCGGCGCTCGCAGGCGTAGTTGTCGACGCGACGCCCGGTGCGGTACGGCTCGTGTCGGTCCTCTCCGGACCCCCAGCCCGCCTGTGGAGCATCCATGCATTCGACCTTCCCGGTGGAGAACTCGTCGCCATCGCCTCCCCTGCTGCCGGCGTATCGCTCTCCAGTCTGCACAACGTTACGGCAGATCACCTGTCCAGCGGGCGCCTACCGTCCCTGTGAGCGCACCAACGGTCGCGCCATGAAGGTTGATGCGCGCCTAGAACCGCAGTGCCTCGCGGACACGCCTGCGATGGCCAGTCGGATTGAGTACACGGGTTACGACGGCGCGTTCACGGCAGAGTCGCGCCACGACGGCGTGCTGCCGCTGGTACTGGCCGCGGAGCACACGAGCCGTCTGCGAATCGGCACCGGCGTAGTAGTCGCGCTGGCCCGCAACCCGCTGTCGCTGGCACACGCTGCGCACGATCTTCAGTGCCAATCGAAAGGGCGGCTTGTGCTCGGCTTGGGCACCCAAGTGCGCGTGCATGCGGAACGCCGTTTTGGCGTGGACTGGGACCGTCCGGTGGAGCGCCTGCGCGAGTTCACGGCGGCCATGCGAGCGATCTGGGCGGCCTGGGAACGCTCGGAGCCACTTCATTTCATCGGCAAGCACTACCGCCATGTCCTCATGCCGCCTTTTTTCCAGCCGGAGCCCCACGGCCTGTCCGATCCGCCGATCCTGTGGGCGGCGGTTGGGCCGAGGATGACCGAAGCCGCAGCCGCGGATGCCGACGGCATCTACCTGCACGACTTCACGACCCGGCACTACGTCGAGCACGTGACACTGCCTGCGGTTGATCGCGGACTGGCCGCGAGCGGGCGCGCGCGCAGCAGCCTGGAGGTCGTGTGCCCCGTGATCCTCGTTACAGGCTCTGACGCAGACGGTTGGGAGCAAGCGTCGGCGCGCGCTCGACGCACCATTGCCTTTCACGGATCCACGCCGTCGTACCGGCGTGTTCTCGCCGCGCACGGATGGGAGGCCTTGCACGACGAATTGAACATTCTGTCGCGCATGGGTCGCTGGACCGAGATGCCAACGCTGATCGATGACCATATGCTTGAAGCCTTCGCCGTCGTGGCAGAGCCCGAGCACCTCGCCGACGCGATTCTTAGGCGCTACGAGGACTACGCCGACCGTGTTCGCTTGACCATCCCTCCGGGGATGAGCGCAGCGACGGAGCGAGATCTCGTCGCTGCCCTGCAGGCGGCCTGAGCCCCGCGCCCTGAGCGTGTCGGACGACTGATACCTTCACGTGAATGGCTGTTCCGCTTGAGGGAATCGTGGCCCTGCTCCCCAGGCGTGCCCGCGAGGTGCTGGGAGTGTTGATGCCCAACGAGCAGTCCTCGCTCAGCCTTGCCGAACTGCCGATCAGTTCATTGCAGAGCGTCGACTTCATCGCCGATCTGGAGGAGCACTTCGGCATTGAGTTCGATGCGAGCGAACTGCTGAGCATCGGCGAACTCACGCTTGGCGCGCTTCAGGGGCGCCTGGCTGGGTTGGAGCCGAACGAGGTCGAATGACCCTCGCCGCATTCCTGCCCCGGCGATTCACACGCGGTAACTGCATGGACGCCTGCCTCGGAACGGTTCTCGTCAACGCGGGCGCGCCGGAACCGGGGGATTGGTTGTTCGCCCCGATCGACTTCGCCTGGGATCGCAAGGCGCCGATTGAGCGGGCAGTGCGCTTCGCGGTGCCGGATCATCACGCACAGGTCGCGCGACGGCTCGGATTCGAGATCCGCGGGCTGCGCGGAGGGGATTTCGCGCGGTTGCTGGACGAGGTCTTGGTGCTGCTCGACGCAGGCCAGCTGGTCGCGGTCGCGGTCGACCATTTCGCGTACCCCGCTTCAGCCTGGTTTCAGCGCGTGCATCGCTCTCACACCATCCTGCTGATCGACCGTCAACGGGGCGACAACTTCGCATTCGTGGATCCCTTCGCCCGCTACGACCGCCACGGCATCGTCGATCGAACGACGCTCGCAGCCTGGTGCGACGTTCCTGCGCTTGGGCCCGAGCACCTCACTGGATGGTGGGTCGACGGCGAATGCGCGGTGGGCAATGCAGACGAGGCCCTGGCAAGCTCCTGGAACGCAGCCGTGGCCGGGAACGTCAGTCGTCTACTGCTCCCCCAAGCCGAGCCCGATGTCGTCACAGGCCTGGCGGGGATCGTCGCGCTGGCCGATTCGCTGCGCGGCGCGGGCACCGCGGCCATGCCCCCGGTCGAAGGCATCGCGAACGTCGGGCTCAGCCGCAGCGAGCACGGCCGCTGGCTGCGCCGGGCGGCAGTCGTGAGTGGCCGGGAAACGCTTGCGGTGGCGGGCGAACGGTTCGACCGCATCGGACGCCAGTGGGACATGGTCGCTGCCGTTGCTCAGCGCGCGCGCGACGCCACAGGACGCGCGGCCGATTTTGCTCGGCGCAAGGCCACAGAACTTCCCAGCGTCCTAGAATCGTTGGCTAGCGCCGAAGCGAGAACGCTTCATCAGATCGGAGAGATTGATTGACATGGCGACCAAACTTGCCGACCCGGATATCCAGTTGACCCAGCTCACGCCAACGCTCCGGAATCTGTCTCCGCTCGACGGCCGGTATCACGGCGAGACCGTCGCTCTTGGTCGTCACGTTTCCGAATGGGCGCTCATGCGCTACCGATTGCACGTCGAGGTCGAATGGATCATCACCCTTGGCGACACCCCCGAGATCGTTGGCATGCGTTCCCTCACCGACGCCGAGCGTTCGCAGCTTCGGGCGATGGTCGCGGAATTCGACGACGACGACGCCGAGGCCGTCAAAGGATTCGAACTGGCGACCAACCACGACGTTAAGGCGATCGAGTATTTCTTCCGCGATCGGTTGCCGGCGTCGCTGGACGACGTGCGGGAGTTCATCCACTTCGCGCTGACCTCGGAAGACGTCAACAACCTCGCCCACGGCCTCATGCTCAAGGGCGCGATCGAGGAGGTGTGGCGGCCAGCCGCGGCCGCGCTGGTGGACGGGGTCGAGGATCTCGCGCGCGCTACTCGCGCTGTCCCAATGCTCTCGCACACACATGGGCAGCCGGCGACGCCGACCACGTTCGGGAAGGAGATGGCTGTATTCGTTCTACGCTGGCGGCGACAACTCGACTTCGTCGACGCGATCGGCTACCGCGGGAAGACCAACGGTGCGGTCGGAACCTACAGTGGCCATCTGATCGGCTTCCCGGATGCGCCGTGGCAGGAGATCTCACGGGACTTCGTCGAGACCATCGGCCTCGTTTGGAGTCCCGTAACGACACAGATCGAGCCGCACGACTGGATCGGCGAACTGTTCCACGCCTTGGCTCGCTTCAACTCGATCACGCTCGACTTCGCTCGCGACATGTGGGACTACATCAGCCGCGGTTACATCCGTCAGCGTGTCGTGGCAGGGGAGGTTGGCTCCTCGACGATGCCCCATAAGGTCAATCCCATCGACTTCGAGAAGAGCCAGGCGAACGCTGGCTTGAGCACGGCCATCGGCAACCATATGGCGACCACGCTGGCGCAGTCGCACATGCAGCGTGACCTGTGCGACTCCTCGCTGATGCGCAACGGCGGAGTCGTCATCGGACACTCGCTTGTGTCCGTGCTCGCTGCAACGAAAGGACTCGGCAGGGTGGGCATCGATTCCGAGACGCTCGCGCGCGAACTCGACCGATCGTGGGAAGTCCTTGCCGAGGCTGTCCAGATCGTGATGCGCAAGTACGGCAGCGACGACCCATACGGACGGCTCAAGCTCATCACGCGTGGCGCCCAGATCGATCGCGAAACCCTGCTGGCGTTCGTTAACGGCGTCGATATCCCGGAGCACGAGCGCCAGCGACTGCTAGCGCTGACGCCGGCGCTGTATACAGGGCTCGCCGACGATCTGGTTGATCATCTGAACGGATAGGCACCGTGTCGAGCGCTGGCAGCCGGAGCTAACGCGCATTCTCGCTGACCGCGAACCCCCGATCGCAGGTCGCGACCTGACACCCGACTGGCTAACCGAGCGGCTGCGGGCGGCGGGCGTGCTCGGCTCCGGAACAGTGCTCGAGGTCGTCTCGCGCCCGTTGAATATGCGGGCAACCTCATCCGTGCTCCTGCGGCTCACGCCACGCTACTCGGCGGCGGTCGGCGACGAGGCGCCGGCGACCTTCGTCCTCAAGCTGTCCTCGACGCGTGCGGACGTCGCACGGTACGGAAGTGTGGGACGCCACTTCGAGCGCGAGATCGCGTTCTACCGCCAGATCGGCCCGCAGACCCACACGCGGGTGCCGCGTTGCTTCTCGGCCGGGGACGATTGCACGACCGGCGCCTTCCACCTGCTGCTCGAGGATGTCTCGGCCGGGCGTCGACAACACGACATCAAGTCCGGCATGCCGGTTGGATCGTTGATCCAGGCGGTCCGCTGGCTCGCGGATCTGCACGCCGAATGGTGGGGACGAGCCGACGATCTGACGCCAATCACCGTCCTAGGCACGGCATGGGACGGGCCGGCCGCCGATGGCGCCGACGTACGGCTGCTCGCCGCGCGGGCCGGGGCGCATGCGGACGCAGACTTGCTCGATATCGTCACGCGCGTCGCTGAGCGGTGGCCGGCGCTGCGCCGCGCGTCCACATCGCGCACCCTCCTGCACGGTGACTTCCACACGTTGAACATTTTCGTCGACGCGCCCCCGTTAGACTCCGCGACCGCCGTGGACTGGCAGTTTTGTGGCTTCGGCGCGCCGATGAGCGAACTCGCCGGACTTCTCGGCATCTTCAGCCATCCGCTGGACCGGCGGCGCCACTCGGACATGCTGCTGAGGGTCTATTGGGACCGGATCACCAAGGCCGGGGTCACCGGGTATCCGTTCGCGGACTGCCTGAGCGACTATCGGCTCGAGCTCTTGTGCAACGTCGTGCGCCCGCTGTTCATGCTCACCGTTCCGGATGTGAGCAACTCCGGGATCGTCCTGCGCTGGAAGTACGCCCTCCTGGCCTTCGAGGACGCGGGCGGCGAGGCTCTACTGCGTGAGTTTGGGGCAGGCTGATGCGGTTCTCGGAGGCTCTATCGCTGGCGGCGACGACCGGGGGCGAGCCTCGGGACATCGCCCTGCTGGCGAACTACGAGGTGGACACCGTCGCCACGTTCCTGCGCGCGCATGGCGCGCGCGACGGCGTGCGCTACGCGATCAGCACGACAGCCTTCGGCTCGCTGCGCCAGGCGATCGACGGGCTGGCGGCGGACGGCCGCCGCCATACCCGCGCCGTTTGCGTCACGACGATCGAGGACGCGTTGCCCGAACTCGGACTGCGTGCGGGCGCCTTGCGCGACCGGGCCACGGGCGCGCAGTTGACCGACGGCGCGGGCGGACGCGTGCGTGAGCACGCGGCCTGGCTCGTCGAGCGCCTTGCCCAAGTCGCCGACCGTGCTGTAGTCGTGCCGGCGTCGGCCGCCGTTACCCCCTGGATCGGGGGACGCGCTCAGATGCTGCTACGCACGTTGCCGCAGCGGCTCGAGGTCGAACTCGCCGATTGCGCTCTGCGGACCGGCGCGGTGCACATCGCATGGCCGGCGGGCGTGCTCGGCGCCGATTTCCACGACGACAGGCTGCTTTTCGAGGCAGGAAGCCCGTGGAACGCAGCGGCGTCGGACGCGATCGCCGCTGCGGCGCATGCAGTGCTTAGCCCCCGACCCGCGTGCAAGGTGCTGTTCACGGACTTGGACAACACGGTGTGGGACGGCCTCCTCGGTGAGGACGGGCCGGAGGGTATCAGCGCCCACCCCGACGGGCGGGCATGGGCGCACTTCGTGTACCAACGCCTGCTGCTCTTGCTGCGCTCCGAAGGTGTCCTGCTTGTGGCCGTGACGCGCAACGACCCCGATCTCGTGCGTCTGTTCCTTAGCGATGAGCGGCGCCGCACTGCCGCTGGTGTGGTGCTGTCTTGGGACGATTTCGCCACCGTGGAGAGCCACTGGGGCGCCAAGAGCGAAGCCGTCTCACGGGCGTGCGAGCGGCTCGGGCTCTCCCCAACCATGGGGGTCCTCGTAGATGACGACCCGGTCGAGGGCGCCGAGGTCATCCACCACCATCCGGGGCTGACCTTGCTGCAGATGCCCGGACTGGACGGCGTCAGCGAGCTAGTCCGACGTCTGCGAGAGCTGTTCCCTGGCGACGTGCTGAGCGAGGAGGACACGCGACGAGGTGACCTGTACGCGCTGCGTAGCACCGTCGAGAGGCTGCGGCCGACCGGCGTCACCGATCACCTCGCGTTCTTGCGTTCGCTGGACATGCGCGCGACGATCACCCTGACGGCCGAGGTCACGCACACGCGCCCGCTGCAGCTCCTGAACCGCGCCAACCAGTTCACGCTTACCGGCAACCGCTACGACGAGCCGGCGTGGGCCGCTCTGCTCGCCGCCCACCCCGGACGGTCGGTGGTCGCACTAGCACTGATCGACCGCTTCGGCGATCACGGCACCGTTCTCGTTGCCGTGATCGAAGACTCCAGCGACGGGCTGACTGTCCTAGAACTGGCCATGAGCTGCCGCGTGCTTAACCGGACGGTCGAAGTCGCCTTCCTCGCTTGGCTCCTCCGGCGGGCCGACGGTGGCCGCGTCACGCTGCATCTGCGGCGGACGCCCTCGAACGCACCTGCCCGAGAGTTCGTCCGCCGTCACGCTGCTACGACGGGCGAGCGTGACGACGACGGTGGCGAGGTTCTCGAGATCACAGACACGGGGCTCGCTGCCGCGGTGCGGATCGCAGAGCGTCGCCCAACGCCTACCGCGTCCGAGCGCGCGTCGTGACCGAGGACGTGACACCGGTCTTCGTTGTCGGCAGCGGACGCTGCGGGTCCACACTGCTGTCGCACATGCTGAGGGAGCACTCGACACTGCTTAGCTTGTCGGAGGTCATTGTCGCGCTCAGCCCCGACGCGTTCCCGCGCGGGGACGTCAGCGCAGGCGAGTTGTGGGCGATGCTCACGCGGCCCCGGGTGAAGACCACGCTGATGCTCCGCCATGGCCTTGAGGTCGATGAGTTTCTCTACCCGTTCGACGGTGGCGGGCGCTTCGATCGATCCACCGGCGTGCCCCCGTTGTCGCTGACGGCGTTGCCATTCGTTTCCAACGATCCCGATGGCCTGCTCGACGCGCTGGAGGTGTTTGTAGCGTCGCTCGACGCCGCGCCGATCGGCCACCAGTACGCACTCGTGTTCGGCTGGCTCGCGCGGCACCTTGGACGTGAGCGTTGGGTCGAGCGGTCCGGCAGCTCGTTGAGATTCGTGCCGCGGCTCATCGCGTGCTTCGATGATGCACGGTTTGTCCACCTGCATCGCGATGGCAGGGCCTGCGCGTACTCCATGAGTCGCCACCACAACTTCCGGCTCGGCATGATCGGGGCTCAGCAGGCCTCACTGCTCGGCTACGACCCGTATCACACCAGCGCGCGGGTTGCTGTTGCGCACCTGCCCGAACCGCTGGCGTCCCTGCTGCCTGAGACGTTCGATGTTTCGGTCTACGATGCAACCACCGTGCCGACGTCGCTCTTCGGGAAGATGTGGAGCGCGCAGATCTCCGTCGGATGCGGGGCGTTGGCGACGCTCGAACCGGGGCGCGTCCTGACCATCGCCTATGAGGACCTGATCGCTCGGCCGCGCCGAGAGCTGGCTCGCGTGGCGAACTTCATCGGCGTTGCGGCCAACGACGACTGGCTCGAGCGCGCGGCGGCGCTGTGCCGGCCGGATAGCAGTGGGTGGCGGGAGCTTCCCGAGGACGAGCGACTAAAGCTCGACCGCAGCTGCACCCTCGGCATGCGGCTGCTCGGGCGTATCTCGCGGACCGGGTGACGATGCCCGAGCAGCCCCCCGATCGCAGTCGCATCCGGACGATCCTGAGCGACGCGTGGCAGTCCGTCCTTGGGGTCGACGAGGTTCCACCCGACGTCGCGTTCCGGGATCTCGGAGGCAGCTCGCGCCGAGCGGTCGAGCTGATGCTTCTGGTCCGCGAGCAGCTGCCAGACATCGCACATCGCTTGGACGTGTTCACGACGCCCACCGTCGACGCTCAGGTCGACGCGCTTGCCGCCTCGCCACCCTGCGACCCCCCGCCGGTGGCGGCCGAGCGCCACGGCCTCCGGGTTGAGTCGTCGGGTGAGCCGCGACAGGAAGCCCGCCCAGCCGATATCGCTATCGTAGCGATGGCCTGCCGGCTGCCAGGCGCTGTGTCACCCGAGGCGCTCTGGCACGACATTATAGAACCTGGCGCCAACGTCGTTCGATGCCTGCCGAACCAGCGTGGGTCAGACGTTTGGCCGCGCGGGGATCGCGGTTGGCGAGGCGGCTACTTGGACGATGTCGAGGCGTTTGACCCGGCGTTCTTCCACGTCTCATCGGCCGAAGCGCGAACGTTGGACCCGCAGCAGCGGCTACTGCTTGAGCTCAGCTGGGAACTGCTCGAGCGCGCGGGCCTCGCCGGTCGCCTGGGCGGCTCTGCTACTGCGGTCTTCGTCGGCGCCACGTCTCAAGACTTCACGGGCATCGCGGGCGATGCGGCGACTCTGAACGGGCAGCTCCTCGCGCTGCTTGCGAACCGCATCTCCTACTTCCACGACCTGCGCGGCCCCAGCGAGGTTGTTGATACTGCGTGCTCGTCATCGCTCGTCGCGGTGCATCGCGCGTGCTCGGCACTCGCTGCCGGCGACGCGGAGCTGGCGATCGTGGGCGGTGTCAACCTAGTTCTCACGCCCGCGCGGCTTGAGTTGATGGAGCGCAACGGGATGATCTCCGCGTCCGGCCGATGCCACGCCTTCGACGCGGCCGCCGACGGAATTGTTCTCTCCGATGGCGGAGCACTCGTCCTGCTCAAGCCCCTGGCGGCGGCACTCGCTGACGAGGACGAGGTACTTGCCATCATCGAGGGGTCGGCGGTCAACAATGACGGCCGGACTAACGGCGTCAATGCGCCCTCCGGCGATGCCCAGACGCAGGTGATCACAGCAGCGCTGAGGCGCGCCGGGGTCAGCGGTGCACAGTTGCAGTACGTCGAGGCTCACGGCACGGGCACGCCATTAGGCGACGCCATCGAGGCAGGTGCGCTCGCCCGCGCGCTCGGACCCCACAGGGCGCCAATCGCGATCGGCTCGCTCAAGGCGTGTCTCGGCCATCTCGAATGGGCAGCCGGGATCGCGGGCCTGATCAAAGTGGTGCTTGCGCTCCGCGCCCGATGCATCCCGCCGCTTGTCCACGGGGAGCCCTCGACGGACATCGCCTGGGACGACCTCGGCCTCGAGCTCTCGCGCCGAGCGACGGCGTGGCCGCAGGTGGACGTCCGACGCGCCGGAGTGAGCTCGTTTGGCGCGGGCGGCACCAACTGTCACGTCGTGGTTCGTGAGTCGACAGAGCGCCCCGCACCGGACCTCGGCTGCGCAGGGCGCGTGCTCGCCTTGTCCGCGAGAACGCCCGGCGAACTGCGCGCCCGCGCCCGCGCCCTGGTCGCCCACGTTGTCCGGCAGCCGACCATTGACGTCCCCGCGATTGTCGCTAGCGCCGCCCATGGCCGCGGCGAGTTCCGCCACGCCACCGCCGCGCGGGTGGCAACACGCGCCGAGCTGACAGCGGCGCTGACCGCCATGGCCACGGGCGCCGGCAACGCTGAACGCGTGTATGCCGGCGAGCGACGGGTGGGCGGGACTCTGCGGTGGGCACTGGTGCTCAGCGGCCGCGACCCAATCGACTTCGAGCGACTCCAGTCAGCCGGTCAGGCGCTCGTGGACCTCTTGCCGGCTCCGCGCGCCGTCGTCGGTACCGGGGTGATCGGTGAACTGGCTGCCGGCATGGTTGGCGGCGAGCTAAACCGCGAGCAGGCGATGGCTCTCTTGCCGCCGACGTCGCTACAGCGCGCGCATCCGGTGCTCGTGGTTCGCAACGGTATCGTCGTCGTAGACGGCGCACCAGACGACTCGCTTGATGGTGTCGCGCTCTGGGCTGCAACCGAGGAGCTTGACTGCGTCGTGGCTGTCGACGCTGCTCGGGACGTCGCGCGTAGTTGGCCCGGGGCGGGGTGCCCGATACTGCGCTGGGATCCGTCGCCGACTGGTGCGATCGATGACCTGGTCGCACGCCTGTTCTGCGCCGGCCTATCGCTCGATGACGTGGCCGGTGCACGGCCGCGGCGCCCTCGACCCGTGTTGCCCGCGTACCCATGGACGCGCGCGCGGCACTGGCCGAAGGGCCGCGACGCCCACGACGTGCCCTCCAACGACGCCACCCTCGGGCCCACGCTCCGGACTCCGGCCTGGGCCGAGCAGCCGCGTACCCGCTACGAGTGCCCTCAGCGCATCCTGCTCGTCGACACCGGGGGCGGCGTCGGCGAAGCCGTGGCCCGCGCTCTCCGCGGACGCACGCTCACGTACAGTGATCGGGCGGATTGGTCCGCCCCGGAGCAAGCTACTGAAGCGGCGCGACAGTTCATTGTCGACGAGCTTGACGCAGTCCTGGTGATCTGGCCGGCCAGCGACCGTTTGGGCGCAGGCACAGCGGATACGAATGCGGCTGCGACAGCGCGAGATTGGACGCAGTCCATGTGCGGGCTGACGCGCGCCCTTGCGCGGCGACGCGCCTCCCGGCCACTCAAGCTGCTGGCCGTGACGGTGCGGGCGCAGGCCGCGGGCGCGACGGTGGAGCCGGACCCGGCGGGCGCTGTGTTTGCTCCGCTGCTGGCAGTCACCGGTGTAGAGGTGCCGACGCTCGTCGTCGGATGCCTCGATGTGGACGACGGCAACGGCCTTGCGAGCCATGTGCAGGCGGAGCTCGACGGGGCACTCGACCCCTATGTCGCCATCCGCGATGGCCGGCGTTTCGTACGGCGCTGGCGCGCGCTGCCGTTCACGGCCACTAAGCCCCCGTCGAGGGCCGGGACATGGATAGTCACCGGCGCCACAGGCGGCGTCGGGTCCGCGCTCGCCGAGCATCTCGCACGGGGCCGGGCGGCCCGGGTCGCATTGCTAAGTCGCGACGCCGCGAACCGCGAAGACCTCGTCGAGCGCGTGCGGGCCGTCGGTGCTGACGCGGCGGCTTTTGCTGTCGACCTGGCAGACCCGGAAGCCTGCGTGCGGGCCGTCGCCGCTGTACGCGAGCGATTCGGCGAGGTCGCCGGAGTGGTGCACTGCGCGGGAGCTGTTCGCGACGTGATGTTAGCGACGGCGACACCAGCGGACATCGACGCGGTCTTCATGCCGAAGGCCATCGGAGCCGACAACCTCGCTCGGGCGCTCGGAACGGCTCCCGGACACTGGATTGCCTGCTCGAGCCAGGTCACGGCGCTGCCGCTGGCCGGTCAGGCCGCGTACGCAGCGGCCAACGGTTTCCTCGAAGCGCATGCCCGGGCGTCCGGCTTGTTCGGTTGCGCCATTGCCTGGTCGACTTGGCGCGACGTCGGGGTCGCGGCCGACTTGGGAGTCGTCGGCAGCCACGCGCAGCACGGCGTGCGTCCGCTTGCAACGGCGGAGGCCGTGGGCTGCCTTGATCAGGCGGTTGCGATGGGGGAGCCGCTGGTGCTCGCCGGAGACCTTGACCCCCCCTTGGCCGCGGCGCTCGACGTTCGCGGGATCACCGTTCGCGAGTCGTTCACGGGAGCCTCGCTCTCCGGGGAGGCCCACGCAGCCGACCGAACTGCCGACGACATCACCGCGATCCTGGCCAAGTTGCTCGACAGCGACCCTGGTCAACTCGATCGTCAGGCGAACTTCTTCGAACTCGGTGCCTCGTCGCGTGACTTGATCGCATTGACGGCGGAACTCGCAAAGCGCACCCGGATCGACATCCCCGATACCACCTGCTTCGCCCGCCCGACCATCAACGAACTCGGAGCGTGGTTAACCGCGCAGAACACGTTGCAGCACGCGACGCCGCGCTCCGGCGACGCTGCCGCGGGCGCCAACGAAGCGGCGCCGGTGCCGCAGGTTTCGTCGCCGCCGGCCGTCGCCATCGTGGGTATGGCATGCCGCTTCCCCGGCGCAGCCGATCCGCAAGGCTTCTTGAAACTGCTCTTGTCCGGGCAATCCATGATCGGCACGCCACCCGCGGCGCGTCAGCCCGCGGCGTTGGGTCCGCTCGGGATCCCTGCGACGACGGTCGGCGCCTTTCTCAACCAGATCGACCGGTTCGATCCGCTCGCCTTCGGTATTTCCCCGCGGGAGGCGGCCTGGATGGACCCGCAGCAGCGCCTTGCGCTCGAACTCGCTCGCGAGGCACTCGACAGAGCGGGCTACGGCGATCCCGGGCCGGAGCGCGAGCGGACGGGAGTGATCTTCGGGAGCGAGCCGAGCGTGTACGCGTCCGCCGCGGCGCTCACCGCGCACTCGGCTGGCGGCGGGGCCAACAGCAACGCGCTGGTCGCCAACCGCATCTCCTACGCACTAGGATTGGGGGGACCCAGCCTCGTGGTCGACACAGCGTGCTCGTCGTCGGCGGTCGCTATCCACCTCGCCGTGGCGGACCTGCTGGTGGGCCGCTGCGACATGGTGCTCGCCGGAGGCGTCAAGCTCTTCACGTCACCGGGTGGCTTCGCTGTCAACGCGGCCGCCGGCATGCTCTCGCCGTCCGGCAGGCTGCGGACCTTCGACGCAGGGGCCGACGGCTACGTGCGAGGCGAGGGGGGTGCGGTCCTTGTCCTCAAGCGCCTCACGGATGCGCTCAGCGACGGTGATGTCATCGAGGCACTGATCCTTGGTACGAGCATCGGTCACGACGGGCGCCGTAAGACTGGGCTGACGGCGCCCAGCCCCGCCGCGCAGTCCGACACGTTGCGCGCCGCTTGGCGAAGTGCCGGTGTCGAGCCGAAGGACATCGACTACATCGAGACGCACGGAACGGGCACGCCACTGGGCGATCCTCTCGAGGCATCGGCGATCGGTGACGCCCTCGGTCAGCGGCGGGACCCGTGCGCAATCGGCAGCCTGAAGCCGACGATCGGCCACACGGAGGCGGCTGCAGGTGTCGCCGGGGTCCTGAAAGTGGCACTCGCGTTGAGGTCAGGGCGCCTGCCGGCGACGGTGGGCATCGAGCGCCCGAGCGACGCGATCGACTGGGAACGTAGCCGGTTACGCCTCGTGCGTCGCAACGAGCCATGGCCCGCCACCGAACCACGGCGCGCAGGCGTGAGTTCTTTCGGGTTCGGCGGTGCAAACGCCCACATCGTGCTGCAAGAGCCCCCGCGGTCGCCGGTGGCGCCCGCGGCTGACCCGATCGGCGTCATCTTCCTCAGCGCTCGCAGCGAAGCCGGGCTGACGCGCTTCGCAGCGGCGCTAGATAAAGCCCTGGCTGCGGCCCGCCACACGGTGGCGGACATCGAGGCGACCCTGAACGGCGGGCGGGCACGTTTCGACGTCCGCGCGGCGATTCTGGGCCGTGAGCTTGACGAGATTCGCGCGGGGTTGCGCACGCTGGCCGACGGTCGCGAAGACCCCATGCGTGTCCTGCGCGGCAGCGCGCGTACGCGGCACAGCCAGCGCGCGGCCGATTCAGACGCGTTGGGCTTAGGGCCGGCCGAACTAGCACGGCTGCACTGTGATGGGGGCGAGGCCGACTGGCGCGCGATCGCTGCTCGCTCCGGCGGACGGCGGATCGACCTTCCATTGGCCCCGCTTGAGTCGGAGCGCTGTTGGGCTCGGTTCGAGACCCCCGCCGCTGACGAGTCGCAAGCGCCTCGCGCCGTGGTACACGCCGTTAGCTGGAGACCGGGCCCGCGGGAACGCGACCGGCACGCTTCGGCGGGTCCGGTCGCGGTCATCGGTAGGCCGGCAGTCGTCGACGCCGCGATGGCTGCGCTGGACGGCGCGGACTACGTGGCGTGCACCGGCGACCCCGTGCGGGAGATCCGCGCCGGCCGCTGCGTCGTTGTGCTCGATCCAGCCCTCTCCGGCACAGTGCGCGACCCAAGGGATCGAGTTGCCGACCTGCTCGCGCTCGCCGCCGCCGGCCCTCGGCTGCCGGGCCGCGTCATCGTGGTGACGGCGGGTGCAGTTGCTGCGCAAAGCGGGGAGGAGTCGGATATCGATCCCGGCGCTGCGTTCGGATCTGCGCTCGCGGCGGCCTGGGCACAGGAAACTCGCGGCGCAGGCGTGGTCGTGCTCGACCTCCCACGCGCACGGTCCTGGAGAGAGTTGGGGCGAGCGGTGGCGTGGGCGAGGACGGCGAGCCCCGGACTCGTCGCGTGGCGCGACGGTCCCTTGCGGCCTGCGCTCGAGGCAGTGGGCGCGCGTGCAGTGCCACTGGAGGTGGACGCGCTGGGTAGCCATGTTGTTCTCGGCGGCACCGGCGGCCTTGGTGGTCATATCGCATTTTGGCTCGCCGATCGCGGCGCTCAGCGCATCGCGCTGCTCAGTCGCCAGGGCGAGCGTCATCCCGCGGCGCCAACACTTGAGCGGGGGTTGCGCGGTAAGGGTGCCGACGTCCGTTTCCTGTCCGTCGATGCCGTCGACTCCTCAGCCTTGCGAGATGCGCTAGACGACGTGCGCGAGTCGTGGGGGTCGATCACGGGGGTGGTGCACGCGGCGGGCGTGATCGACGTCAAACGCCGGTCCCTGAGGGCCAAGACACCCGCTTCATGCGAGGAGATCTTCGGGGTCAAGGTGGCCGGAACGCAGTACCTGGAGGCCCATACGCGGGATGATCCGCTGCGGTATTTTCTCGTCTGCTCATCGATATGCGTCTCCATACCGGGGTTGGCCGCGGGGCAGGCGGACTACGCTGCCGCCTGCGCGTGGCAAGACGCGTTCGCGCTGGGGCGCCACGGACCCGGGGTCACGCGCTCGATCCAGTGGACCGCGATTGACGAGACTGGGATCAGCGTAGGACGGTCGCCCTCCGCGGCGATGCGGAGCGCGGGGATCGACTCGCTCGCTGTCGATGACGCCCTTGCCGCCCTCGAAGATCTCGGGCCCGGCGCGCCGGTCGTTACGGCGGTCGTCGGCCACAGCGAGACGAATTCGGTTTCCACTGTCATCGGTGAGGCGAAAGGGGTTGCGCCGCGAGCCGACGCAGCCCATCCCACTGGGACACGCTGGCTGATCGACGCCGCCGCCCAGGTGCTGGGTACCGCGCCCGAACTTCTGGAGACGGACCGGTCCCTCGCCGAGTACGGGCTTGACTCGTTGATGGTCGCCGACCTGGTGGGACTCGTAGAGGCCGGCATCGGGCGGCGGGTGACGCCCGAGGACATCCTCGAGCACGACACGATCGACGCGCTCGCGCGGCATTTCGGATCCAGCGCACATCCTGAGCCGCTGGCAGAACCGGTTCGGGCTACGCGCGCTCGTTCCCACGCGCGTGTCCCGCGGCGAACGGGTGGAGCGGCGATCGCGGAGCCCATCGCAGTGATCGGCATTGCGTGTCGCGTGCCGCAAGCCGATGGGCCGGCCGCATTCTGGGAAAACCTGCTGGAGGGCAGGAGCGCGATCGGGGCCATCCCCGCGGAACGTTGGCCCTCCGATGACGACTTCTTCGACCCGGGCGGGCGCGGGCGCGGGCGGAGTGTCAGCCGCTGGGGCGGCTTTCTGTCATCGGCGGGTATGTTCGACTGCGGCCAGTTCGGCATGTCCCCCGAGCACGCGCGGAACCTCGACCCGCAGCACCGGATCGCGCTCGAGCTTGCGTTCGCGGCGTTGGCGGATGCAGGCAAAGGCGCGCCCTCGAGCGCGGGCCGGGCGGGTTGCGGCGTCTTCCTGGGCGCACGCGGGACGCCTCCGGCGCATGCCCGGCGCAGCGGCCACCGTCCCGCCCGCCCGACCGACTATGCCCAAAACCTGCTGGCTGGGCGTATCTCGGACAGCCTGGACCTCAGCGGTCCGTCGCTGGTCGTCGACACCGCGTGCTCGTCATCGCTGTTCGCGGTGCACCTGGCATGCCAGAGCCTGCGGTCGGGCGAATGCGATGTGGCCCTGGCCGGAGGCGTCGACCTCCTGCTTTCACCGTGGACCTACATCGAGCTGAGCGCTGCCGGCGCCCTTTCGCCAAGGGGGCGCTGCGCGACGTTCGACGCGTCCGCGGACGGCTATGTCCCGGGCGAAGGTGGCGTCCTGTTTGCGCTCGCGCGGCACGACTTCGCGCGGACCCACGGCGACGACATCTACGCGCTGCTGCTCGGGGCGGCCGCCAACAACGACGGACGCACGATGGGGCTCACCACGCCCAACGGACGCTCGCAAGAGCGGGTCATCAGGCGCGCGCTCGCTCAGGCCGGGATTGACCCGGGCGCCGTCGGCTACGTGGAGGCGCATGGCACCGGCACGGCCATCGGCGACCCGATCGAAGTGGCGGCGCTGCGACGCGCACTCGGTGATAGCAGTACATGCCTGATCGGGTCGGTCAAGACTAGTGTGGGGCACCTGCACTCGGCCGCTGGCGCCGTCGGCCTGCTCAAGGCGGTCCTGAGCGTCGCGCGCGGTGAGATCCCGCCGACGTTGAACGTGATACGCGCGAGTCCGCGACTTGCCCTCGGGCAACTCGAGATCGCCCGGACGAGGTCGCGGTGGCCGGACGACCGCCGACGGGTAGCTGGCGTGAGCTCGTTCGGGTTCGGGGGCACCAACGTGCACGCAGTGGTCGCCGAACCCGACGTCGGCGAACCCGTGTACGACGACCCGCCGAACGTTGCCGCTTTGGCACTCGCCGCTCACTCGCGCCAGGCGCTCGCTGAGCGTGAGCGGAGCATCGCGGAAGGTCCTGCCGACCCCGCTAGCTGGGCAATCCTGTCGCGGAGCGTGGCGTCGCAGGCGGTACGGGTGGCGCTGGTTGGCCCGCCGGGCGATCTCCACAGAGCGCTGAATCGCGGCGACGTGCCCTCGGTCCGCAGGTTCTCCGGACGAATAAGCGGCCGCGACGCCCCCGGAGTCACATTCCTGTTTCCGGGCCAAGGGGCGCAGTATTCGCAGATGGGGTGCGAGCTAGCCGCACGCCACCGTGGTTTCCGCGAGCGACTGGAGCAGGCCGCATCTGCGGTCGACTCGGTGCTGGGGCAGTCGATCATCGACGTCCTCCACACCGCGACACCCGAGAAGTTGGCGCAGACCCACCTTACCCAGCCCGCCGTGTTCGCCGTCGAGTATGCGCTCGCCCAGATGTGGATCGATGCCGGCGTACTGCCCACCACGGTGCTCGGTCACAGCGCTGGCGAGATCGCGGCCGCCTGCGTTGCCGGGGCGCTGACGCTTCCCGACGCTGCGATGCTGGTCGTCAACCGGGGGCGCCTGATGGACGAGCTCTGCCCGGCGGGGGACATGTTGGCGCTCGACGGCAAGGAGGCGACCGTCAGGGACCTCGTGGAAGGCGGTCGCGGAACGGTGACGCTGGTTGCCCACAACGCGCCTGGGGCGATGGTCGTCGCTGGCCTCCGCGAGGATGTCGACGCGATCGCAAGCCGTGCCCGCGAGCGAGGCGTGCGGGCCACGGCGTTGCGAGTCTCGCATGCTTTCCACTCACCGACGATGGAACCGATGGTCGGCGAGTTCGCGCGCGTCGCACGCGGTCTAACACATGCTCGACTTCGGATCCCGATGCTCTCTAGCGCTCGCGGCGGGCGCGTGGACTCGATCGAGCCGGACTACTGGGTCGACCAGGTGCGCGCGCCGGTTCTCTTCGCGGCGGCTGCCGGATTCTGCCGGGATGACGTGTTCCTAGAATGCGGTCCAGGTCGCGTGCTCGGCGGCCTGGTCCTCCGCTCGCTGTCGGCGCGCACGGTGCACTGCCTGGCCTCGCTGCCCCGTCCGCACTCTGAACACCAAGCCTGGCTGCGGTCTGCTGCGGAACTGTGGTGTCTGGGTGTGGATCTCGACTGGGCGTCAGTCCAGCCATCGCCGTCGGCCCGCCATCGGATGCTCGCCCCGCCAACGCTGGAGCGCGTCGACTGCGGGCTTCCGATCGAACGACTCCATGACGCGGCACCGTGCAGTGAGCCGGCGACGCAGCCGTATCGCCTCGATCTGGTGCACCGGACAGATCAGCAGGTCGTGCTGGGCTGCGATCTCGATCGCGGCCAGGCGTTGGTATCCGACCATACGGTCGACGGGGAGCCGTACCTGCCCGGGGTGACGTGGCTCGAGTTCGCCCGCGCCGCACTGTGCGCCGCCGGCCGCCCCGAGGTCACGCTGCGCGACGTCTCGTTCACGACGCCGCTCGTCTGCGCGCCCAATGGCACGCGCCTGCGCATCGTGTTGGACCTGGGTGAGGACATCCTGCGCTTCAAGGGCGAGAGCCGCGATCATGGCGAACGTGCCTGGACAATCCATGCCCGGGGTTTCGCGGGGATCGAATCTGCGCTCGCGCCGGCGATTGACGTCGCCAGTGTGCGTGCCCGTTGCCCCGCGCGGATGGGTGCCCACGAGCTATACGCGCGTATCCGGTCGGTCGGCATTCGCCACGGCCCGTTCTACGCTGCTGTGCAGCAGGTCTGGGCCGGATCCGGCGAAGCGCTCGGGCGGCTCGTCCTGCCCGATGCGCCTCACATGGCGCTTCATCCCGTCATGCTCGATGCCGCGACGACCGTCGGCGCGGCCCTGACAGGCGGCGACGGAGCATGGTCGGCCCGTCACGGCGAGCCGTTCATTCCCTTCCACATCGACCGTGTCGACCCGGTGGCTCCGCTTGGCAGCGCTTGCTGGTGCCACCTGCGCCTTGTGCGCGACACACGCGAGATCTCGACGTTCGATGTTGATCTCACCGCTGATGACGGCACCGTGCTTGTCCGTGTGCGCGGCTTCACGAGCAAGCGCAAGCGCTCGGATCACGCGTCAGTCCGGCGGCTGGCGTGGGTCGGCGGCCAGCCCATCCATCAGCCCTCCATGCAGCGCCGCGCTGCGGCGCCGCATGTTCTCCTGCTCGGCGGCGCCGACGACGAGCTTGTCGAGCTCGTTCGGGCCGCGCGCGAGCAGTGTGGAGCACCGGTTCACGTCGTACCGCTCGCCGGCGCCGAGGGGATCCTCCGGCCGATAGAGGCGTTTATCGCGCGTGTAGGTGGCGGTCCCCTTCAGGTCCTACAGGTGACCAGCGTTCCGGCGTTCCACGGGCTTGAGAACGTGGAGCGCGAACTGCGCACCACGGCGACCTGGCTCCGCGCGTTGCTGAGCGGTGTTGCGGGCGACGCCGACATCGACGTTCGGCTCCTGTCGCGGGCCGTCGCGACGGGCGAAGCGCCGTCGCCGGCCCCAGCATCGTCGCTGCTGGCGTCACTTCGCCACGAGGCACCGCTTTGGACGATCCAGACGCTGGAGTTGGACGGACTGTCGGCTGCCAACCGGGCGGCGCTCGCCGGCGCGCTGAGCACGCCGCCCACCGTGGATCGAAGCCTCTTGCGCGACGGACGCTTACTTGCGCTGGGGCTGGAGGCGATAGCTGCACCCGAGAGGGTGGCTCGCCTTGAGGGCGTGCAGCTCGTGACGGGCGCCACTGGCAGCATCGGCTGGCTGCTGGTCGACCACCTCGTGGCTGTCCATGGGGTCCCGGTCGCCTGCATCGGACGTGATCTCCCCCGACTCGACGCGCTCGCCACCGCGGTCGAGGCCGCTGGCGGCCAAGCCGTGACGGTTGTCGCCGACGTGACGGACCGTCGGGCGCTGGCTGCAGCGCTGGACCACGCGCGCGAGGTGCTCGGACCGCTGCGGGGCGTGTTCCATCTCGCCGGCGCACTGCGTGACGGGCTGATGCGCAACATGGACACGGGGGACCTGGACGCCACGCTGCGCCCGAAGCTTCATGGAGTGCGCCTGTTGGACGAGCTCACACGCCTCGACTCGCTCGCGCACTTCACGGTGTTCTCAAGCGTGTCGGCGATCCATGGCGGGCTCGGCCAGGGCGCATACGCCGCGGCCAACGCGGCGTTGGACGCGTTCGCGACCCAGCGCGCAGGCAGTGCGCGCCCGGGTAAGACGAAGAGCATCGGCTGGTCTCTGTGGCAACACACGGGAATGGGTGGCGATCCGAGGGCCCAGCGCGCCCTCGAAGCACGTGGTGGCCGTCCGCTGACGCCACGCGCGGCGCTCAAGGCACTCGACCGTGTGCTCGCCGGTGCCGAGACGCATGTGGTCGTGGAGCACGACGGTGGGCCGGCGCCCGTTCCGCAGCCGGCGCCGGTCCCGGCCCCAGCGGTGCGGGGAGAGGCGCTGGAGACCCGCCTTGCTCGGGAGTTGCGCAATCGTATCGCCGCACTGATCGGGCGGCCGACGGCGGAGCTCGATGATGCGCGCGCGTTCTTGGACCTCGGGATGGACTCGGCCCAGATCGTTGAGCTCAGCGCGACGCTCGCCGACAGCATCGGCCTGTTGTTGTCGCCGACCGTCATGTTCGAGCACATCTCGATCCGCGCCTTGTCACGCCACCTGGCTGCTACATCGCCTGCCGGGGTGACTCGCATGTTCGAGGCCATCCGTCGATCCGAGGGGGAGGACGCGCCTCGCCGCCCGACGGTCGCGGCGACCGAGGGCGACCCGGTCGGCACGGCCGTGCCCGTCCCCCGGTCGCGCAACGCGTGCGACCACGAGGTCGCGATCATCGGCTACGGCGCGCGGCTGCCCGCCGCCCCCGACCCGGCAGCCCTGTGGCGGCTGCTTCAAGCCAGTAGGAGCGCCATCTACCCGATGGGCCGTGAGCGGTGGACCGACGCGCGCGACGGGCCGGAGCCGTGGCGGGCGGCGTTGCTCGACGGCATCGATCGGTTTGACGCGGAGCACTTCGGAATGGCACCGCGCGACGTTGTCGAGATGGATGTCCAGCAGCGGCTCGCGATCGAGGTCGCGTGGGAGGTTCTCGAGCGCTCCGGCTACGGACGGCGCGCACGCGGTTCGCACGCCGGGGTGTTTGTGGGTCTCATGAACCACGACGCGACCTGGGAGGCGGCGCGCGGTGGCGCTCCCATCGGCGTCGGGTCCGGCACCTCGCCGGCCGTTCTTGCCAACCGGATCTCCTACCTGTTCGACTTGCACGGTCCGAGTATGCCGGTGGAAACCGCCTGCTCCTCGTCGCTCGTTGCCGTGCATATCGCTTGCCTGAGCCTTGCGGACGGAGAGAGTGACCTCGCGCTGGCGGGAGGCGTGAACATCATGCAGTCGCCTGACAACTTCGCCGCATTCATGGACCACGGGCTGCTCTCGCCCGTGGGCCGCTCACGCCCGTTTGGCGTGGGCGCCGACGGCTACGTTCGCGGGGAGGGTGTCGCGTTTCTGTTGCTCAAGCCATTGGTTGCGGCACTCGCCGACGGCGACGTGATCCACGGTGTCATCCGCGGCTCTGCCGTCGGGCATGACGGACGCACGAACGGGCTGAGTTCCCCGAACGCGCTTGCTCAGGCCGACGTGATCACACGCGCGCTGCATGGGGCAGGCGTCTCACCGCAGCAGGTCTCCTACATCGAGGCCCACGGCACGAGCACCGCACTCGGCGACCCGATTGAGGTCCAGGGCCTCGCGCGCGCGCTGGGCGCCGACCGGATCGCGGGCGGGCGCGTGATCGGATCGCTGAAGGGCAACGTCGGCCATCTCGAGGCGGCCGCGGGTGTCGCGGGGCTGATCAAGGTGCTGCTCGCCTTCGAGCATGGGCGGCTCCCGGCGAGCCTGCACGGTGAGGCGGCCAACCCGCTCGTCGACCTTGATGGCGCAGGCCTGCGGTTGGCTCGCCGGCTCACGGACTGGACGGGGCCCTCGCCGCTTGTGGCAGGGATAAGCTCGTTTGGATTCGGCGGCACGAACGCGCATGTGGTCCTACAGGAATCGCCGCGCCTGGATCTCACGCCACAAGCGCCGCGCGACGAGCTCGTCGTCGTGTCGGCCTCGTCGCCCGAGAAGCTCGCCTGGCTGAAGGCAGAGCTGCGCGACCAGCTCGAGAACGGCGAGGACTGGGACGTCGCGCGGGTGAGTCGGACCGTGCTCACGCGAGCGCCACTGCCCTATCGGCTGGGGGTCGTGGTCGCCTCACGCCAGGGTCTGGTGGCGGCGCTGGCAGGCGAAGAATACACGCGAGCCGGACAGCGCCCACCAACGGTCGTCCTCGTCGATGCGGGCCCGGCGCCAAGCGCCGACACGTTGGACGAATTCGGTCGACTGAGCCCGCCAGCAAGCGTCGAACTGGCCGTCTGGGTGGCGGCGCTGGGCGACGTCGCCAGGTGGGATGACGATGTCCGCCGCAGCGCATTCGCCGCCGCATGCGCCGCTGTGCTGCGCATGTGCGGCGCCGAGCCACAAGCGGTTACTCACCGCGCGGGCGACCATCACGGGGCGCAGGTCGTGGTCGCGCTGGGCGACGTGGTACCGGGCGCCACGCACTTCGTCCCGACGTCCACGTCGCGTGCGACTTGGACCGCGCTCCTCGGGGTGCTCGCCAGGCTGTTCGAGATGGGTGCGCCGTTGGCGCCCGACGCGCTGCACGACGGCGGCAGCGGGCGCATCCTGCCCGCGCTCGCGGTGCATCCACTTGAGCCGCGCCGGTGGGCCTCGCCGGGCCGGCCGCCGCTGGCGGAGTTGCTCGTCCGCGCGTGGAGTCCGATGCCCGCGCTCGCGCCGGGCCGCACCCCCCGCGGATGGATCATTGTGGACGCGGACAATGAGCTCACGTCGGCGGTGGGCCGAGCACTGGTACAGGGCGGTGACATCGTCGCGGGCGCTATCGAGGCCGGGACCACCGGGAAGGGCCTGAAACGGCATCTCCTCGATGCCGTTGTGCAGGCCCGCGCGCGCTATGGGGACGTGGCGGTCTGCCACGTCGAGCGCGGCGGCGACGGCCGTGGCGAGCCGACCGGCGCGCTCGCCCGCTTCCACGGCACCCTCACGGCGCTGCGTGCCGAGCGTGAGCCATGCGCGCTTTGGGCGCTCACAACGCGCGCCACAGCAGGCGAGGATGGGGGGCAACTCGACCCGTGCACTGCGGCGCTCTGGTCTGCCGCGCAGGTCGCCGCACAGGAAGGCTCGAAGCCTGTGGTCCACGTGCTCGACGTGGGCGCGCGAGAGACAGATCTGTCGGTCGCCGCCCGAGTTCTTCGCGCTACGAATGCACCACGGCGCGCGCGGATCGCGGGCAGCGTCGTCCTCGAGCCGATCGAGCGGCCGGCTACGGTCCGGGTCGCGCCGCGTGCGCTTGGCAGTACATGGTGGGTGATCGGCGCGACTGGCGCTGTTGGCATCGAATTGACGGAGCACCTCGCTCGTCGTGGCGTTCACACGCTGCTCGTGTCCTCGCGCAGCATCGAGTCGGCCGACAGCCCGCGGCGCAGGCTCGATCGACTCCGCGAGGCCGGCTGCGCGGTCGAGTGCATCCCGATGGACCTGCTCGATCAAGCATCGGTCGACGCCGCCATCGCCACCGTCGCCGCGTCCACCCGCGGGCTCGACGGCGTGCTGATCGCAGCGGGAACAGCGGGCGCCGGGCGCCGCCTGCACCGGCTCCACGTCGATGACCTCGTGGTGCCAATGAGCACGATGGTCGCAGCGGCTCGTCTCCAGGAGGCGCTCGCGCCGCTGCGGCCAGGCCTCGTCGTGCACTGCGCGAGCCTCTCCGCGGCACGAGGCGGTGTGGGCTTCGGGGACTACGCTGCCGCGCACGCGTACGTCGGTGCGTCAGCGTCCAACATGCGAGCGGCCGGGCTCAATGTGCTGACGATCGGCTGGGATGCGTGGGCGCACACTGGCATCGCGGACGACATCGACACCGGGCTCTCGGTACCGCAGGCGCTCGCCGCGTTCGACGCCGCGCTCGATGCCTGCGAGCCGCACACGCTCGTCGTGGCGCCGATTGCGAAGCCGAGTTCGGATGGTCCCGACTGCGCCGCGGACAGCGGCGACCAGGCCACCGCGCTGCAGCCACCAGGCGAGTCGCTGCTACCGGGTCAGGAGCAAAGCCACGAGGAGATCGTCCTACAGATCGCAGCGCAGGCGCTTGGGGCCGCACCCGCCGGCGTGCGCCGTGAGGTCGCGCTCGCCGACCAGGGGATGGATTCGCGTATGGCGTTAGAGCTCCTCGAAAACCTCGAGCGCACATTCCACATCGACGTGCCGCTCGATCTCTTGGATGATCATCCGTCCGTCTCCGAGATTGTCGCATGGACGACGAACCATGACCGCGACCCGGATCGGCTGGCAGGGTGATCATCCGTGCCCCTGAGCGCCTTGAGCATGGGCTTCTCTTGCATGCACGCGGCGATGGCGATCCGGACATCGTCTTTCTTCCCGCGGCGGGCGGAAACCCCGCCGCCCTCCTTGGGGTGGCCGAGGCGCTCCCACCGGATGTCACGGTCTGGGTCGTCGAGCGCTCGATCGTCTCGGGCCTCGGGCCGTGTACCGTGCCAGCGCTCGTGCGACGCCACGAAGAGGGGCTGGCGGGTCGTCTCGAGCGACCCTTCGTCCTAGTCGGCCACAGCCTTGGCGGCCTCGTGGCGTTCGAGCTCGCGCGCCGCCAGACGTTGCGGCCGATCCTCGCCGGGCTCGTCCTTTGCGCCACCCCTGCCCCGCGGCTGGTGCCCTCGCTCGAGCGCGCGATCGGCGCCGACGACGAAACTCTGCTGTCGCGTCTGTCGGCGCTTGGCGGCATCCCCCCGGAGCTTCGCCGTCACCGCGAGTTGCTGTCTGTCTACCTCGAGGAGATCCGCACCGAGCTGCATGCACTCGATTCGTACCGTCTGGTGGCAGGCGATCGGCTAGCCATCCCGTCGCTCGTCCTCACTGCTCGCGACGACCCGCTCGCGCAGGCGGCCGCCGCGTCGCTGTGGCTGCTCGAGCTGTCTGACTTGCACCCGCGGAGCGTTCCCGGGGGACACTTCTTCGTGGCCGACGTGGGTGTCGTCGCCGCCGAGCTCATCGCGTTCCTCGACGTGGTCCGGGCGGTCGCGTGACCGGCATCTCCCTGTACGGTGCCAATCCCGGCATCCTCGACCGTCGCCACCACAAGGCATCGCATTACCGCGATGTCGTCAGCCAGGCCGCCCGGCTGAGCGAACAGCACGGCCACGTCGGGACGCTCGTACACCACAACTTCCACGCGCTGGACGCGTGGGCGATCGCCAATGTCATCGGCGCTTGCACGCAGTCGCTCGTGCCGCTGATCGCCACCCAGCCGACTGCCATGCCACCTCATAGCCTCGCCCGATGCGTCATCGCTTACGCGCACCTCTTCGACCGGCGGGTCGATCTCAATGTGATCACGGGAGCGCGATCGGACGAACTCGCCGCCACAGGCGACGGCTTGGACCACGATGCCCGCTATCACCGTCTCATCGAGTACGTCCGACTGGTCCGGGCACTACTCGAGGCGCGCGAGCCGGTGACCTGGGAAGGCGAGTTCTACGCGGTCGATGGCCTCGTACTGGAGCCACACCTGCCGGCGGATCTGGCGCCGCGCGTGTTCGTCGCGGGCTCTTCGCCCGGCGGGATGAAGGCCGCGCGCGCGATCGCCGATGTCGCCGTCCATCATCCACCGCCGCTGGGCGACTACGCTGAACTGGCCGCGCACGCCGGCGAGGTGCAGCAAGCGATTCGCGTTGGGATCCTCGCGCGGGACACTGCCGAGGAGGCATGGCGTGAAGCGCATTCGCGTTTCCCAGGCGACCGCCGCGGCATGATCCAGACTGTCGCCAAGACGGGCTCGGAATCGTTCTGGGTCCGGGAACTCGCGGAGCGGTCGCTGGCAGAGGACCGCGTCGACGAGGTTTTCTGGCTGGGCCCGTACCGCAACGCGCAGTCGTACGCGCCGTACCTCGTTGGCAGCTACAGCGATGTCCGCACGTACGTGCGCGGCTACATGGCTCATGGCGTGTCGCATATGCTCCTCGACGGGCCCTGGTTCCCCGACGAGTTCGCCCACGTCGACTGCGTCACGGCACCGCTGACGGGCTGAGTGTCGACCTGCGGTCGTCGTGCGCGACGACTGCGAGCATCCGCTCCACGAGTGCCCTCGCCTCGGCCGGACGCTCGAGAACCACGGCGTGCCCGCTCGCTGCCATGATCTCGAACGTCGCGTCCGGCAAAGCCGCCGCGATCCTGCGTGACGACTCGACGTTGGGATCGTGGGCTCCGGCGGCGACGATCGTCGGAACCCTCACGCGCCGCCAGAGCGCAAGTCCTGCCGGGTCGGACCACGCCGCGCGGGCGCTCCGCCGCGCCGACGCATCATCGAGGTGCACGTCGCAGCCGCGCACTGCGGGAGCCTCGGGGATTGAGAGCCTACGTCGTTCGCGACGCGCAATCACCGCGGCGGCGCCGCACTCCGCCGCGCTGGGTGGAGCCCCGAGGCCGGCGCCAAAGACGACGAGCCCGACGGCGCGGGGGCCAGCCATCACCGTGGCGCGCATCGCTATCCGGGCGCCGAATGCCGCGCCGACGAGCAGAACCGGAGTGTCCCCTGCGACGGCGGCCCGGACCGCTTCCAGATCCAGCGCCATCCGGCGCAACGACACAGGGGGCCCGCGTCGCTGCGCCCGGTTCCGCGGAGGTCGTGTCGCGCCACCAGGCAGTGTGCGGCAAGTGCATCCACGATGGGATCCCACATGTGCAGGTTGAGTCGGGCCATGTTGACCGGTAGGACCACGGGACCCGGACCGCCGCCGTCGACGCGAACCGCGATCCGCCCGCCGGGCACGTCGACCAACGCCCCGTTAGCCACGCTCGTCAGATCGTCCCGAGGGGTGCCCGAGCGTGCGTATCAAGCTGTGGAGGTCCAGGCGGCCCGTACGCAGGGCCGCGACGTAGTCATCGAAGCCGGCCACAAGCCGGATCACCGGAACCCGACGGAGGATACATTCGAGCAGCGGCCCAAGCCGGTCCTCCAGCGGGATCGGCTCCTCGTCGACATGGCCTAGCCAGGAGAGGTCCTTGTAGCTCTGGCTGCGGTCCGTGACCTGTGACGCGAGCATGGAGGCGGCCTCGTCCGCCGTACGGACCGGCGTGACCTCCAACGCGCGCCGGTCGGGGTTGATGGTCGGGAAGATGCATAGCTTGAGCTCCGCCGACGCGGTCGGAATCGTACCTGTCGCGACGCTGAGGTCGTTGAAGTCGGCGAGCGCTTTGTCGTCGCGATGGAACTCGAATGTCCGTCGGCGCGCTATCGCCGACAGCCATGGCAGACGCTCAATGGCCGCACGGTGCACGTTGCAGCGCGACGGAACGCCGGCCATCCAGACACCGTCGCCGCTCAGGCGCAATCGTACTCGGTCGGCTGAGACGAAGCTCCACTCGCCCGTCGACATCAGTTCGAGCAGCGACGTCGTTTTACCGGCATGGCGTGAGCCGAAGAACGCGACGCCGTGGCCGCCGCTCCCGGCCGCGGCTGCGTGGAAGGCAACGTTGCCGTTGCGGCGCTCGAATGGGCGCAGGAACTGGTCTCGGACGAGCACGCGAAGGGCCAGGGCGCTTTCGGTCGGATGACGGCTGCGCAGGAGCACGCGGCGGCGCGGCACGTCGGACACGACCTGCTGCCCGGTCTCGGGGCGGCGATGGATAGTCACGTCGCCCAATCGCCGGACCTCCACGGACGGGGAGACGTAGGCCAGCATGTCGGTTACCGGCCGGCGCTGATGCACCTCGATCAGGTGCGATACGAGGGTGACGTCAGGCCGCGTGAATGCGCCCGGCCGCAGATCGTAGAAGGGGCGCAGGAACTGTCTGAGCTGGACGAGATCGTCGCTGTTGCTCAACAGGTTGATGCGCGCCCCCTCACACTCCACGCGCATCTGAACGCGCGCCACATCGTGCGCGACCCGGAAAAGCTCGTCGATCGTATCGATGCCTTCGGCGCCCACGGCCATCATCACGGCGACAGTATGGTAGCTTCGCGCCGGATGGGAGAAAGCGCCGTGGCCGTGACGGGCGCCGCTGGTTTTATTGGCTCTGCCGTGTGCCGGCGGTTGGGCGCAAACGGGCACACCGTGCTCGCCGTAGACGTCGTGCCGGACCCTGGCGAGCACCTGGACGGCGTGTCGACGGAGTACCGGGTGGCCGACCTGCGGGATGCCCGCGCGGCGCGCCGAGCGCTGAGAGATGCTGCCACGATCGTCCACGCAGCGGCGCTGGTGTCGACGTGGGGACGCCGACGCGACTTTCGCGCGTCCAACGTTGAGGCCACGCGCAACGTGCTCGCTGCTGGCGCCGCCGGCGTGCGCACGATCCACATGTCGACCGTGGCGATCTGGGGCTATGACTCCGACGAGCCGATCGTCGACGAGGAGGCCCCGCCCCGGCCGTGCACCGCACCGTACGCGCAGACGAAGGCCGAGGCCGAGATCCTCGCACGCGCCGCGGGCGCGACCATCATCCGCCCCGGGGACGTGTACGGACCCGGGGCAATAGCATGGTCACTGCGCGCTGTGACGAAGCTACAAGCCGGGACGTTCTACCTGCCCGGTGCCGGTGAGGGGCTGATGGCACCGATCTACGTCGACGACCTCGTGGACTGTGTCGCGCGGGCCGTCGAGCGACCACTGACGGCTCCAGCCTGCTTCACGGTATGGGATGGGCAAGCCGTCACGGCTGTGCGCTTCTTCGGCTACTTGGCCGCGATGGCAGGGGACTCCGACCTGCCGTTGATCCCATTCGCCGCGGCGCGGCGCCGAGCTCTGCGATCCGAACTCATCGGCCGTGTCAGCGGCCGCAGGCCCCCCATGACGCGCCATGCGCTGCTCTTCATGTCGCGCCGCAGCACCTTCCCGAACGCCAAGGCCCAGGCGGTGCTGGGGTGGCGCCCCCAGGTTGCCCTGCCCGAGGGCATGCGCCGAACTCAGGTGTGGCTGGAGGCAGTAGGGGTGCTATGACCGGGCGCGTCCTGCTGGTCACCGGCGCGTCATCGGGCATCGGCAGGGCGGTTGCCGTGATGGCGGTCCGCCGCGGGTGGGCGGTCGTGCTTACTGGACGCTCCAAGCCGGCGCTCAGCAAGGTTGCGTGCGGACTGGATTCGTCGAGGGTGCTCGTCGTCGCCGCCGACGTCCAATCCTGGCCGGACAGCGTGCGTGTCACAAAGAGCGCGCTGGAGCGCTTCGGCCGGCTCGACGCCGTTGTCACGAGCGCTGGCGTGGGCGTTCCCGAGGGGATGCGAAACGGAACACCCGAGCAGTGGCGCGAACTCGTCCTCACCAGCCTGCTAGGGACCGCCTACTCCGTTCGTGCGACGCTTCCGGAGCTCACCCGGCGAGCGGGGCATTACGTGCTGATCGGCTCGGTCGCCGGCCGGGACGTCATGCGCGGCTGGATGTACTCGGTCGTTAAGCACGGCGTCAGCGGGCTCGCAGAGTCGCTGCGTGCCGAGGTCGAGGCTGTCGGCGTCCGTGTAACGATTGTCCAGCCAGGCCTCGTCGACACACCGTTGCTGGCTGCTACCAAGCGTCCCTTGCCGCCGAACAAGCTCCCGCTGGCGCCGCCCGAGGTCGCCGCGGTCGTACTCTGGACGCTTGACGCGCCTCCACACACCGTGATCAACGAGGTCGTGTTGCGGCCGTCGCCTTCGCGAGGCTCGGATCTCTAACCCAATCTGGATCGCCGGCCTCAACAACGGGCACCACGACGCTGCGGCAGCCCTGCTTCGCGATGGCGAACTCGTCGCGATGGCCGAGGAAGAGCGCTTCTCGCGCGAGAAGCGCGCAAAGGATTGCGCCCCGGTTCAGGCCCTCTCCTGGTGCTTGAGGGAGGCCGGGATAGCGCTGCGTGACGTGAGCACCGTCGCACTGGGCTGGGATTTCGATCGGCTTGCGGCGTGGCATGGCTGCTCGGCACAGCAGCGCCAGCGGCGCTTTTTCCATGACCGACGGGACTACCTGTTTCCTGAGTCGGCCTTCGGTCCGGGCCCTCAGCCGCCGGTCAAGTCGCTGTCGCACCACCTCTCGCACGCCGCGAGCGCCTACTACCCGAGCGGGTTCCGCGATGCCGCGATCCTCGTCTGCGACATGCGCGGCGAGGACGCCTCGACGCTGTTAGCACATGGATCCGGCGACGGCATCACGGTACTCGAGACCCATGGCATCGAGCGGTCGCTGGGCCTGTTCTACCGGGCGGCCACCAAGTATGCGGGCCTCTGGCGCAGCGGCGGCGAGGCGGGCAAGCTCATGGGCCTCGCGCCGTACGGCAAGCCGAGGCACCGGATGCCACTCGCGGTCGACGACGGGCGACCGTCACTGACCGGAATCGAGCCGACCGCGGTGAGCAACAACGATCTCGTGGGCGAGCTCACACAGCAGCTTCTTGAGATCTTCGTCCGCGAGGCGTTCCCCCACGAGGCGGGGCTCGCCGAAGAGGTCATGGCCTACGCTGACTTCGCCGCATCCGCACAGCGGGCGTTGGACGAGGCCGTTGTCGCGCTCGCCCGGCACCTGCGCGACCTGACCCGCTCGCCGCGCTTGTGCCTGGCGGGGGGCGTAGCACTGAACTGCACCACCAATGGCGAACTCGCGCGTAGCGGCCTGTTTGCCGAGATGTTCGTGGCCCCGGCCGCGCATGATGCGGGTGTGGCAATCGGTGCGGCGCTGATCGCGGCGGGAGGGTCGCGATCCACCGGCCCTCACTTCGTAATGGATCACGCGTACTGGGGTCCGCATTTCGACCACGGTGACGCCATCGCTGCGGCGCTTCGGCGGGGCCTTACCCACGAGGTCTTGACGGAGGACGCGCTGATCGTCACGGTGGCCGAGACGCTTGCGGCCGGCGGGATCGTCGGTTGGTTCCAGGGTAGAGCCGAGATCGGCCCCCGGGCCTTGGGCGCGCGCAGCCTGCTCGCCACGCCGGCGACACGCCGAACGCTCATCCGTGTCAATCGCATGAAGGGCCGCGAGATGTGGCGACCGCTCGCGCCGAGCATCCGGGCCGAACGCTTCAGCGAGTTCTTTGACGGCGTCGCATCGCCGTTCATGAACATCGCCGCGCAGGTACGGCTCGAAAAGCGTTCTTTGGTGCCGGCGGTCGTGCATGTCGACGGCTCGGCCCGGCCGCAGGCCGTCACCAAGCGTGCCAACCCCCGCTACTGGAAGCTCCTGCTCGCCTTCGAGGCGCTGACCGGGCTCCCGATCGTGGTCAACACCTCATTCAACGTCGCGGGTCGCCCGATCGTGGGTACGCCCGATCACGCGGTCGAGGACTTCCTCGCCATGGGCGTCGACGCCCTGGCGATCGGCACCGTACTTATCCGGGCCCCCGGGATGCGGAGCCCGACAGGCCCGTGAGCGGACCCAGCAGGAGTTCCAACTGGTCGACCAGGCTTCGGACCTGAAGATCGAGGTCGCCCAACTCGATTCGGACGTCTGGCGCCTGCGGCGGCTCGTAGGGATCGTCCACGCCGGTCATGCCTGTCATGGCGCCGCTCAGGGCTAGCGAGTACAGCCCTTTGGGATCGCGGCGACGACACTCGGCGATCGGCGTCGCCACGTAGACCTCGATGAACATGAGTGATTCGGCCTCGTGGCGGACGCGCGCCTCCGACCGATCGGCTGCGTAGGGCGACACCAGCGCGACGATGGCGATTGCCCCTGATCGTGCGGCATCTAGGGCCAGTTCTGTGGCTCGGCGACAGTTCTCCCGCCTTCCCTCGCGACCGAAGTCGAGGTCATGGCTTATCGTCCGGCGCAGGTCGTCCCCGTCGATGCGAATGACCCGGGACGCGGTCATCTTGCGGCTGACCCGCCCGGCGAGCGTCGTCTTCCCCGCGGCCGGTGGCCCGGTCAGCCAGATGGTTGCGCCCGATCTCATATCTCCGTTACTACTCGTCCTGCGCTCCTAGGACGCGAGCGCCAGGACCAAGCACAGCGTAATCGCACGCAAGGATCTGCGATGCGGCGTTGCGCGGCATGTGTAGGCCGTCTTCGTCGGCCCGTCACTATCTTGGGCGCCGCGCCGTTCCGACGCGGGTCCGCCCGACCTGCCTCCAACGCGCGGAGGCAGCGCCGATTCATCCGGTCGCCCACGTCCGATCGGCGGAGCGTGCGAGGTCTCGGAAGCGCGCCACGCATGCAAGATCCCGGACAGCCTGGTCGACGACGTCCCATGGACTCCCGCACCGTTCCACCACCCTCGCAACTACGACGTCATGAGGCGTCCGGCCATCGAATTGGCAGATTGCGTCGGCCGCCAGGCTGTTCACGATAAGCCCGCCAGGCGCCTCGATCGCACCGATCACATATTGCTCAGACCCGGCGTAGCGGACGGACACGTCGAGCCGGAGCAGTGGTACCGGCGGCTCCCGACGTAACGTTGGATCGGCCTGTGCGGATTCTCGATCGACTCTCGAATTCTGTGGTTCTCCGCTGAGCACACGGGCTGCCCATGGCAGGACCCGATTGGCGAACTGGACAGCGGCGAAAACCTGGCGGCGCAGGCCGAACTCGTCTGGCCGTTTGGACAGCGTCAGACGAAGGTACTCGTCCGCAGGGTTCTCCCAACTTCCCCCTCCTAGCATCCCGAGCTCAGCGGAACCGCGATCAATACGCCGGAGTCTCCGCATACGCCATTTCGGCGCCTCGGACGTGCAGCCTGTAGCGGCGAGGAGGGCGTCTGCCGCGGAGTCCGCGCAATGCTGCGCCATTAGCGCGGCGGATTCCCAATCCCGGTCCTCGGCGGCCCCGACGCAGTCGACGTGGTGGCCATCAGCGCTAACGAGCGCACGACGGACGATGAGCGTGGGCATGCATTCGCGCACGATCGCCTTCCATCGGCCGAGCCGCCCCGCATCCTGTAGCGGACGGCTAACGCACACCCGGTGCAGGAACTCGACTTCGGACCGGCTAAGCGCGCTTGACGCCGCGACGACGTCGCCGGAAGCCACCTGCCGCTCGAGCGAGGTGATCAACGCGTCGACGTGCGCCAGCGTCTGCGTCTCGACATCGATCGTCAAGCCACCGAACCGTAGGATTAGCGGCTCGCGGGAAGATCGAATGGACTCAGCGGCCACCACGAACACATCGACATCGGACCTTGCGTTTCCGATTCCTTCGACGAGGCTTCCAGCGACGAAGACGGTGTCTTCCATGCTGACATCGCACTGACCACGCAGCCTCACGTCGATTTCGTCGAGGCTCACCCGGTGCAGCCGAAGCGCCTCGTCTAGGTTCATCAGTGGGAGCGCCTAAACGCGCGCCGGAAGATGCAGCGAGGCAAACTCCCCGAGCAGGGCGGGAAGCTCGTCACTCTCGTTTGTCGAGAGCCTCAGAATCGCGAGGGTCGCGGCAAACTCGGGTCTGGCCGGGAGGTCAGCGGCGAGCGCTTGGGCCTCATCGAGCCGACGGCTTGAAACGAGCAGCCCTAGAAGGCTGGACCGCGCATACGTGTCCTCGCCTTGCAACGCCAGTGCCGCGCGGAACGCATCGATTGCCGCCTCAGGCTGTCCGGCGAGTTGTAGGGCGTCGGCGAGCACACCGGTCGCGGTCGTTCGGAAGCCATCCCCGATGCTGCGCACGGGCATAGCCGAATCGCGAGCGACAAGATCTTCGGCGAGGCGCAGGCCGACATCGATCCGGCCCGACTTGAGCGTCACGACAGCGAGGCGCGCTAGTGCTTCCTCGCAGTCGGGATCGTAGTCAAGCGCCGCGCGGTACCAGGCCGCAGCAGCGCCGTAGCGGTTGACCACCTCGCGGAGCTTCCCCGCCGCGATTGCCGTCTGAGCAAAGTTGTCCGCCGCTTCGGTTTCAGTCTCGAGCTGGCGGATGATCTCGACGAGTCGATCGGCGTCGGCGCGTACGTCGGCGAGCGCCTCGACGCCTAGCTCATGCACGGCGGGCTCAAGTCTCCACGCATGAGCCGACCCTAACATCACACGCACCTTCGCGCACGAGTGCGACGATCTCGACCAAAGGAAGGCGAGCCGGAAATCTCCAGCGGGCTCCGGAACGTAGGCCTGCGCACGGGGTTCGCGAACGACCGGCCCTTGGCTGCTTGCGCCGATCGCGTGCGACGATCGAGGCGCGTGCTCACCTGGTCGGTGTCCGGCAGGCATGCAACTGCGACGCGCAGACCGCTGCGGTTACCTTACGGTTGCTCCGCTGCACCACCGTAGAGGCAGGCCTGTGTCGGGGCGGTACCGGATCGCTTGGTGCGTCACGTTCCTGTGCCGCTGACCTTGGCGCGAGGGCAGACCGACTGCGTGTCTTGAGCCGTCGTGAGCGGCGTCTAAGATGCCTAATCGATGAGGTTTAGGACAACGAAACGGACAACGAGCCGGAATCGGCTCTCGACGCGCCCAATTGGGGTATCGACCGATCATGCCGTTTTCCAGCTACTTCCTGATCATGGGCGCGGCGGGTTTCGAACCTGCGACCTCTCGCGTGTGAAGCGAGCGCTCTCCCACTGAGCTACGCGCCCTCAGGGCCGCCGATTGTACGAGACGCGGGCGGAGAGCTGGCGGGACCGCCGCGGCCGTGGCACCCTGCGGTTCGAGCCATGTCGCCCACGGTGCCCAAAGAACGCCGCGTCGACGGACCGACGAACCACGGCGAGGAGATTTGCCACATCGTGACCGAGGCGGACCCGGACACGGCGCTGTGCGGCAAGGACGTCACGGGCTGGCCGTGGAACCCGCCGTGGCCGTACTGCGTCGTCTGCCTCGACCTCGCGAACTCGGACGCCGGCGGCCCGTAGCCGCGCCGCGCGCGCCGCCCGCCCGCGCCGCCGGCGGGCGTCAGCGCCCGGTCTTCGTCCGCCGCGCCTCGCGCTGGACGCGGTGATAGCTGCGCCCCAGCCGCTCGCGCGCGGCCGCCGCCGCGCGGCGGTCGTCGATCCACTGCTGCTCGCGCTCGAGCTTCTGCCACGCCGCCACCCGCGCCGGGTCGCCCTCGGCGCGCACCGCGCAACCCGGCTCGCCGTTGTGCTGGCAGTTGGAGAAGCGACAGCGCGCCGCGAGCTCCTCGATGTCGGCGAAGGACTCGTCGACGCCGCCGCCGTCCCACAGGCCGGCCTCGCGAATCCCGGGCGTGTCGATGAGCAGGGCGCCGCTGGGCAGCGCGAGCAGGTCGCGCGTCACGGTCGTGTGGCGCCCGCGCCCGCCGTTGTGCTCGCTGACGGCCCCGATCGCCTGGCGCTCGAAGCCCAGCAGCGCGTTGACGAGCGTCGACTTCCCGGCGCCCGACGGGCCGAGCAGGACGCTCGTCGTGCCGGGCTGCAGCAGCGCGGCCAGCGGGGCGATCGTGCTCTCGTCGTGGACGGTCACCGCGAGGCCGTGGGCGAGCCCGAGGCCGCGCGCCATGCCGCGCGCGCAGGCGCCGCCGTCGGGATCGAGGTCGGCCTTGGTCAGCACGAGCGCCGCCGGCACGCCGCCGGCGGCGGCCAGCGCGACGATCCGCTCGCAGCGCCGCTCGTTGGGCTCCGGAAACGGCTCGACGACGAGCACGAGCTCGACGTTCGCGGCGAGCACCTGGCTTGCGACGTGCGCGCCCGCCGCGCGGCGCACCACCGTGCCCCGGCGCTCGAGGACCGCGGCGATGACGCCGTCAGCGTCCAGCGCGACCCAGTCGCCGGTCGTCGGGGTGGGCTCGCCGGCGGCGCGCATGCGCCCGCGCGCGGCGACGAGCCGCGGCGGCGTGTCGGGCGCGCCGTCGCAGACGAGCCAGCGGCCGCGGTGCTGGGCGAGCACGCGCGCGGCGGTGTACGCGGGGTCGCCGAGCTGCGCGAGCTCGACGGCGAGATCGGGTCGCCGCCCGACGGCGGCGGCTGGGGCCTGCACTGCGAAATCCTCCACAGGTTCGTCGGCGACACGGGCGCGGCGTCGGTGCCCGGGCGCTGCCCCGGGCGCGTGATCAGACGGTCGCGGCGTGACTGACGAAGGTGTGAAGTGCAGACAACATCGACCGCCAATCCTAGACCTTTGCGGGCAAAGCGCAACGCGGGCATGCTGACGCCTACGGCGGGGCAATCGGTTAGCTTCGGCCGCCCGTGGTGCTCTCCGTCTTCCTCGTCGCGCTGCTCGGCGCGACGCTCCTCGCAGCCGCGGCGCTGAAGCTAACCGACCCGACCGCCACCACCGTCGCGGCGGCGACGTTCAGCCTGCACGGCGCGGCCGCCCGGCCCGCCTGGCTGGCGCTCGCGCTGCTGGAGGCAATCCTTGCCGCCGCGCTCCTCGTTGGCGCACCGTGGGCGCCCGCCGCGACGGCCGCGACCCTGGTCTGCTTCGCGCTCGCGCAGACCGCGGCGATCGCCGCCGGCCGCGCCGGCGCGCCGTGCGGCTGCTTCGGCGCGCGCGGGCGGATCTCCTGGGGCTCGGTCGCGCGGACCGCGCTGCTGGCCGGCGCCGCGGGGCTGGCGGCGGCGACCGCGCCGAGCACGCAGCCGCAGCGGCTGCTCGCGGCGCTCGCCGCCGTCGGGCTCGCCGCGGCCGTCGTCGCCCGCGCCCGCCGCGCGAAGCCCACCGGCGCGCTCGACGTCGGCGGCGAGGGGCCGCCGCTCGGCAGTGCGCTCGCGCTCGGCGACGGCGTCAAGCTCGCGCTGTTCACGGCGCCTGGCTGCCGGTTGTGTCGCACGCTGACCCCGCACGCCCGCCGCGCCGGCGCGAGCGTCCTCGACGAGGTCGCCGACGCCGGCGCCTGGGCGCGCGCCCGCGTCCCCGGCGCGCCGTACGCCGTCGCGCTCGCCGCCGACGGAACGGTCGTCGCCAAGGGCACCGTCAACACCCGCGCGCAACTGCACTCGGTCTTTGACGCCGCGGCGGCCGAGCGCGCCCGCGATCCGCACCCGCAGCGCAGCTCGCGCCGCGGCTTCCTCGCGACCGCCAGCGCCGCCGTCGCCGTCCTCACCACCGGGCGCCTGACCGCCGCGCTCGTCGCTCCCGGCGACGCCGACGCCTACCACTTCTGCGGCCACATCTACACGACCGACGGCTGCCCGCATCCGACCGGCCTGCCGCGCATCGACCGCCACGGCTACCCGCTGCGAGCGCAGGACGGCCACCCCGTCGACGACCTCGGCCGCCCCGTCGACGCCAGCGGCGCGCCGCTGGACGACGCCGGCGCCCCGCTGCTGGATCCCGACGGCCGCCCGCAGCCGCCCGCGCGCCGGCGCCGCGTCTGCACCGCCGCCGGCAAGCGCTACCGCATCGAGGTCCGCACCGACGGCGCCTGGTATCGCTGCTGCGACGGCCACGTGCGCAAGCTCATGGACTGCTGCACGACGAGCCGGCACCGCATCAACGGCGACCGCGCGCTGAAGGGCTACTGCTACGCCGGCCGCCACGTGTTCTGCGTCATGTACTTCCAGACGAAGGTCCCGTGCTGATCGCGCTCGCCATCGCCGCGCTCGTCGCCGGCGTGGCGGGCGCGTGGTCGCCGTGCGGCTTCTCGATGGTCGACACGCTCGCGCCGCACGGCTACGCGCAGCGGTTGCGCACCACCGCGGTCGCCTGCGTGACGTTCGCCGCCGGCGCGGTGATCGGCGGGGTGGCGACGTTCGGCGGCCTCGCGCTGCTCGGCGCGCGGCTCGGGGCGGGCCACGGCGCCGCCGTCGCGATCGCGGGGGCGCTGCTGCTCGCGGCCGCGGCGGGCGACGCCGCCGGCCGGCGGATCGTCCCGCAGGTGCGCCGCCAGGTCCCCGAGGGGTGGCGGCGCACGCTGCCCGTGCCGCTGGCCGCCGGCCTGTACGGCGTGCTGCTCGGCCTCGGCTTCACCACGTTCGTGCTCTCCTTCGCCGTCTACGCGCTCGCCGCGGCGTGTCTCGTCCTCGGCGACGGCACGGTCGGCCTCGTCGTCGGCCTGGCCTTCGCCGCCGGCCGGATCGGGCCGGTCGTCGTGCTCGCGCCGCTGCAGCCGACGGCGCGCGGGATCGACGCCGCCGCGGCCATGGCCGAGCGCCCGGCGATCCTGCGCGCGATCCGCGCGGCGGGCGCGCTGGCGCTGAGCGCCGCGGCGCTCACGCTCCTGTTCGGCGGCGTCCCGGCGACGGCGGCGGGGGAGAGCCTGCTGACCGACGACGGGACCGACCCCAGCGCCGCCGGCACGGCGGTCGCGTGGCAGGTCCCGGGCACGCCGAGCGGCATCCTCGACCGCGGCGACGGCACGACCCAGGCGCTGCCCGGCGCCGATCCCGCGCTCGGGCCCGACACCGTCGTCTGGCGCGAGGGCGAGACGCTCGTCGTCGCCGACCAGGCGACGCTCGCGGTGCAGCGGCGCGTCGACGCGCCCGGCGCCGAGGAGCCCGCGCTGGACGGGCGCTGGCTCGTGTGGCGCGCGACGGAGCCCGGCGGCGACGTGCTGCGCGTGCTCGACCTTTCCGCCACCGACGTCGCACCGGCCGACATCCGCCGCGCCCGCGCCCCCGACCGCATCGGACGCCCGTCGATCGACGGCGACCGCGTCGTCTACCACCTCGCGCTGCGCTCCGACAACAGCGCGATCGAGGAGATCTACCTGCCGACGCGGCGGCGCACGCGGCTGCGCAGCGGCCGCAACGGGGCGCAACTGCTCAACCCCTCCGAGCTCGACGGCACGCTGCTGTTCGTCAGCTCCAGCTTCGAGCGCCAGCGGGTGCGCATCGGCGCGCGCCGCGCGCGCAGCGGCGATCAGGACCGGACGCTCTTCTCGATGCACCCCGTCGCGCGCCGCGACGCCGGCCACGAGCCCGGCCACGAGCGCCACGGCGCCGGCTATCCCGGCGGCAAGGCGCCGAAGCTGCCCGAGCGGGCGCCGCTGGGCGTCTCGGAGATGCTCTGGAGCACGGCGCTGGCGCCCGGCGCGGCCTACGTCAGCCGCCTGCGCCGCGCCCCGGACGGGACCACGAACACGATCCTGCGCCTGGCGCGCTGACCGAGCGCCGGCGCTGTTCGCCTCGCCGACATTCGAGGACATCCGCCGGGCGGCGGCGCGCCTGGCGGGCGTGGCGCACCGCACGCCGGTCGTGCGCTCGCGCACGCTCGACGAGCGCCTCGGCGCGCGCGTCGCGCTGAAGGCCGAGGCGCTGCAGCGCGTCGGCGCGTTCAAGTTCCGCGGCGCCTACAACGCGGTGGCGACGCTGACCGAGGCGCAACCCTCGCTGCGTGGCGTCTGCGCCGCGTCGTCGGGCAACCACGCCCAGGCGCTGGCGCTCGCCGCCCGCCTGTGCGGCACCCGGGCGGCGATCCTCATGCCGCACGACGCGCCGGCCGCCAAGCGCGCGGCGACCGAGGGCTACGGCGCCGAGGTCGTCGGCTTCGACCGCTACGCCGACGACCGCGACGCGCTGCAGGCGCGGCTCGCCGCCGAGCGCGGCCTGCGCATCGTCCATCCCTACGACGACCCGCGCGTGATGGCCGGCGCCGGCACCGTCGCGCTCGAGCTGCTCGAGGACGCCGGCGAGGCGCTCGACCTGCTCGTCGTGCCGGTCGGCGGCGGCGGGCTGATCAGCGGCTGCGCGATCGCCGCGGCGGCGCTGTCGCCGGCCACGCGCGTCGTCGGCGTCGAGCCGCAGGCCAGCGACGACGTCGCACGCTCGAAGGCCTCCGGGCGCCGCGAGCGGGTGACCGTCGGGCGGACGATCGCCGACGGCCAGCAGCTCGCGACGCCGGGCGAGCTGACCTGGCCGGTGATCGACGCGCTCGTCGACGCGGTCGTCACGGTCTCCGACGAGGAGATCGTGGCGGCGATGCGGTGGCTGTTCGAGCGCGCCAAGCTCGTCGCCGAGCCGAGCGGCGCGAGCGGCCTCGCCGCGCTCCTGGCCGGGACGATCCCCGCCGCCGGCCTGCGCGTCGGGGTCGTGCTGTCGGGCGCCAACATCGACGCCGCCCGCTTCGCTGCGCTCGTCAGCTGACGGCTTCGGCCACCGCGCCCGGCGCGGCCGCCGGCGCTGTCGCCGGCGCTGCCACCGGCGCGGCCACCGCGGGCGCCGCCGTCCTGCGCTGCCTGAGCCCCGGCACGAACAGCGCCAGCACGGCGCCGGCCGCGAGCACCGCGCCGCCGACCGGCAGCGCCGCCACGACGCCGTCGCTGAACGCCTGCGGGGAGGCGTAGGAGCCGTGCGCGCTGAAGATCGTCGCCAGCACCGCGACGCCCATGACGCCGCCGAGCTCGCGGATCGCGTTCGTCGCGCCGGATGCCTGGCCGGCCTCCTCGGGCCGCACGGCGCTGAGGATCGCGTTCGCCGACGGCGCGAAGACGAGCGCCATGCCGGTGCCGGCGATGATGAACGGCGCGATGAGGCTGGAGTACGCGGTGTCCGGTGCGGAGATCGCCGCCAGCCAGAAGATCGCGATCGACTGCAGCGCGAGGCCGGCGACCATGAGCGGCCGCGAGCCGATGCGGTCGCTCAGCAGGCCGGCGATCGGCGCGACGATCATCGGCATGCCGGTCCACGGCAGCGTCCGCAGGCCGGCCTCGAACGGCGAGTAGCCCTGCGCGGTCTGGAAGAACTGCGAGAGCAGGAAGATCGACCCGAAGACGCCGAAGAACATCGCGAACGAGACGCCGTTCGACGCGCTGAAGGCGCGCGAACGGAAGAAGCGCAGCGGCAGCATCGGCGCGGCCGCGCGGGTCTCCCACCACAGAAAGCCCGCCAGCAGCACGACGCCCGCCCCGATCGAGACCGACACGGTCGTCGAGGTCCAGCCTTTCCAGCACAGTGGGATCCGAAGCTTGGAATTCACGTGACTTGAAGTCGCGGCCGCACTGACCCTATAGTGAGTCGTATTAATTTAAATCATACCAACATGGTCAAATAAAACGAAAGGCTCAGTCGAAAGACTGGGCCTTTCGTTTTAATCTGATCGGCACGTAAGAGGTTCCAACTTTCACCATAATGAAATAAGATCACTACCGGGCGTATTTTTTGAGTTATCGAGATTTTCAGGAGCTAAGGAAGCTAAAATGGAGAAAAAAATCACTGGATATACCACCGTTGATATATCCCAATGGCATCGTAAAGAACATTTTGAGGCATTTCAGTCAGTTGCTCAATGTACCTATAACCAGACCGTTCAGCTGGATATTACGGCCTTTTTAAAGACCGTAAAGAAAAATAAGCACAAGTTTTATCCGGCCTTTATTCACATTCTTGCCCGCCTGATGAATGCTCATCCGGAATTTCGTATGGCAATGAAAGACGGTGAGCTGGTGATATGGGATAGTGTTCACCCTTGTTACACCGTTTTCCATGAGCAAACTGAAACGTTTTCATCGCTCTGGAGTGAATACCACGACGATTTCCGGCAGTTTCTACACATATATTCGCAAGATGTGGCGTGTTACGGTGAAAACCTGGCCTATTTCCCTAAAGGGTTTATTGAGAATATGTTTTTCGTCTCAGCCAATCCCTGGGTGAGTTTCACCAGTTTTGATTTAAACGTGGCCAATATGGACAACTTCTTCGCCCCCGTTTTCACCATGGGCAAATATTATACGCAAGGCGACAAGGTGCTGATGCCGCTGGCGATTCAGGTTCATCATGCCGTTTGTGATGGCTTCCATGTCGGCAGAATGCTTAATGAATTACAACAGTACTGCGATGAGTGGCAGGGCGGGGCGTAACCTAGGTGACAGAAGTTAAAAGCCTCCGGTCGGAGGCTTTTGACTTTCTGCTAGATCGGCCGCATCGAATATAACTTCGTATAATGTATGCTATACGAAGTTATTAGCGATGAGCTCGGACTTCCATTGTTCATTCCACGGACAAAAACAGAGAAAGGAAACGACAGAGGCCAAAAAGCTCGCTTTCAGCACCTGTCGTTTCCTTTCTTTTCAGAGGGTATTTTAAATAAAAACATTAAGTTATGACGAAGAAGAACGGAAACGCCTTAAACCGGAAAATTTTCATAAATAGCGAAAACCCGCGAGGTCGCCGCCCCGTAACCTGTCGGATCACCGGAAAGGACCCGTAAAGTGATAATGATTATCATCTACATATCACAACGTGCGTGGAGGCCATCAAACCACGTCAAATAATCAATTATGACGCAGGTATCGTATTAATTGATCTGCATCAACTTAACGTAAAAGCAACTTCAGACAATACAAATCAGCGACACTGAATACGGGGCAACCTCATGTCCGAGCTCGCGAGCTCGTCGACAGCGACACACTTGCATCGGATGCAGCCCGGTTAACGTGCCGGCACGGCCTGGGTAACCAGGTATTTTGTCCACATAACCGTGCGCAAAATGTTGTGGATAAGCAGGACACAGCAGCAATCCACAGCAGGCATACAACCGCACACCGAGGTTACTCCGTTCTACAGGTTACGACGAATGTCAATACTTGCCCTTGACAGGCATTGATGGAATCGTAGTCTCACGCTGATAGTCTGATCGACAATACAAGTGGGACCGTGGTCCCAGACCGATAATCAGACCGACAACACGAGTGGGATCGTGGTCCCAGACTAATAATCAGACCGACGATACGAGTGGGACCGTGGTCCCAGACTAATAATCAGACCGACGATACGAGTGGGACCGTGGTCCCAGACTAATAATCAGACCGACGATACGAGTGGGACCGTGGTCCCAG
>JADMIO011331802.1_pt1 | contig 77077 bp, 79 predicted proteins | sample 8958161 | NCBI WGS metagenome assembly JADMIO01 (sample SAMN16585339, study PRJNA669376) | soil metagenome | isolation source: Crop rotation soil | place: USA: Cullars Rotation, Alabama | collected 2011
CGGGGCCGCACTCGGCGGCCGAGCCGACGAGCCGGAGCTGTCCATTCTGCGTCTTGAAGCAGCCTTCGATCACGCCGGTGGTCGCGATGACGGTGGTCGCCGCGTACGCGGCGCCGCCCGCGAGGACGGCGCCTGCAACGACGCCTGCCACGAACGGTTTCATGTTCGCTCCCTTGGCTCGGCGGCGTGTCACGGGCACTCACCGGGCTCGACGCGGGACTGCCCGCGCGTCGCCGCGAAGCGCGCGCCGTACTGGTCGCTCGTGTCGACGCCGCCGCGCGGGTCGTCGATCAGGTCGAGCTGCCCCGTCGAGGTCTGGTTCGGGTTGCCGGCGCCGACGTACGGCGCCTCCTTCAACGAGCCGACGTTGTGGCAGGAGCCGTCGGCGAGGATGACGTGCCCGGCGTTGTGCGCCCGGGCGGCGGGGGCCGCAGCGAATGCGGCCACGGCGACGAGCAGCGCGAATCTGCGCATGAGACATCCCTCCAGAGGCTTGGCCGGCGACCCGATGCCACCGGCGACAGCTCGAACGTACGGGGCGGCTGCGGCGAACGCCAAGACATACTTGTCCGGCTTGATATAACTCCTCGTTATGCAGCTGGAGGCGCGTCTCCGGGCGTTCGCGGCGGTCGCCCGGACCGGCTCGATGACCGGGGCTGCAGAGCAGCTCTACGTCAGCCAGCCGGCGATCTCGAAGCATGTCGGGCTGCTGGAGGACGAGCTGCAGACGGAGCTCGTCGTGCGCGCGCCACACGGCGCAGAGCTCACCCCTGCCGGCCGCATCCTCGCCGACTACGTCCTGCGAGCCGAAGCGCTGCTCGTCAACGCCCGCCGTGCACTTGCCTCCGGCGCGGACGCAGGCTCCGGCGTGCTCGCACTCGCCGCGTCAGGGATCCCGGGCACGTATCTCCTGCCCGACGCGATCGCACGGTTCCACGAGAACCACCCCGGGGTCACGCTCGACTTCCGCCTCGCAACGTCGTCCGAGGCACTCGACCTCGTGCGCGCGCACGAGGTCGAGCTCGCGGTCGTGGGCGGGCTCGACGTGCCCGCCGAGCTCGACAGCGAGCCGCTGGTGGAGGACGAGATTGTGGTCGTCGGACCGCGAAGCGCGAAGCGTGGACCGCTGACGGCGCGCGACCTCGCGGGCTTCACGTGGTTGTCGCGCGAGGAAGGGTCGGCGACGCGCGCCGCCGTGGAAGCGGCCCGCTGGCAGCTGGGGCTCCACGCGGTGCGGACGCTCGAGCTCCCGTCCTGGGAGGCGGTCAAGCTCGCCGTCGCGCACGGCGCCGGCATCGCGGCGATCAGCCGCTCGGCGCTCGAGCTCGAGCTCCGTGCGCGCACGCTCGCGATCCTCGAGGTGCGGCGCTGGAACGTGACTCGCACGATCTCGCTCGTGACCGCGCGCGACGTGCCGCTCACGCCGCCCGCGCGGCGCTTCGTCGAGCTGCTGCGCGCGAACGTCTAGCCGGCCGCGTCCGCGTACGCGAGCTTGAGGTTCGCGAGCAACTGGTTGAAGTCCCGGAGCATGTCCGCCTCCGCATTGCCGTCGAGCAGCGGCAGCAGCGCACCGACCGCATCGATCGCAAGGCGTGCCTGGTCGAGGTCCTTCGCCTCGAGCTTCACGTAGGCGAGCTGACCGAGCGTGGACGCGGTCGAGAGCAGGAGCTCCTCGATCTTGAGCTTGCGGATCTCCTCCGCGGCCTGCTCGGCGGTGAACTCCTCAGCCACGGACCGGCTCGCCCGCCGCGATCTGTTCGGCGTAGATCTCCTCGAGCGAGGCGCCCTGCACGTGACGAGTGCGCTGCCGCTCCGCCGCGTTCGCGGACGGGATCGTCAGCAGGTGCCCGGTGCCGAGCTCCTCGGCAGCGGGCTGGATCCATTCGAGCAGGCGCTCCAGGTGCGCGCGCGCCGGCCGGACGTCGCCGGTCGTGAGGTCGATCAGCTCGCCGGAGAGGCCGTAGCGAATCGCACGCCACATGTTCTCCTCGATCAAGCGATTCGGCAGAAGCTCGATCGGCTCGTTGTCGTCGACCGCATGCGCGAGCCGCGCCGCGAGCGAGTAAATGATCGCGGCGAGCGACTGCGCCTCCGCGAGGTCGGGCTGCGCGTCGCAGATGCGGATCTCGACGGTCGGGTAGGCGAGGTGCGGCCGGACGCTCCACCAGAGCTGCGTATGCTCATCGATCGACCTCGTGTCGTAGAGGAAGCGGACGTAGCGCTCGAAGCCGTCCCACCCGTCGTACGTGTCGGGCACGCCGCAGCGCGGGAACATGCGCGTGAAAACTTCGGTGCGCGCCGAGTGCAGCCCGCTGTTGACCCCTTCGACGAACGGCGAGCTCGCCGAGAGCGCGAGCAGCTCCGGCAGGTAGTTGCGCATCAGGTTGCAGACCGCGACCGCGCGGTCGGCTCCGCGAATCCCGACGTGGACGTGCAGGCCGAACGTGTTGTTGCGCCAGACGACGTACTGCAGGATCTCGTCGTTCCGCCGGTAGTGCGGCGTGTCGATGATCCGCTGGTCCTGCCAGCGGCTCCAGGGATGCGTGCCCGTGGAGGCCAGGCCGACGCCGAGCGACAGCGCGAGCTCGTGCAGCTGGGCCCGGCGCTCGCCCATCCGGGCGGCCGCGTCGGCGAACGACTCGCAACGTCCGGTGCGCACTTCGACCTCCGAAGCGATCAGCTCGCCGACGAGGTGTTCCTCGAGCGGCGTCCCCTGGGCACGGGACTGGAACTCTTCGAAGCGGTTGGCGAGCTCGAGCGTCTCGGTGTCGAGGATCGCGAACTCCTCCTCGACGGCGACGGTGAAGTCGCGGCCGTCGTCGTACGCGTTCCGCGCGAAGCGGATCTGCTCATCCGGCGTCAGCTTCTGGGTGTCGCCCATCGCCGACCTACGTTACTGGCGCCAGAAGGCGCTGCGCCACGCTCGCCCAGCTCCAGCGCTCCATCGCCGCACCACGTGCCGCGAGCCCGAGTTCCGCACGGTCATCCTCGGGGAGCGCGAGCAGCGTCGCGAGCTTGTCGCGCAGCTCGGCGACATCGCCGTTCGAGAAGCTCGCGAGCGTCGTGCGCTCGGCGGGGTACACCGCTTCGAGGCCCTCGGCAATCTCGGCGAGGCCGGAGTGGCGCGCGACGAGCGGCGGCACGCCGGCCGCGGCGGCTTCTGCGGCGACCATTCCGAAGGCCTCGGGAAAGATCGACGGCACGACCGCGGTATCGCAGAGCGGCAGCAGGTGGACGAGGTGCCTGTGCTCGAGCGCACCGGTGAAGAGGACGCGTTCGGACGCCAGCGCCTCGAGCTCGGCGCGGTAGTCGCCGAAGCCGACAATGACCGCCTTCGCGTCGAGGCCGTTCAGCGCCTCCAGGAGAACGTGCACGCCCTTGTTGAAGATGAGCTTGCCGAAATAGACGACCGTTGGGCCCGGCGCCGCGAAGAACTCCGCGAGCCGCTGCGCGTTGCCCTCGTCGGGGAGGCGCTCGTTCGCGTTGCCCGGGTTCTGCGGATCGCGTCGCGCTTCGTCGAGCAGGGCGGCGAGCGCTTCGTGACGCGGCTCCGGCGTGAACTCGTCGACGTCGACGCCGGGCGGCACTTCGTGGACGCGCTCGACGTGGCCCACGACGTCCTCGAGTACCTGACGGATGTGCGCCGAGCCGACGAAGACGGCATCCGCCTGCGCCAGTGACTCCCGGCCCCACGCGGCCAGCTCTTCGTGTCCGCGCATCGAATACTCGAGCTCCGAGCCGTGCGCCTTGACGGCGTAGCGGGCGCCTGTCGCGGCAGCGACGGGCGCGCCGAGGAGCACGTGGTTGGCGAACACGAGGTCCGCGGGCAGCTGCTCGCACACCGCGGACGCGTTGAGCTCGACGAAACGCTCGCGTTCGTCGTGCGTCAGGTCCTGCAACAGCCGCGCGTCGAGACCCTCGTACGTGTCGAGCACGAAGACGGGCAAGACGCCGCCGATCTCCGGACGGAGGACCCGCGCGGTGCCGACGTCGTAGCGCTCGGGGTGACGCTCCTGCGTGAATACGACGACGTCGTGTCCGGCGTTACTCCATTCGCGCGCGAGTGCGCGCGTGTAGACGTTCGAGCCAGTACCGCCGAGGAGGTACCCGTGCCAGAGAAGGATTCTCAGGTCAGGTGGAAGTAGAGGGCGTAGAGGAGCTCGACCGCCGGGTTGGAGGTGTGGACCGCAACGTCGGACGGAACGTCGAGCAGCGCCTCGGAGTAGTTGAAGATGATCTTGACCCCCGCGCGGACCAGATCGTCTGCCGCCTGTTGCGCGCTGCCAGCGGGGACCGCGAGCACGCCCACGATGATGTTCTTGTCGTGCACCGACTCGGGCAAGCTCGAGTAGGACGTGACCTCGACGTTGCCGACACGTCGTCCGACCTTTTCCGGATCGTTGTCGAAGACGGCGGCGATGTTGATGCCATGCTCCGCGAAGATCGGGCTGCTGGCGATCGCCTCACCGAGCCGACCCGCGCCGATCAGCGCGATGTTGTGCTGGCCCTGCGTCCGCAGAATCGTGCGAATCTGGCCGAGCAGCTTCTCGATGTCGTAGCCGACTCCGCGCTTGCCGAACTTCCCGAAGCCGGAGAGGTCGCGTCGAATCTGCGTCGCGTTGATGTTGGTGTAGTCGGAGATCTCCTGCGAGGAAATGCGGTCCTTGCCCATCTTCCTCGCCTGGGTCAGGACCTGGAGGTAGCGCGACAGCCGCGCCGCCACACCAACGGTCAAGCGATCCGCCACCACACCTCCTCCGTACGCTTGTGACAGTTGCACGGATTGTGCCAGCGTGGCTTTCCCACGCGTTCGCGCGCGTCACAATCTCCGGCGGCGGAGACTAGTTTGTGCGCGCCAGTCGCCGTCGCAGACCTTCGGCCGGCACCCGGTAGACGAAAGCCCGCTCGCCGTCGATCTCGACCACGGGGAGCCATTCGCGATATGCCGCCTCGAGCGCCGGGTCGCCCGTGATCTCGACCTCGTCGAAGGCCACGCCCTCCGTTTCGAGGACGGCGCGCGCCTTGGCGCACAGGTGGCAGTTCTGCGCCGAATACAGGACGACTTTCACCGAGGTCATGGCTCCAAGGGGTTGGTCAGACCAGACCAGCTTGACTGGTCAGACCAGACCACCTGTGCTGGAACCGTGACCTACGGGTAAATGCCGCGCGTGACCGTCGCCTCGGCGACGCGCTGAACTGCGAGCCCGTAGGCCGCCGTCCGCATCCCCACGCCGCGTCCCTGCATCATCTCCCAGGTCTCGTCGAACGCCTTCGTGATGATGTCGTTGAGCTTGGCGTTCACCTCGGCCTCTTTCCAGAAGTACTCCTGGAGGCCCTGAACCCACTCGAAGTACGAGACGATGACGCCGCCGGCGTTCGCGAGGATGTCCGGCAGCACGAGCACGCCCATGTCTTCGAGGATCGAATCGGCGAGCGGCGTGATCGGGCCGTTCGCGCCCTCGACGATGAGCTTCGCCTTCACCTGCGCCGCGTTGTCCTCGGTGATGACCTGCTCGAGCGCGCAGGGGGCGAGCACGTCGCAGTCGATCAGAAGCAGTTCCTCGTTCGTGATCTGCTCGGCACCCTTGAGTCCCGCGAGCGATCCGGTCTCGCGCTTGTGCGCGAACGCCGCGTGCACGTCGATTCCATTTGGATTGTGCAGCGCGGTCCCGGAATCGGAGATCGCGACGACCTTCGCGCCGTCCTCCGCAAGGAACCGCGAGAGGAACGAGCCGACGTTGCCGAAGCCCTGCACGGCGACGCGCAGGTCTGCGATCGAACGATTCTGCTTCGCGAGTGCGTCGCGCACGCAGTAGAGCGCCCCGCGCGCGGTCGCCTCCTCACGGCCGAGCGAGCCGCCGATCGTGAGCGGCTTGCCGGTCACGACGCCGAGCACGGAGTGCCCCTTGTTCATCGAATACGTGTCGAAGATCCACGCCATCACACGGCCGTCGGTGCCGACGTCCGGCGCGGGTATGTCCACCTCCGGCCCGATCTGGTTGATGATCTCGCTCGTAAACCGGCGTGTCATGCGCTGCAGTTCGCCCTCGGACATCGTCTTCGGGTTGCAGACGACACCGCCTTTCGCGCCGCCGAACGGGATTCCGGCGAGCGCGCACTTCCACGTCATCCACATCGCGAGCGACTTGACCTCGTCGAGCGTGACGTCGGGGTGGTAGCGAATGCCGCCCTTCGACGGCCCGCGCGCGATGTTGTGCACCACGCGGTATCCGGCGAAGACCTGCGTCTGCCCGTTGTCCATCGAAACGGGAATGGAGACCTCGACCGCCTTCTTGCACTCCTGCAGGACGTTGACGAGGTTCTGGTCGATCTCGAAGACTTCTGCGACCCGCCGCAGCTGTTCGCGTGCGATGTCGAATGGATTCTCGCGAAGATGCGAGACGGCTTCTGTCGTCGCCAAGACGCTCCTTTCGTGCGCGGCGCGGAGTCTACATCCCTACTTGATCGTGAACCGGATGCTGGCGACGCTCGCCGGGCCCGGCAGGACCGGCTCGGCCGTCACGCGCAGGCGATAGCGGCCCCGGCCCAGGACATTGCCCGCCGGGCTCCGTCCGGTGATCCCGAACGCGTATCGCCCCGGGAGGAGATCGCGGAGGCGGGCCAGCGTCCCCAGGTTCGTGTTGTCACCGGAGAAGAGATCGAGGCGAAGCACCGCGAGCGGCTGCACCGCGACTCGAGCGCCGTCGCTGGCGATGCGTCCTGCCTGGAACGTCAGGAGGGCGGGCGCCGTGTCCGACGGCGAGAACGCGGTCGTCGACAGCTGCAGCGGGCCGAGAAGCTCGTCCGGCGCCTGGGCGAACGTGATCGCCCACGGCACGCGAACGTTGGACCCACCGCGTGGCGACACGACGATCGATCCCGACGCCGGCGCGGCTCCGAGTGCAGCGACCGCGACGCTTGCGGTGACCCGAACCGTTTTCGTGCGTCCGACGCGCAGAAGAAAACGGGACGGCGTCGTGCGAAAAGCGACCGGCGCTGCGCCTTCGGCGTCGCGCGCGATGCGAACGCGGAGATGCAACGGCCGGGACGAGACGTTGCGCACGACGACCGTCTGCTCCGAATGCCACCGCGCGCCGCGCGCGTTCCCGAAAGCGAGCGTCGCGGGCTCCGTGGCGACCTCTGCCGCAGCCGCAGCGTCCATCGCGACAAGACCGGCTCCCTGCGTGGTGACGTCCACCGAGGGGAGCCGAACGGATGAGCCGACGAGCACGCTGCGCAACGCTGCGGCGCTGAGCGCCGGTCGAGCTTGCGCAAGCAACGCCGCTGCGCCCGCGACGGCGGCGGCCGCCGCGCTCGAGCCGTGGACGGTCCCGTAGCGCGCCTCCCCCTCGTCGCTCAGGCCCGGCTCCGTCGTCGCGACCGCGATGCCCGAGGCCAGGACGTCGGGCTTCACCCGCCCGTCGAATGCGAGCCCGGTCGACGAGAAGGGCGCGACGTCTGCAGGCGTGCCGGTGGGCGCTGCATGCGGCGAGCCGATCGAGACGCTCACGGAGTGATGTGCGGCGAGCTCGCGCAGGATCCCCAGCGCCGCCCCGATCGGAACGGCGACGACCGGCACGGAGGTCGCCTCGTCGAGTGGAACCCCCGCAGCGGGCAGGCGCTCGCCGTAGAGCAGAACCGCAGTCGCCCCGGCTGCTGCGGCGCTGCGCGCGATCGCGGCCGGCGCGGCTCCCGAGTGCACGAGCGCTGCGCGTCCGGCGACGAGGCTGAGCCCCGTCGGCGCGAAGTACGACATGACGTCGGCGAACGAGGCACGCGTGCGAACCAGCGCAGGCGCGGCGACGGGAGCGGTGAACGGACGCGGCGCGGTGAGCGCACCGCTCAGCGGCACGTCGCGGTCGAAGAGCACGTCGATGCCGGCGCGTAGGGACACGCGCACGTTCTGCGTGTTCGTGCGCAGATCGGCGGCGCCGACGCTGAGCGCGCTCGGCGCGCCGGCCGGCCCGGCGATGCTGCCGAACCCGGGCCCAGCAGGGCCGTCGTTGCCTGCGGGGGCAACAACAAGCGTGTCGAGCTCCGATGCGCCGGCGACGGCGCGCGCCGCCGGGTCGTCGTCGAACCCGGCGAACGGCGCGGCGACCCCGATCAGCGCGATGCGCGCCGCGTCGTGGGCATCGCCGTCGCCGCCGGGATCGACCGCTCGCTCGAGGCCCGCGATCAACTGGTCGGTGCGTGCGTACACGGCATATCCGCCGTGGCCGTCCGGCTGCCACCCCGCGACGCGAATCGGCAGCACGGTCGCGCCGACCGCGATCCCGTTCGTGGCGACGGGCCCGCGGTCCGCCGCGATGATCCCGGCGAGCTCCGTGCCGTGACGCTCGAGGTCACGTCCGTCCGGCGCAGCCTTCGGTGTCGCGTCGCCGTTCGGGTCGACAATGTCGATGCCGGGCGCGACGCTGCCGAGCAACGAGGGATGCAGCCGGTCGACGCCCGTGTCGAGCAACGCGACTGTCACGCCGCGGCCGTCGAAGCCGGGCATCTGGAGGTGCGCGTTCCCGAGCGACGACGTCAGCGACGCGCGGTCGAATGCCGTCGACGAGATCGACGCCGGGTATGCGGCGCGGACCGGGTAGACGCCCTGGACGGCGTCGTCGCGCTCGAGCAATGCGACCGTCGCGGCATCGAGCGCGGCGGAAAATCCGGAGAGCACGCGCGCAAAGCTGTAGTCGGGGCGAATCGACGCGCCCTGCACCTGGAGACGCGTGAGCAGCAACCGCTGCTGCGCAAGGTTGCTCGCGGTCCAGTTGCGTTCCTGTTTGTCGGTCGCGATCCCGCCGTGCGCCGCGACGCGGTCGGCGAGCGACCGCACCTTGAGCACGACGATCATCTGCTGGCCGAGCCCGACGTCCGGGCGCGGTCCGCCGCCCACAAGGCCCTTCCAGCTCACGGCCGGCGCGGGCTCGGCCGCGTGCCCCGCGTCGCGCGCCGTCGCCGCGATGAGGGCCACCAGGAGTGCGGCTGCGAGGACTGCGAGCTCAGCGAGCCGACGCGTAGGCATCCAGGCCAAGGTACTGAGGATAAGGAAGCGCCTCGACGTACCGGCTTGCCGAGGCGATCATTGCCGCGTTGTCCGTGCAGAGCGGCAGCGGCGCCAGCACGGCCTCGGGCAGAGCGGCGCGCAGCTCCGAGTTTGCAGCGACGCCGCCGACGACCGCGATTCGCGGGGCACCGACGCGCGCCGCTGCCTCCTGCGTTCGCTCGACGAGCGCGCGGACGATCGCGCGCTGGTACGACGCGGCCAGATCGGCGCGCCGTGCCTCGACGTCGTCACCGAGCTCGCGCACGGCGTAGAGGAGGGCGGTCTTCACCCCGGAGAACGAGAAATCCAGCCCGTCGACCCTCGCGACGGGAAACGAGAAAGATCCGCCGTCGCCGTCGCGCGCGAGGCGGTCGATCGCCGCGCCGCCGGGGTAGCCGAGCCCGAGCAGACGGGCACCCTTGTCGAAGGCCTCTCCGGCCGCGTCGTCACGCGTCGAGCCGAGAACGGTCCAGCGCGCGTGCTCGTGAACGTCGAGCAGCAGCGTGTGTCCCCCACTCGCGAGCAGGCACAGGAACGGCGGCTCGAGCGCGTCCTCGCCGAGAAAGAGTGAGGACACGTGCCCGTGAAGATGGTCGACCGCCGCCAGCGGGAGGTGCCGCGACCAGGCGATCGCCTTCGCCGCCTGCAGGCCGACGAGCAGCGCACCGATCAGGCCCGGTCCCTGCGTCACCGCGACCGTGTCCACATCGTCGAGCGTTGCGCCGGCTTCGCCGAGCGCATCGCGCACGACCGGGACGACGAGCTCCAGGTGGCGGCGCGAAGCGACCTCGGGCACGACGCCGCCGTAGCGCGCATGCAGCTCGGCCTGCGACGACACGACGTTCGCACGCACTTTCCCGTCCTGATCGACGAGCGCGCACGCGGTCTCGTCGCACGACGTCTCTATCCCCAAGATCATTCGGGGTCGCGCCACATGATCAGCGCGTCCTCACGGTTGTCCGTGTAGTAGCCGCGCCGGACGCCCCGCGAGTGGAAGCCGAGCCGTTCGTAGAGCTTGATCGCACCGTCGTTCGACACACGCACCTCCAGCGTGTACCCGCGGCGCTCGCCGTCATGCGTGAGCTCGAAGAGCTTCTCGAGCAGCGACGTGGCGATGCCGTGCCGGCGCACCTCGGGGTCGACGGCGATGTTCATGACGTGCCACGCGTCGACATAGCGGGAGTTGATCGCGTAGCCGACGAGCTTGCCGTCCTCGAACGCGCCGAGGCACAGCGACGCCGGCTTCGCGAGCTCACCCGCGAACATCGACCGTGACCAGGGCGTCGCATAGGAACGGCGCTCGATGTCATCGATCGCGTCGAGATCCGCGATCGTCAACGTGCGGATGTCGACCGCCGTCTTCACGCGAGCGTCCGATCGGCGTCCGGTGCGCGCACGTACAGCGGCGCGATGCGCTCTGCAGGCCCGTAGTCGTCGGCGAGCAGCGCGTGGAACCGTGCCCGTGGAAGGTGGACCTCGTCGTCGTCGCGCGGGACGGTCGCGCCGGTCGACTCGAGATGCTCGCGATAGCGGATCGCGCCGTCGCCGACACACACACGCCCCGGGGCATCGAACGCGGCAGCCGGCAACGCGACGATCTCACCGCCCTGCCGTACGAAGACTTCGCGCCGCTTAGCGTCGATGAGCGCCACCGCGTCGGGTGCACCGGCGGCCAACGCGTCGAGCGTCGACACACCCGCGACGGGCAGGTCGAGCGCGAACGCGAGCCCGCGTGCTGCAGCGAGGCCCATACGCACGCCCGTGAAGCTCCCCGGGCCGATCCCGACCGCGATCCGGTCGAGCGCGGCCGGCTCGACCCCGGCGTCGCGCAACAGCGCGTCGATCTCCTCCAGCACGCGAATCGGCGTCGTCACGCGCTCGCCGACCACTGCACCGTCGCGAACGAGCGCGGCCGTCCCGACCGCGGTGGCCGTGTCAAACGCGAGTGTCAGCACGCTCGATCGTGATCGCCCGCCGCTCGGCGCCACTATGCCGCAGGTGCACGCGGAAGCGCGCCGCGGGGAGCACGCCGACGCCCGCCTCGGGCCACTCGACGAACGCAACGGCGTCGTCGAAGTACGGCTCGAGGTCGCCCCACTCCGCGGCGGAGACGTTCGTGAACCGGTAGAGGTCGAGGTGCGAGACCGGAACGCGGCCGTCGTACCGATGGCCGATCGTGAACGTCGGGCTCGTCACCTGGGCGTCGACGCCGAGCGCGCGGCAAGCGCCGCGGACGAACGTCGTCTTCCCCGAACCGAGCTCGCCCGACACGGTGACGACGTCGCCGGTTTCCAACTCGACGGCGAGAGCCGCAGCGACTGCCTCCGTCTCGTCCGGGGACGTGGTCTCGGTCTCCCGCTCCACGGGAGAAGCGTAGAGGCGCTAGAACAGCCCGAGCTGAACGGCGGCCTGCGAGGGCGCATCGAACACCGGCATCGGCACCGGCTCGGGCACGACGACCGGTCGTCCGAGGAGCTCCGGGATCCGGCGGAAGTCGGTCTCGAGGACCTCGAGCATGCGCGGCGTGTAGAGCGCGGCAGCCGGATGGTAGAGCGGATAGAGAAGGACACGGTTGCCGCCGAGCGACGTCTCCTGCTCCTGCCCGTGGACGCGCGTGATGCCGAGCGGCCTCCCGGACAGCAGCTTCGTGGCGAAGTTGCCGAGCGTGGCGACGACACGCGGCTGGATCAGCTCGATCTGCTTCCAGAGGTGCGACTCGCACGCCTGGATCTCGTCCGGCTGCGGATCGCGGTTGCCGGGCGGACGGCATTTCAGGACGTTCGCGATGTAGACGTCCTCGCGGCCCAGGCCGATGCAGGCCAGCAGCTTCTCGAGGAGCTTCCCGGCCTGGCCTACGAACGGGACGCCCTGCTTGTCCTCGTGGAACCCCGGCGCCTCGCCTACGAACATCAGCTCGGCATTCGGGTGGCCGGAGCCGAAGACGACCTGCGTCCGTCCCTCCGCGAGCCGGCACCGGGTGCACCCCGCGACGGCATCGGCGAGGACGGCGAGCTCGTGCACTCCCTGAATCTACCGCCGGGACCGGACGGGGCTAGTGGCCGCAGCCGCAGGAGCCGCCGCAGCAGCCGCCGCCGAACGACGCCCCGCTCTCCACACCGTGCGCGGCGAACGTGGAGAACTGCTTGCGAACATTCGCGGAACCGCAGTCGGGACAGTCGGCGTCGCGCCCCATGGGGACGAGCTCCTCGTAGTGAGACTCGCACTCCATGCAGACAAACTCGTAGATCGGCACGACCTCCATCCTACGGGTTAGCGTTACGCGGGTGGAACGGGTCGCACAGCTCCTGCTGTCGTGGGCGGTCAACGCGCTCGTCCTCGCGGGCGTCGCCTGGATCCTCAACCAGGTGACGTTCGAATCGCGCCGCGACCTGATCCTCGCGGCCGCCGTGTTCGGCGTGCTCAACTCGATCCTCAAGCCGATCGCGAAGGTCCTGACGTTCCCGCTCGCGATCGTGACCATGGGGATCGCCTGGTTCTTCGTCGCCATGCTCATGCTGTGGATCACCGCGAGCATCGTCGGCGGCTTCGACATCCACGGGTTCTGGACGTACGTCTGGGCGACGATCATCGTCTGGGCGCTCAACATGCTCGTGGACGCGGCGGTGGGCCCGTGGCGCCGTTCGATGGCCTAGCGGCGCGCCTCGAGGGACGCGTCGTCACGCTCGAGCCGATCGCGCCCGAGCACGAGGAGGGGCTGCGTCGCGCGGCCGCCGACGAACGGACGTGGGCGTGGATGGTCACGCGCGACGTCGAGCGCTGGCTACGCGACGCGTATGCGGAGCACGCTGCGGGCCGCCGGGTGCAGTTCGCCGTCTCACGCGACGGTGAGATCGTCGGCTCGACGAGCTACCTGAGCCTCGAGCCGGCGCACGGCCGCGTCGAGATCGGCAACACGTGGATGCATCCTGCGGTCTGGGGCACGGGCGCCAACACCGAGGCGAAGTACCTGCTGCTCCGCCACGCGTTCGAGACGGTCGGCGTACGACGCGTCGAGTTCAAGACCGACGCCAAGAACGACCGGGCGCGGGCGGCGCTCGCGGCGCTCCCCGCGGAGTTCGAGGGGATCCACCGCAAGCACATGGTCGTCCGCGACGGGGAGCGGCGCGACTCTGCGTGGTACGCCGTCATCGACGACGACTGGCCGGAGGTCAAGGCGAAGCTCGAGGCCCGCCTCTCGCGCTAGTACACACGTCCGTAAGTTCGGTGGGTTATCCGCCGACCGGATCGTCGTTCGTGGGCTAGGCTTTTCGGTGCCCGGTACCTCGCAGAGGCCTGGAGCCGAATGTTCAACTCCGTCAACGTCATCGGACGCGGTCGCGTCGGCGCAGCCGTTGCTGCCCGGCTTGCCGAGCGCGGTGTTGCCTTGTCAGACAACGCCGAGCTCGTGCTGCTCTGCGTGCCGGACGCTGCAATCGCCGACGTCGCACAGAGCTTCGAGCCCGGCCCCTGGATCGCGCACGTGTCGGGCGCGACGCCGCTCGCGGCGCTCGACCCACACACGAAGCGGTTCGGCGTCCACCCCCTGCAGACGTTCACGCGCGCCCGCGGCGCGGAACAGCTCGACGGAGCCTGGGCCGCCGTGACCGCGGAAACCGAAGCCGCGCGTGCCCACGGCGATGACCTCGCGCGCACGCTCGGCCTGCAGCCGTTCGACCTCGACGACGCGGCGCGCCCGCTCTACCACGCCGGCGCCGCGATCGCGTCGAACTACCTCGTCACGTTGCACCGCGCCGCGTCGCGCCTCTTCGACGCCGCAGGCGCGCCGCCGGAGGCGCTCGTCCCGCTCATGACGCGCACGATCGAGAACGGCTTCGAGCTCACGGGCCCGATCGCACGCGGCGACTGGGAGACGGTGGACGCCCACCGCCACGCCATCCAGGAGCACGCACCCGAGCTCGAGGAGATGTACGACGCGCTTGCCGAGGTGACCCGCGCGTGAAGGTCATCCGCACGATCGACGAGATCCGCGCGGAGCTGCGCAAGGTCAAGCGCAAGAAGACGATCGGGCTCGTGCCCACGATGGGCGCGCTCCACGCGGGACACGTCGCGCTGCTCGAGGCCGCGCGCGCCGAGTGCGACGTCGTGGTGATGAGCCTGTTCGTCAACCCCACGCAGTTCACCGCCGGCCACGACCTCACGCGCTATCCGCGTGACGAGGCGCGCGACGTGCAGATTGCCGAGGACGCGGGTGTCGGCATCGTGTTCGCGCCGGAGGCGAGCGAGCTCTACCCCGTCGGCTTCCAGACCTGGGTCGATCCGAGCGAGCGCGAGCTCGAGGAGACGTTCCGTCCCGGGCATTTCCGCGGCGTGGCCACCGTGTGTCTCAAGCTCTTCAACATCGTCAAGCCGCGGCTCGCGTACTTCGGCCAAAAGGACGCGCAACAGGTCGCCGTGATCCGCCGCATGATCCGCGACCTGAATCTCGACCTCGAGCTGCGCGTGATCCCGACCGTGCGCGACGCCGACGGTCTCGCCCTGTCGTCGCGCAACGTCCACCTCACGCCGGAGGAGCGCGAGCGCGCGCTCCTCCTCCCCCGCGCGCTCGCCACGCGCGACCTGCAGCAGGCACGCGCGATGCTCGAGGGCCTCGACGTCGACTACGTCGAGATCGCCGAGCTCGAGCCCAAGGCCCTCGTCGGCGCAATACGCGTCGGCACCACCCGACTGATCGACAACGTCGCCCTGGAAGGAGACCCGGAATGAGCACGCCCCCCGCCGGAAAGCTGCCGCTGCCCGAGCTCGCCGCGATGAAGGCGCGCGGCGACAAGATCGTCATGGTCACCGCGTACGACGCGCCCGGCGCCCGCTTCGCCGAGGACGCCGGCGTCGACCTCATCCTCGTGGGCGATACCGCCGCGATGGTGATGCTCGGCCACGAGGGCACGACCGTGCCCGTGACCATGGACGAGATGCTCTTCCTCACGAAGACGGTCGCGCGCGCAGCGAACCGTCCGATCGTCGTCGGCGACATGCCGTTCGGCTCGTACCAGGTGTCGGACGAGGACGCGGTGCGCAACGCGATCCGCTTCTTCAAGGAGGCGCGCGCCGACGTCGTGAAGCTCGAGGGCGCCGGCCCGTCCGTCTCGCGCGTGCGTGCCATCGTCGGCGCAGGTATCCCCGTGATGGGACACGTCGGCCTCACGCCGCAGTCGGCCACGATGCTCGGCGGGTTCAAGACGCAGGGGAAGACGAGCGAGGCTGCGCGCAAGCTCGTCGACGACGCGCTCGAGCTCGAGGCGGCCGGCGCCTGCTCCGTCGTGCTCGAAGCCGTTCCGGCACCGGTCGCGGCGGAGATCACGCGACGCCTGCGCGTCCCGACGATCGGCATCGGTGCGGGCGTTGACTGCGACGGGCAGGTCCTCGTCTACCACGACCTCCTAGGGCTGACGGAGGGACACCTGCCGCGCTTCGTCAAGCGCTACGCAAATCTGTCGCGCGAGATCCGGGACGCGCTCGAGGCGTACGCCGCCGATGTGCGCAGCGGGACGTTCCCGGAGGAGCAGCACACGTACGCGATGGACGCCGAAGAGCTCGCCGAGTTCGAAGCGGGGCTAGAGCAGCTCGTTCGCGAGCACGACTAGCGCGACCGGGCCGAGCGCGATCGCGACCGCCGCGAGCGAGCGCGGCCAGCTCCACGCGTGCACCGCACGCACGCCGACGACGAGCAGGACGAGCGCCCACGCGAAGAACGCGAGCGCGAGCGTGTAGAAGACCGCGCCTCCGTCGCCCGCGTCGGTGCCGCCGCTACGGAAGAGATCGCCGCGGAACGCGGCGAGCCCCACAGGCCAGACGAGCAGCAGCGACAACGCTGCCGGGGCGCACGCATACGCGACGACGTGCCGCGCGCGCCGGTACGAGCCCTGGCCGCCGAGAGCGCGCGACGCGCCGTGGAGCAGCGCACCGCCGAGCCAGTAGACGAGCCCTCCATACGAGCCGCCGCCGATGAACGCCCAGACCGCGACGACGAGCGCGTCGCGCGTCATGTCGTCGAGAAGCGTCCGCGCGACCGGCGTCGCGAGCACGCCGGCGATCCCCGCGAGCCACACGACCGCGAGCACGGGCTCGAGCCGCGCCTCGGCCGCCTCGCGCGAGTCGTCGCGCAGCGCCGAGAACACGGCCCGCGGCGCCTGCAGGACGAGCAGCGTGCGGAGGGCCCAGGCCCGGTCGAGCGACGCGGCGGGTGACGTCGTCACCCGCGGAACGCTATCGCCGCTTGATGTACGCGAAGGGATGCGTGAACGCATCCATCGCATCGGTGTTGGCCACGTCGATCTCGTGGCTCTCGCCCGTCTGGTCGTCGTCGACGGTGATCGAGACGGTGTCCGTTTCCGGATGCCAGCGGAGGGCGACTTCGATGCCGGCGTCCCTACGGCGCGCCAGCTCCCTGATGTGGGCTGTCTTCGTCATTACCTGTTGTAACGAGTAGACGACCCGTTCTGTTCCCGGTTAGCGGCCTAGGCGGCCACGACGGCGTGGCCCTGCAGGATCTCCCGCAAATAGCGGCCGGTGTAGGACTCCTCGACGGCCGCCACCTCCTCGGGCGTCCCGTCGGCGATCAGCTCCCCGCCGCCCTCCCCGCCCTCGGGCCCGAGGTCGACGAGCCAGTCGGCCTGCTTGATGACGTCGAGGTTGTGCTCGATCACGAGCACCGTGTTGCCGGAGTCCACGAGGCGCTGAAGCACCTCGAGGAGCTTCTCGATGTCGGCGAAGTGGAGGCCGGTCGTGGGCTCGTCGAGGATGTAGAGCGTCGTCCCGGTCGCGACCTTGCAGAGCTCGGACGCGAGCTTCACGCGCTGGGCCTCGCCGCCGGAGAGCGTCGTCGCCGGCTGGCCGAGCCGCATGTAGTCGAGCCCGACGTCGTGCAGCGTCTGCAGGCGCCGGCGCAGCTTCGGGATCTTCGCGAAGAAGCGCAGCGCCTCCTCGACGCTCATGTCGAGGACGTCGGCGATCGACTTCCCCTTGAAGCGCACCTCGAGCGTCTCGCGGTTGTACCGGGCGCCCTTGCACGTCTCGCACGGGACGTAGACGTCCGGCAGGAAGTGCATCTCGATCTTGATCTGGCCGTCGCCCTTGCACGTCTCGCAGCGTCCGCCGCGCACGTTGAACGAGAACCGCCCCGGCTTGTAGCCGCGCACCTTCGACTCCGGCGTCAGCGAGTAGAGCTCGCGGATATGCGTGAACAGGTCGGTGTACGTCGCGGGGTTCGACCGCGGTGTGCGCCCGATCGGCTTCTGGTCGATCTCGATCACCTTGTCGAAGACATCGATGCCCTCGACGCTGCCGTGGTCTCCCGGCTTCACGCGCATCCGGTTCAGGCGGTTCGCGAGCGCCTTGTAGACGATCTCGTTCACGAGCGTCGACTTGCCGGAGCCGGACACGCCCGTGACGCAGATGAAGTTCCCGACGGGGAAATCGACGTCGATGCTCTTGAGGTTGTGCTGCGACGCGCCGAGCACCTTGAAGAAGTCGCGGTCCTGGCCGCGGCGCGGCGGCACTGCGATCTGGCGCTTGCCGGACAGGTACTGGCCGGTGACCGACTTCGCGCTGCGCTGCACCTTCGCCGCGGTCCCCTCTGCGACGACATGGCCGCCGTGCTCGCCGGCGCCCGGCCCCATGTCGACGAGCCAGTCGGACGAGCGCATCATCTGCTCGTCGTGCTCGACGACGAGCACCGTGTTGCCGAGGTCGCGCAGGCGCTCGAGCGTCTCGATCAGCTTCCCGTTGTCGCGCTGGTGGAGGCCGATGGACGGCTCGTCGAGGATGTAGAGCACGCCGACGAGCTGTGAGCCGATCTGCGTCGCGAGGCGCAGGCGCTGCGCTTCGCCGCCGGACAGCGTCGCCGACGCGCGGTCGAGGTTCAGATAGCCGACGCCGACGTTGTCGAGGAAGGTCAGCCGTTCGCGGATCTCCTTGATGATCCGGTGCCCGATGAGCTGCTCGGTCTCCGTGAGGTCGAGCGAGAGCAGGAACTGCAGCGCGCGCGTCACCGACATGCGCGTGAACTCGTGGATGGACTTGGCGCCGACCGTGACCGCGAGCACCTCCGGCTTGAGGCGCGCGCCCTTGCACACGGGGCACGGGCGGAACGACATGTACTCCTCGATGCGCTCGCGCTGCTGGGCCGAGTCCGTCTCCTTGTACCGCCGCTCGAGCGACGGGACGATCCCCTCGAAGGCGAGCGTGTACGAGCGCCGCCGGTTCATCCGGTTGCGGTACTGGACGTAGACCTTCTCGCCCTTCGTCCCGTAGAGGAAGAGGTTGCGCTGGTCGTCCGTGAGCTCGTCCCACGGCATGTCCGGATCGATCTCGTAGCGGTCGCAGATGGCGGTGATGACCGACTCGTAGAAGTTCGAGTTGCCGACTGCCCACGGGACGAGTGCGCCGTCCGAGATCGACACGGAACCGTCGGGCACGAGCAGGTCGGGGTCGATCTCCTGCTGTGAGCCGAGGCCCGTGCAACGCGGGCACGCGCCGTGCGGCGAGTTGAACGAGAAGATGCGCGGCTGCAGCTCCGGCAGCGAGACACCGTGATCGGGGCACGCGAAGTTGAGCGAGAAGAGCATGTCCTTGCTCTCGTCCACCAGGTCGACCGCGACGAGACCCTCTGCGAGCTGCGTCGCCGTCTCGACCGACTGCCAGAGGCGTGTGCGCAGGTCGGGCTTCAGCACAAGGCGGTCGACGACGACCTCGATCGTGTGCTTGAACTTCTTGTCGAGGACGATCTCGTCCTCGAGCAGCCGCCGCTCGCCGTCGACCTTCACGCGCGTGAAGCCCTCGCGGCGCAGCTCCTCGAGCACGTCCTTGAACTCGCCCTTCCGGTCGCGCACGACCGGCGCGTTCACGGTGAAGCGCGTCCCCTCCGGGAGCATGAGGATCTGGTCGACGACCGCCTCGAGGCTCGTGCCGGAGATCGGGCGTCCGCAGACGGGGCAGTGCGGCCTGCCGACGCGCGCGTAGAGCAGGCGCAGGTAGTCGTAGATCTCCGTGACGGTGCCGACCGTCGAGCGCGGGTTGCGCGACGTCGTCTTCTGGTCGATGGAGATCGCCGGCGAGAGCCCGTCGATCGAGTCGACGTCGGGCTTCTCCATCATCTGGAGAAACTGGCGCGCATACGCGGAGAGGCTCTCGACGTAGCGGCGCTGACCCTCGGCGTAGATCGTGTCGAAGGCGAGCGACGACTTGCCGGAGCCCGAGAGCCCGGTGATGCAGATCAGCTTGTTCCGCGGGAGGACAACGTCGATGTCCTTGAGGTTGTGCTCCCGGGCACCGTGAACGACCAGCTCTTCCGCAGGCATCAGAAGGCCATTTTAGCTGCCGAACGTGTGTTCGTGAAGGCCATTTGCAAGTGGGAATCTCCCCCATCAGGGGGAAGCGATTCGGGCGGATCGAGGCTTGGATGCCCCTGATCAGACGACAACGCGGGCGCGCCCTGGTGGGACGCGCCGTGCGCCAACGACTGGGGGTCTTCCATGCTGCGGCTTCGCCTCATCCCGATTCTGTGCGCGTGCGTGTGCGCGCTCCTCGTGCCCACGCTCGCGACGGCAGCGCCGTCGCACGCCGCGCGCACGCAGTCCGAGCAGGTCGAGCTCGGCAAGCGCGTCGCCAAGTTCGCGAAGCGCTTCGTGGGCGTGCGGTACGTCTACGGCGGAATGTCCCCGCGTGGCTTCGACTGCTCCGGGCTCGTCGCCTACGTCTACAAGCACTTCGGCGTTTCGCTCGACCACTACACCGTGTCGCAGTACAACCAGGGGCGCAAAGTCCGTGCGCGCAACCTCCGCGCGGGCGATCTCGTCTTCTTCGGCCTCGGGCACGTCGGGATGTACATCGGCAAAGGCCGGTTCATCCACGCGCCGCACACGGGTGCCCGCGTCCGTGTCGAGAGCCTGTTCCACGGCTGGTATCGCCACCGCTTCAGCGCGGCGCGCCGCGTCCTGCACGCCTAGGCGCGTTTCCCGACTCGCGCCTCCGGCCACAAAGCAGTGGGATGGGAGCAACGGCGCGCAGGGCGTTCATCGCGACGCTCGTCGCAATCGGCGTCGTCGTCCTGGCGGTCGCGCTCTGGAAGATGCGCCTCGTCGTCGCACTGGTCTTCACGGGTTTCATCATCTCGGCGTCGATTCGCCCGGGAATCGACGCGCTGCGGCGCCGCGGGGTCCCGCGCGGCGCGGGGCTCGCTCTCCACTACGGCTTCTTCGCCGCGCTGCTCGCGGCGACGCTCTGGTTCGCAATCCCGCGTGCGCTGAACCAGGTCACCGCGGCGGTTGACAACCTGCCGGAGACGCGGCAGGCGATCGGCGCCGAGGCAAAGCAGTCGTCGGGGATCAAGCACGACGTGCTCGTCAGCCTCCAGAAGCGCCTGAAGGAGGTCCCCACCGGCCTGAAGTTCTCGACGGCGGCTTCGATCGGCATGACCGCGTTCGAGATCGGCGTCGGGATTCTGTTCGTGCTCGCGGTCGCCGGCTACTGGATCTTCGAACGCGAGAAGGCGATCGGCGTCGTCACCGAGCTCGTGCCACACGACCGACGGCGCGTCGTCCGGGACACGTGGGAGTTGATCGACCTCAAGCTCGGCGCGTACGTCCGCGGTGTCGCCTTGCTGATGCTGATCATCGCCACCGTCTTGTCTCTGTTGTTCTGGGCGATCGGGCTGCCGTACTGGCTCCTGATCGGCTGCTTCGCCGGCTTCGTCGAGATCGTGCCGGTCGTCGGGCCGCTCGCCGCAGGCGCTCTGGCCGTCGGTGTCGGGCTCACCGACTCGACGCACACCGCGATCCTCGCGCTGCTCGTCGTTCTCGGCATCCGTCTGGCGCAGGACTACATCGTCAACCCACGGATCCTCGGCGGCGCCGTCGGGATGTCGCCGCTCGTCGTCCTCATCTCCGTGTCGGCTGTGGTCTTCCTCTTCGGCGGCTTCGCCGTGCTCCTCGCGGTGCCGATCGCCGCCGTCCTCGTCACGCTCGTGGACGTGATCGTGCGGGACAAGGATCCCGCGGAAGAGGAGACGCCGACGGTGCTCTTCCCGGCGGCGAAAGAGGCGGACGCCTAGCCGATGAAGTAGCCGTGCCCGCCGCGGGCGTAGTACAGCCGTCCGGCGTGCTCGCGCTCCCACGCGAGCAGCGGATAGAGCGAGATCGCGGACGCGATGCCCATCCCGGCGACGGCGCCGCCGAGCGCCGCGCCGAGCACTTCATTCCCCAGCGCCAGTGCGATGCCCGCGAGCACCGTGACGCCGATCGTACTCGGGAACATCGCGTCGACGGCGATGCGCCACGGCGGATCGTGCGGCGCGTCCTGCGGGAGCGGGCCGGGCTCGCGGCGACGCCGCATGAGCAACGACCGTCGGTCGTTGAGCGCAGCGAAGGCCAGGAAGACGGCGCCGACGGCAAAGGCGAGCCCGAGCGACGCGCCGCGCGTGTTGCCTGTGGAGGCAACGGCGAGCACGCCGAGCCCCAGCACGATCCGGATCGGCGTGATGAGCGCGAGCTTGAGACGCATCGGCTGGACGCTCATCGGATGCGCACGCGTGGGTCGAGCCCCGCGTAGACGAGGTCGACGATCATGTTCAACAGGATCACGACGACGGCGATGCAGAAGAACATCGCGGCGATCAGCGGCAGGTCGAAGCCGAACGCCGCCTGGCGGCCGTTGACCGCGCTCAGCATCGACGAGCCGATCCCGCCGAGGAAGTAGATCGTCTCGATGTAGATCGATGCCATGAGCGCGCCGCCGAGATCCATCCCGATCATCGTCGTCAGCGGGAGGAGCGCAGGCTTGAGGACGTGCGAGCGGATCACGCGGAACTCCGACGCGCCGCGGGCGCGCGCTGCGGTGACGTGCGCCGCGTCGAGCGTCTCGACGACGCTGTTCCGCACCATGCGCGTGTAGAGCGGCAGGAAGAACGCTGCAAAGGTGATCCAGGGCAGCACCATCGAGTGCGCCCAGTCGGCCAAGCCGCCGCACTGCGGCGGCAGCGGGACCGCGGTCGGCGGGCCCGGGAAGGTCGGGTTCTCGGGCGGCGGCGGCGGCGCGTGCAGGAAGTTGCAGTAGCCGCCGTACGGCGTCAGATGGAGCCAGTCGGCGAAGAACCGCTTGAAGAAGACTCCGATGATGAACGGGTGCAGCGCCACGCCGAACAGCAGGAAGAAGAGGATGAAGCGATCGATCTTCTGTTGGGCTCGGACGGCCGAGATGACGCCGAGCGGGATCGCCAGCAGGAAGAGGAGCAACGCGCCGCCGACGAGCACGGAGATCGTCTTCGGCGCGGCCTGCTTCAACTGGTCGTTGATGGGGACTCCGGTCGTCCAGGATGCGCCGAAGTCGCCGTGGCGGATGATGCGCCACATGAACTTTGCGTACTGGACCGGCACCGAGCGGTCAGTGCCGAGCCGGTGCTCGGCTGCACGGATGTCCGCGTCCGTCGACGTCGAGCCGGGGCCGCACGGGACGATCAGACAGCCCGGCGACAGCGGGATGAGCCGGAAGAACGCGAACGTCAGCAGCGTCATCGCGAAGAGCATCAGCAGGCCGGCAAGCACGCGTCTGACGATGTAGGCCCACATCTAGTTCTTCGACCTCGGGTCGAGCGCGTTGCGGAGCCCTTCACCGAAGAGGTTGAACGAGACGACGGTGATGAACAGGAGCACCGACGGCCAGAGGACGATCCAGTACGACGAGTGGATGTGCTCGCTGTCGAGCCCGGAGGACTGGGGCGGCACGAGCAGGTTGCCGTAGTTGGTCGAGATGATGTTGCCCCAGCTCGCATCCGGGAGCTGGATGCCGATGCCGAGGATCGACAGCGCCGCCTCGAGGAAGATCGTCACGGTCATCAGCTGCGCGCCGTAGACCGCGAGCGAGCCGACGAGGTGCGGAAAGAGGTGGCGAAACATGATCCGGAACGGGCCGGCCCCGACCATCCGGGCAGCCTCGACGAACTCCTGGTTCTTGAGCTGCAGCACCTGTGCGCGCACGAGGCGCGCCGGGTAGAACGAGTAGAAGACTCCGACGACGAGGATCAGCGAGATCACGCCCTTCGCGAGATGGCCGTGCAGCGTCAGGTCGTTGAGCTGCTCGCCGATCGTCCAGCCGATGGCGATCAGGAAGAGGAGGATCGGGAAGCCCATGATGAACTCGGTGAACCGCGACACGACCGCGTCCGGCCAACCGCCGAGGTATCCGCCCATCGTTCCGAGGAGAGTGCCGAGCAGCAGCGCGAACAGGCTCGCGCCGAATGCGAGCTCGAGCGACGTCCGCCCGCCGTCGAGCACGCGAAGGAAGAGATCGCGGCCGAGGATCCCGTCGGCGCCGAGGATGAAGAGGATGCGCGGCGTATCGGGCTTGACGACGAGCACCCCGTGCGTGTCCGGTACGCGCGTCCAGGGGCCGGCGGGGATCATGCCGCGGTCGATGTCGACCGCCATCGGGTAGATGTCGTCGGGGCCGCGGTGGAGGATCCGTTCGGCGATCGGCTCGCCGGCGAAGCACAGGAGCAGAACGAGGACGAGCACGGACGCGCCGACGACCGCGAAGCGGTCGCGCTTGAAGCGGATCCAGACGAGCTCCCAGTACCCGCGCGCGCGCGGCGCCTCGGGCTCGTCGACCTGCGTCTCGGGTGTCGTCAGGCTTTGCGCCAGCGCCCGAAGACCAGTCCACCCAGCGCGACGCCGAGCCCGAACGTGCCGAGGGCGAAGCCCCCGATTGCAACAGCCTTGCGTACCGCCGAGAGCCGTTGCCAGCGTCCGAGCGCCTCCTGCTCCTCGGTGGTCAGCGGCTCGCCGCGCCGCTGCTTGCGCGCGGCGCCGCCGGCCCGCAGGCCGAGGTAGAGGTCGTCGAAGATTTCGGTGGATTCGTCGGTCACGATTCGAGTGTATAGCCTGCTTCGGCTGTGCTTAACCGCGCGAAGTCGTGCCGTCCTCGCGTGGGGGATCAGACGCACGGGCGGGCAGAAATGTTGGCGGCACCGGAACGATTTACCCTCTCCGGGTGACGACGACCGTCCTCCACGTCTCGGACCTGCACGTCGGCGCCGGGCCGACGGCGCCCGAATGGTCGCTCGGACCACTCGTCGAGCACTTCCGGCCGGAGCTCGTCATCGCGAGCGGCGACCTGACCCATCGCGGCCGCGCCGGGCAGCACGACACGGCCGCGGAGATCCTGCGCGGGCTCGGCCCGCCGCTGCTCGTGGTGCCGGGCAACCACGACATCCCGTACACGTTCCCGGCACGGTTCACGCAAACGTTCGCGGAGTTCGAGCGGCACTGGGAAACGACGGAGCCGGTGTACCGAAGCGAGCAGATCGTCGCGGTCGGGATGAACTCCGTGCGCGCGTGGCGCCAGCAGTCCGGCGGGATCCGCGAGCCGCAGTTGCAGCGCGCGGCGGACGAGCTTCGCCGCGGCGACGGCAATCCTCTGCGCATCGCGGTGTTGCACCACCACGTGCTCGGCGCCCCGTGGCGCTCGCGGAAGAAACCCGTGGCGCACCGGAACCGCGTGCTCGCGGCGCTCGTCGACGCCGGCGCAGAGCTGATCGTCGCCGGGCACATCCACCAGGGCACCGTCGCCGAGCGCCGCGAGTTCGAGATCGCGACCGGCGGCGAGCGCGCCGTGACGATCTCGATCGCGCCGGGGCTCGGCCAGCCGCGCCCGCATCGCCGAGGCGAGGCGCGCGGGCTTCACGTGTACGAGTTCGACGACTCGCACCTCCGGATCCACACGTATACGTGGCGCGTGGACGGCTGGGCGTTGACGGCGGAGCGCTTGTTCGCCCGGGGGCGCGAGCCGCTCAGCGCCTCCAGGTCCGTCAGCGCGAGCTGAAGACCGCGCGCTTCTGGACGTACTTGCGGTAGAGCGCGAGCAGGATCACCGCGAAGACGAACGCGAGCAGGAGGCCGCCGGGCCGGCCGAAGAGCGCCTGTCCGACGACGCCGCCGACGAGCGACCCCGCGAGGCCGAGCAGGATCGTCTGCCACCACTTCATGGGGTCGCGTCCGGGCAGCGCGAGGCGGGCGAGGCCGCCGACGATGAAGCCCCAGATCGCGGCGACGATGAGCGTGACGACCATCGGCGCGAGAGCTTACGCGGTGGGCGGCCGGCCTGCGCCGGTCGCCCACCGCGGTCACTTACGGAGCGGTCGCGGCACGGCCGCCCATCGCCCGGCCCACGAGGGCAACGAGGATGACGGCGACGATGATGCCGACGATGAATTGCAGGGCGCCGTCGAAGATCAGCCCGGCCACGACGAGAGATGCGATCCCGATAAGGATCGTGACGATCCAGCCCATCGGATCAGACCCGCGGTGGAAGAACCGTCCGAGTGCTCCGACGACAGCGCCGATGATGATCAGCCATATCCATTCCATGGGAGGGTTGTAGCCCCCCGGTCGCCTGGGCAAACCGCGGGCCGGGAGGCTACGCGGCGGCGAGCGCGACGAGCTCCCGGCGAAGCTCCTTGATCTCGTCGCGGAGCTTGGCCGCGTACTCGAAGCGCAGTTCCTCGGCGGCGGCGAACATCTCCTCCTCGAGCTCGATGACGAGCTTCTCGAGCTCCTCGCGGGACATGCCCTCGACCTTCGCGCCGCCCCGGCGGCGCTTCGACGGAACGTGTGGCTGCTCGAGCGCGAGGAACTCGGCGATGTCGCTGACGCCCTTGACGATGGACTCCGGCGTGATCCCGTGCTCCTCGTTGTACGCGAGCTGCTTGATCCGGCGCCGGTTCGTCTCGTCGAGCGCGCCGTTGATCGCCTCGGTCATCTTGTCGGCATACATGATCACCTTGCCGTTGACGTTGCGCGCGGCGCGGCCGATGGTCTGGATGAGGGCCGTCTTGCCGCGGAGGAAACCCTCCTTGTCCGCGTCCAGAATTGCGACGAGTGACACCTCCGGCAGGTCGAGCCCTTCGCGCAGCAGGTTCACGCCGACGAGCACGTCGTAGTCGCCGAGGCGCAGCTCGCGGATGATCTGGATGCGTTCGAGCGTGTCGATCTCCGAGTGCAGGTAACGCGCCTTGACACCGGACTCGAGCAGATAGTCGGTCAGGTCCTCCGCCATCTTCTTCGTCAGCGTCGTGACGAGCACGCGCTCGCCGACCTCCTCGCGTCGGCGGATCTCGTTCAGCAGGTTGTCGATCTGATTCTTCGTCTCGCGAAGCTCGACCTCGGGGTCGACGAGGAACGTCGGGCGGATCAGCTGCTCGGCGACGGTCTGCGAGTGGCGCAGCTCGAACGGCCCGGGGGTCGCCGACACAAACACCATTTGCGGGACTTTTTTCAGGAACTCGTCGAAGCGGAGCGGCCGGTTGTCGAGCGCAGACGGGAGCCGGAACCCGAAGTCGACGAGCGTCTGCTTGCGCGAACGGTCGCCTTCGTGCATCCCGCCGATCTGCGGCACGGTCTGGTGCGACTCGTCGATGAACACGACGAAGTCGTTCGGGAAGTAGTCGAGCAGCGTGAACGGGTGCGTGCCCGGTGCGCGTCCTTCGAGGATGCGCGAGTAGTTCTCGATCCCGTTGCAGAAACCGAGCTCCTTCATCATCTCGAGGTCGTACTCGGTGCGCTGGCGCAGGCGGTGCGCCTCGAGCATCTTGTTCTCCGCTTCGAGCTCCTTGAGGCGCTCGTTCAGCTCGTGGCGGATCTCGTCGACCGCGCGCTCGATGGTCGGCTGGCTCGTGACGTACTCGGTCGCCGGCCAGATGGCGAGGTTGTCGAGCTTGGCGTAGACCTCGCCGCTGAGCGGGTCGAAGTGCGTGATCTGCTCCACGTCGTCGCCGAAGAACGAGACGCGGTAGGCGGTCTCCTGGTTCGCCGGCTGGATCTCGACGACGTCTCCCTTGACGCGGAAGCGGCCGCGGCCGAGGACCGTGTCGTTGCGCACGTACTGCGAGTCGATGAGCTTGCGGAGGAAGATGTCCCGGTCGTGCTCGTTGTCGACCTCGAGATAGATCATCCGCTCGCGCCACTCCTCCGGCGAGCCGAGGCCGTAGATGCACGAAACCGAGGCGACGACGATCACATCGCGGCGCGTGAAGAGGCTCGAGGTGGCGGCCAGGCGGAGGCGCGCTATGTCGTCGTTCTGCGACGAGTCCTTCTCGATGTAGAGGTCGGCCTGTGGGACGTATGCCTCCGGCTGGTAATAGTCGTAGTAGGAGACGAAGTACTCGACGGCGTTGTTCGGGAAGAACTCGCGGAACTCGTTGCAGAGCTGCGCGGCGAGCGTCTTGTTGTGGGCGATGACGAGCGTCGGCTTCTGGAGCTCCTCGACGATCCAGGCCATCGTCGCGGTCTTGCCGGTGCCCGTCGCGCCGAGCAGCGTCTGGTAGCGCTCGCCGGCGCGCAACGAGGCGGAGAGCGTCTCGATCGCCGCGGGCTGGTCGCCCATCGGGCGGTAAGCACTCGATGTCTCGAACTTCGGCACGTGGGTAGACAGCCTAGCCGTGGCCCCTTCAGGTCAGTCTCCGCCGTACCACGCCTACGCAGCGATCATGGGCACGTTCGCGACCGGCCTCGGCGTCGCGAGCGTCGTGTCCCGGAAGCTCGGGCGCGAGCCTGCATGTGCCTCGGCACTCGACCTCGCTGTGCTGTGCATGGCGTCGTTCAAGGCCGCGCGAACGCTCGCGCGCGACGAAGTGGCAAGCTTCATCCGCGAACCGTTCGTGGAGGGAACGGCGCACGACGGTGACGAGGAGCCGGTCGAGACGGGCGACTTCAGACAGGCGATCGGCGAGCTCGTGACCTGCTCACGCTGCGTCGGAACGTGGACCGCGGGAGCGCTCGCGGTGACGTCGGTGGTGGCGCCGCGCTTCGGCCGGCTTCTGACGTGGTCGCTCGCCTCGGCAGGCGCGAACGACTGGCTGCAAGCGGGTTTTTCGGCGTTGACGACGAAGGCGAACCTCCTCGAGCAGCGAGCAGACTGACGCAGATCTCGCCGGCGGACTGCGCACCACAACGGCTTTGCGAAAACCGGTGTCCGACACCGGTTTTGGCAACCCGCAATGTGTGACGAAAGTGGAACTTTTGCTCCACTTGCGGGCCGCCCGCCATCCGCACTCGTATCGTCCTCCGCGTGGGCAGACCTCGTCGCGATTTCTCGGACGGGATTTTTCATTTGTATCCCCACGCAAGCGACGACCGCTTCCTCTTTCTCAGCAGCGGCGATCGTCTTCGGTTCCTCGAGCTCGTCGACGAGACGTTCGCGAAGCTCGACCTCGCCGTCCTCTCGTACACACTGATGGGCACGCACTACCACCTGCTCGTGTACACCCCGGACGAACGCCTCTCTTCTGCCCTGCAACGCGTCCACACGGAGTACTCACGGGCGCACAACGCCGCGACCCGCCATTCCGCGCACCTCTTTCGCGCGCATTGCCGCGCGCGCCGCGTCCACGATGACCTGGACGTCCTTGCGACCCACCGCTATCTCGCCTTGAACCCCGTCGCCGCCGCCCTCGTCGACGAACCGCTTTCCTGGCCGTGGAGCTCGGCCCGCGCGCACGCAGGCGTCGAGAGACCACGGATCGCGCTTTACGAATCGCCCCTACGCGACGCGCTCGGCGGCGGCGCGGACTGGCGCTCGCGATACGCCCGCCTCGTCGCCCTCGACGAACCCGCCACCCCGAGCCCGTAGCGACGCCGTCGCCACACCGCCCATGGCCACCGTCTGAACAGCGGCGAACGCCACGAGCACGGGTCGCGCTCCGAACGCCGACAGCGCGGGCCCCGCGATGAACAGGCCGATCGGCTGACCGAGCCCCGAGATCGTGCCCTGCGCCGCCGCGGCCTTGGCGCGGATCGCGCCGGGCATGCGCATCATCATCGCGGCGTGGATCGCCGGATTGCAGATGCCGTTCGCGATGCCGCTGGCCAGCACCGCGACGAACAGCACGGGCGCCCCGACGTCGAGGGGCAGGATCCAGAGCGGTAGCGCCTGGAACGGCACCGACGCCGCGATCACACGCAGCCCGTCGCCCCGATGGGACACGAAACGGAACGACACGAGGTTCCCGAGAACGGCGCCGGCGCCGAAGGCGGCGAACAGCACGCCGGCGACCTTGGCATCGGCGCCGAAGCGGTCCAGGACGAGGACGGGGATCGCCGCGAAGAACGCCATCCACCCCGCGTCGCCGAGGACGAAGAACGGGATCCACACACGCAGTAGCCGCTCGCGGGCCAGGAAACGCACTCCGGCGAGCAGACCTTTCGTCCCCTCGGCCTCGTCGACGGGACGGCGCGCGCCCGCTCGCACGAAGAGCAGCACCAGCGCGAACGACACCGCGTACGTGACGCCGTCGACGACGAGCACCGTCGTCGCTCCGAGGGCGCCGATCAGCACGCCGCCGATCGCCGGGCCGAGCAGCATCGTCGTCCGCTGGGCGATCTGCGTCAACGCCGTCACCTGGCTCAGCACGCGCTCGTCCTCGCCGAAGAGCTCGGGCACGATGACGCGCTGCGCGGTGAACGACGGCGCGCCGAAGACGCCGAGGAGCACCGACAGGACCAGCAGCGCGCCGAAGGAGAGATGTCCCGTCCAGTGCAAGAGAGGGACGAGCAGCATCAAGGGTGCGCGGATCGCGTCGGCCGCGAGCATCGTGACGCGCGCACCGACGCGCTGGATGACACCGCCCGAGGGGAAACCCGCCGCGGCGATGCCGAGCATCTCCGCCGCCATGACGAGCGACATCCGCGCCGGCGAGTGCGTCGTCACGAGCACGAACCACGGGAGCGCGAGCCACGTCATCATCGCGCCCGTCGTCGAGATCACCTCGGCAACGAGAAGCGCGCGAAGCGAGCCGTTCCGCAGAATGTCCCTGCGACTCACGCTCGCACCACACGGATGTCGCCGCTCAGCGCGGTCGCCCGCAACTCGAGGACGTCGCCCGCCTCCGCCGCCTCGCTCGAATCGAGCTCAGACCGCGCGTCGCCGCTCAGGGTCCTGGCCTCGAGGTGCACGCGCGTGCCACGGCGCACGCCGACCAGCTGATCCCCGGACGCGGACTGCATGGTCACGCGCCCGGCACCGACCGACGCGAGCCGCTGGTCGCCCGAAGCCGTCTGCACCGTCACCGATCCGTCTGCGACGTCGAGCGCGATGTCACCCGAGGCCGAACGGAACGTCCCCTCGCCGCTCAACCGACCGACGCGCACGTCGCCGGACGCGGTGTTGATCGACGCGTCGCCGCCGATGCGGTCGATCTCGACATCGCCGCTCGCGCTCTTCACGTCGGCACGCTCGCCGACGTCGCTGAAACGAAGGTCGCCCGACGCGAGCTGTGCCTTCAGCGAGCCGAACCTTCCGCGGCCGTCGACGTCCGCCGACGCCGTGGACACGGTCACGTGCGCGCCGTGCGGCGCGCGCACACGCAGCGAGATCTCGCCGCGCTCGAACAGCCGGAACCGCTTGCGCGACACGTCGACCACGACCTCGTGACCACCGCCGCGCTCGAGCAGCTCGATGCGCGCGCCCTCCTCGAGCTCCTGCGCCTCGCTGCTGCTCCCCGCATCCAGCTCGACCGCCGTCTCCGATCCGTCGACCGTCTCGAGGACGATCTGCCCGGATTGCAGGCGGAGGTCGAGCCAGAGCTCGCCCGGCGTCTCAAAATGCTCGCGCCTCACCGCGACGCCGGCACCACGGGCCGCACGCGCGTGCCGCGCGGCCGGCGCGTGTCCACGCGCCACTCGAAATGTCCGAACAAGGTCGGGTAGAAGGTCATTCGCCTCACTCCTTTCACGCCTCGAAGAAACCGCTGATCCGCTGACCCGAGCGCGACGCGCGGGCGCCGCCCCCGGAGGACACCGCACGCTGGAGCGCACGGACGAGCCACGTGTTCACGGACACGCCCTCTGACGCCGCTGCGAGCTCGATCGCCGACTTCAGCGACTCGGGCAGGCGCAGCGTGATCCGCGCCTGGTCGTCGTCGGCCGGCGCGGCGAAGTCCTCCGCCGGCGAGTCCTCGACGTAGACGAGCTCCGGGTCCTCGCCCGCCACGCGGACGTCGACGTGACCGTGGGTGAGCTGGTCGTTGACCTCGAGCGCGATCTGCGAGAACGCCTCGAGCAGCCTCAGCCGTGCCGACTGGCGAACGGCTCCCTCGAGGCGCCGCGTCGCCTGCACGAGCTCATCTCCTCCGAGCTCCGCCAGCTCACGGAGATCGGCCTGGAGGGACTCGACAAACTGTGCCATCTGCATGGCGTCATTATGACATCACTTTCGCATCTGTCAAGCGTCACCCTGACATTGGCTTGAAACCAGGGCTCAGGCGCCGAGCTCGTCCCCCCAGACGTCGCGGTAGACGCCCTTCAGGCGCTCCACCTTGTCGACGTACGCCCGCGTCTCGGCGTACGCGATCCCCTTCCCCGCCTCCCGCCAGCGGTCGACGTTGTCCTGGCCGGCGTTGTAGGCGGCGAGCGCGGTCCGCTCGTCCCCGTACTTGTCGAGCAGGTGGCGCAGGTACCACGAGCCGTAACGGACATTCAGCTCGGGATCCCAGAGATCCGCGTCGGTGTAATTCGAGCCGCCGGTGTGGACGGCAATCCCCCGCGCGGTCGACGGGAGGAGCTGCATGAGGCCCCGCGCGCCCGAGCTCGACTGGGCGCTCGCGTCGAACTTCGACTCCGTCTCGATCACTGCGGCGAGGAGCGCCGGGTCGAGGTCGTAGTTGCGCGCATGCCCGCGGACGATCGTCTGGTACTTCAGCGGATAGCGCAGCCGCTCCAGCTGGTCGGGCGGGGACATCCAGAGCCACGTGCCCAGACCGGCGAGCACAGCGGCCACCAGCACGAGCTTCCTCATCCGGTCAGATCTTGGACGACGGACTTGACGAACTCGTCCAGCTCCTCGAGCGAGCCGGTGTTCACGTACGCGTAGTCCGCGCGCCGCACCTTCTCCTTGTCGTCCAGCAGCCGCGTCTCCCGGTCGCCGGGCAGCGGCTCGCGCCGCGCCTCGCGAAGCGCCTTCGGCGCGGTGATCACCACGACCTTGTCGAACCGCTCCTCTCCGCCCGTCTCGTACAGCAGCGGCACTTCCGTGACCGCGAGCGGCGCGTCCTGCTCCTCGCGCCACGCGAGGTAGTGAGCCGCCACGCGCGGATGGAGCAGGGCCTCGAGCCAGAGGAGCTCGTCGCGGTCGGCGAACACGCGCTCGGCGATGTCCTTGCGCCGCGTCGTCCCGAAACGGTCGAGCAGTGCCGTCCGGACCTCGTCGTCCTCTTCGATCAGCTCGTGGACGATCTCGTCGCTCGAGATCGTGGCGGCGCCGTGGCGCGCGAAGGCGTCGAGCGCGGCGCTCTTGCCCGCGCCGATCCCGCCCGTGATCGCGACGTTAAGCGACCGGTGCGTCGTCGTCGGACGGAGCGGGCTCGAGGTTCTCCGCCTCGGCCGTCTCGTCCGCCGGCGCCGTCGAGCCCTCGGCGAAGACTTCTTCGGAGAGGCCGAGGTTCGGCGTCAGCTGCGACGCGGCGTCGTCGCCGTCGGCGTCGTCGTCGATCGGGCCGTCGACGCGCTTCATCGAAAGCGAGAGGCGGCGGCGCTCGGCGTCGACCTCGAGGATCAGCACCTTCACGTCCTGACCCTGCGCGACGACCTCCCGCGGGTTCTCGACGTGATGCTGCGCGAGCTCCGAGATGTGGACGAGGCCCTCGACGCCGGGGAGGATCTCGACGAACGCACCGAACGTGACGACCTTCGTCACCTTGCCCTCGACGACGTCGCCTTCCTTGTGCGACTCGAGCACCTGCTGCCACGGGTCGGCCTGCGTCTGCTTGAGGCCGAGCGAGATGCGCTGGCGCTCGCGGTCGATGTCGAGCACCTTCACCTGCACGGTCTGCCCGATCTCGAGCACTTCCGACGGATGGTTCACGTGCGACCACGAAAGCTCGCTGATGTGAATAAGTCCGTCCATCCCGTCGAGGTCGACGAACGCCCCGAAGTCGACGATGTTCGAGATCTGGCCCTCGACGACGTCGCCGGGGTTGAGCTTGTCGAGAATGCGCTGGCGCTGGTCCTTGCGCTCTTCCTCGAGCACCGCGCGGCGCGACAGGACGACGTTGTTGCGCGAGCGGTTGAGCTCGATCACCTTGCAGCGAAGCTCCTGGCCGAGGAACTCGTCGAGGTCCTGCACGCGGCGGATGTCGACGAGCGACGCCGGCAGGAACCCGCGGACGCCCAGGTCGAGGATCAGGCCGCCCTTGACGACCTCGATCACCTTGCCGGTGACCGGCTCGCCGGATTCGGCCGCGCCCTCGATGCGCTTCCACGCGAGCTCGAAGCGCGCGCGCTTCTTCGAGAGGATCAGGCGCCCTTCTGCGTCCTCCTTCGTAAGGACGAGCGCGTCGATCTCCTCGCCGAGCGAGACCTCGTCGGCGGGATTGACGGAGCGGCGGATCGACAGCTCGCTCGTCGGGATGACGCCCTCGGACTTGTAACCGATGTCAACGAGAACCTCGTCCTTGTCGACCCGGACCACGGTGCCGTGCACGACCTGCCCCTCGTTGATCTCGGGGAACGTCGACTCGTAGTCGGGGACCAGCTCGCCGTCGGGCCCTTCGACCCAGACGCCGGGCTCGGCTTCCTGGTGCGTCATATCTTCGGTTGCAGTGGACAAAGGCCGGTCAGTATAGCCACGAAAAAGAAGGGGCCCGCAGGCGCGGGCCCCTTCTGCGAGAGCGAGTTGCGCCTCTCTAGCCCAGCTTCGTGATGCGCGGCGCCGTGAGGTACGGCGGCGGCGAAATCGGGCTGTGCGCGCCGAGGTAGCGGCCGAACGAGTCGAGGTCGACCTCGCCGCCGATCTGGTTCGTGCAGCCCTTGAAGACGCTGAACCCGTCCCCGCCGTCGGCGAGGAAGTTGTTCATCGTCACCTGGTAGCTCTGCGTGTCGACGACCGGAACGCCCATGAGCTTCACGCTCGAATTGACGACCTTGTCGCCGGCCGGACGGGTGCTGTCCCAGGCGTAGCTGAACGTCCAGGAGATCTGCAGGAAGCGCGGCGGCGTCTGCACGACGAACTGCTGCTCGAGCAGCGCCTGGATCTGCGCACCCGTGCACGTCTTGACCGTCAGCGTGTTGCCGAACGGCTGGACGTTGAACGCCTCCCCGTACGTGACCTGGCCGGGCTGCTCGCCGCCCGAGATCTGGTTGTACAGGAGCGGCACGCGGATCCCGCCCGGGTTCATGAACGCGACGACCGATCCGCCGAAGTCCGTCGGCGCAGTCGACTCGAGCTGCGCATCGGCGATGATGTCGCCGAGCGGAGACTCGCCACCGGCGTTCTGCACGCCGTCACGCGTCGACTTGAGGTCCTCGGTGATCGAGCCGAGCACGCGGTTCGAGAGCGGCGCCGCGAGCGTCTTGTACTTCGTGACGAGCTCGGTCAACGCCGGGTCCTTCGCGACGTTCTGGCGGACGACGTAGTTCGTGGCCGACGAGGAAACGACGTCCTTCGACTGGTGGTCGATGCGGAGGTCGATGCTCGTGATGACGCGGCCGAACGACGACGCGCTGGTGAGGAGCTTGCCCGCGACGCGGCAGTTGTACGCCGCATGTGTGTGGCCGCTGACCACGACGTCGACCATCGGATCGAGCTGCTGCACGATCGGGATGATGTCGCCGGTCAGGTTGTCGCAGCCGTTCGGATCGAGGAACCCACGCGAGAACGGCGCGTTCTGGAAGCCGCCCTGGTGGATGAGCACGACGAACGTGCGCACGCCGTTGTCCTCGCGCAGCTTGTGCACGAGCGCGTTGACCGTCGCGACCTCCGGCCGGAACTCGAGCCCCGCAATCGCCGACGGTGTGACGACGAGCGGCGTGTTCTCGAAGGTCAGGCCGATGAACGCGATCTTCGCGTTGTCGATCTTGCGGATCTCGTACGGCGGCAGGACGGTCTCGTCCGTGCCGGCGAAGACGACGTTCGCCGCGAGATAGCCGTAGATCGACCCGAGGAAAGGCGTGCCGTCCTGGCAGCCGTCGACGGGATGGCAGCCGCCGTTCATCAGGCGGTAGACCTCGCCGAGGCCTTCGTCGAACTCGTGGTTGCCGATGCCGGACACGTCGAGCCCCATGAGGTTCATCGCCTCGACGGTGGGCTCGTCGTGGAACAACGCCGACGTGAGCGGGCTCGCGCCGACGAGGTCACCCGACGCGACGAACAACGTGTTGGCGTTGCGCGTGCGGAGGCTCTTGATCCACGTGGACAGGTACTCGACGCCGCCGGCAGGCCCGTTCGCGCCGGTCGAGTCGACGATGTTGCCCGGCGTCGTCGGCTCCACGTGACCGTGGAAGTCGTTGAGCGCGAGCAGCTGCACATACGTGTCGTTGTCCTTCGGGCCGTTCGCCGCAAGACCGGCGACGGGGAAGGCGGCCGCGCAAAGCAGCACGACCGCGAACAGCAGTTTCCTCATGTACTTCCTCCCTCTCCCTTTTTGCTTCGGTCCGACTCCGCGAAGCGATCCGGTGAGACCCTCATGTCGCCCGGCCCCGCAGAGGAACTGTCGCCCCGACCATAACCCGCCGGCCCTGGGACGAAAAGGCCACTGCGCGGCGGAAAGCGAGGGGCCGGGCCTGGCCCGGCCCCTCAACACATGTGCCTACGGCAGCTTGGTGATCCGGTTGAGCGGCTTGCTCTTCGGATCCTGCACGGGATTCGCGACCAGGTAGGCCTGCAGGACGAGCGCGTCCAGCTCCTGCGTCGCGCCCTGGCCGTCGTTGAACATGAAGAAGCTGTCGCCGCCCGAGTTCACGAAGTTCGGCAAGGCGATCGTGTACGTCGCCGCCGCGGTGTTCGGGACCGGAGTCCCGTCGTCGAGCGTCACAGACTGCACGCGCGACGGAGTGCACGTCCACGTTACCGGGGCGACTTCGCTTCCCGAGCATCCGGACGGCACGGTGTAACGGAACGTGAACTTGAACCCGGAGATCTGCGGGAAACGCCCCTGGGTGTTCGTTCCGTCCGCGGCGAACTTGCTGACACCGTTCTCGAGCGCCGCCCAGAGCTGCGCACCCGTCACCGTGCGGGTCGTGATGATGTTCCCGAAGGGAAGCACGGTGAAGATGTCGCCGAGCACGATGTCGTACGGCGTGCCGGATCCGTAGCCCGCGCACGTCGTGATCGCGGTGTGCGCTGCGTTCCAGTTCGCACGATTGAGCGACTTGTTCGTCGGCTGGTAGCTGCAGGCCGGGACCTGCGAGCGGATACCGCCACTGTTCATGAAACCGAGCTGCGTCCGGTACCGCGCGCGGAGCGAGTCCGCGATCAGGTCGCCGATCGGGAGCTCCTGCGTGCGCTCGAGGTTGCCGCCTCGGTCGTACGGCTCCGTCGTCGTCGCGACCTTCTCGTCGAGCTTGGCCGCGAGCTGGACGCGGTACGACACGAGCATGTCGACGATCGCCTGGTCGCAGAACGCCGGCGCCGCAGGGCACTTCGTGTTGTTGTCGGTGAGCGCGCCCGCCGCCGGCGAGACGAAGGCGACGCTCTTGCTGACGACCGACCCGCGCTTCGAAGCGGAGCCCGTGTCGATCGTGAGCTGCGCCTTGGCGTAGGTCACGCCGAAGCTGCGATTCTCGTACACGAGCGCGCCGTTGATCGTCCCCGAGTACTGGACGTCGGTGTGGTCCCCGAGGATCACGTCGACGCCCTTCACCTTGTTGGCGAAGTCGATGAGCTCGCCCACGGGCTGGCCGTTGACGGTCGCCCGCACGCCCTTGTGCGTGACCACGACGACGGCGTCGGCACCGCGCGCGCGTGCGATCCCGGCCCACTTGTTCGCAGCCACGACACCGTCCGAGACCTTGAGCGTGCCGAACGAGCCCGGCAGGACGAGCGTCGGCGCTTCCTCGTTCACGATCCCGATCACGGCGACGTCCGCACCTCCGACCTTGACGATGCGCATCCGGTCGATCGCGCCGCCCAACGCGCCGCGCTGGTCGACCTTGGTCAGGCCGCGCAGTTTGCGGTGGGCATCCGAGCGGAAGACGTACGTGCCGATCCGGAGCGTCACCGTCCACTTGACGGTGCCCTTGAACTTCACGCCGGTCTTCTTGTTCACGCCGGGCCCGACGAGGTGGAAGTTGTCCTTCGTGCTGCGGTCCCGCACCGTGATCTGGACCCTGCCGGCGTTCGCTGTCTTCCGGAAGACGATCTTCGACTTCGGGCCGACCGTCGCTCCGACCTTCTGCGTCGTCGCTGGATCCTCGAGGTTCGCCGCGACGTAGCGGAACGGCGTTCCCGGAGCGGCCTGGCTCGTCGGCGCCTTGGCGAGCGCGACCAGCTTCTTCAGGTGGTCGAGACCCTTGTCGAAGTTGTGGTTGCCGAACGTGCCGACCTGGATGCCCATTAGGCGCTGGGCCTTGATCGCCGGCTCGTCGTCGAAGAAGTTGACGAGCGCAGGCGAGGCTCCGAAGTCGTCGCCGCCGGTGAGCGTCAGCGTCGGCGCGGTCGTGCGGTCCTGCTTCCAGCGTGCCGAGATGTTCCAGGCGCCGCCGACGTTCGCGACAGGATCGACGTTCCCGTGCCAGTCCGACACGTTGAGGATCTGGATCGTCACTGTGGCCTTCGGTGACGATTTCGCGCCGGTGGCGCCGCCGACTGCGAAGAGTGCAATCGCGACGGCGACGCCTGCAACCGTGATGTTCCGCATGCTTCTGTTCCCCCCTAATTCGATCGGTACCGATCAGCCCGCGAGCGTTCTCGCGAGCGTGATCAAGATGTCCGCCTGCTCCGATGTCAGCGCCTTGCCGCGCTGTGCATTCACCTCGTTCTCGAACGCGCCGTACGAGCCACGCTCGAGCTTCACGCACATCGAATGGGCAAGCCCGTCGTTCTTCTTCTGGACGTAGAGCTCGGTCAGAGCGCAGAGGCTAGCGGCCGTGACGGTGACCTGAACGGTCGAGCGGTACTCCGTCGTGCCCCCGTCCTTGTCGCGGATCTTGCCGCCGACGTTTCGCGCGCCCGCGGCCGTCGTGGAACAGGTCGCCGCAGGCGACGCCGTGAAGGCGCCGTAGCCGGAACCGCAGTCGAACGCGTACTCGAACCCCGCCGCGGTGTCCACGGACGACGGGTCGGACGGGTTCGTCAGCGCGAGCGCGAACGGCGAACCGGCCGCGACCGACGGCGTCGCCGTGAACGTGGCGGTCGGTGCGACGTTCTTGATCGTGACGGTCGCCGACGCGTCGGACTCCCCGCCGTCGTCGTCGCGTGCCTTCACGGCGACGGACCGCGTCCCGTTGTCGTTCGTCGGGCAACTGGCCGTGGACGCGGCGCCGTACGGGCCGAAGCTCGAGCCGCAGTCGAAGGCGTACTCGATCGTGTCGGCCGCCGCGGCGTCGCTTGCCGACGCCGAGAGCTGGATCGGAGAACCCTCGTTCACGGTCGCCGGCGCGTTCAGCGTCACGGTCGGCGCGACGTTCGTGATCGTCACCGTGGCCGTGCCCGCCGCGGACTGGCCGCTCTGGTCGGTGGCCTTCACGCCGACCGTCCGCGTCGCCGGACCGTCGATCGCGGCAGCCGAGAACGTCGCGGACTGGCCCGCGGTCTCGTACGTGCCGTCGTTGTCGAGGTCCCACGCGTACGCGAGCGCGTCGCCGTCGGGATCGTTGCCGGTCGCCGTCACCGTCACGCTGCCTCCCTCGGCAACGGTGTACGGACCGCCCGCGGAGACCGTCGGCGGCCCGTTCAGCGCAAGGCCGATGATGACCGGGTCGTGGTCCGACGAGCGGTACGGGCCCGAGTCGTAGAACGTGTCGACCTGGTTGGCCGTCTTGAAGTTCGTGTTGTAGTCGAGCACGGTCGGCTCATCCGGGTTGATGTGCCAGTGAGCAACACCCGTCGCCTGCGCGGCGAGCGACGAGCTCGCGAGCGCATGGTCGAGATAGCCCGACTCGCCGTTGAACACGTACGAGTACGCCGACATGCCGTCGAACTCGCGGACGAGGTTCCGCAGGCCGCCGTTGGTGAACGCGGTGATCGGATCCTCGAACGTGTACGAGTTCATGTCGCCGATCAGGAGGTAGTCGGCGTCGCCGCTGCCCGTCGGATCGGTGTGCAGCCAGTCGACGAGCGCCTTCGCGGCGTTCGTCCGCGTGACGTTGCAGTTGCCGGAGCCGTCACCGGTGTCGGGGTCGCCGACGTCCTCGCAGCCGGAGCCCTTCGACTTCAGGTGGTTGACGACGACCGTCAGCTTGCCGCCGGTCGGCGTCTGGAACGTCTGCGCGAGCGACGGCCGGTTCTTGTTGTCGAGGAAGCGCGGGTCGATCGCGGTCGTGAGGATCTTCCACGCACCGACGGGTGCGACCGAAGCCGGCTTGTAGATGAGCGCGACCTTGATCTCGTCCGTCCCGATCACACCGGTGTCGACGTACGCGTACGCGCCCGCGCCCATTGCGGCGTTGAGGCCGTCGACGAGATCGGCGATCGCGGGACGCGTGCCTGCGTCGTTCTCGATCTCCATCAAACCGACGATGTCCGCGTTCATCGCCTTGAGCGCGCTGACCTCCTTCGCCAGCTGGCGGTCGAACTCGAACAGCGTCTCGGCGCCGCGCGACGTCGGGAAGCCGCCCGCCGTGCCCTGCTGGTGCGTGCCGTTCCCGTTGAAGAAGTTCAGGACGTTGAACGAGGCGACCTTGAGATTCCCCTCGACCGGCTCGGGTGCCGCGGTCCGCGGGTTCGTGTGATCCCACGTGAGCGGTCCGCTCGGCTGGATCCGGTACGAGCTGAAGCGGTAGTCCATGACGCCGTCGAGGCCGTGGAGCGTGTCGCCGACGCGGAGCGTGTTCGTCGCCGAGAGACCGCCCTGCGGATTGCGGACGGGATCGATGTTCTGCTGGTTGTTGCCGTCGTCGAGGATGATGCGGCTGCGGTTGTTCTGGTCGGTGACGGCGTTCGCCGCCGCGCCCGGCGCCGCGACCGCCGTGCCGACGAAGAGCCGGCCCACGCCGGAAAGGCTGATCTCTCCGAAGCGGCCGAGGTTGAAGACCTCCGTCGCCGTCAGATCCTGCGCGAAGTGGACGCGCATGCTCTCGACCGGCTCGAGATCGTTGAGGCTCGCGACCGGCAGGCTGATGTTCTGCGCCGGCGGCAACTCGTTGCCTGTCGTGCAGATCGCCACGCCGTCGACGTTCCCGAGCTCGGTGAGGCCGTTGAACTCCGCGGCGCGGCCGCGGACGCGGACGAGGTCGCCCACGTTCACGTCGACGCCGAAGCCGTTGTCGAAGACGAAGACGCCTTCGGACGAACGCGTATCCGCGTCCCAGTCGCCGATCGGCTCTTCGAGGTAGAAGCCGCTGAACTCGGTCGTCGTCGACTGGTAGTCGCCGACGACGATCCCCTCGAGCGTGTACGTCGTGCCGACGTGCGGCGCGGCGAGCGACGAGCCCTGCACGTCGTGCACGGCGTCGGTCGGATCGCCGCACGTGAACGTGTCGGCGGTCTGGAACGTGAACACGTAGTTCGCCGTCATCGTGTTCGGCGGGTCGTCCGCGTCGACGTCCGTGATCGCGTCCGCGAACACGGTGACGGTGCACGACTCGTTGTTCGCGAAGTTCGTCGTCGGGTCGAGCGTGAACGTGGTCGGCCCGCCCGACTGCGCGGCCGGATGTGTGCCGCTCGCCGTGCAGACGATCTGGAACGCGCCCGGGCCGGTGTTCACCGGCTCGCTGAACGTGATGCTGACGTTCGACTCGCGCGCGACGCCGCTCGCGCCGGCGGCCGGCGTGGTGGCCTTGACGCGGGGAGCGGTCTCACCGTGCGAGCCGAGCCCGTCGAAGGTGTTGTTCGCGAAGCCGTCCCACTCGACGGCGGGGTCGAACGCATCGGTGGCGTTCGTATCGCCGTGCGTGATCCCGGCCTTGCGGCGGATCGTGTTGTCCGCCGTGCTCGTCAGACCCGTGCCCCATTCCGTGCCGGGGTCGAAGCCGATCTGGCCGATCACGTCGAGGAGCGTCGCGCCGCTGCGGAGCGCGACCGCGTCGTCGCCGTTGAAGTTGACGACGGCGCCGTTCTGAAGATCGGTCTCGGCGAGGATCGCGGGATCCGCCGACGGATTCGCGAGCACGTAGACGTCACCCGCGGCGAGCGTCCCGGACAGCGCGACGCTCTGGCTCACCGCAGCACTCCCGTTCGAATAGAGCTCGACGCGAAGGCCGAGGGCTGCCAGGTCGACGTCGGCACCCGTGCCGTTGTAGATCTCCAGCGCCTTGTTGAAGCTCGAGCCCTCGATGTACTCGCTGAAGAAGAGCTTCGGCGGCTCCGGCGGGGGCGGGGGAACCATCGTGAAGCTGAAGGACGGGTTGCCTACGAGGATGTCCGGCGGATCGATCGCATCCTGGTCGTGCACGGATGCGCCGGCGATCGTCACGGTGCACGTCTCGTCGTAGGCAAAGTCGAGGAGCGGGTCGAGCGTGAAGGTGCTCGGACCGCCGCTGACGGTCGCTGCGTGGCTGCCGCTGATCGGGCAGGCGATCGTGTACCACGGGTCGACGACGTTCACCGGCTCGCTGAACGTGATCGAGACGTTGGCGTCGCGCGCAACGTTCGTCGCGCCCGCGAGGGGCGACGTCGTGGTGATCGACGGCGCCGTGTCGGCCGGCGTGAGCGAGTGCGCGCCGAGGCCGTCGAACGTGTCGACGGCGAAGCCGTTCCACTCGACGGACGGGTCGAAAACGTCGGAGGCGTTGGTGTCGCCGGCTTCGACGGTCCCCTTGCGGCGAATCGTGTTGTCGGCCGTGCTGGTCAGCCCCGTGCCCCACTCCGGGACAGGGCGAAAGCCGACCTGGCCGATGACGTCGACGATCGTCGAGCCCTTGCGGAGGACGACCGCGTCGTCGCCGTTCCAGTTGATCGCGGTGGCGCTGGTGGCATCTGCCTGTGCGAGGATCGTGGCGTTCGCGGACGGATGCGCCGCGACGAACACGTCGCCGTTCGCGACGGTCCCGGTCAGCGCGAGCGTCGCGCTCACCGCGGTCGCGCCGTTCGAGTACAGCTCGATCTTGTAGCCGTTCGCACCGAGGTCGACGGGTGCGCCCGTGCCGTTGAAGATCTCGATCGCCTTGTTGAAGCTCGTCCCCTCGACGTACTCGGAGAAGAAGAGCTCACCCGGCGCCGCCGACGCCCCTGCACCTGCGATGAGCGCGGTGATGACCGCGCCACAAGCCAATACGGCGGCGAGCAGCCGCCTCCCACGCCCTGAATTCATGTCCTGCCTCTCCCCCTGTCGGAATTTGCCGCTGGACGATCCTATCCGGCTTTTCCGACATGTCCAAACGGCGCCGAGAGACGGGCGCGAGCGCCCGGCCGGCCGCAATTTGCAGCGTTTTTGCGGCCGAACCCCGAGTTCTAGGTCTTTGCCTCGGCCCAGTTGTCGCCGACGCCGATGTCGACGGCGAGGGGCGGGTCGAGCGGGTACGCGCCGCACATCTCCGACCGCACGAGCTCGCGAACACCGCTCACTTCGGGGTCCGGGACCTCGAGCAGCAGCTCGTCGTGCACCTGCAGGACGAGGCGTGATTTCCGGCCCTCGGCGCGCAGGCGCTCGTGGATGCGCAGCATCGCGACCTTGATGATGTCCGCGTTCGACCCCTGCATCACGAAGTTGACCGCCAGGCGCTCGCCGAGCGAGCGCGTCTGCCGGTTCGACGCGCGGATCTCCGGGACCGGGCGCCGGCGCCCGAGCAGCGACGTGACGTAGCCGTCCCTCGTGGCCTGCTCCTTCGTGCGCTCGATGAAGTCCTGCACGAGCGGGAACCGTGCGAGGTACGTGTCGATGTACGTCTGCGCCTCGTCCCGCGGGATCTCGAGATTCTCGGAAAGGCCGAACGACGAGATGCCGTAGACGATGCCGAAGTTGATCATCTTCGCGACACTGCGCTGGGCGGAGGTGAGCTTCGCCGGATCGACGCCGAGCATCTCGGCCGCGGTCGCCGCATGGATGTCCTCCCCGCGCTCGAACGCTTCGCGGAGCTTCGGCTCCCCGGAAACGTGCGCGAGGATGCGCAACTCGATCTGCGAGTAGTCCGCCGACATCAGCCGGTGACCCTGCTCTGCGACGAACGCGCTGCGAATCTCCTTGCCGAGCTCCGTGCGGATCGGAATCGCCTGCAGATTCGGATTGGTCGTCGAGAGGCGCCCTGTCGAGGCGACGGCCTGGTTGATCGTCGTGTGCAGCCGTCCGTCGGCGCCGAGCATCCCCGGCAGCGGGCCGAGGTACGTGTTGAGCAGCTTCGAGTACTCGCGCCACTCCTCGATCGCGGCCACGATCTCGTGCTCGCCGCGGATGGAGCGCAGCACGCGCGTGTCGGTGGAGTAGCCGGTCTTGCCCTTCCGTCCCGGCGTGAGGCCGAGGTTCTCGAAGAGGATCCGCGCGACCTGCTGCGTCGAGCCGATCACGAACTCCTCGCCGGCGAGCTCGAAGCACTTCGACTCGAGCTCCTCGACGCGATCGGCGAGGCGCGCGGTGATCTCGCCCATACGGTACGTGTCGATCTTCACGCCCGCGTCCTCCATCGTGGAGAGCACCTGCGTCAACGGCAGCTCGACGCTTCGGTACAGGCGTTCCACGTCGCGTTCGCGCAGACGCGCGAGCATCGGCTCGACGAGGCGCCGCGGCGTCTCTGCGCGCTTGACGAGCGCGGCCGTCTCCTCGTCGGTGGACGGGTCGGGGATCACCTCGACGCCGTACTCGGCCGCGAGGTCGTCGAGGAGGTACTCGGCACGGCCTGGTTCGATGAGGTACGCGGCGAGCATCGTGTCCTCGAGCGGCTCGACGCGCGCCGACTTCGCGTCGTGTGCGACGACGCGCGCGTCGACGCGGAGCGGGACCGCGCCGATGACGACGCCGTCCGCCGCCGCGACCGCGGCACGATCGGCCAGTACCGCGTAGCCGTCGCCGTCGGCCGGGGCGAGGATGCCCTCGCGCCACGGCACCTCGGTGCCGACGATCGGCGGCCGCTCCGCCGCGGGAACCGCGTCGTCGAGCAGATCGATGCGGTTGAGCAGGTTGCGGAACTCGAAGCGCCGGAACATCTCGCGCAGCTCGGAGCGGTCGGGCGGCGCGAGCACGAGTTGCGAGGGATCGCAGTCGATGTCGAGGTCGCGGCGCATCGTCGCGAGCTCCTTCGACTCGCGCGCGACGTCGGCGTGCTCGGTGATGTTGCGCTTGCGTGCGGGTGAGAGCTCGTCCGCGTGCGCGATGACTTCCTCGAGCGAGCCGTACTGGTTGATCAGCTGCCCGGCAGTCTTGTCGCCGATGCCGGGGACGCCCGGGATGTTGTCCGACGTGTCGCCCTTCAGGCCGATGAAGTCGGGCACCTGGTCGGGGCGGATGCCGTAGCGCGCCTCGACCCGGTCCGGCGTGTACACGTGCGGCTCCTGCACGCCGCGCGGCGTCATCATCAGCGCGACGTTGTCGGAGACGAGCTGGAACGCGTCGCGATCGGTGGACACGACGGTCGTCTTGATCCCCGCCTCGTCGGCGCGCGTCGCGAGCGTCGCGATCACGTCGTCGGCCTCCCAACCCTCGAACTCCAGGTTCTGGTAGCCGAACGCCTCGACGATCGGGCGGAAATACGGGAACTGCTCGCGGAGGAGATCGGCCATCTCACGGCGCCCTTCCTTGTAGACCTGCGTCGTCGCGATCGCGGCGCGCTCGGTCGGCCGCGTGTCCCACGCGACGGCGACCGCCTTCGGCTTGTAGTCCGTGAGCAGCTTGAAGAGCATGTTCGTGAAGCCGAGGAGCGCATTCGTGGGAAAGCCGTCGCTCGTCGCGAGCTCCTCGGGCAGCGCGAAGAACGCGCGGTACGCGAGGTTGTTGCCGTCGACGAGGAACAGCTCGCTGTCGCGAACCGGGCCGTCGTCGAGCTGTAGCTCCGCTCCTTCGACGGTCTTCGGCATGCGCTCAGGCTATCGTCGGCGCTCGGATGACCGGGCTCGAAATCGTCCCTTTTTCCGACGATCACGTGGACGCCGCGGCGGAGCTCCTCGCCCGCCGGCACGCCCGCCACCGCGAGGTCGAGCTCACGCTGCCCGACGACGTCGACGTTCGCGCACAGCTCGTCGGCGAATGGAGCGCCGAAGGCGCGAGCGGCGTGTTCGCGTCGCGCGGCGGCGAAGCGGTCGGCTATCTCGTCGCCCGCCCGGTGCGGTCGGGCGGCGGGACGTGGATGATCGCCGGGATCGGCGGCCATGCGCTGGAAGGCGACGCCGAGGTCGCGCGCGACCTCTACGGAGCGGCGGCCGGGCGCTGGGTGGAGGAGGGACAGCGTGAGCACGCCGTCTTCCTCCCGTCGCACGACACCGCGCTGATCGACGCATGGTTCCGGCTCAGCTTCGGCGCGTCGGGCGTGCTCGCCGCGCGCGAGACCGAGCCCGCGCCGCCGTTCGAGGGCGACTTCGAGATTCGGCGCGGGACGACGGCCGACCAGGAGGCTGCGGCGATGCTCGACCGCGCGATGGGCGTGTCGATGGTGCCCGCCCCGAGCTTCTCGGGCGTCGCCATCGAGGACGAGCGCTCCTACGTCGACGAATGGGCGGGAACGTGGGACGAGCCGCAGTACGAGCACTTCGTCGCCGACCAGGACGGGCGCGTCGTCGGGCACATCCTCCTCTACCGACGTCCGCACGATCTGCGTGTGCCGAAGGACAGCATCGACCTCGCTGCGGCGTCGACGTTCCCGGAGCTCCGCGGCAGCGGCGTCGGCCGTGCGTTGACGGAGCACGTGCTCGGCTGGGCCCACGAGAACGGCATCCCCGTGATGGTCACGGACTGGCGCATGACGAACATGTCCGCATCCCGGTTCTGGCCGCGGCGCGGCTTTCGCACGACGTTCCTGCGCCTCTACCGCGCGCTGCCGTAGCGTGAGGTAGTGCCGCGGATCCCGCTCCTCGCCGGCTCGAAGATCGCGATCGTCAGCACCGGTGACGACGACGTCGTGCTCGCGCCGCCGCCGCCGCGCGAGCCGGTGGCCGACGTCGCGGCCGCCGTACGCGACTCGCGCTTTCCGCTGGCGGGCGAGCCGCTCGAGGCGCTCGTGCCGCGCGGTGGGCGCGCGACGATCGTGGTCGAGCCGCCGGCGCTACCCGTTCCGAGCACTCCCGTCGATCCGCGCGCGCTCGCCGTCGGCGCGGCGATCGACGCGCTGGAGCGCGCAGGCGTCCCGAGCGAGCGCATGACGCTCCTCGTCGCGGGCGGGCTCGCGCGGCGCACCGCGCGCCGCGACGTCGACCTGCTCGTCCCCGCCGAGACCGCCCGGCGGTTCCGCGGCGCGGTGGAGGTCCACGACGCCGCGTCACCCGATCTCGTCGTGTTGCCTGTCCAGGCAACACGTGAGGTGCGTGTGCATCGTGCGCTCGTCGAGACCGACCTCGTGGTCACGGTCACCGCAGCGGAGACGGTTCTGCACGGCGGGCCGGGCGCGCTCGTCAACGCAGCCGACGCGGCTTCGATCCGCTCGGCCGATGCGTACTCGCTGCTCGAGACCGCCGCCTCGCAGGGCTGGCAGCTCGGCGTCGCGATCGAGCGCGCACTCGCGCGGCGCGGCCCCGTGATCGGCACGTCGCTCGTCCTCACGCTGCCGCGGCTGACCGGGATGCTCCAGGGATATCCGTACGAGGAAGAGTCGCTCGACCGGCTCGCGCGCTCGACCGTGCGCAGGCTCTTCGGGATCCTGCCGGGCGCGGTGCGCCGCAGCGCCCTCCGCTCGATCCCCGCGGCGCGCGGCGTGTCGGCCGCGTTCTCGGGGCCGCCGTCGGTCGCGCACGCCGAGGCACTGCTCCGCGGAACCGAAGAACGCGCGCGCTCGCTCGGCGCGCCGCTCGACGCGATCTGTCTCGGCGTTCCCGGCACGACGCCGCACCTGCCGCGCGAGCGCCCGAACCCGCTCCTCGCCGCGTACCTCGGGCTCGGGCTTGCGCTCCGCTTGTGGCGCGACTCGTTCCCCGTCGTCGACGGCGGAACGGCGATCCTCGCGCACCCGCTCGAACGCCGCTTCGCGCACCCGAGCCAGCAGCCGTACCGCAACTTCTTCCGCGCGATTCGCGCCGGAACCGCCGGCGAGCTCGCACTCATGCGCGAGGCGGAGAACGCAGCGGCTGCCGACACGAAGGCGATCGAGGCGTACCGCTCAGGACGGACGCATCACCCGCTGCTGCCCTTCGCGGACTGGAGCGCGTGCGCCCCCGCGCTCGGGCGGCTCGGTGTCGTGCTCGTCGCCGGCTGCCGCGACCACGACGCCGCTCGCTCGCTGGGGCTCGTCCCGACGCACGGCATCGGCGCGGCGCTGCAGATGGCGCAGAACCGCGTCGACCGGCCGCTGCGCATCGGCTTCCTCCTGGCCCCGCCCTACTTCCCGCTCCGCGTGCGCGACGCATGACGTTCCGTTGCGCGGAGAACTCGCTCGAGCACGGCGAGCCGCTGCCGGCGAGCGCTCCGTTCACCCCGCGGTGGGAGCTCGTCGAGCGCGACAAGCCCTGGGGCCGCGATCACGGGCTGACCGCGGAGAACGCGAAGGTGCTCCTCGTCAAGCGCGCCGGCTCGGCGCCCGCGGCGCCCGACGGTGCACGGAAGTACCTCGTGTGCACGAACGGCGCGCGCGATCCTTGCTGTGCGATCCGCGGGCCGGCGGTCGCCGCGGCAATCGAGCGCGCGCGTCCGGGCCAGGCGTGGGAGTGCTCGCACGTCGGCGGGCACCGCTTCGCGGCGAACGTGCTCGTCGTGCCGGACAACCTCTCCTTCGCGCGCCTCGACGTGCCTGCCGCGCTCGCCCTGGTCGAGGCGCTCGACGCCGGCCGGCTTCCGCTCGAGCACTTCCGCGGCCGAACGTCGCTCACGCCCGAGCAACAGGCCGCGGAGATCCTCCTGCGGCGCGAGCTCGGCGTCGTCGAGCTGGACGGCGTTCGCCACGTCGAGGGCACGACGTTCGCGGTCGCCGACGAAAGGACTGCGATCGTCGTGGTTCGGAGCGAGGAGCTGCCACCCGTGCGGCAGTCGTGCCGCGACGACAAGGTCGAGCCGCCGCTGCGCTGGGAGCTCGTGAACCTAGTCTTCGCCTAGGTACGTCTTGCGGACCTGCTCGTTCTGCCGAAGCTTCTTCGCGTCGTCGGCGAGCGCGATCGTGCCCGTCTCGAGCACGTAGCCGCGATCCGCGGCGTCGAGCGCCATGAGAGCGTTCTGCTCGACGAGGAGGATCGGCGTTCCCTGCTCGTTGATCTCCTTCACGATCTCGAAGATCTTCTCCACGAAGATCGGAGCGAGCCCCATCGACGGCTCGTCCAGCAGCAGGAGCTTCGGGCGCGCCATCAGCGCACGTCCGATCGCGCACATCTGCTGCTCGCCGCCGGACATCGTCCCCGCCTTCTGCGTCTTCCGCTCGGCGAGGCGCGGGAAGAGCGAGAAGACGCGGTCCATGTCCTCGCGCATCCCGCTCTTGTCGGTGCGCTGGAATGCGCCCATCTCGAGGTTCTCGACGACGGTCATCCGCGGGAAGAGCTTGCGGCCCTCCGGCGACTGCGAGATGCCGCGCTTGACGATCTCGTGCGGCGCCATCGACGTGATGTCGACGCCGTCGAAGACGATCGACCCCTTGCGCGGATGGTTGAGCCCGTTGATCGAGCGGAGCGTCGTGGACTTGCCTGCGCCGTTCGCCCCGATGAGAGTGACGATCTCGCCGGCGCGCACCTCGAGCGAGATGCCCTTCAGCGCCTCGATCGACCCGTAGAAGGTGTGGACGCCTTCCACGCGCAGGACGGTGCCGTTCTCAGCCACCGGCCAGCGCTCCCGAGCCGAGGTACGCCTCGATGACGCGCGGATCGCGCTGCACCTCGTGAGGGGTCCCTTCGGCGATCTTCGCACCGTAGTCGAGGACAGTGACGTAATCCGAGATGCCCATCACGACCTTCATGTCGTGCTCGATGAGCAGCACCGTGAGGCCCTGCTCCGTACGCAGCTTGTCGACGAACGCGGTGAACGACACGGTCTCCTGCGGGTTCATTCCGGCCGTCGGCTCGTCGAGCAGCAGCAGCTTCGGCTTCGTGGCGAGCGCCCGCGCCACCTCGAGGCGGCGCTGGTCGCCGTAGGAGAGGTTCTTCGCGAGCTCGTCCTCGACCCGGCGCAACCCGGAGAGGGCGAGCAGCTCGCGTGCCCGCTCGCGGGCGCTGTCCTCCTCGTGCCGCACGCCGGGCGTCCGCAGGATCGCGGTGAAGACGTTGCCCTTCAACCGCGCGTGCATCCCGACGAGGACGTTCTCGAGCGCGGTCATGTTCTGGAAGAGGCGGATGTTCTGGAACGTGCGCCCGACGCCGCGCTCGGTCACCGCGTGCGGGGGCTTGCCGCTGACCCGCTCGCCGTCGAAGATCACGGCGCCTGCGGTCGGCTTGTACACGCCGGTGAGCATGTTGAAGAACGTCGTCTTGCCCGCGCCGTTCGGACCGATGAGGCTCGCGATCGCGCCGCGCTCGATGCGGAAGTCGACGTCGTCGACCGCCACGAGGCCGCCGAACTCCTTGCGCAGACGCTGGACTACGAGCAGTGCGTCCATCAGCTCGTCGCGTCGTACAGCGGCTCGTCGGCGACGCCTTCGTGGAACTCCGCCGCCCTGCGCCTCGATGGGATCAGCCCCTCGGGCCGGAAGAGCATGACCACGACGAGGATGACGCCGAAGATCCCGAACTCGTACAGCGGCACGTCGAGGTTCGTGTTGAAGTGGTCGTTGAACCAGCCGCCGACGTTCGCGAGGCCCTCACGGTCGAGGTACGCGAGGAAGCACGCGCCGAAGATGACGCCGGCGATATTGCCCATCCCGCCGAGGATGATCATGCAGAGGATGAACACGGAGATGTTGAAGAAGAAGTCGTCGGGGAACGTCGCCGACTTGAAGCTCGCGTAGTACGCACCCGCGATGCCGCCGAAGAACGCGCCGGTCGCGTAGGCCCACGTCTTCGTGCGCATCAGCGGGACGCCCATCGCGGCGGCCGCGATCTCGTCCTCGCGGATGGCGATCCACGCGCGCCCGAGCCGCGAGTCGCGCAGTCGCACGGAGCAGAACACCGTGAAGAGGACGAGCACGAGCGCCGTCCAGTAGAAGAGGTTGATCGAGTTCGCAGCGGTCAGGTAGTTCTCCGGGAGGCCGATCTTCGAAAGCGTGGAGCCGAAGCCGGGGCCGTCGATCGGCGTCAAGCCCTGCGTGCCGCCGGTGAGGTTGAAGCCGGTGCCGAACAGGTTGTCGCCGTTGCGCGCGATCTGGGGAATGATCTCGCCGAACCCGAGAGTCACGATCGCGAGGTAGTCGCCTCGAAGGCGCAGCGTCGGGAGGCCGATGATCACGCCGACGACGGCCGTGACGATGCCCGCGGCGAGCAGGATCAGCCAGATCGAGAAGTGGAAGCCGAGCGCGTCCGACGTGATGCCGACGGCGCCGAAGTGCACCTTGTGCGTCGCGAACTGCGACGACGCAAACCAGCCCGCCATGTACGCGCCCATCGCGTAGAACGCGACGTAGCCGAGGTCGAGCAGTCCCGCGTACCCCACGACGATGTTCAGCCCGAGGGCCATCATCGTGAAGATCATCATCACGACCATCGTGTCCATCTGCGGCGCGGGCCCGAAGATCGGCATCCCGAAGAGGTTCGCCTGGTACTTGGGATAGAGGACCGCGAGCGCCAGCACCGCGGCCGGAACGACCCAGCGGCCGAGCGGATATCTCCGCCAGGGCGGGACGACGAGCGCGAACACGACGATCGCCGCGAGGAGCGCGGTCAGCTTCCAGACGCCGCCGACCAGGATGAGCACCAGGCCCACGACGAGCCAGAACGCGGTCTTGCTCGCGCGCCGCGCGAGCGGGTCGAGCGCGAGCCAGCGCTCCTTCGGGAAGCCGAGCCGGCCGAGCAGCGCCCACCACTGCGCGGACAGACGTCTCCCGAGGTCGTAGGTCCTCACGTCACGAGCCTTCCGGCGTCCGCTCGCCGAGCAGTCCCTCGGGGCGGAAGACGAGGATCAGGATGAGGATCGAGAAGACGATCGACTGCGTCCAGTCGCTGCCGGGCGCATGCCAGCCGAGCCCCTCGTTGAACGCCTGGATGAAACCGATGACGAGCGCACCGAGGACCGCGCCGGGGAGGTTGCCGATCCCGCCGAGCACGGCTGCCGTGAACGCGATCAGGCCGAGCTGGAAGCCCTGGTCGTAGCGCACCTGCGTGAAGTAGAGCGCGTACAGGAGGCCGGCGGCGCCGGCGAGGCCGCCGGCGATGAGGAACGTGAACGAGATCGTCCGGTTGACGTTGATCCCCATCATCGCGGCCGCGTCCTTGTCCTGTGCCGTCGCGCGCATCGCCTTGCCCTGCTTCGTGCTCTGCACGAGCCACATGAGCGCGAGCAGCACCGGGACCGTGATGAGGACGACGATCAGCTTGTTCCACGTGTAGACGACGCCGCCGATCTCGAACACGCGCGAACGCGGGAGCACGGCCGGCAGCGCGACGTAACCGGGGCCCTTCCACGCGAGCGCGACGTCCTGCAGGATGAAGGACATCCCGATCGCGGTGATGAGCGGCGCGAGTCGAGGCGCGCCGCGGAGGGGCCGGTACGCGACGAACTCGATCGTCGCATTCAGCACGCCGCAGATGATCATTGCGCCGAACAGCGCGACGAGGATCGCAGGGACGAGGTCGCCGATCGCCGGGCTGTCCCCGAGGTTGAACACACTGAGGATGAACGTCGACGAGATCATCCCGCCGAGCATGAACACGTCGCCGTGTGCGAAGTTGATCAGCTCGAGGATGCCGTAGACGAGCGTGTAGCCGAGTGCGACGAGCGCGAACACGGCGCCGTTCGTCAGGCCGATGAAGGCGACGGTGACGAAGTCCGCCGGCTCCTTGATGAAGTTGACGATCAGCCAGACGATGAGGAGACCGACGAGCAGCGTCGCGAGCGCAGGCATCACGTACGACGTGGCCGGGCGGCGGAGCCGCATTGTCGAGTCTCGGGTCGCCTCGGTAATCACTGAATTGTGACGGCGCCGGGCTTTGGGAGCCCGGCGCCGTCGATCCGTTTCCTAGGTGCCGCTACCTACGACGTCAGATTCGCAGGAGGCACGAGCGTCTTGACCGGCTTCAACTCGTCGCCTTTCTGCTGGTAGATCGTGATCGGGTTCAGGCTGGTGTCGCCGCTGTCGTTGATCGTGAACGTGCCGATGATCCCATCGGTGACCTTCAGGCCGAACAGGCTCGACGCGACGGAGCCGCGCGTCCCGTCCGACGCTTCGATCGCGTCGAGCATGACGTCCATTGCCTGAGCGCCGTACTGCGAGTACGGGTTCGGGGCCGTGCCGATCTGTGCGGTGAAGTCCTTGATGAACTGCGCGCCTTCACCCTTGAGGCCCGACGGCGGCTGACCGGCGACGCTCGCGTACGAGCCTTCGAAGGCCGTGCCGTTGGACTTCGGATCGGAGAAGCCGTCCGGTGCGATGAGCACTGCGTCCGGAACGCCGGCCTTCAGGTCCTTGATCAGCTTGGCACCGTTGTTGCAGATGATGCCGCCGAGGAAGATCCCGTCCGCCCCACTCGCCTTGATCGTGCTCGCGAGTGCCTCGTAGCTGGACTGCTTCGCGTCCCAACCCTGGAAGCCCGCAACCTCCATGCCGAGCTTCTCTGCGGCTGCACGGAACGTGAACGCCACGCCGTAGCCGTACGTCTGCTTGTCGTTGAGGACGAATACCTTCTTGACCCCGAGCTGCTGCGCGAACATCGCGTCCGCGGGGCCCTGGATGCTGTCGTTCGCAACAACGCGCGCGTAGTTGCGCGTTCCCGTCGGGTAGTACTTGTCGGGCTCGCCTGCTTCGGCACCGACCGACTTGCCGGACATGGTGAGGCCGACGCCTGTGTTCGCCGGGCTGACCATCGCCACCGGGCCCGGGTTCGCGCGGTTCAGCACGGGCACGATGATCTTCGCGCAGCCCGAGTTGAACGTCCCGACAACGCCGATGACCGACTTGTTCCCGGCGTACGCGCGCGCGTTCGATGCGCACTTCGCCGAGTCCCAACCGCCGGTCTGCGCTGTCGAGTCGTCGCACGACTGGTACCCGATCTTGTGATCGCCGGCCTTGAAGTCACGCGCCTTCAGCGCGAACTTGATCGCCTCGACCATCTCCGAGGTCTGCGCGCGGCCCGCGCCCTGCAGGGGCAGATCCGACGCCACGATGAAGTCGGGATCGCCGTCGCCCTCGTAGTAGATCGGCGAGCAGAAGGACGCCGCGAGCGTGGTTACGCCCCCGCCGCCCGACGATCCGCCGTTGTCGCTTCCGCCGCTGTCTCCGCCGCCGCCGCAGCCTGCCGCTGCGAACGCCAGTAGCGCGAAGAGGCCGACGAACGCAAATGCCTTGGAGCGTTTTCTCACTACTTCCTCCTCCGTTGCCCGGGTGACCTTGCCCACGAAGCTGTGTGGGGGCGAGTATCCAAGTTTTGAAGGGGAAAATGCAAGCGACAACCGGCCCGGGCGACGCATCGCTCGTACCATGAGAGCGGCACGCCGAAGTGGCGGAACTGGCAGACGCGCCGGACTCAAAATCCGGTTCCCTTCGGGGAGTGTGGGTTCGATTCCCACCTTCGGCATCCAGTGCGTGCGGGGATCCTGACCGGCGGGGGCGATTGCCCTGGTCTCAACGCGGTGATCCGCGCGGCGGCGCGGCGCCTCCACGCGGCCGGCTGGGAGGTGCACGGCGTGCGCGAGGGGTGGCGCGGGCTCGTCGACGGGGTCCTCGAGCCGCTCGGGCCGCGCGAGATCACAGGCCTCCTGCCCCGCGGCGGGACGATCCTCGGGACGTCCCGCACGAACCCGTACAAGCTCGACGGCGGAGTCGACGCCGTCCTGCGCACGACGTCCGACCACCACCTCGACGCGCTCGTCGCGATCGGCGGCGAGGACACGCTCGGGGTCGCCGCGCGGCTCCACGCCGACCACGGCTTCCCTGTCGTCGGCGTCCCGAAGACGATCGACAACGACCTCTCCGGCACGGATTACACGTTCGGCTTCGATACCGCGGTCGCCGTCGCGACCGAGGCGATCGATCGCCTGCACACGACGGCGGAGTCGCACAACCGCGTGATGGTGGTCGAGGTCATGGGCCGGCACACCGGCTGGATCGCCGTGATGAGCGGCATCGCCGGCGGCGCCGATGTCATCCTCATCCCGGAGCACCCGATCAGCGTCGAGGACGCGTGCGAGGAGATCCGCCGCCGGCACGCGAAGGGCAAGGACTTCTCCATCGTCGTCGTCTCCGAGGGCTACGAGCTCGGCACGGACGACGAGGAGCGCGAGGTCGACGACTTTGGCCACGTGCGCCTGTCGGAGCGCGGCGTGGGCTCGGAGCTCGCGCGCGAGATCGAGGAGCGCACCGGATACGAGACGCGCGTCACCGTCCTCGGGCACGTCCAGCGCGGCGGCTCACCGACCGCGCGCGACCGCGTGCTCGCGACGCGCTACGGCTTGAAGGCCGCCGAGCTCGTGCTCGACGGGAACTGGGGACGCATGGCCGCGCTCCAGGGCGACGCGATCGTCGACGTGTCGCTGCACGACGCGACGGCGGAGCTGAAGACCGTGCCGCCGGAGTGGTACGACGTGGCGAAAGCCTTCTTCGGCTAGTGACGAGCGATGTGAAAGTGCCGGCTAGTCGGCGAAGAGCAGCGCGTCGGTCGGCGCGTACTCGTCGGTGAGCAGCGGGACGTCGCTCGTCGGAACGGGCACGCGCACGCGGTCGCGGATCGCGGCACTCAGATCCGGCGCGCCGCGGTGTGCCTTGCGCAACTCCGTCCAGCGCTGCAGCAGGAAGGTCGTGTCCGCCGCCGGCCCTTCCGTCGCCACGAGCATGATGTTGCGCACCTCGTCCGCGCCGCGCGATCCCTCGTAGACCGGGTGTACGAGCACCGTCGGGAACACCGAGGAGTACGTCTTCACGAGCGAGCGATAGAGCTTCGACGACGGGCCCTGGAGAGAGCCGATCACGTTCGTGACGATCACGCCGCCCGGCGCCAGGTGCTCGCGGACGATCTCCATGAACTCGTTTGTGGTCAGATGGAACGGGATCGAATCGGAGAAGAACGCGTCGATCGCGATGACGTCCCACTTCGAGTCGCTGTCGTCGAGGTAACGCCGGCCGTCCTCGGCCGCGACATGCAGGCGCGCGGACGTGGGAAGCGCGAACCATTTTCGTGCGACGTCGACGACGACGGGATCGAGCTCCGCGACGTCGATGCGAAGATTCGGGAAGTCCCTCCAGAACCGCTTCGGGGCCGAGCCGCCGCCGAGGCCGATGAACAGGACGCGCTGCGCCGACGGGTGGTACGCGAGGCCGAGGTCGAAGTAGTCGGTGTACGTGAACTTGGTGCGGAAGGGCTGCGCGATGTACATCCCGCTCTGGAACGACGCGTCGAACCGCAGGTAGCGGGCGTCCTCGTAGTCGACGACGGTGAGGCGGTGGTAGCGCGTCTCCTTCCGGAAGCGGACGCGTGAGCCGGCGCCGAGATCGACCTGCTGCGCCAGCCCGCGCTCCTTCTGCAGGCGGTAGAGCGGCGAGTAGTTGCCCGCCTCTGCAGCGCCGAGGCTGCCGAGCTCCGGCGCGAGTGCGATCGCCGCGACGACCGCAGCCGCCGTCGCCGCTGCCGCCGGCAACGCGGCGACGAAGACGCGCTCGACGACGGCGAAAAGGGTCGCGGCCGCGAACAGCGCGAGCGCGAACAAGGCGAGCATCTGGTCGAGCCCGAGCTCGGGGATCAACCAGAACGCGGTCAGGAACGTCCCGGCGATGCTCCCCGCCGTCGACACCGAGAACAGGCGCCCGGCCGTCCGCCCGACCGTCGTGACGGACCGCGCGAGCAGGCGCACGACGACCGGCGTCACGGCGGCGAGGACGACGCTCGGCAGACCGAAGAGGAGCACCGCCGCGGCGAGCGGATCGAGCCGCGGCCCGGGATCCCACCGGACGACGAGCTCGAGCACCGGCTCGTCCACGAGCGGGACGGCGAGCACACCGAGCCCGCCCGCGACGAGGATCGCGACGACGAGCCACGGCTGCGGCGCCCGGTCGGCGATCGCTCCCCCCAGCCAGTACCCCACGGAGAGACCGGTGAGCACGACGCCGATCAGCGCGCCCCAGACGAACAGCGAGTTGCCGAAGAACGGAGCGAGGACGCGGCTCGCCGCGAGCTCGACTCCGAGCAGGACGCCGCCCGAGACGAACGCCACTCCGCCGGACGCGAGCGTGCGCCGCAGGTCGGCGGTCACAGCTCGGCGAGCGGGAACGACCGGTGCCGGCGCGGCGGCACGAGAAAATTCTGCCGGTGCGTCGTCAGGAGGACCGAGTTGAACCCCTGCCCACGGTCACGCGGACGAAAGTCGAGGCGGGCCCCGCCGGGCAGGTGGCCGTCCATGGCGAGCCGCGTCCGCTCGAAGTCGTCGCTCGACGGATTGAAGACGACGAAGTGCACGCCTGCTGCCGGCGTGTCGCGCATCCTGTCGCGCTCGCGATCGCTACTCCAGAAGAACGGATTGTCGAGCGTGTTGAAGTCGGCGCGGTGTGGGATTGCCGTGCCCTTGTCGTAGACGGTGCCGTCCTCGGCGACGTGGCGCGCCTGGAGGCGGGACGCCGTCTGAATCGCCGCGCTGTGCCCGATCGTGCCGCCGCGGAAGTCGCGCTCGACGCGTTCCTCGGTCGAGACGTCGCGTGGATCCTGCCGCACCGTCTGCGTCCCGTGCGCGACGTCGAGACCCGGGCGGAACGTCGTGTCGACCCGCTCGCGAAAGTCGAACAGCTGGTACCAGGTGTCGAGCTCCTCGTTGATGTGCGACAGGTGCATGTGCGTGCCCTGGCGGAAGTACCCGGAGCGGAGGTCGACGTAGCCGAGCGTCTCGAAGTTGACGATCTTCCGCGGACCGAGACCGCGCGACTGCGTCGAGGTGAAGCCGAGGAAGAGCTCGGCGCCGTCGGGGATCAGCTCGCTGCCCGGGACACCTGCGGCAAGCGCCATCTGCTTCGGCAGGCTCTGCCCGCCCTCGAAGCCACCGCCGGCGAAGCCCTTGCGAATCGAGGTCACCTCGAAGATGCCAAGGTCGTCGAAGAGCGCGTTCGCGCCCGCGGCAACGTTGTCGAGGCTGTCGCTGCGCAGCAGCACGGCAACGTCGTTCGACTCGAGGATCGTCGATTCCGGGTCACTCGGGAAGCGACGGCCGGGCAGGAGCGCCGCCTTCTGCGCGCGGCGGTCGTACGGCGCGTGTGCGCGCCAGGCAGCGGCCACGTCGCGCTCGAAGTACGGCAGGCCCCAACCGACGGTGATGCCGAGCCCGGCGGGCGTCGCCTCGAACTCGTTCTCGAGCGATTCGAGCGCGTCGGCGAGTGCACGTCGGGCGTCGCGAAGCTCGCCCGGCGCGACCCGGACGCTCGCGGTGACGACCTGGTGGTGCAACGGCGGCACCTGCACCTCGACGCCGTTGTCGGTGATCGTGCGCACGCCGTCGAGCACGTGCTGTTCCGGCGGCAGGGCGCCCGCGCTTGCGCGCTCAGGCGATGCGCCGACGAGGCGGTCGACGAGCTCGTACGCGCCGGTTGCGCCGAGCGCAGCGCCGGCGGCGCCGGCGAGGACCTGGCGGCGCGTGAGCTTCACGCCGCCGGCGGGACGACGACGAGGCTCCGCAGCACGCGTGTGATGTTCTGCTTGACCTGCGCGAACGTGAACGGCGGCGCCACGTGCTCGCTCACGACGTACGTTGCACCGCCGCTCCGCCACAGGTACGAGAGATGCCACTGGTCGGCGTCGCGGGACACCGTGTAGAGCGTCGCGTCGATGCCGTTCGCGCGCACGCGCCCGCCGACGTCGCTGTAGCAGGCGATCAGCTTCTTCGAGCTCTCCGCGCGACACTGCGGCATACCGGTGCCGGGCCAGCGGTGGAAGTTCACGTGCACTTCGCCGCTTCCCGTCTCCTGGTAGATGAAGCTGACGAGGTAGCCGCCGTCCTTGTCCACGAGCTTCAGCCCGTTCCACTGGCTCCCGATGCGCCCGTCGAGCGGGTTCGGCATCCAGCGCGGGCAGTAGACGTCGGCGCCGACGCGGTTCGCGAGCTTCTGCCACCCCGCCTTCCACCCGGCGGGGCAGGCACGCGTCGATGCCTCCGCGCTCGACTCGACGCCGTCGCCGCAGCCCGCCGCGAGCATGCAGACGCATGCGACTGCGAGTGCCCCGACGACCTTCACGGCATCAGGGTACCCCCGATTCGACGACGCGCACGAACTCGGGACCGGCGCTGCGGACGCGGAGGATCGTGACGGGAGCGGCCACGGGATCCCCATTCGGATCGAGGCTGAGCGCGCCGATCAGCCCGTTTTCGAACCGAGTGTGCGACGCGGCTCGTCCGACAGCGGCGCGACTGCCACCCGACTCCGCGATCGCGTCGAGAAGGATGCGAGCGGCCTGCGCCGCATAGACCGCGTACGGGTGCGGTTCGGTGTGCAGCGCAGTCTCGAACCGGGCCGCGAAACGCGCTCCCGCGTCCGGCAACCGGTCGAGCGGAAGGCCCGCGACGGCGAGATAGGAGTCTTCGACGAGCGCACCGGCGATGCTGACGAGCTGCGCGGCGGGGCCAAGACCTGCGGCGAGGACGATTGGCCCCGCAGGCGCTGCCCGGTGCGCGGCGCGGAGAACGGCGGGCGTCTCGCGTGTGAGGATCCCACCGACGTACGCCGCATCTGCACCGCGGCGCACCACACGCAGGCCGAGCGCGCGCGCGGACCGCCGAAACGCAGCGCGATAGGTGCTGCCGCGCTTCGTGCCGTCGGAGAGCGCCGCAACACTCTCGACGCCCCGGTCGTGGAGGAAGCGCGCAGCAGCGGCGGCCTGCGCGTCGTCCGGCGCGCTCAGGCGGACGACGCGGCCGCGCCGGGGGCGCGTCACCCCCACGCTGGTGTTCAGCGGCGCGACGAGCGCGACGCGCGCCGGCGCGAGGATCGGCACCTCGGCCTCCGCGCAAGACGACTCGAGCGTGCCGATCATCCCGACGACCTTTGCGTTGCGCACGGCGGCGCGCGCATTCGTGCGACAACGCGCAATGCTCGCGGTGCCCGCGTCGCCGGAGTCGTCGCACACCACGTAGCCGACGCTCAGACGGCCTGCGCGGAAGCCGCGATCCTTCAGCGTCAGCTTGATCGCCTGCGTCATCTGGTGCATCGCGGTGTACGCACTGTGCTCGAGCGGCAGGTCGGAGACGATGATCGTGTCGGGGCGGCCGTCCCGCTCGAAGTACAGGCCCTCGCATCCGCGCACGACGATCGGGCGCTCGCCGGCCGGCGGCCCAGCTGCCGCAGCGACGCCCGCGAGCACGAGCGCAGCGAGCGCGAACGCGGCGCGCGTCACAGGCGATACACCGCGACCCACGGGCCGCTCACGCCGTCGTGCGGCTCGACGCGCAGCACCGGCTGCGGCAACCGGTCGTAGAACGCCGCACGCAGCGGATAGCGGTCGCGCGCGCGGAGCACCCGGTCCGCGACCGCACCGCTCACGACGAGCCAGCGTGCCCCTCCGACATCCACCCGTGCATCGTGCCCGGGGAGGGGCAACGGCAGGGGGACCACCCGAAACCCGGCAGGCACTGCCGTCGACGATTCCGCGGCGATGAGGTTCCCCTTGGCGAGCGACCGCTCGATCCACCGCGCCGCAACGACACGCGTGTCGGTGCGTGTGAGCCGCGCGTCGTCGCGGATCGTCCACGTGAGCGGCACGATCAAGAGCAGGAGCGATACGGCTGCGATTGCACGGAAGCGGCCGGCGAGCGCACCGAGCGGCGGCACGAGCGGCAGGACGTAGCGCGAGAAGTGCGAGTGCAACGGCAACAGAGACGCGTAGTACGCGACGGTGAACGAGCCGAGCGCCAGGTCCGCGCGCGTGCGCCGGCGTGCGAACGCGACGACCAGCGCCGCAACGGCGACGACGAGGATCGGGCCGAGAGCGTCCCACAGGTGCGACGCGAACGCGAGCCCGGACCAGCGGTCGTGCTCGAAGCCGAGCCAGCCGCGACGATGTGCGGTCTGCAGGCGACGCAGCGCCGACCACGCGTCAGCGGCGCGCAGGACGACGAACGGCGAGGCGGCGAAGAACGCGAGCGCGCTGAGCGCGACGGCGGTCGCGAGGCGGCGCCATTGCTTCCACGCGACGACGGCGAGCGGAACGAGCGCGAGCGCGCCGGGGTATTTGGCCGCAGCCGCCAGTCCGACGGCAACACCGGCGAGCTCGAGCCGTCCCGTCACGAGCAGCGCGAGGGCGACCGTTACGAGCGTGGTCAGCGGCACGTCGGTCACCGCAGCGTGCGAGAACGCGACGTGCGTGGTCGCGACGGCCGTCGTGGTCGCGGCGACAGCCGCTGCAACGGTCCCGTATGCCGCGGAACCGAGCCACCACGCCGCAGCGACACCACCGAGGGCGATCGCGACCACGACGAGACGGCCCGCGAGGTACGACGGTTCTCCCTCCCACGCCTGGAAGGGCGCGGCGAGGTACATGACGAGCGTCGGCCAGTCGAAGAAGTGCGGATCGAGCCCACCGCCGTGCACCATGCGCCACGCCCGAGGCACGACATTTTGCTCGTCCGGGTCGAGCAGCGAGCCGTAGGGAAGCCCGTACTGGATCCCGACGAGGCGGAGTGCCGCCGCGCCGGCGAGGATCGCGGCGAGCGCCGCGCGCGGACCGCCCCAGTTAGACGACTGGAGGCGCGCCACCGACGAGCTCGGCGACGTTCCGCGCCGGGACGATCACGGCGTCGACGCCGCGGCGCTCCAGCTCGACAACCTCGTCGCGCGTCACGTGTTGCGCCTGCGCGATCGCGAGCTTCCCGACGGGCACGTCGCTGAGGAGCTCGAGTGCATGCTCGAGATCGTCGGCGGCGAGGAGGAACGTCTCGGGGTCGTGCTGCTCGAGGACGCGCGCCAGCTCCTCGTCGCTCGCGACGCTGACGACGACGTCGAGGCCGATGTCGGCCGCGTAGGACGCCACGTCCTGGAGCGTCGTGCCGTCTTCGTCGTGCTGTGCGGCGATCACGAGTGCCGCGTCGGCACCGGCTCGCTGCGCTGCGTCGAGCCCGCCGCTGCCGCACCAGAGGATGGGCAGCTCCGTCGCCTCGCGGATGCCGGCGATCTCACCGCGTATGACGATCGCCTCTGCGCCGTCGTCCTCGGCGACGCGCGCGTCCGAGGGATCGCCGACGTCCACGATCACCGAGATGCCGTCCCCCTCGGAGATCGCCTGGCTGAATCGTCTGCCTCCCCGTTCCGGCAAGGGTCGAAATCGTATCGGCTCGGGTAGCTTGACCCCGTGCGGCGGCGTCCGGCCACAATCCTCGCGGCGCTCGCGCTGCTCGCGCCGGCCGCGTCGCTCGCGGCGAACATCCAGGGGACGAGCCGCGCCGAACGCCTGAAGGGGACGCCGAAGGCCGATCGGATCGACGCGGTTGCGGGCGGCCGGGACCGCGTGAACTGCGGAACCGGCGTGGACGTCGTGACCGCCGACGCAGCCGACGCGGTCGCGAAGGACTGCGAGTTCGTCTCGCGCCGGATCTCGGTCGACACGCTCGGCGACGCGCCCGGGCAGCATCAGACCGAGGTGGAGCTGAGCGCCGCAGCCTGGGGCGCCACGGTCGTGGCGTCCTTCCAGGTCGGACGCTTCGCCGACGGCGGTGCCGCGGGCATCGGCTGGTCGACGTCGTTCGACGCCGGACGCACCTGGCGCTCCGGCGTCCTCCCTGCGGTGACGATCGCGTCGTCACCGCCGGGCGACGCCGCGCGCGCGAGCGATCCCGCCGTTGCGTACGACGCTGCGCACGCGGTGTGGCTCGTCGCGACGCTCATCCTCGGGAACAACTACTCAGCGCTCGGAATCAGCCGTTCGACGAACGGCACCACCTGGAGCGCGCCGATCTCGGCCGCGCGCACGGACTCGGCGTCACTCGCCTACGACAAGGAGTGGATCGGCTGCGACAACACCACGACGAGCGCGTTCTACGGGCGCTGTTACCTCGTCTACACCGACATCGCCGGCGGGAGGCTCGCGCTGCAGACGTCGACGGACGGCGGCGTCACCTGGAACGCACCCGCCACGGCGACGGCACAGTTCGACTCGGACGTCGTCGGCGCGCTGCCTCTCGTCCAGCCGGACGGCACGCTCACTGTCGTGTTCGACGCCTCGGACGCAGGCATGTTCGCCGTGCGCTCGACTGACGGTGGGACGACCTTCGGCAGTGTCGCGGGCATCGCCGCGATCAGCGGCACGCCACAGGCGTTCCTCCGCGCACCCCCCTTGCCGGCGGCGGCCGTCGACGCCTCGGGACGCCTCGTGGTCGTGTGGTCCGATTGCCGCTTCCGTACGAACTGCAACGGGAACACGGTCGTGCTGACCTCGTCGGCGGACGGGGTCACGTGGACGACGCCGGTGCGCGTGCCGGGCACCGGCTACGACAGCTTCGTCCCCGGCGTTGCCGCCGACCCGGCGGTCCCCGGGCGGCTCGCCGTCGTCACGTACGTCCGGACTTCGCCGAGTTGCTCGTTCGCGCGGTGTGCGTACGGCGTCTCCGTCACGCGAAGCAACAACGGCGGCGGAACCTGGAGCCGGCCGCAGCGCCTGGACGCCGTCGCGCCGCGCTACACGTGGATCGCGAATGCCGGCGGACAGTTCGTCGGTGACTACCTCGGCGCCGCGTTCGCCGCGGGACGCTTCGTGCCGGTCTTCGCGCTCGCGCAGCGCCCGCCGTCGAGCGGTGCGTTCCGCGAAGCGATGTTCGCCGCGTCGCTGCCCTGAGAACTCGATTCAGACGCCGATCGGGTGCCAGACGGTCTTCAGCTCCAGGAAGGCCGCGATCTCCCACGGGCTCTGCACATCGGCGGCGGCGCGATGGACGCGCTTGACGCTGTCGGCGGCGGCGCGCTCGAGGTCGGCGACCTGGCCGTCCGCGCCGCTCACGTCGAGCGCGTTCACGTCGACGTGAGACGCGAGCCACGGCGCCAGCTCCTTGCGCCGTCCAGTCAGGAGATTGACGACACCGCCGGGAACGTCTGAAGTCGCGATTGCCTCCGCGAGCTCGACGGCCGCGAGCGGACGCGTCTCGGACGCGAGAACGACTGCCGTGTTGCCTCCTGTGACAACAGGCGCGACGCGCGAGACGAGAGAGAGCAGCGGCGGCTCGTCGGGAGCGACCACGCCGACGACGCCGGTCGGCTCGGGAACGCTGAAGTTGAAGTACGGGCCGGCGACCGGGTTCGACGCGCCGAGCACCTGCGCGAGCTTGTCCGTCCACCCCGCGTACCAGACGATGCGGTCGATCGAACGTTCGACCTCGTCGCGGCCGGTGCAGAGCTCCGCGAACTCTGCCGCCCGCGACTCGATCATCTCCGCGAGCCGATAGAGGATCTGGCCGCGGTTGTACGCGGTCATCGTCTTCCACTTGGGCAGCGCCGAGCGTGCGGCCTTGACCGCGTCGCGCACGTCCTTGCGTGACGCCCGCGCGACGTTCTGTCCTTCCGCTTCGTAGGTGCGCCCCGACTCGCTGCGCGGGAACGCACCGCCGATGAACAGCTTGTACGTCTTCTTCACCGGGAGGCGCGTCATCAGGCGGTGATCGCCGTCCACACGAGCGCCGAGATGATGACGAGCCAGGTGAGAAAGAAAAGCGCCAGCGCGACGAGGACGACGACGTTGGACGCACCGGTCAGGCCACGCTTCAGCGCCGCACGGGTCACCTTCTCGGATGCGGCGGGAACCTTGCTCATTACTCGAACCTGAGGTACGGCTCGAGCCCGTGGCGCCCGCCTTCGCGGCCGAAGCCGGACTCGCGGTAGCCGCCGAAGGGCGAGGTCGGATCGAAGCGGTTGTACGTGTTCGCCCACACGACGCCCGCGCGGAGCTGCTGCGCCATCCAGAGGATGCGCGATCCCTTCTCCGTCCAGACGCCTGCGCTGAGGCCGAACATCGTGTTGTTCGCCTTCTCCACCGCCTCGTCCGGCGTGCGGAACGTCAGCACGGAGAGCACGGGCCCGAAGATCTCCTCCTGCGCGATGCGGTAGCTCTGCGCGACATTCGTGAAGACGGTCGGCGCGAACCAGTAGCCCTTCTCCGGCAACCGGCACGCGGGCTGGTAGATCTCGGCGCCCTCCTCCTTGCCGGCGTCGACGAGCTCGGTGATCTTGTCGAGCTGCATCTTCGAGTTGATCGCGCCGACGTCCGTGTTCTTGTCGAGCGGGTCGCCGACGCGCAACGTGGCGAGGCGCTTCTTCAGCTTCGCGATCGTCTGCTCGTAGATCGACTCCTGGACGAGCAGCCGCGAACCGGCGCAGCACACGTGACCCTGGTTGAAGTAGATCCCGTTGACGATTCCCTCGACTGCCTGGTCGAGAGCAGCGTCGTCGAAGATGACGTTCGCGGCCTTGCCGCCGAGCTCGAGCGTCAGCTTCTTGCCGGTGCCGGCGACCGCACGCTGGATCGCCTTGCCGACTTCCGTCGAGCCGGTGAACGCGACCTTGTCGACGCCGTCGTGGTCGACGATCGCCGCACCGGTGCGTCCGTCGCCCGTGACGATGTTCACGACGCCGGGCGGCAGCTCCGCCTGGCGCAGGACGTCGCAGAAGAGAAGTGCGCTGAGAGGTGTCGTCTCCGCGGGCTTCAGCACGACGGTGTTGCCACACGCGAGCGCCGGCGCGATCTTCCACGCGAGCATCAGCAGCGGAAAGTTCCACGGGATGATCTGGCCGGCGACGCCGACCGGCTGCGGGCGCCGGTTCGGGAACGCGTACTCGAGCTTGTCCGCCCAGCCCGCGTAATAGAAGAAGTGCGCGGCTGCGAGCGGCAGGTCGACGTCGCGCGATTCCTTGATCGGCTTGCCGCCGTTCAGCGACTCGAGCACCGCGAACTCGCGTGACCGCTCTTGCAGGATCCTCGCGATCCGGAAGAGGTACTTCGCGCGCTCGGCACCCGGCAGCGCGGACCAGCCGTTCGCAAAGGCCGCGCGCGCAGCACCGACCGCCGCGTCGACTTCCTCGGGAGTCGCCTGGCCGACCTCGGCGAGCTCCTCCTCGGACGACGGGGAGATGGTCGTGTAGCTGTCGCGCGGCTCGACCCACTCGCCGCCGATGAAGTGCCCGTAGCGCTCGCGCAGGGTGACGACCTCGCGCGACTCCGGTGCGGGCGCGTAGTCCCACGCCGCCGGCGCGGAAACGGAGGAACGTTTGTGCTCGAGGTCAGTCAATCGTGAACTCGTCACCGCTTCGGTACGCACCGGTGCGTTCCTTGCGGATCTGCATGAGCACATCGTTCAGCAACGACGACGCCCCCAGTCGGTAGAGGTCGGGGGTAAGCCAGTCGGAGCCGAGCGTCTCGTGGACGAGGACGAGGTGCTGGATGGCCTGCTTCGAGTTGCGGATGCCGCCGGCAGGCTTGAAGCCGATGACGCGGCCCGTCTCCTCGTGGACGTCGCGGATCGCCTCGAGCATCACCAGTGCGACCGGCAGCGTCGCGGCGCTCGGCAGCTTGCCCGTCGACGTCTTGATGAAATCGGCGCCGGCTGCCATCGCGAGCAGCGACGCACGGCGCACGTTGTCGTACGTGCCGAGCTCGCCCGTCTCGAGGATCACCTTGAGGTGCGCGTCCCCGCAGGCTTCCTTGACGCGCACGATCTCGTCGTAGACCTTCGCGTACCGTCCCGAGAGGAACGCGCCTCGGTCGATGACCATGTCCACTTCGTTCGCGCCGTGCTCGACGACCCAGCGCACCTCGTCGAGCTTGGCGTCGAGCGGCGACTGGCCCGACGGGAAAGCGGTCGCGACGGACGCGACGTTCACGCCGGTGTCGCGCAGCCGCTCGACGGCAGTCGGCACGAGATTCGGGTACACGCAGACCGCGGCGACCGAGGGGATCGCGCGATCCGTCGGATCCGGACGGACCGCCTTCGAGCAGAGCGCCGCAACCTTGCCCGGCGTGTCGGAGCCCTCTAGCGAGGTCAGGTCCATGCAACGGATCGCGAGGTCGAGCGCGAAGAGCTTTGCGTCCTTCTTGATCGAGCGCTTGGCGAGCTCGCCCGCGCGCGCCTCGACGGCGACCTGGTCGACGGAGCCGATGCGCGGCAGCCGTGGCTCGAGTGGGAGCTCGAACCCGCGCGGGAGAACGGGCGCCTGCGTCATCCAGCCAGTGTAGAGGAGGGTCTTCGCCTGGCTGCGCCACCCGTTCTGCCGTCTAGGGTGCTCGGGTGGCTGCGCCCGAGTTCGTCGTCGAAACGCACGGCCTGACCAAGCGCTTCGGGTCGCGGACGGCCGTCGACCACGTCGATCTCCGGATTCCGGCGGGATCGGCGTTCGGCTACCTCGGCCCGAACGGCGCGGGCAAGACCACGCTGATCCGGATCCTGCTCGGACTGACGAAGGCGACGAGCGGGACGATGCGGCTCCTCGGGCGCGAGATCCCCGCGGAGCGCGCGACTGCACTCGCACGCGTCGGCGCCATCGTGGAGGAGCCCAAGTTCCATCCGTTCCTGACCGGCCGCGAGAATCTCAAGATCGTGTCCGCGGCCCGCGACGACAAGGCGCGGGCGCGCATCGACGACGCGATCGCGCGCGTCGGCCTCGCGAACCGTGCAAACGACCGCGTGAAGTCGTACTCGCTGGGCATGCGCCAGAGACTCGGCGTCGCGCGCGCGCTCCTCGCGGATCCCGAGCTGCTGATCCTCGACGAACCGATGAACGGCCTCGATCCGGCTGGCATGGAGGAGTTCCGGCACATGATCCGCGCGTTCGTCGGCGAAGGGCGAACCGTCGTGCTCTCGTCGCACCTGCTCGACGAGGTCGAGAAGACCTGCGACGCGATCGCGATCGTCGATCAGGGCAAGGTCGTCGTACAGGGAACGATTGCGGAGCTGACGGGCGCGGCGACGACGGCGCTCGTCGGCACGAACGACGATGCGCGGGCCCGGTCCCTGCTGGGCGACCTCGCCGTCGAGTCGACGGGCGACGGTCTCCGCGTGCGCATCGACGGGCGGGCTGCGGCGGCGGCGGTCAATCGCCGCCTCGTCGAGGCGGGAATCGACGTGCACCGCCTCGAACCGGAGCGCGTTTCGCTCGAGCGTCGCTTCCTCGAGATCACGTCACGTCTGGACGCGTCCGAGTGACACCGCTCCCGAACGGCCGCATGATCGGCGCCGAGGTCCTCAAGCTTCGCAAGCGCCGCGGGCTGATGATCGCGGCCTCGCTGCTGACGGTCGGGATCGTGCTCGTCGTCAATATCGTCCTCGTCGTCCTGCACGCCGTGAACCCGGAGCACCACGGCCCCGCCGGGGGCGCCCAGAACCTGGCGGGCGCAGCGAACGCCGTGTCGTTCATCGGCGCCGTCGCCGCGGTGCTGGTCGGCACGACCGCCGGCGCCGGCGACCTTTCGGCAGGCGTGTTCCGGGAACTCGTCGTCACAGGACGGTCGCGCGTCAGCCTGTTCCTCGCACGGATACCCGGCGGGCTGGTTGTGTTGTTCACGCTCGTCCTGCTCGCGTACGGCGCATCCGCGATCGTGGCGGTGACCGCCAACGATTTTCTCGCCCGGCCGTCGGCGAAAGCCGTCGCGACCGGGGCGCTGTGGCTCTTGCTCGCGACCGGCTTCTACTTCGTGCTCTCGCTCGGCCTCGCGTCGGTCGTCGGCTCGCGCGCGACCTCGATCGCGATCATGCTCGCGTTCCGCCTCGCGGTCGAGCCGCTGATCCTCGCGATCGGTTTCCTGGGCGCCAGCCGCAAGGCCCTCCCGTTTCCGTCCATCCAGCGACTCGCTCCGTCAGCGGTCGCCGATGAGGTCGGCCAGGCTGCAGACCTGCAAATCTCGATCGGCCTTGCGGTGCTCGTCCTCGTGGTGTGGGTCGCGGTCGTGACGGCCGCAGGGGCGTGGCGCACGCAGCGCCGAGACGCGTAGCGGCCTTGAAGACCCGTGTTCTCAAGCTTCTCGGACGTCTCGGCCTGCTCGGCCCGACGTACCGCGCATACGAGCGGTTCCGCGCCGTGCGCGCCGCCGGGGGGCCTGAGCGCGCCGCAGCCGACGGCCTGCCGGTGCCCTCACCGCGGTTGATCATGCGCGTCGCCGGCACACCCGACGCATCGTGGTTCCTCGAGAGCGGCCGACTTGCGGCGCAGTCGATCCGCGAGGCGCTCGAACGTGCGGGATCCCCGATCGAGTCGCTCGAGTCGATCCTCGACTTCGGGTGCGGGTGTGGACGTGTCGTCCGCAACTGGTCGTCGCTCGATGCGCAGGTCAGCGGCAGCGACCTTTCCGGTGAAGCGATCGACTGGTGCCGTGCCCACCTCTCGTTCGCCCGGTTCGAGACGAACGGGCTTTCGCCGCCGCTCGCTTTCGCGGACGGCTCATACGATTTCGCCTATGCGCTGTCCGTGCTCACGCACCTACCCGAAGCGATCCAGCACGCCTGGATGACGGAGTTGCGCCGCGTCGTTCGCCCCGGCGGGCTCGTGCTCGTCACGACGCACGGTGAGCGCTATCTCGAGCGCCTGGACGACGACGAGCAGAGGCGCTTTCGCAACGGCGAGTTGGTCGTGCGCTGGGGCGAGGTTCCGGGGACGAACCTGTGCACGACCTTCCACCCGCCTTCGTGGGTGCGCGACCGTCTACTCCCGCACGGGTTCGAGGAGATCGAGTTCGTGCCGGAAGGAGCCGCCGGGAACCCGTACCAGGATCAGTTCCTGCTGCGCCGGAGCGGCTGAATCGGGCCCGCGCATCCTGCACGCGCTGCAAAATGATGCGCCATTACCTCGAGGTATGTCGAGGTAATGGCGCGCTAGATCCCGAGCCGTTCGAGTAGCGCGTCGTCGCGCCGCCAGCGGGGCTTCACCTTCACGCGGAGCTCGAGAAAGATCGACCGCCCGAGCAATGCCTCGATCTCGGGTCTCGCCCGCACGCCGATCTCCTTGATCACCGAGCCGCCCTTTCCGACGACGATCTGTTTCTGCGATTCGGTCTCGACGAGCACGTCCGCGGCGACAGCCTTCTCCCCGACCTCTGCCACCTCGACGGTGATCGCGTGTGGCACCTCGTCGCGAGTGAGCGCAAGCGCCTTCTCGCGCACGAGCTCGGCGATTTGCTGTTCGACGGAGAGGTCCGTGCGCTGGTCCTCTCCGAAGTAGCGCGGCCCTTCCGGCAGGAGCGCGGTGAGCTCCTGGCGGAGCTCACCGACCCCGTCGCCGGTCTTCGCGCTCACGGGGTGCAACGCGTGGAAGTCGCCGAGTCGCGCTGCAGCGGCCATCTGCGTCGCGATGTGGCCGGGCTTCAGCCTGTCGACCTTGTTGACGGCGATCACCACGGGAACGCCAAGAGCGAACACGCGCTGCGCGATGAAGCGGTCGCCCGCGCCGATCCGCTCGCGCGCACTGAGCACGAACAGAATCGCGTCGATCTCCTCGAAGGACGCGTCGACAGTCCGCTGCATGTGCTCGGTCAGCGCGTCGAGCGGGCGCTGGAAGCCGGGCAGGTCGGCCAGCACGAGCTGGAAGTCGTCTCCGTTGGCGACGGCGTGGATCCGGCGGCGCGTCGTCTGAGGCTTGTCCGAGACGATGGCGACCTTCCCGCCCGCGAGCGCGTTGGCGAGCGACGACTTGCCGACGTTCGGGCGCCCGGCGAGCGCGACGAAACCGCTCCTCACGACTCCGGGAGATCCCAGGTGTCGGGAAGGAGCTCGGCGGGGGCGTACGTCGCGAGCTCCCCGGCGGCGTTCGGGAACGTGACTCTGTCGAACCGGAACTCGTAGAGCCACTGGCGGCAGCCGCCGCAGGGCGAGGCCGTGATGCCGATCGCCTCGAGGTCGCCGGGCCGCAATCCCTCACCCACGGCACGCGCGATGGCGCTGCGCTCGGCGCAGATGCCGAGCGGATACGCGGCATTTTCGACGTTGACTCCCTCGAAGACGCGCCCGTCGCGCGCGAGCAGCGCCGCTCCGACCAGGTACTCGGAGTACGGCGCGTACGCGCGCGCCGACGCAGCGCGAGCGCGCTCGACGAGCGCCGCACCATCCATCACGCGAACACCTGGAAGAGCACGAGGGTGACGAGCGCTCCGAGGAGGCCGCCGTACGTCACTTCGAGCGCGGAGTGGACGCCCGCCTCGACGCGCGTCTGTGCGACGAGCAACGCCATGATGAAGGTCAGCGTCGACACGAGGAAACGATGCTCGTGGTTGCTGAGCACATACGTTGCGGCCATCCAGCCCGCGAACGCGATCGCGGCGTGGCCCGACGGGAGCCCGCCGCTGAGCGGTGTCCCGCGCCCGCTGATCGCCTTCGTCCCGATGACGATGATGATCACGACGACGAGCGCGATCAGCGTGACCTCGGCCGGTGCGTCGCGCAGCCTGTCGAGCACGCTCTCGCTGCGGTTCGCGATCTGGCCGGAGAACACGAGATAACCGACCGCGATCGCATTGACGGTTGCGATCAGCACCGCGCCCGCAGCGATGTCTTTCGCGAGCTTGGCCATCGGGTCGAACGACGTCGTCGCCACGTCGATTGCACCCTCCACGGCGGTGTTGATCATCTCGGCGATCAGGACGAACGAGATCGCAAGCAGTAGTGCGATCAACTCGAGGCGGGAGACGTCGACTGCGAGCCCGGCGACGAGCACGGCAACCGCAACGAGCAGGTGGATGCGCATGTTCCGCTGCGTGCGGAGGACGTGGATGATCCCTTCGAAGGCGTAGTTGAAGCTCTCGATGAGGGACGGAGCGCGGCTGGGACGCGTCATTGCAGCGCCTCCTCGCGCGCTTCCATCTCCTCACCGTGGTCGTAGCCGAGGACGTGCAGCACCCCGTGGATCAGCGGCGCGCGCCACTGCTCGCCGACGACCTGCGGGCAGAGGACGACGTCGCCGAGCGCGCGGGGCACACCGTCCGGGACCGGCTCCGTGCCGTCGATCGGAAACGAGAGGACGTCGGTCGCCTCGTCGATGCCGAGATGCTCGCGCTTGAGGTCGCGCATCTCGTCGGGGTCGACGAACGTCAGTCCGAACTCGCCGTCGTGCACTCCCTCCGCGGCGAGAACGCGCCGAACGACGTCGATCGCCCCGCCCTCGTCGACCTCGGCACCGCTGCGGTTCGCGACGTCGACGTCGACCATGTCAGCGGGAACGCGCGGTTCCGGTCTGCTCGGCGTGTTCCTTGTACGCCTCGACGATGCGCTGCACGAGCTTGTGACGCACGACGTCCTCGTGGGAGAAACGGACGAACGCGATCCCGTCGACGTCGCGCAGGATGTCCTGCACCTGGATCAGCCCCGAGGCTTGCTCTCGCGGAAGGTCGACCTGCGTCACGTCACCGGTGACGACGACCTTGGAGCCGAACCCAAGCCGGGTCAGGAACATCTGCATCTGCTCGGGGCTCGTGTTCTGCGCCTCGTCGAGGATGATGAACGAGTCGTTGAGCGTGCGCCCGCGCATGAACGCGAGCGGAGCGACCTCGACGACTCCCTTGTCGAGGTACGCCTGGATCCGGTCGGCCTCGAGCATGTCGTAGAGCGCGTCGAACAGCGGCCGAAGGTACGGATCGACCTTCGCGAGCATGTCGCCGGGCAGGAAGCCGAGCCGCTCGCCGGCCTCCACCGCGGGACGCGTGAGGATGATCCGCGCCACCTCGCGCTCCTGCAGCGCCGCGACGGCCAGCGCCATCGCAAGGTAGGTCTTCCCCGTCCCGGCCGGGCCGATCCCGAACGTGACGGTGCAGCTGCGGATCTGGTCGACGTAAGCCTTCTGCGTCACCGTCTTCGGCGCGATCTTCTTTCCGCGGTGCCGCCAGACCACGTCGTCGAACACGGCCTGGATGTCGTGCGCTTCGTCGAGCGCACCCAGCACGGCGTCGACCGTCGACGGGCCGATCTCGTGGCCGCCCTCGACGAGCTCGACGAGCTCCTCGACGACCGCGCGCGCCTCGGCGACCTTCGGGTCGTCGCCCTCGATCGTCAGGCGGTTGCCGCGGAGGCGGATCGTGCAGTCGAGGCGGTCCCGAAGCGACTCCAGCACCCCGTCGCCGACGCCTGCCAGCTCGGCGGCGACCTCGTTCGGGACGTCGAGGACTTCCTGCACGGCCCCAAGTGTAGGAGCCGGGGGCGCTAGGCCAGCTTTTCGCGCACGAGCTGGCTCACCGTGGAGCCGTCCGCACGCCCGGCGACCTGCGGCATGACGTCCTTCATCACGCGTCCGAGGTCGCGGAGGCTCGTGGCGCCGACCTCGGCGATCGCGTCGTCGATGATCTCCTCGATCTCCTCCTCGGAGAGCTGGTCCGGCATGTACGCCTCGAGGATGTCGAGCTCGCGCTCCTCCTTGTCGGCCTGCTCGTCGCGGCCCGCGTCGCGGAACGCCTCGGACGCCTCGACGCGCCGCTTGCGCTCTCGTTGCAGGACCTGCAGCTCCTCGTCGTCGAACAGCGGGCGCTGCAGCTCCTTCTCCGCCGAGCGCAGGCTCGACAGCAGCAGGCGCAGCGCGTCGCGGCGCTCCGCGTCCTGCCCGAGCATCGCCGACTTGAGGTCGGCCTCCATGCGATCGATGAGACTCATGCGAGCCCCCTGATTCTCCCGCCCAGGACGTGCCAGTGCAGGTGGAAGATCGTCTGGCCCGCGCCGGGGCCGACGTTGACCACGACCTTGTAGTCCTCGAGGCCGACGTGGCGCGCCGTGTCGGCGACGAAATCGAGCATTGCGCGGGCCTCCTCGGGCGGGAATTCGCGGATCTCGCGGAACGAGTCGATGTGCCGTCGCGGGATCACCAGCAGGTGCGTGTCGGCCTGCGGATTGATGTCCTTGATCGCGATGAAGCCGTCCGCCGAGTGGACGGGATCGGCCTCGCGGTAGAGGCGGCAGAAGAGGCAGTCGTCAGGCTGCACGGATCCCCTCCTCCGTGACCGCAGCCGCACGCGCGCGCACGAGCGAGCCGACCTCGCCGTCGACGAGCCACGGGGAATAGTCGTCGCCGTAGCCGCGGCCCGGCCGGTCGACGAGGACCCGGTCCTCGCGGCCGAGCTTCGCACGCCAGTGCGCGAGGCATGCGTCGCGCGAGTGGTCGCGCAGCCGCGCGCCGCGCTCCTTCTTGACGTTTGCGGGCACCGGGTCGGCACCCGCCGTCCTCGTCCCGGGCCGGGGCGAGTACGGGAAGACGTGCAGCTTCGTGAGCCCGGCGGCGCGGACGACGCGGAGCGTGTTCGCGAAGGCGCGCTCGTCCTCGGCCGGAAAGCCGACGATCACGTCCGCCGTCAGGTTGAAGTCCTCGAGCTTCTCGAGCTTTCGCAGGTACGTCGCCGCCGTGTAGCGACGTCCCATCGCCGCGAGCACACCGTCGTCGCCGGACTGCAGGGGCACGTGCAGGTGCCTGCCGACGGTCGGCGTCTCGCGCAACGCAGCGACGAGCTCGTCGTCGACATGGTTGATCTCGATCGACGAGAGGCGGAGCCGTTCGAGGCCCGGCGTCGCGCCTGCTTCGCGCACCAGGCGCGCGAGCGTGTAGCCGGCGGCGCGGTCACGGAAGCAGCCGAGGTTGATCCCCGTGAGGACGATCTCGCGGTGTCCGTGTGCCACGCGCTTGCGAATCTCACGGAGGACGGCGTCGGCGGTGCGGCTGCGCGTGCCGCCGCGAACCAGCGGGATGACGCAGAAGTTGCACGCGAAGCTGCAGCCGTCCTGGATCTTCACGAACGCGCGCACGCGCTCCAGGCGAACGTCGTCCCGTGCGCATCCGAGCGCGCCGACCTCGCCGGCGATCGCATCCGCGACATCCTCGCTTCGTTTGTTCAAGACGACGACGTTGTCCGGCAGCCCCGTGAGCGCGTCGCCTCCGAGATTGGCGGAGCACCCGGTCACGTAAACGCGTGCGTGGGTGCGCGCGGCGCGCGCCGCCGCCTGCCTCGACTTCGCCACTGCCTCGTTCGTCACGCAGCACGTGTTGACGATTGCGACGTCGCCCGACCGCGCCTCGCTATGACCGTCCGCGAGCAGGCGCTCGCGGACGTCCTGCGCGTCGAGGTGCGAGACCTTGCAGCCGAGAAATCGGACGCTGAACGTCGCCACGACGGCGGACTCTACTGCGCGCGCGTGAACAAGTCTGCAGCCCAGCCTTCGAGCACGTGGCGCTCGACGTGCACGAACGGCCCGGCGTCGACCGGATCCGATTCGAGGTAGCCGGACGTGATCGCGATCGCCGCTTCGGCCTTCGCGAGGACCGCCTCGACGAGCTCGCGCGAGATGTTTGCGACCAGGACGTGCGCGGCCGGCGGCTTCGCGGTCGTGACATCGAGAACCGAGGCGGCGACCGACACGGCGTTCGCGGCAGCGTTTCGCACGGTTGCGTCGATCGCGGCGGCGTCGTTGTCCAAACAGACAACATCGAAAGCACCGAGCAGGGCCGCCGCAATCCCCAGGACACCGGAGCCGCAGCCGACGTCGGCCACCGACGCGGGCTCGACCGCTGCGAGCAACTCGACGCACAATCGCGTCGTCGGGTGCGCGCCGGTGCCAAACGCTCGACCGGGGTCGATGACGATCGCCCGCGCGCCGGCGGGCGGCTGCTCCCAGGGCGGACCGATCCAGAAGGGCCCGGCGACCACGCCGTGGTGGAAGTCCCGCCAACGGTCCTCCCATCCGGCCTCCACGTCCTCGGCCCGTGCGCCGGGCAACTCCGACTCGTCCCCGTACGCCGCGAGCTCGAGCTCGCCGTCGACCACGCGCTCCTCGAACCCCTGCGGGAAACGCTCGATCCATTCCGCGCGCGCGTCCTCGGCGCGGTCGAGCGGCACCCGGATCGAGAGCCGCTTCAGCGGAACGCGCTCTTGAGCTTCTCGAAGAAGCCTTCGTCCTGCGTGTACGTGTCGTCCGTCGAGAGCCGCTCGAACTCCTCGAGGAGCCGCCGCTGCTCGTCGGTCAGCCGGCGCGGCACGCTGACGTTCACGAGGACGCGGTGGTCGCCGCGGCCGTAGCCCTGCAGCACCGGCATCCCACGCCCGCGCAGAACGCGGATCTCGCCGGGCTGCGTCCCGGGCTCGAACTCGAGCTCGTGCGCTCCGTCGAGCGTTTCGATGGACACCGTTGCACCGACCGCGGCCTGGACGATGTTCAGGTCGACGGTCGAGAAGATGTCGTCGCCTTCGCGGACGAAGCGCGGGTCCGGATGCACGCGCACGAGCACGTAGACGTCGCCGGCGCGGCCGCCGAGCTGTCCGGCGTGGCCTTCGCCGGTGAGCCGGATCTGCTGCCCATCGTGGATGCCCGCGGGGATCTTCACCTCGAGCCGCCGCTCTTCGACCGTCCGTCCTGCGCCCTCGCAATCGCTGCACGGCGTCGTGATGATCTGGCCGGTCCCGCCGCAGCGCGGACACGCCGTCGTGCGGACGAACTCGCCGAAAACGCTGCGCGAGACCTGCTGCACGCGTCCGTTGCCGTCGCACGTCGTGCACGACTCTGCAGACGTTCCCGGCTCCGCGCCGTCGCCGCCGCAGCGCACGCACGGCACTGCGACCTGGAACGGCACATCGCGGACCGCGCCCGTCGCCGCCTCGACAAGCTCGATCTCCACTTCCGCTGCGACGTCGGCACCGCGCGCCCGACGTGTCGACATTCCGAACAGGTCGTCGCCGAAGAACGCGGAGAAAATGTCGGACAGGTTTCCGAAATCGAACGCGCCGGGCGTGAAGCCGCCGCCGCGGAGCCCGGCGTGCCCGTACCGGTCGTAGAGCTCGCGCGTCTCCGTGTTCGACAGCACCTGGTACGCCTCGGCGACCTCGCGGAACCGCTCCTCCGCGTCGGTGTGCTCCGACACGTCGGGGTGGAGCTCGCGTGCGAGCTTGCGGAACGCGCGCTTGATGTCCTGCTCGGACGCGCCGCGCTCGACACCCAGGAGCTCGTAGTAATCCCGTCCCGTCGTCGCCACGCGTTAGTTGTCCTCGTAGACCTCGGCGACGAACCGTGACAGCTCGGCCGCCGCCGAATGCACCGACCGGATGGCCTTGTCGTAGTCCATGCGCACCGGCCCGAGCAGGCTGACCGTCCCGAGCGTGCGGTGGGCCAGCCCGTACGCAGCGCCGACGAGCGCGACGTTCGAGAGGTCCGGATGCTCGAGCTCCGCGCCGACGCGCACGAACGGGCGTCGCGGGTCGAGCGAGCCGCTCAGCAACTCGAGGAGCGCAGCGCGCTGTTCCAGCACCTCGAGCAGCCTGCGGTACGACTGGTGCTCGTCGACGCGCACCTCGTCGAACAGGCCTGCAGCGCCGCCGACGTAGAGGCGCTGTTCGTCGTCTGCCGCCCCGCTGAACGCGGGCCGCAGCGCTTCGAGGAACGCGCGCTCCTGCGGCGCGAGCGTCGGGTCGCCGAGGCGGTTGCGCAGCGTCGCCGAGCCGAGCGTGAGGCCGGCGACGCGCTCGTTGAGGTACTCGCCCGCCCACGTGGCGAGGCCCGGGTCGACGGCGGCGTCGAACGTGACGATCCGCTTGGTGACCCCGCCCGTCGACGTGATCACGAGGATCATCACGACCTCCGGCTGCAGCACCAGCACCTCGACGCGGCGCACCGTCGTCGTCTCGAGCGGCGGCGCGGACACGAGCGCGAGCAGTCGGGTGACGCGCGAGAGCATCTCGGTCGTCGCCTGCAGCGCGGCATCGACCTCGCGCTGCGCCGAGCGCAGGTCGAGCGGGAAGGCGCCCGGCCTCCCCTCGAGCCGGTCGAGGACGCTGTCGGCGAACATCCGGTAACCGCGCTCCGTCGGCACGCGTCCGGCCGACGTGTGCGGATGCGTCAGGAGCCCGAGCGACTCGAGGACCGCGAACTCATTGCGGACCGTGGACGGCGAGACGTCCATCCCCACGCGTTCGACGAGCGACTTCGACCCCACCGGCTGGCCGGTGGCGACATATTCCTCGACGACGAGGCGCAGGATGCGCCGCTGCCGATCGGTGAGCTGCGGCTCGGTTCCTTGCATTTGCAAGGAAAAGCGTAGCCTCCCGCGCCGACGGTCAGGCCAGCAGCTCGGCGGTGACGCCCCCGCC